>Ga0255338_1001021_pt1 | contig 62435 bp, 55 predicted proteins | sample MeOH1_35cm_T4_19_FD_203715 | JGI IMG/M metagenome (GOLD analysis project Ga0255338, IMG submission 203715) | Sandy soil microbial communities from University of British Columbia, Vancouver, Canada - MeOH1_35cm_T4_195 | ecosystem: Engineered > Artificial ecosystem > Sand microcosm > Unclassified ... | reverse complement strand
TGGCCATCGCACGCGACAACCGGCGCCGATCCGCTGCCGTGAATTCATCCGACGAATGAGCCTTTGGCATACTCCGAGTCTAGCCCGGAGTCGCCACCTGGGACAAAACTTTTGTCCACCTACTTAGAAGGCTACTCGCTCACACCGCGTCGCTCAACGATTCCCCGATGCCCTACCCCTTCGCTTCTTCCTCCAGCACCTGCATCGCCACCGACACGAGGCGGTCGAGCTCATCGTCGGACGCGCGGGGGAGCAGCGTCTCGGCCCAGAGGTGGTCCTCGCGCGCCGTGTGCCGGTCGAGCAGGCGGCGCAGGAACGCCACGAGCGCGATGCGCTCCAACTCGGCGCGGCGGCGCGTGTCCTCGCGGTCGTCGCTCGAGCGGAGGAGCGACTCGAACCGGTGGGCGTTGCGCAGCGCTTTCGCCGTGAGCGACGCGATCACCTGGCAGAACCGGACGTCGCTTTCGGTGAAGGCGTCCGACTCGCGCTCGGTCCGCAGGAAGATCGCGCCGATCACCGAGGCGCGCCACCGGATGGGCACGACGACGATCGAGCGGACGTTCCGGACGTCCAGCGCGGCCCGCGCGTTCTGCAGCATCGGGTCGTTAGGCGCGTCGGGAATGAATACCGTGTCGCCCGACTCGAACGCGCGCTTCAGCTCCGGGTACCGGTCGAGGTCGACGACGAGGTTGCGGATCGACGGGTCCTCGTAGCTCGCCACCAGCCGCACGTCGGCGTTGCCGCCCGCGAGGTAGATGGAGCACCGGTCGAGGCCGAACGTCTCGCCGAGCTTCCGGGCGATCGCCTGGAGGATGTCGACGAAGTGGAGCGACGAGGAGATGTCCTGCAGGATGTCGACGACGGCGACGAGCTGATCACGCTCGCGCTGGAGCTCCGTGATCCTCTCCTCCAGCCGGGCGGTCTCCGGATCCGGTGGCGAATAGCGCTCGATCGCTGACATCAATCTCGGCGTGTGGATCATCGGCGGTGGCCTGGGTATGCTCGTTGAAGGCTACGCTGTCGAAGCGAACGACGCGGTTGCGTCCCGTCTCCTTCGCCACGTACAGCGCGTCGTCGGCAGCTCGAACGAGCGCATCACAGTCCTCGATGCGCGGATGCGGCCACGCCGCCACGCCGCAGCTCATCGTGCGCTGCAGCGTTCCACCATCGAAAGTGAATGTGTGCGCCTCTACTGCTTTACGCGCGCGCTCGGCGAAAGTAACGGCCGCGTCGAGCACCGTCCCCGGCAACAGCAGCATGAACTCCTCCCCACCGTACCGGCCGACGCGGTCGATCTCGCGCGCCTCGTGTTTCAGAATCCGCGCGAGCTGTTTTAATACCGCATCGCCGGCCTGATGACCGAAGGTGTCGTTCACACTCTTGAAGCGATCCAGGTCACACATGACCACCGCCAGCGGCTCCCGGAGCCGCCGCGAGTGCTCGAACATCTCCTCCAGGCGCTGCTCGATGTAGCGCCGGTTGTCCAACTCGGTGAGTGAATCGGTCTGCGCCATCTTGAGCAGGCGCGAGTTCATCTCCGAGAGCTCGCGCTCGCGCACCTCGAGCGCTTCCTGCAGCGCCTTGATGCGCAGCATCGACTTCACGCGAGCTTCCAGCTCGGCGAAATTGATCGGCTTCGTGATGTAGTCGTCCGCGCCCGCGTCGAGCCCTTCCACCTTGTGCTCGGTGGAGTCGAGCGCCGTTTGCAGGATCACGGGGATGAACGGGAGATTGCCGTCCGACTTGAGCCGGCGCACGACCTCGAACCCGTCGATGCGCGGCATCATGACATCGAGCAGGATCAGGTCCGGCGGCTGTGCCGCGACGCAGGCCAGCGCCTGCTCGCCGTCCATCGCGGTGTCGATGCGGTAGCCGCGCGCCTCGAGACGCGCCCGCAAGAGCTCGATGTTGTCTTCGTGATCGTCGACGATCAGGATTCGCGGTGCGACGTCACGACCCATTGTTGCGTCCGAGGAACCGCTGCACCTCCGCCACGACCGCTCGCGGCTCGCAGGGCTTGGCGAGGTACCCGTCGCACCCGACCTCCATCGCTTTCTCGCGGTCGGAGGCCAGCGCGTGCGCGGTGAGCGCGATGATCGGGATGTCGTTGGTCGCCGGATCGTGCTTCAGGACCTGTGTCGCTTCCCACCCGTCGATGATCGGGATCGAGATGTCCATCAGGATCAGGTCGGGCTTCTCCGCCCGCGCCTTGCTGATCCCTTCCTCGCCGTTGAGCGCTTCCGTGACGGTATAGCCGAAGTGCCGCAGGATCGTGGAATAAACGATGCGGTTGTCTTCGTTGTCTTCCACCAGCAGAACCGTCTTCCCCTTCCCGTTCATGCGTGTCCTCACGGCTGACGCGGGTGAGCCCCTCGGTCTGTCGGTAAACATAGTCTCACTGCGGCACTCGGAATGGCACCGGACGGCGTGGCGCAGCAGGTACCGACGGGGCACCCGGCCGAGCGTGATCGATCGAGTCCGGTGGCGCGGGCGATGGCAGCGGCGACCGGTAACCTCGTCGATCCGCCGTCCCAGGGACGCTCGCGTCGGTGCCCGAAGATAGCAAGATTCTTACCAGTCACCAAAGAGAGAGAGCATCATGTCCTACGCCGATCCTCGCTCCTCCCGCACGTCCCACCCCCCTGGCGAAACGCCATCCGTTGCCGCATCGCGGCGGGCGCCAGCCGACCCGGTCATCGCCCAGCGGCGCGACGTCGCTGACACGTTCGACGCGGCCGTTCCGGTCGAGCGTCCGCGCGGCTCCTCGTTCCGTCGCTCCGTCGACTGGGAGCGCGTGGGACTCATCAGCGCCGGGCTCCTCGTTGGCGCTCTCGTCGGCGCCGGCACGGCACTGCTCCTCGCGCCGCAGAGCGGTCGCGAGACGCGCGGCGCGATCGGGCGCCGTGCCCGTTCAGCGCGATACCGCGCCGCCGACACGTGGGACGATCTCGCCGATGAGCTGTCGGCGGTGGCCCGCCGCGGACGCCGGCGTGCCCGCCGCGCTCTCACACGCGCGAAGTGGCGCGCGAGCGACGCGATCGCCTAGCGACCGCTCGGAGCTACCCCCCGAGCTTCGCCAGCGCGGATTGCGCCTCACGCTGGTACGCCGGGTCGTTGAAGTCGATCCGGCGTCCCCGCACCACGAGCTCGTACTGAGCGCGCGCCTTTGCCTTGTCGCCAACGTCGGCGTAAATCTTGGCCAGGTCGAGGTGATGCACGATGCGGTCGGGATCGACCGCTACCGCGCGTTCCATGTACGAGACAGCCTTGTCCCAGCTCGCCTCACCGAATACCCGGCCGCCCAGAACGTTCTTCGCCAGGAAGCGCGAGACGCCGTTCAGTCGCATGACCTCTGCGTTCCACACGCCCATGACGTGCAACGCCCCGGGATGGTTCGGGGCCAGCCGGAGCGCCTCGAGCGCTTCGGCGCGGACCTCGGTGGCGAACTTGATCCGGTCGCGAACGCCGACGCTCAACGCGCGCCGGCCCAGCGCCCGCGCGAGATGAAAGTGCGCCTCGGCATCTTGAGGGTTCACGCGAATGGCGCGGCGTGCCAGCGCCTCGGCCGCCCGCGAAAGGCGATCGCGCCGCGCCGCGTCGCGCTCGGCCTCGGCCAGATCGACCTCGCTGCGCGCCGCCTTCCAGAGCGCCTCGTAGTTCGAGGAGTCGGCTCCAATGGCCGCGATGTAGTGGGGCAACGCCTCGTCAGGCTTGAACTGGGCGTAGCTGCTGTCGCCGAGCGCGATCTGCTCGGCGGGCGATTGGGCGCCGGCAACCGAGGCCAGCACAACGGACGCGGCGATGATCCCCCGCAACGACATGAGCGCTCCAGCGTGAACGGCCTCGGCGCGGCGCGAACGCGCGCCGGCGCCGCCGCTGCGATAATTTCGGTGAGAGGTTCCCGAACCGGGCGGCAACGTAGGAATACCCGCCAGAACGGTCAATGCTCATGCGGTGAAAGGTCATGCGGGCGGTCGTCCGCCGGCGCGCGGAACAGCCGAATCGGGGCCATGTGACCGCGCTCGCGCAACGGCTCATCGAGCGCAAGCGGGACGGCGGGCGCATCGAGCCCGGCGAATGGCGGGCACTCACCAAGGCGTACGCCGCCGGCCACGTGCCCGACTATCAGATGGCTGCGTTCCTCATGGCGGCGTACATCCGGGGACTCGACTGGGCCGAGACGAGCGCCCTGACCGACGCCATGCTGGCCACCGGCGCGACGCTGGACCTCTCGCACCTCGGCGTCGGACGCGTGGACAAGCATTCCACGGGCGGTGTCGGCGACAAGGTCTCGCTCGTGCTCGCGCCGCTCGTCGCGTCGCTCGGCGTCGCCGTTCCCATGATGAGCGGACGCGGGCTCGGGCACACCGGCGGCACGCTCGACAAGCTCGAGTCGATTCCCGGGTTTCGCACGACGCTCTCGCTGGCCGAGGCGAGCCGTCAGATCGAGCGCATCGGATGCGCGCTCATCGGCCAGAGTGCCGAGATCGCACCGGCCGACCGCAAGATGTACGCGCTGCGCGACGCGACGTCGACGGTGGAGAGCATTCCGCTGATCGCCGCGAGCATCATGAGCAAGAAGCTTGCGGAAGGGCTCACGGGCCTCGTGCTCGACGTGAAGCGAGGTTCGGGCGCGTTCCTTCCCGACCTCGAGCGCGACCTCGAGCTCGCGCAGACGATGATTCACCTGGGGTCGGACCGCGGCTGCTCGGTGGTCGCCCTCGTCACGGCGATGGACCGCCCGCTGGGCCGCGCGTGCGGCAACGCCCTCGAGGTGGAGGAGGCGATTCACACGCTGCGCGGCGAAGGTCCGACCGACGTGCTCGACGTCACCTACGCGTTAGGCGCCGAGATGCTCGTGATGGGGGGCGTCGCCTCCGGCCTCGACGCGGCGCGCCGGGCGATGGAAGTCGCGATCTCCACCGGGAAGGCGGCTCGCAAGTTCGAGGAGATCATCGAGGCCCAGGGCGGCAACCCGGGCGTCGTGGAAGATCCCGCGATTCTGCCGCAGGCCGGCGCGTGCGAGCTGTACCTCGCGCCGCGCGCCGGCGTCGTGGCCCGGGTCGAGCCGCGGACGGTCGGGCGGGGTGTGACCGCGCTCGGCGGCGGCCGAATGCGGATGGACGCTACGATCGATCCATCCGTCGGATTCGTCATCACGGTGAAGCCCGGTGACTGGGTGGAGAGCGGGGAACCGCTGGCCACCGTGTTCGCGCGCGACCGCACGGGGATCGAAAGCGGCCTCGCGACGCTGCGACAGGCGGTCGTGATCGCCGACGAAGCCGAGCCCCCGCTCCCCCTCATCTCCCACCGCGTGACGGTCGACGGCACGACTCCGTTCGATCACGAGTGACCGCGGTGGCTCCGATCACACGAGACCCAGAGGCTCCCATGTCGATGCGTAAATACGCAAAGCTTGCCGCCTTCGGAGCGATTGGCGTGTCCGTGGGCGTGCTCGCGTTGTACGCGCTCATCGTGTTCATCTCCCGCCCGACGCCCACCGGAGGCATCGACAGGACCCATGCGACGCTGACGTGGATCAGCGCCGCGGTGCCGGCCGCGGCGATCATCGCCGTGCACCTGGCCTTCGCGAAGATCCTGTGGGACGAAGCGCGAGGCCGTCACGACTGAGGCGCGGGGCTGCTCGCCGCGACAGTCGTGACGGCCTCGCGCGCGCTCGCGCTCGCCGTGATCAGATGTCCAGGTTGCTCACGAACTTCGCGTTCTGCTCGATGAACTCGCGGCGCGGCTCGACGGCGTCGCCCATGAGCGTCTGAAAGACCTGGTCCGCCACCACGGCGTCGTCCATGCCGACTCGCAGGATCGTGCGCGTCTCGGGGTCCATCGTCGTCTTCCAGAGCTGGTCGGGATTCATTTCCCCGAGCCCCTTGTAGCGCTGCACGTTCACCGAGCCACGTCCGTCGCCGTTACCGAGGCGTGCCGCGATGTCGTCACGCTCACCGGTGTCGTACGCGTAGTACTCCTCCTTCCCCTTCGCGACGCGGAAGAGCGGCGGCTGCGCGATGTAGATGTAGCCGGCCTCGATGAGCTCGGGCATCTGCCGGAAGAAGAACGTCAACAGGAGCGTGCGGATGTGCGCGCCGTCGACGTCGGCGTCCGTCATCAGGATGACCTTGTGATAGCGCGCGTTGTCGATCGCAAAGTCTTCCTTGATGCCGGTGCCGATCGCCGTGATGATCGTCCGGATCTCCTCGTTCGAGAGCACCTTGTCGATGCGTGCCTTTTCAACGTTGATGATTTTACCGCGAAGCGGCAAAATCGCCTGGAAGTTCCGGTCACGCCCCTGCTTGGCCGAGCCGCCGGCCGAGTCACCCTCGACGAGATAGAGCTCGCATAACGCGGGATCGCTCAGCGAGCAGTCCGCGAGCTTGCCGGGCAGGTTGCCGACGTCGAGCGCCGACTTCTTTCGCGTGAGGTCGCGCGCCTTGCGCGCGGCCTCGCGCGCCCGCGCGGCCGATACCGCCTTCTCGATGACGATGTTCGCCGTGCGCGGGTGCTCGTCGAGGTAGGCCCCGAGCCACTCGTTCACGACCGCCTTGACGACGCCCTCCACTTCGGAGTTGCCGAGCTTCGTCTTCGTCTGCCCCTCGAATTGCGGCTCGCGAACCTTCACCGACAACACGCCGGTGAGCCCTTCGCGCACGTCGTCGCCCGACAGCTTGAAGTCCGCCTTCTTCAGGAAGTTGCCCTTCTCGGCGTAGGCGTTGATGGTGCGCGTGAGCGCGGCCTTGAAGCCGGTGAGGTGCGTGCCGCCCTCGTGCGTGTTGATGTTGTTCACGAACGAGAAGACGTTCTCGTTGTAGCCGTCGTTGTACTGCAGCGCGAGCTCGATGCCGATGCCGTCGCGCTCCGTCTCGAGGTACATGACCTCCGAGTGCAGCGGCTTCCGCGCGGCGTTCAGGAACTGCACCATCTCCCGGAGACCGCCCTTCGCGTGGAACGTCTCCTTCTTCTGCTGCCCCTCACGCTCATCCGCGAGCGTGATGGTGACGCCCTTGTTCAGGAACGAGAGCTCGCGCAGACGCGCCGCCAGCGTCGCGTAGTCGTACTGCAGCTCGGTGAAGATCTTGTCGTCGGGCTTGAACCAGACCTTCGTGCCGCGATCGCGCGCACCCACCTTGCCGAGCACCTTGAGCTTGGTGGTGGTGGTGCCGCGCACGAAGTCCATGTAGTGCTCCTTGCCGTCGCGCTTCACCCACACCTTGAGCTTCTCGGACAGCGCGTTGACCACGGACACGCCGACGCCGTGCAGTCCGCCCGACACCTTGTAGCTGTCCTTGTCGAACTTGCCGCCGGCGTGCAGCACCGTCATGGCGAGCTCCACGCCCGGCATCTTCTCCGTCGGGTGAACGTCGACCGGGATGCCGCGTCCGTTGTCCTCGACCGTCACCGAGTTGTCGGTGTGGATCGCGACATCGACGCGATCGGCGTACCCGGCGAGCGCCTCGTCGATCGAGTTGTCCACCACTTCGTAAACCAGGTGGTGAAGACCTCGCGCCGAGGTCGAGCCGATGTACATGCCGGGGCGCTTGCGAACCGCCTCGAGCCCCTTGAGCACCTGAATGTTGCCAGCATCGTACGACGCCGACTTGTCACCGTTCTTTGCCATGTTCACCCTGATTTCGCCCGTGCAAACTCCCCGAACACACGCCGAAGATCGGCATCGCGGGAACTTCAAAATCTAATCGAAGAGCGCGCCGAAAGCAATGTTCGTGCACCTGCCTAAGTCATACGTACGCAATACATTACGCGCGGCCTACGGCGCCCCTGCAGTCACCCCGCTCGACGCCCGGCGGGCATCCTGAGCGGAACCCGCCACATCTCGCGTCGCGAGCCCCTAGCGCATGAGCTGCCACCTGATCTTTCGAACCGGTGCCCGTCCGCCGGCACGGTTCAGCGAGGCCAACAGCTCCGGCTCCAGCAACGACAGCTCGGACATCCACGCGTGCGTGCGCACCGCCACGAACAGGATGCCATCCGCGGTGACCGACAACGGTTCGGTGACCGCGGCGATCTGCTCGCCGACGAGCGCCGGCCACTCCGGCACCACCGCGGCCTGCTCGACGCGATCGCGAAGTCCGGATTGCTGGAGAAAGTCGGAGATGGCCGCCGAGATGGGCTCCGGCCGCTTGTTACGCCCGCGATCACTCACGCCGACTCGCCATCGCGCGACGCATCCGGCCTCGGGCCCTCCGCGCCACGCGCGAGCGCCCCGGATGCGGAGCGGCATCGCTCGATCGCCCCGTCGACGATTCGAAAGCGAGGAAGCGATGTCATCTCGGGTGGGATGTCTGCGGATCGAGGCACCGCGAGGATCGTCTGATGTGCAACCCCACTCGTGCCGAGCAGTTCGAGGATGCGTGCAGCCCGGTGCGCATCGAGCTCGGCGAACGGGTCATCGAGCAGGACGAGCGGAGCACCACCGGCGCCACGAAGCGTAGCGGCCTCGAGCAGACGAAGCGCGATCGACGCGGTGCGTTGCTGGCCGGCCGAGCCGAACGCACGCAGTGCATGACCGCCGAGGAGGAGCTCCAGATCGTCCCGGTGCGGCCCAACGTGCGTGAGGCCGCGCCGCAGATCGGCCGCGCGATGCGCGGCGAGTGAGTCGGCGAGCACCGACGCGAGCTGCGCGACCGGTGTGTCGCCGCGGGCCGGCGTGCCCTTCGCGGATCCGGGCGGCGATGCCGTCGCGGACGCGGTGGTGTAGCGTATGCGAACGTCACCGCGCTCGCCGATGGCCGCGCACAGTCGCGCGAACTCGTCGGCCATGCGCTCCACCCAGGCCACACGGGCGCCCCAGAGCACCGCGCCGTGCTCGGCTAGCGCCGGCTCCCACACGGCGGCGCGGGCGGTGCCGCTCGACTCGCCCTTTCGTGCCGCGTCGCGCAACGCCGCGTTGCGCCGCAGGAGCGCCGCGCGATACTGCTGGAGCGCCGCGAGGTAGCGTCGGGATGTGAGCGCCAGCGCGACATCGAGAAATCGCCGGCGTTCGCTCGGCGCGCCGGCCACGAGCTCCACATCTCGCGGCGAGAACATCACCGATGGGAGCGAGCCGAGCGCGTCGCTCAGCCGAGGAGGCACCGCGCCATCGACCGTCACCTTCTTGCGCTTTCCCAGCCGCTCGAACGCCGCGCTCAACGTGTGCGGTCGTCCGACAGTCGCCTCGGCCGCGATGTGAAACCCCTGTGCACCGAAGCGCACGAGATCCTGATCGCGAGCCCCCCGCGCCGACCGAAGTAGTTGGAGGTAGTAGATGGCCTCGAGCAGGTTCGTCTTGCCGTGCCCGTTGTCGCCCACGATCGCCATCCCTTCGCTCGGGACCGAGAGCCGAACGCGGGCGAGGTTCCGAAAGTCCCGCAGCGACATCGCGTGCAGCACCACGGGGCTCGCCGCCGGATCAGCCGGGGCGTGCGGGAGCACGGCAGTCACCTGATGCGCGCGGTGAGACGGACCGTCGTCGTTTCTCGCCCGCTCATCGCCCGGCGAACACCGGTGCGCGCTTCTCGAGGAACGCGCGCGTACCCTCGGCCATGTCCTGCGACGACGCGAGCAGGGCGAAGTGGCTCGCCTCGAGATCGAGCCCGTCGTCGAGCGAGACCTCCGTGCCGCGGAGCACGGCCTCGATGCACGACGACAACGCGAGCGGCGCGTTCGCGAGCATCTGACGCATCATGGCATCGGCCGCCGACATGAGCTCGGCGCCCGGCACCACGCGATTCACGAGACCGATACGGAACGCCTCGGCCGCGTCGATCATCTCGCCGGTCATCAATAGCTGCAGTGCGCGTCCCGTACCGATGAGGCGGGGAAGTCGTTGCGTTCCACCATAGCCCGGACACAGCCCGAGCTTCACCTCCGGCTGACCGAACTTTGCCGCGTCGCTGGCGATGCGAAGGTGACAGGCCATCGCGAGCTCGCACCCGCCGCCGAGCGCGAAGCCGTTGACGGCCGCGATCACCGGCTTTGGTGATGTCTCGAAGCTGCGGAAGACCCGTTGGCCGCGCAGCGCGCGCTGCCTGGCCTGCAACGGGCTCTGCGAGGCGAGCTCACCGATGTCCGCGCCCGCGACGAACGCGCGACCGGCACCAGTGACGATCACACCACCGATGTCATCGCGCGCGCGAACCTCCTCGATGGCTTCGCCAAGCTCGCCGATGGTCGCGGCGTTCAGCGCGTTCAGCTTGTCGGGGCGGTTGATCGTGAGCGTGGCGACGCGATCGGTGACGGAGAGCTCGATCAGCGAGTAGGGCATCGAGTGCGGTGAGCGTCGGGAGGGAAGCTGCGGAAGTGGTCGTGGGCGGCGGGTGCCGGTTCGGAAATCTAAGGAACTGGACCTGAACTTGCTTTCCCCGCGTCCGCATGACCGATCGCTGGATCGTGCGGCGCGGTACGCCGCACAGAGGGTTCACGTACCTCGACGACGCCGGCCGGACCGTTCGCAGTCGAGCCGTGCTCGAGCGAATCGAGCGACTGCGAATCCCGCCGGCGTGGCGTGACGTGCACATCGCGCGAGGCGCCAACGCGTCGCTGCAAGCGTGGGGGTTCGACGCGCGCGGTCGTCGCCAATACCGCTACCACGGGCGCGCGATCGAGCGCGGACAGCTCCGCAAGTACCACCGGGTGCGCCGCATGGGCCACGACCTGCCCGCGATTCGGCGCCGGGTCGCACGGGACCTCGGCGCGGGGGAGCTCACGCGACGGAAAGTGGCCGCTGCCGCGGTTCGACTCATCAGCCAGGCGTTCTTTCGCGTTGGCAACGAACGCTACGAGCGCGACAATGGCACGTTCGGACTGACGACGCTGCGGAAGTCGCACGTCACCGTTCGAGGAGACCGTCTGGAGTTCCGCTACACGGGGAAGGGCTCGATTCCACAGCGACAGGTGGTGTTCGATCGGCGTCTGGCGGAGCTCGTCCGCCGGCTCGTCCGCACCCCCGGCTCCCGACTGTTCCGCTATCGCGATGGTGAACGCTGGCGCAATCTCACGGCGCGCGACGTCAACGACTACCTGCGCTCTCTCGCGGAACCGTGCTACACCGCGAAGGACTTTCGCACGTGGGGCGGAACACTGCGGATGGCCACCGTGCTCGGCGATCTCGGTGCGGGCGCGAGCACGCGTGACGCGACGAAGAACGTCGTGCTCGGGGTCCGCCTCGTGGCCGCCGAGCTCGGAAACACGCCGGCAATCTGCCGTGCGTCGTACGTCCACCCGCTCGTGATCGCTCGCTACGTGGACGCCGGCGTCATCATCGAGCCGAAGGAATCGCCTCGTGGCGCCCGCAAATCGCCTGCGCACTCGGGCCACTCACCAGAGGAGCGCGCGCTGCTCGGCTTTCTCGACCGCTACTTCCCCGACCGACGTCGGCGCCGCGCGGGGCGCAAGGGTCGGGAGCGCCGCGAGGAGCTGCTCGCGGCCTGACGCACCATTCCCACCGCTACCCGGCTGCCACCACCGGGAGCTACTTTCAGCGCGTGCAACTCATCAGAGCGGTGGACTGGAATCCTGATCGGGACGCGGTGCGCATCATCGACCAGCGCCTGCTCCCCGAGCGGTTCGTCGAGCTCGACCTGCGCGGGCTGAATGACGTCTGCGACGCGATTCGCACGCTCGCGGTGCGTGGCGCGCCAGCCATCGGTGTGGCCGGCGCGATGGGAATGGTGGTCGCGCTCCGGGCGTACGCCGATGAGTCTCCCGCGCGGTTCGGCGATCGCGTGCGCGAGGTTGCCGCGGCGATTCGTGCGACGCGCCCGACCGCCGTGAATCTGCCGTGGGCGATCGACCGCATGCTCCGGTGCGCCGAGGCTACCGACGGCGCGCCGCGAAGCGTGCTCGCCGCCCTCCATGCCGAAGCGACCGCCATCCGTGACGAGGACCGGGCGATGTGCGAGCGGATCGGTGAGCACGGCCTCGCGCTGATTGCCGACGGCGCCCGAGTGCTCACGCACTGCAACGCCGGCGCGCTCGCCACCGCGGGGATCGGCACGGCGCTCGCGCCGATCTATCGAGCGGCGGCAGCCGGACGTCGAGTGGAAGTGCTCGTCGATGAGACGAGGCCACTGCTGCAGGGGAGTCGGCTCACATCGTGGGAGTTGACGCGGGCGGGCATTCCCGTGACGGTGATCGCCGACAACATGGCGGCGTCGCTCATGCGCGCCGGACGCGTGGACCTGTGCATCGTCGGTGCGGATCGCATCGCCCGAAACGGCGACGTCGCGAACAAGGTCGGGACGTACGGCGTGGCGGTGGCGGCACGGCATCACGGGATTCCCATGTACGTGGCGGCACCCACCTCCACGTTCGATCCGGCGACGCCCGATGGCGATGCGATCGAGATCGAGCAGCGAGACCCGGACGAGATGCGGCGCGGCTTCGGCATGCTCACCGCGGCGGAGCGGGCCGGCATTCACAACCCGGCCTTCGACGTGACCCCGGCGGCGCTGGTCTCGGCGATCATCAGCGACCGCGGAGTCCATCGGCCGCCGTACGACTTCTCTCGCGCGCGGCCGGCGGCAGTGGCAAGCGCATGACGCACGTCCTCGCCATCGATCAGGGCACCACCGGTTCGACGTGCGTCGTCATCGGTGCGGACGGGCGCGTGGCGGGCCGCGGGTACCAGGAGATCACGCAATACTATCCGCGACCGGGATGGGTCGAGCACGACCCGATGGAGATCGTGGAGCGCACCATCGCCGCGGCGCGCGAGGCGGTGGCGGCCGCCGGCGCGATGCCGCGCGCGATCGGCATCACGAACCAGCGCGAGACCGTGGTGGTGTGGGACCGCTCCACGGGCGCGCCGGTGGGGCGCGCGATCGTGTGGCAGGATCGGCGGACCGCCGAGCGCTGTCGCGAGCTCGCGCCGCAGGCCTCCGCGATCACGGCGCGCACCGGACTCGTGGTGGATCCCTATTTCTCCGCGACGAAGCTCGAGTGGCTGCTCCGCGATCCATCGCTCGCCCAGCGCGCGCGCGCCGGCGAGCTGCTCGCGGGCACGATCGACAGTTGGCTGATCTGGCGCCTAACGGGCGGCCGGGTGCACGCCACCGACCCGACCAATGCGTCGCGGACGCTGCTCTACGACATCGATCGGCTCGCGTGGAGCGACGAGTTGTGCGAGCTGTTCGGGGTACCGGCCGTGATGCTGCCCGCGGTGCGCCCGTCGGCCGGCTCGTTCGGCGAGACCGCCGCCGACCTGTTCGGCGAGCCCATTCCGATCGCCGGCGTAGCGGGAGACCAGCAGGCGGCGTTGTTCGGTCAGGGGTGTTGGGAGCCCGGCTCGGCCAAGAACACGTACGGCACGGGGGCGTTTCTGCTCCTCAACACCGGGGGCCAACGTCCGCGTGGGGGCGACGGGCTCCTGACGACAGTGGCCTGCGCGCGCGATGGCTCGCCGGCCTACGCGCTCGAGGGCGCCATCTTCATCGCCGGCGCCGCCGTGCAGTGGTTGCGCGATGGCCTGGGTGTGATCGGGACCGCCGCCGAAACGGAGGCGCTGGCGCAGTCCCTGCCATCGAATGAGGGCGTCTACTTCGTGCCGGCGCTGGTGGGGCTCGGTGCGCCGGACTGGGAGCCGAACGCGCGCGGAACGATCGTCGGACTGACACGCGGCACGACACGCGCGCACCTCGCACGTGCGGCACTGGAGGCGATGACGTACTCGACGCGCGACGTACTCGACGTGATGCGGCGCAACGCAGGCACCGAGCTGGCGGGCTGGCGCGATCTGCCGTTGCGCGTCGACGGCGGCGCGACGGCGAACGACTGGCTGATGCAGTTCCAGGCGGACGTGCTCGACGCGGCGGTGGAGCGGCCGTTGAACGTCGAGACGACGGCGCTCGGCGCCGCCGGGCTGGCGGGTCTCGCGACCGGCGTCTGGACATCGCCCGACGAGTTCCTCCAGTCGCGCACGTTCACCCGATTTTCGCCGGTCGATCCGGCGCGTGCGGCCGACTGCCATGCCGGATGGCGCCGGGCCGTTCGCACGGCACTCGCCTGGGCGCGAGACCACGACTGATGCGGTCGGCGCACGCTCCCGGCCGGCGCCAGCTCCGCGTGCTGCTCGATGCGCACGCCCGCGCGCTCACGGCGTGCCGGCGATGCGCCTTCGACGATCCTGCCATCGCACCAATCATGTCCTCCGCGCGCGAGCCGATCGGCATGCTCGTCGGCCAGGCTCCGGGGAAGACCGAGGTCGCGGATCGGCGGCCGTTCGCGGGGAGAGCAGGGCGCACGCTCTTCCGATGGTTCGCGGAGGTCGGCATCGATGAGCAGGTGCTGCGTCGGCGGATCTACATCGCGGCAATGACGCGCTGCTATCCGGGGCCGAGCCGCTCCGGACGGGGCGATCGAGTCCCGTCGCCGGCCGAGATGACTGCCTGCTCGACGTGGCTCGAAGCCGAGTTGGCGATCATCTCCCCGCGCGTGATCATTCCGGTCGGCAAGCTCGCGATCGAACGGTTTCTCGGCGGCGGTCCGCTCGACAGCCGCGTAGGCCGGGCGCACCGCCTCGTCGACCTGCCGGGCGCACCGCTGGCGATCCCGCTGCCGCACCCGTCAGGCGCGAGCAGTTGGATTCACGCGCCGGGACACATGCACCTCGTGCACTCGGCGCTCCGCCTCATCGCGACGCATCTCCCCGATCTGGTAGCCGAAAGCGCGCGCGCGCGGAGCGTCGCGTGATTGTCGGCGTCGCGCTCGCGCTGGCGCTCACCACGCCTCCCGACCACTGGTTCGGGGCGGACAAGCTCAAGCACTTCTTCGTCGCCGCCTTCGCGCAGAGCGTCACCTACAGCGCGCTGCAGGTGGCGCGCGTGCGGCACGACCAGGCCCTGATCGGGGCGTCCGCGGTGACGACGTTGGTGTCGGTGGCCAAGGAGGTACACGACCGACGAACGACCGGGCTGTTCAGCGCACGGGACCTCGTATGGGATGCGGCCGGCGCCGGCATGGCCACGGTACTCCTCGAGCGGGCGCGCCGCAGCGGTGAATCGAGTCGGGATCCAGCGCCGGCCACTGCCGCATCCGCACGCGTGGGATGGTCGCGAGCGATCTCGCTGGAACGGCCACGCTGAATCGACTACCGGCACCCGTGCTACTCTTATATCCGTTCGGCGCCCGTTCTATATTGCTCGGTACAAGCGATTACGTCCGTTGTACCCCGCCGGTCTCCCGCGCGCGCGACCGCTTCCTACATCATCGCATGAGCCAACCCGCTGCCAGGCCCGACCAGGAACGCCGCAGGAACGATGCACTGCGCGAGCTCATCGACGAGCTCCTGTTTCGGGTGCGCGACGCGAATCAGCGGCTCGACTTCTGGACGCCCGAGGAGCGCGCGAAGGCCGAGGAAGAGCTGAACACCATCATGTCACGCGTGCGCGGCGCGGCAATGCACAAGTCGACCTGAACGCCAAACCGGCGGCATCCGCCGAGGGGCAGCAGTGGTGAAGGCACGAACGAAGTTCGTCATCGGCGGGATTCTGGTGCTCGGCACAGCCGGGTACCTCATGGCGAGCGCCATCGGCGAAACAGGCATGTACTATCTCACGCCGGGCGAGCTCGCCACGAAGGTGAAGGGCGATTCGACGTTCTACGACACCGGTGTGAAGATGGGAGCGCGGGTGGTGCCCGGGACGATCGCGCGCGATCCCGGAGGCCGGTCAGTCGCCTTCTCCGTGACCGATGGCAGCGAGACGATCCCGGTGACCTATCGGGGCGTCATCCCCGACACGTTCACCGACAGCGTGGATGTGGTCGTCGAGGGGCGGTACCGTCGCGACGGGACGTTCGTGGCGACGACGCTGCTCGCGAAGTGCGCATCGCGTTACGAGAACGCGCCTGACAAGTATCGCTCGACACCCGGCTATCGAGCGTCGCGAGGACCGGCGGCGTGATCCTGCTGGGGGAGTTGGCGCTCTGGGTCGCGCTCCTGATGGCGGCATGGAGCGCGATGGTGTCGTTCGCCGGCGGGCGGCTCGGCCGCGCCGACCTCGTGGCGAGCGGATCGCGCGCGATGTACGCGACGTTCGCGTTCGTGGTGCTGGCGTCGATCGGTCTGTGGAGCGCGCTCCTGACGAGCGACTTCTCGCTCCGCTTCGTGGCCTCGTACACGAGCTCGAACCTGCCTGCGGTATACAAGTTCGCGGCGTTCTGGGGTGGGCAGGCGGGCTCGATGCTGTTCTGGTGCTTGATCCTTTCCCTGTACTCGGCGATCACGTTGTTCGCGAACCGCCGGAAGAATCGCGAGCTGATGCCGTACGTGACGGGGACGCTGGCACTCGTCCTCGTCTTCTTCCTCTCGACGACGGCGTTCCGCGCCAACCCCTACGCGCGTCTCGACTGGATTCCGCCGGACGGCACGGGGCTCAATCCACAGCTCCAGAATCCGGGGATGGCGATCCATCCGCCAAATCTCTACCTGGGCTACGTCGCGACGTCGATCCCATTCGCGTTCGCGATCGCGGCGCTGATCACGCGCCGTCTCGACGCCGAGTGGCTGGCGGCGGTGCGGCGGTGGTCGCTGGTGTCGTGGCTGTTCCTGACCATCGGCATCACGCTCGGGATGTGGTGGGCGTACGTCGAGCTCGGCTGGGGCGGGTACTGGGCCTGGGATCCGGTCGAGAACGCATCGCTGCTGCCGTGGCTCACCGGCACCGCGTTTCTCCATTCGATCATGATCCAGGAGAAGCGGGGGATGCTTCGCAAGTGGAACGTCACACTCGTCGTGGCGACGTTCCTGCTCGCGATTCTCGGCACGTTCATCACGCGCAGCGGCGTGATCGAGAGCGTGCATTCGTTCGCGCAGTCGCCCATCGGCAACTGGTTCGCCACGTTCCTCATCGTGTCGATCGCCGCGACGGCGTATCTGGTCACGACGCGCCTCAAGGACCTGGAGGCGCGCGCCGAGCTCGAGAGCATGGTGAGCCGCGAGGCCGCGTTCCTTTACAACAACGTGGTGCTCGTGGGCATCGCGTTCTCGGTGCTCTGGGGCACGCTTTTCCCGATCATCAGCGAAGCCGTTCGGGGCTCGAAGATCACTGTCGGTCCGCCGTTCTTCAACACGGTGAACATTCCGCTGGGTCTGCTGCTGCTCGGGCTCACCGGCGTGGGACCGCTCATCGCGTGGCGGCGTGCGTCGGTGGCGAACCTGAAGCGTCAGTTCGCGGTGCCCGCGGCCGGCGGCCTCACGGTCGGCGCCGCGCTGTTCGCGCTCGGCATGCGCGACGGGTATGCGGTGGTGTCGTACGCGCTGGCCGGGTTCGTCGCGACGACGATCGCGCAGGAGTTCGTGAAAGGCGTCGGCGCGCGGCGGCGCATGCACGGCGAAGCGGTGCCTGTCGCGCTGTACCGCCTGGTGGCTCGCAACCGGCGGCGCTACGGCGGCTACATCGTGCATCTGGGGGTCGTGGTGTTGTTCGCCGCGTTCGCGGGGCTGGCGTTCAAGAAGGAATACGATCTGTCGCTCGCGCCGGGCGCCTCGTTCAGCGCGGTCGATCCGTACAACCGCACGTGGACGTTCACGAGCCAGGGTGTCTCGCGCTACGAAGAGCTCAACCGCCAGGTGACCGCGGTCGTGCTCGAGGCGAAGCGCGCCGGTGCGGCACCGACGCTCATCAAGAGTGAGAAGCGACAGCACGTGGACAGCCGTGGAGTCCCGACGTTCGAACCGTCCACGGAAGTCGGGATTCTGGAGTCGTTGCGCCAGGACGTCTACCTCGTGCTCCATGGTGTGACCGGCGAGGAGACCGCCGAGATCCGCATCACGTTCAATCCGCTGGTGTGGTGGGTGTGGTACGGCGGGATGATCATGGCGCTGGGTGGGTTGATCGTGATGTGGCCGCAGGCGACGCGGGCCGGGGCGGGCCGGCGCGCCGAGGGCGGGTACGTCGTGGTGATGCAGCCGTCGGAGCGGCCGACGGCCGGAGCGGGCGTGTGATGGCGACACGGCGTGAGTTCGTAGCAACGTTAGGCACCGCGGCGGTGGCGTTGGTCGCGGGGCGCCTCGGGGCGCAGGATGGCCAGGACGTGCCGGGGGCGACGATGGCCGGCGACGGGTACGTTCCGGTGCGCCGTCCTCCGAAAGCCGTGCCCGGGAGGAAGCTCGAGCCGCTCGAGCGGGATGCTGTCGAGCGCATGATCAGTTGTCCCTGTCCGTGCACGCTCGACGTCTTTACCTGTCGGACGTCGATGCCGTGCGGGTTTTCGCCGCGCATGCATGCCGACGTGGTCGCGCTGGCGGAAGGCGGCTATTCGGGGGACGAGATCCTCGCCGCGTTCGAGCAGGCGTACGGCGAGAAGATCCTCATGGCGCCGCACAAGCAGGGGTTCAACTGGGTGGGCTGGATCGCGCCGTTCGCCGCGGTGGGCACCGGTGCGGTGGCCGTCGCGGCACTCATCCGGCGCTGGGGACGCCGCGCGGCCGAACATCGCTCAGCGGCGCCGGTCCCGATCGAGGCGAGCGCCGACGAGTTGGCGCGGCTCGAGGCGGCGGTGCGGGGAGACGACGATCGATGAGCGCGCTGCTGATCGGCGCGGTGCTCGCGGTGGCCGCGCTCATGTACGTGCTCTTCCCGCTGTTCGACGCGCGCGTCACGGCGCGCCCCGGGCCGGCGCGGCGTGTGGCGGAGACGTCGGAGACGGCGGTCGATGCGCTGCGCGAGATCGAGTTCGATCGCGCGACCGGAAAGCTCTCCGACGACGATTACGCGTCGCTCAAGGCCGAGTACACACGCTCGGCGCTGGTCGAGCTCCGATCGCGGCCGGCGTCCGGGGCGGACCCGCGTGGTACGGTAGCGACTGCGACCGCGGCACCAGGATCGCCGGACGGCGCAGCAGCGGTCGCCGGCGCGCTCGACCCCGCCGAGGCTGCCGTGCTCCGCTACCGCGCCGTGCGCCGCGAGTGCCCGACGTGCGGTCCACGCCCCGAGCCCGATCCGGCGTTCTGCTCGTCGTGCGGCCAGTATCTCAAGGGCACGTGCGCGCACTGTGGCGCGACGGTGGACGCGCCGGCGTCGCGGTTCTGCGCTGCCTGCGGGAACTCGCTGGCGGCGTAGCAGGGCGAAGTTCCGCTCCGCCACCAGCCGTGCGCCGTCGGCGCAAGCCGTCAGCCGCGAGCCGTTAGCTGTCGGCTGATGGGGGTCGGCTGCCGACTCACCGCTCCAACGCCTCGAGCCGGCGCACCGCGATCCGGATCGGCCAGAACGTCGCCGTTAGGCAGACCAGCGCGGCCAGGCCGAAGCCGAGGATGAGCTCACCCGTAGGCGGCGTCTCGCCGCCACCGAACGAGACCGCCGAGAGGTAGCTGTACACCGGCCGTGCCTCGAGCACGATCACGCCGCCGATCACGCCGACGGCGCTCATCATGTACAGGAGGCCGCCGAACGACGTCGGGATCTGCGCCGCATTCTCGGTCTCGAAGCGCGGGAACATCGTGCCGAAGCCGATCGCCAGGCCGGCCAGCGCGAACGTCATCAGGGTGATCGTGAACACCGACACCGTGAACATGAACGCGCTCACCTGCAACAGACTGTTCGTCACGCCCACGATGGCCAGCGCCAGCAGCAGCAGCGGAACCATCCCGACCCAGAACTTCGACCAGAGCAACTCGCGCACCGACAGCGGGCTCGCGCGCAGCAGCCACCACGTGCGGCCCTCGAGGCTCACGCCCGGAAAGATGAACCGCGCGGCAACCGATGCGAGCACGAAGCCGGCGAGCGCGAGGTTCAGGAACGGCACCAGGTTCACGATGAAGAACGTGATGCCGTCTCCGGTGAGCGGCAGGAACTTGATGTTGAACACGTAAACCACGACGAGCACGGCGAGCAGGATCAGTTGCGACCACTGGGTCGTGTCGCGGAAGAACACGCGCACTTCCTTCATTACCAGCTCGCGGCGTACGACGCCGACTGGTGCGAGCGCCGACCTGGCCATGCGTCCCGCCCACCCTTCGCGCGCCCATCGCTGGCCGCTCTCCTGCGCCTTCGTAAAGCCCCGCGTGTACAGTGCGCGATGCAGCAGGGCCCCGAGCACCACCGACGCGGCGGCAGTGGACCACAGGAGATAGAGCGGCAGCAGGTCGAGCGATCCCGTCAGCCAGCCCATGACGCTGCGCCCCACCCACTCGCTCGGCAGGAAGGGCGATGTCGGCGTACGCAGCACCGAGATGAACTCCACGAGTGACCGGAACCCTTCGGGGCGCGCCAGCTTCTCCGGCCGCACGAGGCGAAAGAGCACGACGATCCCGGCCGCGGACAGCACGGCGATCACGCTGAGGATGTCGCGCGTGCGGCGAGCGGGGAACGCGTTCACCAGCACGAGCGTGAGCGCGCTGCCGATGGCGGCCGGCACCACGAGGAACGGGACGAACGTCGCGCCGGCGAGTCCAATGAACGCGAAACCGCCGTCGTACACGGTGCCGTACGCGGTGAGCATCGGCACCGCCATGAGCACGACCATCCAGCTCGAGTCGACACACGTCTCGGCGAGCTTCGCCGTGTAGAGCGCGAACCAATCCACGGGCGCCGACGCCAGCAGGTCGAGATCCCGTGCGAGGAAGAAGCTCGACAGCGCGGTGATGACGTTGGACAGCAGGAGAATCGAGAAGAACGAGATGAGGATCAGCCCGAGCAGCTTGCCGGCGAGCAACGGGCCGATCTCCGGCACGCCGCGGAAGTACGCGAGCAGCCGGTGCAGCACACCGAACGCGAACATCCAGAAGATCGCGCCGACCACCGCCAGCACCGCGGTGCGAGCGCCGCGGCCGCGCTCCTTCGTGCGCGCGCGTGCTCGCGCCGTGAGCAGCTTCGGCAGGAGCAGCGTCCCGAGCATTTCAAGCATCCAGTACCTCGACGAGCTCGCGTGCCAGCCCCTCGCCGGTGAGGCGCAGGAAGATCTCTTCGAGTCCCGAGACGCCCGCCTCCGCGGATGCGCGGAGATCATCCATCGTTCCGCTGGCGCGAATCACGCCGCGCTGGATGATCGCGATGCGGTCGCACAGGCTCTGCGCCACTTCGAGCGTATGCGTGGACATCATGATCGTGTTGCCGCGCCGGGCGTACTCGCGGAACAGATCCTTGAGTGTGCGCGCGGCCTTCGGGTCGAGTCCGACCATCGGTTCGTCGACCACGATCACGGCAGGCTTGTGCACGAACGCGCTCGAGATGATCAGCTTCTGGCGCATGCCGTGGCTGTAGCTCTCGACGAGCTCGTCGCGCCACTCCTCGAGGTCGAACAGGGCGAGGAGCTCCCGCCCGCGACGCTCGACGTCCGGTCCGGTCTGGCCGTAGAGCCCGGCGACGAATCGGAGGAACTCGACGCCCGTGAGCTTCTCGTAGATGAACGGCCGGTCGGGAATGAAGCCCAGGCGCTGCTTCGCGGCGACGGGGTCGGTCGCGAGGTCGATGCCGGCGATGCGAACGGTGCCTGACGAGGGTCGGAGGATCCCGGCGATCATCCGCAGCGTCGTCGTCTTTCCGGCGCCGTTCGGGCCGAGGAACCCGAACAGCTCGCCGCCGGGCACGTCGAGATCGATGCCGTTGACGGCCGTGAACGAGCCGTAGCGTTTGGTGAGCGAGCGAAGCTGGATCATTGGCGGGAGCTGAGGGGACGCTCCAAGGACGACGACACCGGGGGCAGTGTCATTCCTCGCTCCGCGCGGAGCGGCAGGCTACTCTGCCGCGATCAGGTCGATCCTGAGCGTTCCCATGAGCCGCAGCAGATCGGCTTGACGGGCGAGGCCGCCGTAGACGAAGCGCAGGTGTGCCGCGTCGGCCGGGAACTGGCCGAACGTGGGATCGACCGCCACCCAGTGGCCGACGTAGATCTCCGGCCACGCATGGTAATAGAACTTCCCGCCGACGTGCGCGAGGCCGGCCGCGGACCGTGCCGGGATCCCCGCGGCGCGCGAAAGCGCGATGAAGAGTTGCGTGTGCTCGTTACAGTCGCCCGACCGCGCCTCGAGCACCTGAATGGCGCTCGGCACCGTCACCGCCACCGATTTCTCGATCGAATCGTGTACCCACTGGTTGATGCGGCGCGCCACGACGACCGGGTCCCGCGACTCGCCGCGCAGGCGGCGGGCGAGCGCCACGATGCGAGGGTTGCCGCTCTGGACGAGCGCCTCGGGCGACAGTTCGTGACGGAACGGACGGCGCTGGTTCAGGCGGAGCGGCAGCTCGTAGCGGGCCACGAGCGCCGCCGCATCCTCGCGGGAGACGGCGAGCGTGTCGCCGCGGAGCGTCTGCCTCCCGCCGTCGAGCGCGAAGCCGCGAAGCTCGGCGCCCCGCAGTCGAACGCGCAGGCGCGCCGGCCGGCGCCGGTCGAGGGGGGCCGACGCGGCGATGGCCGTCGTCTCCAGCACGTCGCGGTCGGACGTGACGGCGCGCGAGCGCGTGCCGCCGTCGAGGCGCCAGTTCTCGAACGCGATCTCGTAGGCCGTGCGATGCAGGGAGAACCCGAGCGCGTGCCACAGCTCGACGATGCGCCCTTCCTCGTCCACCCAGGCCCGCACGCCGCTCGCGCCGTCGGTGGCGATGCGCCAGGCATGCACCGAATCGCGGCGTGCCACCATCCATCGGCGCCGTCCCTCGTCGAAGCGTGCGCTGTCCGGCACGGTGAACACCGATTCCGCCTCGACGCGCACGATGAGCGGTCGCGGCGCGAGCGCGACCGGGTCGAAGCTCGAAAGCGTGTATGTACGTCCGACCGCGGGCCGCTCGCCGAGCGCGATGGCGAGCGGCACGATCGTCGGCAGCACCACGGGACCCTGGAGCGCGACCCGCTGCGTGTCGGCCGCGCTCTCATCGTTCGCGACGGTGATCTGCAGCGCCGAGTCGCCGAGCGAGCGGCCGTTCACCGCGATGGGCGCGCTGTCCGACTCGAACGACAGCTTGAACTCGTCGAGCGCGAAGGCGCGCGAGAGACGCACCTCGGACGACGCCGTGGCGCGGTGCTCGCGGCCGCCGACCGGAAGATCGGCGGCGAGGTAGTCGGTGATCACCAGGCCGCTCGCCGTCGTGTCGATGGTCGATGACGCGAAGCCGATCTGGCGTCCGTCCTGCTCGACACGATAGAACGAGGCGCCCGGCGATACGCGGAGCGCCGCCTCGGCGAGTCGCTGCGCGGGCGCATCGCGCCACTCACGTCGCGCGAACAGCGCGAGCCCCGCCGCCCACGCGACGAGTATCCCTGCCGCCGCCGCGCCGCGCCGCGTCACGATGGTCCGCCGCCCAGCAGTCGCTCGAACACGTCGTGCTCGAACGAGGTCTCGACCACGATCGTGATGGTCGACGGGAATCTCGCGGTCTGCCGATGCCGCCGCACCGCGTCGACGGTGGCCGCGGCGCTCTCCTCCACGTCGAGGTTGCCGGCGCCGATGCCGAACGGCGGCAGCGCCAGATGCTCGATCCCCCAATCGGCGGCTCGTTGGAGGGCGCTGCTCACCGCCTGTCGCACCGTCGTGCGCGACACCGGCTCGGTGTCGCTCGATACCACCGCATGAATCAGTAGCTCGACGCCAAGCGCGCCGGCGGGCGTGACCACCGCCGACCCGACGGCGAGCGGTTCGTTCACCCGCAGGTGCCGGGCGAGTCCTTCACCGCCCGCAACCTCCAGCCGGCGCATGAGCGGCGTGGTCGCGCGCAGCTCGGCGTCCACCGGCCGCGCGATGGCATCGGCCGAGATGAAGGTGAGGTCGTCGGTGCGAACCGCGATCACGCGCTTACGAGATCGCGAGCGAGGTCTCGCTGCTGATCCAGGCGAGGTACTTGTCGAGTCCTCCGTGCACCGGCATGGCGAGGAGCTCGGGCACCCGGTACGGGTGCAACTCGCCGAACGCGACGCGCAGCGAATCGAGCGCCGCCGACCGCGTCTTGAGCAGGATCACGACTTCCTGCTCGTCGGCGATCTTGTCCTCCCACCGATAGAGCGAGCGCGCACCTGGGAGCAGCGTGCCGCAGGCGATCACACGTCGCTCGAGGAGCCCGCGCACGAGCGCCACGCCTTCCTGGGCGTTCGCGACAGTGGTGAGGACGACGATGGCATCGGTGTGCGGCATGGAGGCGCTCATGAAAGTCAATGTAACGGACGGCGCGGGGCCGTATACGGGACAGGATGAGGCTGTCAGAGGTCACGCGATGCGTGATGCACGCGAGGCTCGCGGCGCCGCTGGTGGCTGTCTTGTCACGACCAGGCACGCGCGGCAGCTTTCCCGGGCTATGACCGAAGAAGCACTGATCATCCGCGGCGCGCGCGAGCACAACCTGCGGAACATCGATGTCACGATTCCGCGCGACCGCCTGACCGTCATCACCGGTCTCTCGGGGTCCGGAAAGTCGTCGCTCGCGTTCGACACCATCTATGCCGAGGGACAGCGGCGGTACGTGGAATCGCTCTCCGCGTACGCGCGACAGTTTCTCGGGTTGATGGAGAAGCCCGATGTGGATTCCATCGAAGGGCTGTCTCCAGCGATCTCGATCGAGCAGAAGTCGGCGGGGCACAACCCGCGCTCGACCGTCGGCACCGTCACGGAGATCTACGACTACCTCCGGCTGCTGTACGCCCGCGCCGGAACGCCGCACTGTCCGAACTGCGGCAGCCCCGTACAGCGCCAGAGTGCCGGCCAGATCACCGATGCGGTGCTCGCGTGGCCAGCGGGCACGCGGCTCGAGATCCTCGCCCCGCTCATCCGCGGTCGCAAGGGCGAGTTTCGCGAACTGTTCGAGAGCGCGCGCAAGCAGGGGTTCATTCGCGCGATGGTCGACGGCCAGCTCGTCGAACTGGCGAATCCGCCGAAGCTGAACAAGCGGCAGAACCACGACGTCTCGATCGTCGTCGATCGGCTCGTCGTCCGCACGGAGGATCGCGGCCGGCTCAACGACTCGATCGAGACGGCGCTCAAGCTCGCGGACGGACTCGTGGAGGTGGTGCGCCACGATGGTTCCGACACGGCGCCGACGCTGTTCTCCGAGCGGTACGGATGCGCGGCGTGCGGCATCTCGATGCCCGAGCTCGAGCCGCGCCACTTCTCGTTCAATTCGCCGTTCGGCGCCTGTCCGGCGTGCGGCGGCCTCGGCACTCGCGACGAGGTGAGCGAGGAGCTGATCCTCGGCGACCCGACCATCTCGATTCTCGAAGGCGTGATCCTCCCGTGGGGTGAGCCCGACGGCTACCTCCGCCGCGTCATCCTCCCCGGGCTCGCGAAACAGCTCAAGTTCGACCTGAACACGCCGTGGGGAGAATTGGAGAACCGTGTGAAGACGGTTCTTCTATATGGAGTCGGCAAGAAGGGAACCGGGAATGGGGAACGGGAAACCAAAGCACCCCGACGTCGTTCCGGTTCCCCCGTCGCGGTTCCCGGGTCCCTGGAATGGGAAGGCATCATCGCGAACATCCAGCGACGCTACGCCGAGACCGAGAGTGACACGGTGCGGCTCGAGCTCGCGGACTACATGGTCTCGAAGCCGTGCAACGTCTGCGGCGGCCGGCGGCTCAAGCCGGAGTCGCTCGCCGTCACCATCGACGGCCGGAACCTCGGCGAGCTGGTGGAGATGTCCATCGCCGAGAGCCTCCGGTTCTTCGAGGCGCTGCCGGTGCGTGGCAACGGCAAGCCGGGGCTCGATGCCGAGATCGCCGGACCCATTCTCAAGGAAGTGCGCGAGCGGCTGCGCTTCCTCGTGAACGTCGGCCTCGACTACCTCACGTTAGGCCGGTCGGCCGAGTCGCTGTCGGGTGGCGAGGCGCAGCGCATCCGGCTCGCGACACAGATCGGGTCGCGACTCGTCGGCGTGCTCTACATCCTCGACGAGCCGTCCATCGGGCTGCACCAGCGCGACAACGCCCGGCTGCTCGACACGCTCGGCCAGCTCCGCGACCTCGGCAACACCGTCATCGTCGTGGAGCACGATGATGAGACGATGCGTGCCGCGGACTACCTGCTCGACCTCGGGCCCGGAGCAGGCAAGCACGGCGGGATCGTCGTCGCCAGCGGAACGGTGGACGAGGTGGCGCGCAACGTGTCCTCGCTCACCGGCCGGTATCTGAGTGGTGATCTCACGATCCCGATTCCGGCGTCGCGACGGCCTTTTGATCCGCGCCGGACGATCCGCATCCTGGGCGCGCGCGAGCACAACCTGCGCAACCTCGACGTCGACATCCCGCTCGGGCTCTTCGTCGCGGTGACGGGCGTCTCCGGCTCCGGAAAGTCCACGCTCATCGAGGACATCCTCCACCGGTCGCTGGCGAGGCACTTCTATCGCGCCCGCGTCATCCCCGGCGCCCACGTGTCGATCACGGGCCTCGAGCACATCGACAAGGTCATCGACATCGACCAGAGTCCGATCGGGCGCACGCCGCGGTCGAACCCGGCGACATACACGGGGCTCTTCACCCCGATCCGCGAGCTCTTCGCCGAGATGCCCGAGGCGAAGATTCGCGGCTACGGCCCCGGGCGATTCTCGTTCAACGTGAAGGGCGGGCGCTGCGAGGCGTGCCAGGGCGACGGCCTCGTGAAGATCGAGATGCACTTCCTCCCCGACGTGTACGTGCCGTGCGAGGTGTGCAAGGGCAAGCGCTACAATCGCGAGACGCTCGAGGTGCGCTTCCGCGGGATGAACATCGCGGACGTGCTCGAGATGACCGTCGAGGACGCGGTCTCGTTCTTCGAGAACCAGCCTCGCATCCATCAGAAGCTGCAGACGCTGATGGATGTCGGGCTCGGGTACATCCATCTGGGGCAGAGCGCCACCACCCTGTCGGGCGGTGAAGCCCAGCGCATCAAGCTCGCGACCGAGCTGTCGAAGCGCGACACCGGCCGCACGTTCTACATCCTCGATGAGCCAACCACGGGGTTGCACTTCGAGGACGTGAGACTGCTGCTCGAGGTGCTGCATCGCCTCGTGGAGCGCGGCAACACGGTGCTCGTGATCGAGCACAATCTCGACGTCATCAAGACCGCCGACTGGATCATCGACCTGGGTCCCGAGGGCGGCGACCGCGGCGGCGCGATCGTGGCGGCCGGTACGCCCGAGCAGGTGGCGGAGGTTGAGGCATCGTACACCGGCCAGTACCTGCGGCCGCTGCTCCGGCGGTCGCTCCGCCGGAAGGCCGGGTAGCCGGGGGCTCACCGCCACCCCTACTGGCCGATCGTCGGCCCGCGAACCATCGTACCGGATCCTTCGATCCGGAGCGTGGTCTTGCGCGCGTGGCGATGTCGGACATTGGCGTTAGGTATGGCCGTTGGCGCACCGGCGCTTGCCGCGGTCGGCGCCCAGGCGGTGCCACCCTCGAGTGCCGAGGCGACCGGTGCGATCGAGGGCACGGTCTACGACAGTCTGATCACGAAAGCCCCGCTTGCCCGCGCGACCGTGTACCTCGTCGGTACGACGTTCGTGGCGCAGAGCGATTCGCGCGGCCGGTTCGCGCTGGACGGGGTTCCGGCGGGCGAGCACACGGTCACGTTCGCGCATCCGGTGCTCGATTCGGCGGGCGTCCAGGCGCCGCAGGTGGCTGTCCGCGTGCCCGCCGCCGGGACGACTCGCGTGAAGGTCGCCACGCCGAAGGGCGAGTCGCTCGTCAAGGCGATGTGCCCCGGGCCTCGCGGCGAGCAGACCGGCCTGCTGCTCGGCACGGTGCGCGACGCCGACACCGGGGCTCCGCTGAGCGGCGCGCGCGTGATCTCGCGGTGGTTCGAGATGACCATCGACAAGCGCGGGGCACACTACGAGACGCTTCAAGCATCGGCCGTCGGCGATGACGCCGGCGTCTTTCGGCTGTGCGGGGTGCCGGCGGACATCCCGGTCCTCGTCCGCGCGACGTCGGGCGAGCAACAATCAGGGCGCGTCGAGATCTACTTCAGCGGCTCGGAGGTCGCGTTCCGCGATTTCACCGTCAGCCAGCGGGACACCGCGGCGCGCATCGTCGCCGACTCGCTCCTCGAGAAGGGCTCGTCCGACTCGGTGGCCGTGGCGCTGCCCCGCGGTAGCGCGGTCGTTCGCGGTGTGGTGAGGGATCAGAGCGGGCGGCCGCTGGCGAACGTGAACGTGGGCCTGCTGGACCGGCCCGGGACCGTGGCCACCGATGCGGACGGCCGGTTCACACTCGGCGGCGTGCCGGCGGGGACGCAGACGATGGAAGTGCGCGCGATCGGGTTCGCACTCGCCCGTCGCGTGGTGGCGTTGCGATCGGGCGCGCCGACCGAGACCGTCGTGTCGCTCGACCGCGCGGCTCAGTCGCTCGCCACTGTGCGCGTCCTGGGTGACCGGAGCAGCTCGCGATACTCGCGCACCGGGTTCGAGGACCGCATGCGGCGCAGTATGGGCTGGTTCATGACCGGCGACGAGATCGAGCGCAAGAGCGGCATCTACCTTGGCGACGTGTTGCGGTATGCGCCGGGGCTGATACCCAATTACACGCGCGCCGGTCGCGCGTACAAGATGCGAGCGAATTGGGGCGGGGAGCACTGCACGCCCACCTACTATCTGGATGGCGTTCGATGGATTCCGCTCGACAAAGATCCGATCCTCGAGCTCGAGCGGTTCATCTCGCTCCGCGATGTCTATGGTATGGAGGTGTACGGCGGCCAGGCCGGCACGCCGGCGCAGTTCGATGTCGGGAGCGGATGCGGCGCCGTGGTCATCTGGACGAAACGGTGATCGTGGCCCGGCCGCTGGGCTCACCGCCGGGCCGTGACGGCGGGATGGACCGGCAACACCGCCGCCTGTAGCAGCTTGCCCCCTGTACTCCCCGCGGCGGCTCGCGAGGGAATCGAACCACTCGTCAGGCTGGTGCCCGCATGCCGTCGCGTCGTCGATCGATCCCGGTTCTGGGCGTCGCTCCGCTGCTGCTTTCAATCGTCGCCCTCGGCGGAGACGCCGGCGCGCAACCGGGCTCTGGCCGCGCCGCGATCGCGGGTGTGGTCTACGATTCGCTCGTCACCAACGCGCCGCTGGCCGGTGCGGAGGTGTCGGTCGAGGGGAGCCACCTGGCCGCGATCACGGACGGCGCGGGGCGCTTTCGCCTCGACGGCGTCCCGGCCGGGCGCGTGGTGCTCCGGTTCTATCACCGGACCCTCGACTCGTTAGGGTTCGGCGCGGCGCCGGTCGCGGTCGCCGTCGGCGACTCGGGGGTGGTGCGGGTCAGGCTCGCGACGCCGGCGCCCGCCACGCTGCACGCCCGACTGTGCCCGCGTCCGCAGCCGGCATCGACCGGAGCCCTGCTCGGCCGCGTGAGCGACGTCGACGACCACGGAACGCTTCCTGGCGCCCAGGTCATCGTGAGCTGGTCGGAATGGACCGTCGGCGCCGGGGGCCTCGTGAAGAACGACGGCCGCGCGGCCGCTGGCGCGGACGCGACCGGTGCGTTCGCGTTATGCGGCGTGCCGACCGACGTCGCCGTGACCGCGCGCGCCACCGCGGCCGGACACCTGACGGGCTTCGTCGAGGTGGACTTCGCCCAGCGCGCGTTCGCCGTCCGCGACTTCGCGGTGAGCGTGCGGGACGCCGGTGCGAGCACCGAGCGACTGGCGCAGCTCGACAGCGCCGTCGCGCGTGGCGACTCCGTCGTCGGCGACGGCACGGTGACTCTTACGGGCACAGTGCGCGGTTCGGACGGCCGCCCGCTGGAGCAGGCGCAGGTCGCCCTGCTCGGGTTCCCGATCGCGGTGCGGACGACGAGTGAAGGGGGATACTCCCTGGCGGGTGTCCCCGCGGGTACGCAGACGATCGAGGTGCGCGCGGTTGGATTCTCGCCGCAGCGACTGACGGTCGCGCTACGCACCGGCGAGCGCCGGACGGCCGACGTGCGACTCGACCGCGGCGCTCAGACGCTGGCGTTGGTCAACATCGTCGGGCATGGCGCACGACGCGACATGACCGGATTCGAGAACCGCCGGAAGGGCGGCATCGGGTATTTCATGGGACCTGAAGAGGTCGAGCGGCGCCGCGCTTTCGACACTTCGCAACTCTTCTGGGGCATCCCCGGAGTGCGTGTGGTCTGGGACGGGGCCAAGAATGTCATCACGCTCGCCCGCCCGCGGATGTCCGGGGCTGGCGGCGGTCGCTACAACAACATCTGCAAGCCCGCCGTGTTCGCCGATGGCTTTCTGCTCGCGGAAATCGACGACGTTCGCCCGTACATGATTCGTGGTGTGGAGGTATATCGGGACCGCAGTGCCGCGCCCGCGGAGTTTCGGCTGGCGTTGCCCAAGCCGGAAGGCACGCCAGACGCGACATGCGGTGTGATCCTGATCTGGACGAAGCCGCCAGAGCCCAGGCCGCCCAAGGACAAAGCGCGGCCCTGACCCGACAGACGGGGCTCTGGTCGGCACCGCCGGCCGCGGACCCCCGCCTTCTAGGCGCCGCCAGTCTCCGGCGCTATCTTCCTGCCACGCGCCACCTTGCACCACCGGTCGGCGTGGAGGCCCCGGCTCGAGCGCACGCGCACCCCGGTACCCGCTGCGAAACAGCCGAGCCGAGCCGCCGTACGGAGACCACATCTGACCCACCGACAGGGACGCTATGGTCACTCGTGAAGACATCGAAGGGTTCCTCGATCGCCTCACCGCCGAGGGTGCGAGCTATCAGGAAATCGAGCAGGGGCTCTGGGTCGTGCGCCCCGGTGGCCCGCTCGAGCTGGACGTCGTGGTGCACTTCTCGCCGCCGGTCGTCCTCCTGCGCGTGAAGGTCATGAACGTCCCAGCCGACGACGGCCGGTGCGCGGACCTGAACCGGCGGCTCCTCGAGCTGAACGCCAACGACCTCGTGCACGGGGCGTATGGCATCTCGCAGGACTCGATCGTCCTCACCGAGGCGCTCGAGCTCGAGCATCTTGACTACGAGGAGTTTCTGGCCGCCTACGAGAGCATGACACTCGCGCTCGCGTCGCACCTCCGCGAGTTCGCGTCGTACCGTGAGGGACGCTGAGCATGGGACTCTTCGACCGCCTTTCGACGCTGCTGCGCTCGAACATCAACGACCTCATCTCCTCCGCCGAGAATCCGGAGAAGATGCTGAACCAGATTCTCGTCGACATGCGCTCGCAGCTCGCGAAGGCCAAGCAGCAGGTGGCCGCCGCGATCGCCGACGAGAAGCGGCTGCGCGACCAGGCCGATGCCGAGCGGCGCCAGTCCGATGACTGGGAGAAGCGCGCGATGCTCGCGGTGCAGGAGGGGCGCGATGACCTCGCCAAGCAGGCGCTCGTCCGGCAGGGCGAGCACGCCCAGCACGCCGAGCAGCTCGAGGTCACCTGGCAGGCCCACCAGGCCGAGACCGAGAAGCTCAAGGCCTCGCTCCGCGACCTGAACGACAAGATCGAAGAGGCGAAGCGCAAGAAGAACCTGCTCCTCGCGCGGCAGCGCCGGGCTCAGGCGCAGAAGCGCATCGCCGAGACGATGTCCTCGCTCTCCGAGAAGTCCGCATTCGAGGCATTCGCGCGCATGGAAGAGCGCATCGAGCAGAACGAGCGGCAGATCAAGGCGTCCGCCGAGATCGACGAGGAGTTCCAGGGTGATCGCCTGGCCAAGGACTTCAAGCAGCTCGAGCGCACGGCCGGCTCGATGAGCGCGGACATGCAACTGCTCGCGCTCAAGCAGAAGATGGGAATGCTCCCCGCCAGCCAGCCGGCCAACAACAAGCAGCTCGGTGCCGGTGCGGCGAGCGGCGCGGCCACCGCCGATGAGGAAGAGGTGCACGCCGAGATCGAGGACGAGGAGCTGCCGGAAGGGAAGAAGACCACTTGACCGTCACCGTACCGCGGCGGTTCCGGTTCGCCCCGATCCTCACGGCGACCGTTCTCACCGTCCTTCTGCTGTATCTGTTCGGGAAGACGGCGAACATCTTCCTGCTGCTGTTCGTCGCGGTGCTGATCTCGTTGTATCTGGGGGCAGTCACGGAGGTGTTTCGGCACCGCCTGCGACTGCCTCCGCGCGTTGCCCTCGCCGCCGCCGTGGTGCTGACGCTCGCCGCCGTGGTCACGCTGCTCCGCCTCCTCGTGCCGCCGGTCGTGGAGCAGACGCAGCAGCTGGTGCGCGTGCTTCCCCAGTACGTCGAGTCGTGGGAGCTGGCGATCGGGCGGTTCGTCGCACGCTACCCGGCGATGAGCGACCTGTGGCGCCCGGGCGAGCACCGCCTCATGAACGCGATCTACGAAGCGGTCACGGGCCCGATCGGCGACCTGGTGCCGAAAGTCGTCGGCATCGTGCACGTGGGGATCAACGTCTTCTCGGTCGCCGTCATGGCGATCTACCTCTCGCTCTATCCGGGCCTCTACCGCGAGTGGGTGATCGCGCTCTTCCCGCCGATCCACCGCGACCTGGTGCGCGACGTCCTCGCGGACCTGCGCACCACGCTGCGTGCCTGGATCGTCGGGCAACTGCTGGCGATGGTGGTGCTGGCGGTGCTCACCGCGTTAGGCCTGTACCTGCTCGACGTTCCGTACTGGCTGACGTTCGGCGTGTTCACGGGCGCGGTGGCCATCGTGCCGTTCTTCGGCACGCTCGTGTCGACGGCGGTGCCGGCCTTGTTCGTGCTCGGCGGCGACGGGTTCGCGGGATTCGGCGGCGTCGGCCACGCGGTGCTCGTCCTCCTGCTCGGCATCGTGATCCATCTGATCGAGAGCAACCTTGTCATCCCGCTCATCACGGCGCAGAAGGTCCAGTTGCCGCCGGTGCTCACCATCATGGCGGTGCTCATCGTCGGGAGCTTGCTCGGTCCGGTGGGACTGCTGGTCGCGGTGCCGACGCTGGCGGTGGTGATGGTGGTGCTGCGCCGGATTCTCATCAACCGGATCTATGAGGGGCACGGCTTCCGGCGCGCGGCACGCGACCGCGCGCTCGTGCTGCGCGTGCCTGCGCCCGAAGGCGGGGTGCTCGTCACCGACGCGCCCGATCTGGACGTGATCTCGTCGGTGCGCGCCGCCTGAGGGCTGCCGAGCGGCCGAGCGCGCTGTACGTGTGGCGCGCCGCGCTGCCGTGGTTCGCCCGGCGCTCGCGCGATGACGCTCGGCCAGTGCCACGACGATATCGTCGCCGGCCATGAGCGACCGTCTCTCGATGCGTGGCGTGTGGAAGAGCTACCGGGCCGGCGTCCGCGGATGTTCCGCGGCCGTCTCGGTGCTTCGCAACGTCGATCTCGATGTGAGCGCCGGCGACATCGTCGGTGTGCTCGCCCGAGCGGCAGCGGGCAAGACGACGCTGCTCATGTGCGCGGCCGGATTGCTTCGGCCCGACCAGGGGTCGATCTCGTGGCTCGGCAGCCCGCCGCGCCGCGATCTGGCGGCGCGTCCCGACGGCATCGCGTACGCCGGCGATCGACCATTCCCATACGGTTTCCTGTCGGTGCGTGAGGCGCTCGAGTACGCCGCGATCGTTCGCGACCTGCCGCTGCGCGACAGCGCCGGTCGCGTGACGGCGGCGCTGGAGCGCGCAGGGCTCGGCGCCGTTGCCGATCGGCGCGTCGATGCGCTGGACGGCGGCGCGCTGGCGCGACTGTCGCTCGCCGGCGCGCTGTTGGCGCACCCGCGTCTTCTTCTCGTGGACGACCTGCCTGCGGCATGCGACGCCGTGTCGGCGCCCGAGCTCGCCGCGATTCTCCGCGCGGCAGCGGCGGAGGGTTCCGGGGTCGTGGTTGCCGGTCGCCTCGTGAGCTGGTTGTCGTCGGATGAGTCGCACGCGGGCGCCACGCGTACGTTCGTGCTCGAGGCGGGGCGCCTGGAGTCCACGTGCGAAGGACCACGGATCGCCGCGACCCGCGTCGCGTCGGCGTTCCCGCGCGCTCGGGTGGCGGAGGCGCCGCTTCCATCGGCGGCACCGGAAAACCGGGCGCGCTAGATTACGCACTCACACCCGCCGCACGCCTGGCGTCGGTTCGGGTGCCTGACGCGTCGCGCCACACCCGATCTACATGCCCGAGTTTCGCCTGTACAACACGCTCACGCGAACGGTCGAGCCGTTCGCGCCCGCGGACGGGACCACCGTGCGGATGTACACGTGTGGTCCCACCGTCTACAATCCGGCGCACCTGGGCAACTTCCGCACGTTCCTGTTCGAGGATCTCCTGCGGCGTACGCTGCGCCTGCGTGGGTGGGGCGTGAGGCAGGTCATGAACCTGACCGACGTTGACGACAAGATCATCACGCGCGCGAGCCAGACGGGACGAACGATCACGGAGGTGACGGCGCCGATCGTGGACGTCTTCCACGCGGACCGGAAGTACCTGCGCATCGAGGACGCCGAGGTTTACCCGAAGGCGACCGAGACGATTCCCGAGATGATCGCGCTGGTCGAGCGGTTGATGGAGCGCGGCGTCGCGTATCTCGCCGAGGATGGCTCGGTCTACTTCGCCATCGACCGGTTCCCGCGATACGGGCGGCTCTCGCGGCTCGACACGCGCGAGATCAGGGCGGGCGCGCGCGTGGCGCAGGACGACTACTCGAAGGAGAACGCGCAGGACTTCGCGTTGTGGAAGGCCGCGAAGCCCGAGGACGAGCAGGCGGGAGCGGCGTGGGACTCGCCCTGGGGGCGCGGCCGCCCCGGCTGGCACCTCGAGTGCTCGGCGATGGCGATGAAGTACCTCGGCGAGACGCTCGACATTCACTGCGGGGGGATCGACCTCGTCTTCCCGCATCATGAAGACGAGATCGCGCAATCCGAGGCGGCGACGGGGAAGGAGTTCTCGCGCGTGTGGTGCCACGGCGAGTTTCTGCTCACCGAGGGCGCGAAGATGGCGAAGCGCGTCGGCAACGTGTCCACGGTGAAGGACCTGCGCGAGCAGGGCGTCTCGGCGGCGGCATTGCGGCATTTCGTGTTCTCCACGCACTACCGGAAGCAGTTGAACCTCTCGGGTGTTGCGCTCGAGGCCTCGATGGAGGCCGTGCGTCGCATCGGCGAGTTCGCGGCGCGCCTTGACGAGGCGTCGGGCGGCACGCCGGAGCTGGCCGCGGCCGCCGACGAAGCGGAGCGGGCGGTGCGGGCGGCGTTGTTCGATGACCTGAACGCGCCGGAAGCGATGGCGGCGCTGTTCACGTTCGTGAACCGTGGGAACGCCGAGCTCGACCGGCGCGGAACCGACGCGGCCGCCATTGTGCGCGCGCGCGAGGCGTTCGCGACGATCGATGGCGTGCTCGACGTGCGGCCGCGCGTCGTGCGGCTGACGATGCAGGGGGATGGCGTTGCATGGTCGGCCATCGGACAGCGCGAGTCGGGGCCGCTCCGGCCGGAAACCCTCCCTGCAGACGAGCGCGAGCTGCTCGAGTGGGGTGAGGCGCAGCTCCGCGCCCGGCAGGCGGCGCGCCGCGAGCGACAGTTCGCGGAGGCCGACCGTCTGCGCGGCGTGCTGGAGGAGCGCGGATTCGTCGTGAAGGATGCGCCCGGCGGGGTGATTCTCGAGCGGTTTTACTGATCGCCGGTGGCTGCCGCCCGTTGGCTCGCGACCCGCGGGAGGGCCGCTCCCGCAGGTCGCGTAATCGCTTGACACTCCATTAGGTGGCTACTATCCTACGAGTCTCGCGCAAATGAGCCGGCTGCTGACGTAGCTCAATTGGCAGAGCAGCTGATTTGTAATCAGCAGGTTGCGAGTTCGATTCTCGCCGTCAGCTCTGTGGGTGACGCAGCATCGTCGGCGGCCGTAGTAGCTGCGCGGTTCGGGTGGGGTACCGAAGTGGCTAAACGGAGCAGACTGTAAATCTGCCGGCTACGGCCTTCGTAGGTTCGAATCCTACCCCCACCATGCGGTGGCGCTGGCGGTTGGCGTGGCAGGTGAACGAGGTGGCGCCGGCTTGGCGAAGTTGCGGGAGTAGCTCAGTTGGTAGAGCGCAAGCCTTCCAAGCTTGATGTCGCGGGTTCGAGCCCCGTCTCCCGCTTCGCGGACGGGAACCGGGGATGGGGAACAGGGAACGGATAACCGGAGTGCTGGCCCGTTGCTCTGCCAACGATATCGCGAGTGGTGTTTCGGTTTCCCAGTTCCCTGATCCCGGTTCCCAGTAGGTACGCTCGCGTAGCTCAGTTGGTAGAGCACACCCTTGGTAAGGGTGAGGTCATCGGTTCAATCCCGATCGCGAGCTCTGACGGCGCAGGTGTGACGAGTAGCTGTGTGATGGGTGCGTGAGGACTGGCTCGGCTGCTGCCACGACGGTGCGGCCGAGGTTGGTCGAAGCGCGCTCGTCACTTTTCGAGTTTTTGATTCTTTCCGGCAGGTATAGAGAACGGCATGGCCAAGGCAAAGTTCGACCGAACCAAGCCGCACGTAAACGTCGGCACCATCGGCCACGTCGACCACGGGAAGACTACCACCACTGCCGCGCTCACCAAGGTGTCCGCGGACAAGGGGTGGGGCACGAAGTACGTCTCTTACGACGAGGTCGCCAAGGCGTCCGCGGCGCAGGGACGGCGCGATGCCACGAAGATTCTGACCATCGCCACCAGCCACGTCGAGTACGAGACGGCCAACCGCCATTACGCGCACGTCGACTGCCCGGGGCACGCCGACTACGTGAAGAACATGATCACCGGTGCGGCGCAGATGGACGGCGCGATCCTGGTGGTCTCGGCGATGGACGGCCCGATGCCCCAGACGCGCGAGCACATCCTGCTCGCCCGTCAGGTGAACGTGCCGCGCATCGTGGTGTTCCTGAACAAGTGCGACATGGTGGACGACCCCGAGCTCCTCGACCTCGTGGAGCTCGAGGTGCGCGAACTGCTCTCGGTGTACGGATTCCCGGGCGACGAAACGCCCGTCATTCGCGGCTCGGCCACCGGTGCCATCTCTGGTGACGCCACGTGGGTGGCGCGGATCGAGGAGCTGTACACCGCGCTCGACACGTACATTCCCGAGCCCGTTCGTGAGAAGGATCAGCCGTTCCTCATGCCCGTGGAGGATGTCTTCTCGATCACGGGCCGTGGCACGGTGGCGACGGGGCGTATCGATCGTGGGGTCGTGAAGGTTGGTGAAGAGGTCGCCGTCGTCGGGTTCTCGAGCGACAAGAAGACGATCGTGACCGGCGTCGAGATGTTCCGGAAGCTGCTCGATCTGGGCGAGGCCGGCGACAACGTCGGACTGCTCCTCCGTGGCGTCGCCAAGGAGGACATCGAGCGGGGGATGGTGCTGGCGAAGCCAGGGTCCATCACGCCGCACACGAAGTTCGAGGGCGAGGTGTACGTCCTCACGAAGGAGGAGGGCGGCCGCCACACGCCGTTCTTCAAGGGCTACCGCCCGCAGTTCTACTTCCGCACCACCGACGTGACCGGCTCGGTCGAGCTCCCGGAAGGGATGGAGATGGTCATGCCCGGCGACAACGTGCAGATGACGATCGAGCTGATCACGCCGATCGCGATGGAGGAGCAGTTGCGGTTTGCGATCCGTGAAGGTGGTCGAACCGTAGGCGCTGGCGTGGTCACGAAGATATTGAAATAGGGAATCGGGAATGGGGAATCGGGAATCGACAGCGATCCCGAGCGATTCCCGATTCCTGATTCCCGATTCCCGAAGAATCCAATGCCCCGAGACAAAATCATTCTGGCCTGCAGCGACTGTAAGAATCGGAACTACTTCACCACGAAGAACAAGCGTCTGCACCCCGAACGCGTCGAGTGGAAGAAGTACTGCCCGCGCTGCAACAAGCACGTCCTTCACAAGGAAACGAAGTAGCCGTGGCCACCGCTCAGGTTTCTCGACCGAACCTCTTCGTTCGGATGGTGACGCTGTACCATGAGGTCGTCGCCGAGATGAAGAAGGTCACGTGGCCCGATGTGGGCCAGGTGAGGCAATTGTCCATCGGTGTGATCTTGTTGTCCCTGTTCATCGGCATCGTGATCTGGTTGATGGACCTGGTGCTTCAGCAGGTGCTCGTCCGCTGGATTCCGTCGATCTTCGGGAGCTGACCACCGTGGAACACCGCTGGTACGCGATCCAGACGACCGCTGGCCACGAGAACAAGGTCCGTTCGCTCATCCAGCGGAAGATCGAGCTGGACCCGCTGCCCGCCGAGGCCCGCGCCATCCGTCAGGCGCTCGTGCCGACGCAGGAAGTGGTCGAGATCAAGAACGGGAAGAAGGTCACGGTCGAGCGGAAGATCTTTCCGGGGTACGTGCTGGTGGAGATGGTGATGACGCAGGAAACTCTGCACGTCATCAACGGTATCCAGGGCGTGATCAAGTTCGTGGGGCACGATCGGCTGCCCCAACCGCTGCGTCCGGATGAAGTGAACCGGCTGCTCGGCATCGCCGACGAGGCGGAGCAGGAGGAGCCGGAGGAGGAGATTCCGTTCCTCGTGGGGCAGGCGGTCGCCATCACGGAGGGGCCGTTCACCGACTTCAACGGAACGGTCGAGGAAGTGATGCCGGACAAGGGCAAGGTTCGCGTGTCCGTCAGCCTGTTCGGCCGGCCGACGAGCGTGGAGCTCGATTATCTCCAGCTAAAGGGGTACTGAATCGAGGGGTGGGCGATGCGCGATGCGGCCGGACGTTCGGGCCGGCTCGCGCCGACGCACACGAGAAGGGGTGGGCCGAGCGAGCGTTTTCCCTCGACGCTCGAGGCTGTACGCTCGATGCTCACACAGGCCTTTGCGCGGGGCGGCCGCTACGCGGCGAGGAGCGCACCGTCGGATACCACGACGACGTTAATCACACCGTGGGAGCCACGTCGCAACGAGAAACCGTCCGCATGACTGCGGAGACTGCCGGCAACCCGCCGGCGGGCGTCAGCGTTAGGCCGAGCGTTCGGAGCTGATAGCTCGTGCGACAGCACGCATGGAGATCGCATGGCAAAGAAGGTCACTGGATTCGTCAAGCTCCAGATCCCAGCTGGGCGAGCGAATCCGGCCCCTCCCGTGGGAACGGCCCTCGGCCCGCAGGGGATCAACATCATGGCGTTCTGCAAGGAGTTCAACTCCCGCACGCAGGGCCAGGATACGATCCTCCCGGTCGAGGTCACGATCTACGCGGACAAGTCGTTCTCCTTCATCACCAAGACGCCGCCCGCGGCGATCCTGCTGAAGAAGGAGGCCGGCATCGAGAAGGGGTCCGGACAGCCGAACCGCACCAAGGTGGGGTCTGTGACCACGGCGCAGATCCGCAAGATCGCGGAGATCAAGCTCCCCGACCTCAACACTGACTCGCTCGAGTCCGCGATGGCGATGGTCGCCGGGGCGGCGCGCTCGATGGGGCTGGAGGTGAGGGACTGATGCGCACGCACGGGAAGAAGTACCGCGAGGCGGCGAAGCGTCGTGAGGAGACGTCCGCGTACCAGCCGCGTCAGGCGCTCGAGCTCGTGAAGCAGACAGCGTTCGCGAAGTTCGACGAGACGGTCGAGGTGGCGGTGCGTCTCGGCGTCGACCCGCGTCACGCTGACCAGATCGTGCGCGGCACCGTCGTGCTTCCCGCGGGTACGGGGAAGTCGGTGCGCGTGCTCGTGATCGCCGTCGGCGACAAGGCGCGTGAGGCGGAGGCGGCCGGCGCCGACTTCGTCGGCGCGGAGCACATCGCGAGGATCAAGGAAGGGTGGCTCGACTTCGACGTCATGATCGCGACGCCCGACCAGATGGGTCAGGTCGGCCAGCTCGGGCGCGTGCTCGGCCCGCGTGGGCTCATGCCGAACCCGAAGGCCGGGACGGTCACGTTCGATGTCGGCCGCGCGGTGCGTGAGACGAAGGCCGGCAAGATCGAGTTCCGTGTCGACAAGGGCGGCAACGTCCACGCCGCCATCGGCAAGATCTCGTTTCCCCTCGAGGCGCTGGAGACGAACTACTCGGCGTTCATGGACCAGATCGTCCGCTCGAAGCCGAGCGCGGCGAAGGGCGTCTACGTGCGCAACGTCGCCGTGTCCAGCACCATGGGCCCCGGCGTTCGCATCGACACCACCCAGTATCGGTAAAGAGCGATGAACAGGACCGAGAAGGAACAGCTCGTGGCCGAGCTGAGGCACAAGATCCGGGGCGCGAAGGCGCTCTACTACACCGACTTCACCGGATTGAACGTGAAGCGGATGACCGAGCTTCGGCGCCGCCTCCGGAAGGCCGGCGTGGAGTACGTGGTCATCAAAAACACGCTCGCGCTTCGGGCGATCAACGAGAGCGGCCTCACCGGCGTACGGCTTCGCGGCCCGACCGGTGTCGTGGTCGCGGACGACCCCGTGGGAGCGGCCAAGCTGCTGAGCGACTTCGCCAAGGAGAACGATCAGAAGCCGACGGTGAAGGGCGGCCTGCTGGACGGTGCCGCGCTCGATGAAGCGCAGGTGAAGAAGTTGGCGTCGATGCCATCGCGCGAGCAGATGCTCGCCGAGCTCGGGGCCGGACTGCAGTCGCCGATGGCGGCCTTTGTCGGCGCGTTGAACGGAATGATGTACATGATGGTCGGCGCCCTCGAGGCGCTGCGGTCGCAGAAGGAAAGCGCGGCCGCGTAGAACCCAGGCGTAGAGCCTGACTCGCTAACTAACGCCCCAGGAACGCCTGGGTAATACCTGAGGAGACACATACAATGGCCAACGCGACGCTGAGCAAGGACGAGATTCTCGACGCCATCGGCAACATGTCGGTCTTCGAGCTCGCCGAGCTGATCGAGGCGTTCAAGTCGAAGTTCAACGTGACGATCGCCGCTGCCCCGGTGGGCGGCGCGGCTCCCGCTGCCGGTGGTGCCGGTGGCGCGGCGGCTCCGGCCGCCGAGGAGCAGACGGAGTTCAACGTCACGCTCAAGGACGCCGGCGCGAAGAAGATTCAGGTCATCAAGGTGGTACGCGAGCTGACGGGCCTGGGCCTCAAGGAGGCGAAGGACCTCGTCGACGGCGCACCGCAGGTCGTGAAGGCTGGCGTCTCGAAGGACGAGGCGGCCCAGGTCAAGGCCAAGCTGGAAGAGCAGGGAGCTACTGTCGAAGTGAAGTGACGGCGGAGGGAAGCTGGGAACAGGGAACAGGGAACGGGGAACAGAGCCTCCGTTGCCGGTTCCCGGTTCCCCGTCCCCAACGCCGCCCACTTTCACTGCGACGTCATAGTGCCTAACAAACGCATCGCACCACAATCGAAGTTCCTTCTGCCTCGCCCCGGCCGCGCAATTTCGCGATGCGGCCGGGGGCGGGGCGGTTTTCGCCTGCGCGCGGGTGATACATGCCTGAACTGATGAAGCAGATCTCGTTCGGAAAGCTCGACGAGGGGATGGAAATGCCCCACCTCCTCGACATCCAGACGCGTGCCTTCGAGGCACTGCTGCAGTTGGATGCGGCGTCGCACAACCGCGAGGACGTCGGGCTCGAGCGGGTCTTCAAGGATCTGTTCCCGATCACCGATGTTCACGAGAACTTCTCGCTCGAATTCGTCCGCTATTCGCTGGGCGAGCCGAAGTACTCCGTCGAGGAGTGCATCGAGCGCGACATGACGTACTCCGCTCCGTTGAAGGCGACGCTCCAGCTCGTCATCAACGAAGAGGTCAACGGCGTCAAACGGCCGCGCAACATCATCGAGAAGGAAGTCTATCTCGGCGAGCTCCCCCTGCTCACCGGACTCGGCACGTTCGTGATCAACGGCGCCGAGCGCGTGATCGTGAGCCAGCTGCACCGCTCCCCGGGTGTCGTCTTCGAGGAGTCGACGCACCCGAACGGCCAGCGGCTCATCTCGGCACGCATCATCCCGTTCCGCGGGTCCTGGGTCGAGTTCACCGTCGACATTCACGACGTCATCTACGTCCACATCGACAAGAAGAAGAAGTTCCCGGCCACCGCGCTCCTGCGCGCGTTCGGCTACGGGGAGAACCGCGACATCCTGCGGCTCTTCTTCGGCGTCCGGGAGCTCGACCTCGTGCGCAAGCGCGAAGGCCGGGCCGAGACGCGCGAGGTGATCGGCGCCATCATCGCCGAGGACATCACGCTCGCCGGTGAGGCCGCCGACCCCGACGCGCCGAAGGCGAAGACGAAGAAGGCGCGCGCCCAGGCCGAGCGCGACCAGGCCGACCTGCTCGTGAAGGAAGGCGACGAGCTCACCGAGGAAGTGTTCAACCGGCTCCGCCGGCAGGGCATCGACTCGGTGAAGGTGTTCGCGTCGTACATGACGATCGACCTGCGCGACGAGATGGACGCCATCGAGCGCGGCGAGCGCCCGTCGCGTCGCGTGCTCGCCGTCGACGCCATCGAGCCCGATACGGGCGAGGTGATCGCCGACGCCGGTCAGTCGCTCTCCGACACGCTCATCCGCAAGCTGCGCAAGGCGGACATCACCAAGGTGCAGGTGTTCGTCCCGTCGGGGCGCGCCGAGTCCACGTTGATTCGCAACACGCTGCTCAAGGACCCGACGCACGCCGAGGACGAGGCGCTCAAGCAGATCTACTCGCTGCTGCGCCCGGGCGACGCGCCGAACAAGGAAACCGCCCGCCAGGCGCTGGAGCGGCTGTTCTTCTCGCCCAAGCGCTACGACCTGGGCCGCGTGGGGCGCTACAAGATCAACCAGCGCCTCGGCGTCGCCGAGGACCCCGGCAAGACGGTACTGACCAAGGAAGACTTCGTCGCGATCATCCGCTACCTCGTCGAGCTGCACGAGGGGCGCGGGCACACCGACGACATCGACCACCTGGGCAACCGCCGCATCCGCTCGGTGGGCGAGCTGATCGCCAACCAGTTCTCGGTCGGGCTCTCGCGCATGGCGCGCCTCGTGAAGGAGCGCATGTCGATCAACACCGACCCGGAGAAGATCTCGCTCGACGATCTCGTGAACGCGCGTACCGTCTCGGCGGTGATTCAGGCGTTCTTCGGCTCGTCGCAGCTCTCGCAGTTCATGGACCAGACGAACCCGCTGGCCGAGCTGACGCACAAGCGGCGGCTCTCGGCGCTCGGACCGGGTGGCCTGACGCGGGAGCGCGCGGGCTTCGAGGTGCGCGACGTGCACTACTCGCAGTACGGCCGCATGTGCCCCATCGAGACGCCGGAAGGTCCGAACATCGGCCTCATCACGTCGCTCGCCTGCTACGCGCGGGTGAACGACCTCGGCTTCGTCGAGACGCCGTACCGCGTGGTCAAGAACGGCAAGGTGACCGGCGAGGTGGCGTGGCTCGACGCGAACCGCGAGGAGGACGTCACCATCGCGCAGGCGAACGCCAAGCTCAACCCCGACGGCACGTTCGTCGATGAGATGGTGCTGTGCCGCCAGCGCGCCGACTACCCGCTGCTGCCGCCCGACCGCATCGACTACATGGACGTGGCGCCCGAGCAGCTCGTCTCGATCGCGGCCGCGCTCATTCCGTTCCTCGAGCACGACGACGCGAACCGCGCGCTCATGGGCTCGAACATGCAGCGTCAGGCGGTGCCGCTCCTCAACCCGCGCACGCCGCTGGTGGGCACGGGGCTCGAGGAGAAGGTGGCGAAGGACTCGGGGGCGGTCGTGATCGCGCGCCGTGCCGGCGTCGTCACCCGCGTGACCGCCGACGAGATCATCGTCGACGCCGGCCCGGCCGAGCGCCGGAGCGAGGACCGCCGCGGCGACGACCGGCCGCTGGCGCGCCTCACGCAGCAGGACCGCTACAAGCTGCGGAAGTACTGGCGCACCAACCAGGACACGGCCATCAACCAGCGCCCGCTCGTGCGGCTCGGGCAGCGCGTCCGGATGGGCGACGTGCTCGCCGACGGCGCCGGCACCGAGCTCGGCCAGCTCGCGTTAGGCGCGAACGTGACCGTCGCGTTCATGCCGTGGTACGGCCACAACTTCGAGGACGCCATCGTGCTCTCCGAGCGCCTGGTGAAGGACGACGTCTACTCGTCGATCCACATCCAGGAGCTCGAGCTCCACGTCCGCGACACCAAGCGCGGCCAGGAGGAGATCACGCGCGAGATCCCGAACGTCGCCGAGGAGTCGCTGGTGGACCTCGACGAGCGCGGCATCGTGCGCATCGGCGCCCACGTCAAGCCCGGTGACATCCTCGTCGGCAAGATCACGCCGAAGGGTGAGACCGAGCTCTCGCCCGAAGAGAAGCTGCTGACGGCCATCTTCGGTGAGAAGGCGAAGGACGTGAAGGACTCGTCGCTCAAGGTGCCGCCCGGCATGGAGGGCGTGGTCATCGACGTGAAGATCTTCTCGCGCATCGAGGACCAGGTAGTCGAGAAGGACCGCGGTGAGCGCATCGGCGACGTGCGCCGGCTCGAGGGCGAGGAGAAGGTGCGCGTGAACGAGGTGCGCGACTCCGAGCTCGTGGAGCTGCTCGACGGGCAGACCGTGGCGCTGGCGCTCAAGGCCGGCACCGTCGAGGAGGCGATCCCGGTCGGCACGAAGCTCACGCGCGACATGCTGCGCGAGCTCAAGATGACCCAGCTCGACCTCAAGACGTTCCGGGTCGAGAACAAGAAAGTCAACGAGCGGATCCGCGAGATCATCGACGCCGCCAACGAGGAGAAGGCGCGCATCGAGGAGCGGGCCGAGGAGCGCATCGACCGCATCCTGCAGCCCGACGAGCTCCCGCCGGGCGTGATCCAGCTCGTGAAGGTCTACTTGGCCGAGAAGCGCAAGGTCTCGGTCGGCGACAAGATGGCCGGCCGGCACGGGAACAAGGGCATCGTCGCCCGCGTCGTGCCGGAGGAGGACATGCCGTTCCTCCCCGACGGCCGGCCGGTGGACATCGTGCTCAACCCGCTCGGCGTGCCGAGCCGCATGAACGTGGGGCAGATCCTCGAGACCCACCTCGGGTGGGCGGCGCGGATCCTCGGGTTCTACGCGAAGACGCCGGTGTTCCAGGGCGCCAACGAGCGCGAGATCGGGTTGCTGCTCAAGCTCGCCGGGCTGACGTGGGCCCGCGAGGCGCTGAGCCTGCACGCCGCACCGCTCACGATGAGCGACGCCGACGTGCGGACGATCCTGACCGACATCCGGCCCGACCGGGCGCAGGGCGAGCGCGTGGAGCTGTTGGCCGAGGCGCACCTGAACGACCTCGGTGCGCGCGGCATGTCGCAGGAGACGCGCGACGTGTTCCACCGCGTGCGCGACTTCCTCGCCGCCGCGGCGAAGGAGCTGGCGGAGCGCGAGATCACCGAGTTCCAGAACCAGGTCGCGTTCCATTCCACGGGCGCCGAGGACGAGTCGCTCTCGGCGCAGCGCCGCACGGAGTTCAAGGCCGCATCGCGGCAGCTCGAGAGGCGGCGCGAGGACGCGCCCGCCGACGTGCTGGCGCAGCACGAGATGCCGGCACTGGCCGCGATGCTCGGGCGAAAGTCCGAGGCGGACGTGGACGCGGCGGCGGTCGAGCTGCTCCGCCTGGCCGGCATCACGCCGGGTGGGAAGGTACGGCTGCGCGACGGCCGGAGCGGCGAGACGTTCGCCAGCCCGGTGACGGTCGGTGAGATCTACATGCTGAAGCTGTCGCACCTCGTGGACGACAAGATCCACGCGCGCAGCATCGGCCCGTACTCGCTGGTCACGCAGCAGCCGCTCGCCGGCAAGGCGCAGTTCGGCGGCCAGCGGTTCGGAGAGATGGAGGTGTGGGCGCTCGAGGCATACGGCGCGGCGCACACGCTACAGGAGATTCTGACGGTGAAGTCCGACGACGTGAACGGACGGAGCCGCGTGTACGAGGCGATCGTGAAGGGGCAGAACCTTCCGGAGCCCGGGATCCCGGAGTCGTTCAACGTGCTGGTGAAGGAGCTGCAGGCGCTGGGCATCTACGTGAAGATGGGCGCGAACGGTGACGGCACCTTCGATCCGTCGAACGATGGCGGCAACGGCAACGGAGCCGAGGAGTAAGCGATGATCGATTTTCGCAGTGCGCGCGAGACCCGCGCGTCGGCGTTCGACTTCATTCAGGTCCGCATCGCCTCCCCGGAGGAGATTCGCGGGCCCAAGGACCCCAAGGAGCGTGAGCGCCTGGAGATGCAGGGCTTGCGCAACTGGTGGTCCTGGGGCGAGGTGCTCAAGCCCGAGACCATCAACTACCGCTCCTTCAAGCCCGAGAAGGACGGTCTCTTCTGCGAGCGCATCTTCGGTCCGGTGAAGGACTGGGAGTGCCATTGCGGCAAGTACAAGCGCATCCGGTATCGCGGCGTCATCTGCGACCGCTGCGGCGTCGAGGTCACGCTCTCGAAGGTCCGTCGCGACCGGATGGGGCACATCGACCTCGCCGTGCCGGTGGCGCACATCTGGTTCTTCAAGACGCTGCCGAGCCCGATGGGGAATCTGCTCGACCTCACGCTTCGTGATCTCGAGAAGGTCATCTACTACTCGAACTACGTCGTCATCGACCCGGGCCAGCAGGACGTGCGCCCGAATCAGTTGCTCGACGAGGACGAGTACCTCAACCTGCGCCAGAAGGCGAAGGAAGAGGGTGACGCCGCGTTCCTGGCCGACATCGGCGCGCCGGCGGTGCGCGAGCTCCTGCGCCGCATCGACGTCGACAAGCTGGCCGAGGAGCTTCGCGTCGGCGTGATCGACGAGTCGTCGCAGCATCGCAAGAAGCAGATGCTGAAGCGGCTCAAGATCGTCGACGCGTTCCGCACCTCTGGGGATTCGGGCGAGACGCGCAACCGACCGGAGTGGATGATCCTGGACGTGGTGCCGGTGATTCCGCCGGACCTGCGTCCGCTCGTCCCGCTCGACGGCGGGCGCTTCGCCACGTCCGACCTCAACGATCTCTATCGCCGCGTCATCAACCGCAACAACCGCCTGCAGAAGCTCATCGTGCATCGCGCACCGGAGGTCATTCTCCGGAACGAGAAGCGCATGCTGCAGGAGGCGGTGGACGCGCTGTTCGACAACGGGCGTCGCTCGAAGGCGATCCGCGGCCGCGGCAAGCGCCCGCTCAAGTCGCTCTCCGACATGCTCAAGGGCAAGCAGGGCCGGTTCCGCCAGAACCTGCTCGGCAAGCGCGTGGACTACTCGGGCCGGTCGGTGATCGTCGTCGGTCCCGAGCTGCAACTGCACCAGTGCGGGCTGCCGAAGGCGATGGCGCTCGAGCTGTTCAAGCCGTTCATCATCCACAAGCTCGTCGAGAAGGGCATCGCCGAGACGGTCAAGCGCGCGAAGAAGATCGTCGAGCGCGAGAGCCCCGAGGTGTACGAGATCCTCGAGGAGATCATCAAGGACCACCCGGTGCTCCTCAACCGCGCGCCGACGCTCCACCGCCTGGGCATCCAGGCGTTCGAGCCGGTGCTCGTCGAGGGCAAGGCCATCCGCATCCACCCGCTCGTCTGCGCGGCGTTCAACGCCGACTTCGACGGCGACCAGATGGCCGTGCACGTGCCGCTCTCGTTCGAGGCGCAGCTCGAGAGCCGGCTGCTCATGCTCTCGAGCAACAACATCCTCAAGCCGTCGGACGGCCGCCCGGTGGCGGAGCCGAGCCAGGACATCGTGCTCGGGTGCTACGTGGCGACCAAGGCGCCGGCCGACTTCGCGAAGTTCGAGCGTGACGAGAAGGCCGCGGCGACGCTGCGCAAATTCGTCACGATCGCCGAGGTCGAGATGGCGTTGGCGCACGGCGTCGTGCAGCGGCAGTCGCCGGTGCGCTGGCTCGTCGACGAGGACGGGCGCAAGCGGTGGGTGGTGACCACGGTGGGTCGCGTGCTGTTCAACGCGATCGTGCCGAAGGGCATCGCGTTCCAGAACCGCGAGATGAAGAAGAAGGCGCTGGGCGAGCTGGTGTTCGAGAGCTACCGCCAGGCGGGGCTCGCGGCCACGGTCGAGTTCCTCGACCGCCTCAAGGAGTTCGGCTTCTTCAACGCCACGCGTGGCGGCGTTTCGATCGGGATCGAGGACCTGCACATCCCGTCGGAGAAGGAGACGCTCCTCGGGGAAGCGACCGAGCGCGTCGAGCGCTTCCAGCGCGCGTACCAGACGGGCAACATCACGAACGGCGAGCGCTACAACAAGGTGATCGACACCTGGACGCACGCCAACTCGGACATCGCCGACGCCATGGTGAAGGCGATGCGCGAGGACAAGGCCGGGTTCAACCCGGTGTTCATGATGTTCGACTCCGGCTCGCGTGGTAGTCGCGATCAGATCCGTCAGCTCGCCGGCATGCGCGGACTGATGGCGAAGCCGCAGAAGAAGCTCACCGGCGGCATCGGTGAGATCATTGAAAGCCCAATCAAATCGAACTTCCGAGAAGGGCTGTCGGTGCTCGAGTACTTCATCTCGACGCACGGCGCGCGCAAGGGTCTGGCCGATACGGCGCTCAAGACGGCCGATGCCGGATACCTGACGCGGCGTCTCGTGGACGTGGCGCAGGACGTCACGATCACCGAGGAGGATTGCGGCACGATCCTCGGCCTCGAGATCGGCGCGCTGAAGGAAGGTGAGGACATCATCGAGCCGCTCTCGGAGCGCATCGTCGGCAACGTGGCGTCGGATGACGTCGAGGACCCGCACGAGATGGACGAGTCCGGGCGCCGGACGCTGCTCGTCGAGGCGGGACAGCTCATCAACGAGGACATGGCGCGCGCCATCGAGGAGGCGGGCATCGAGACGGTCAAGATCCGCTCGGTGCTCACCTGCGAGGCGAAGCGCGGGCTCTGCCGCATGTGCTACGGCCGCAACCTGGCCACCATGGACATGGTGGACCTGGGCGAGGCGGTCGGGATCATCGCGGCCCAATCCATCGGCGAGCCGGGCACGCAGCTCACACTGCGTACCTTCCACATTGGTGGCACGGCGGCACGTATCGCCGAACAGACCGCGAGGAAGTCGAAGGTCGCGGGTACGATCGAGTTCGGCGACCGGCTGGTGGTGGTGACAAACCCCGAGGGACAGAAGATTGTCACCTCGTACGAGGGCGAGGTCTACATCCGCACGTCGGGCGACAAGGGCGCCGCCAGCGGCGTTGGCGCGCGGCTGCAAGTGCCGCTGGGCGCCATCCTGATGGTCGAAGATGGCATGGAGGTACGGCGCGACCAGGTGATCTTCACCTGGGACCCGTACACCAACCCGATCATCGCCGACACCGAAGGCACGATTCGGTTCGTGGACCTGGTGGAGGACGAGTCGGTGTCCGAGGAGCTCGACGAGCTCACCGGCCTTCGGCAGCGCGTCGTCATCGAGGATCGCGAGAAGAAGCTCCACCCGCACATCGAGATCTGGCAGGCGAAGGGCGGGAAGGAGAAGCGCGTTCGCGACTTCGTGATTCCGGTGGGCGCGCAGCTCATCGTCGACGATGGCCAGGAGATCTTCGCGGGGCAGACGATCGCGAAGATCAGTCGTGAGGCGTACAAGACCCGTGACATCACCGGCGGTCTGCCGCGTGTCGCGGAGCTGTTCGAGGCGCGGCGGCCGAAGGACCCGGCGACGATCTCGGAGATCGACGGCATCGTGCGGTTTGGCGAGATCAAGCGCGGCAAGCGCGAGATCTTCGTGCAGCCGGCGAAGACGGTCGACAACCTGGTGGTGGTGGACGAATCGCAGGAGGCACAGCTCTACGAGGTGCCGGCCGGCAAGCACCTTCGCGTGCACGAGGGCGACCGAGTGCGCGCCGGTGACCGGCTCTCCGAGGGCCCGGTGAACCCGCACGACATTCTGCGGATCAAGGGCCCGCGCGCGGTGCAGGAGTACCTGCTGAACGAAGTGCAGGAGGTCTACCGCCTGCAGGGCGTGAAGATCAACGACAAGCACATCGGCGTGATCGTGCGCCAGATGCTCCAGAAGGTGCGGGTCATGGACCCGGGCTCGACGGAGTTCCTCGAGGGCGAGCACGTCGACAAGCAGAGCTTCCGCGAGGAGAACGAGCGGGCGAAGAAGAAGAAGGCCACCCCGTCGACGTCCGAGCCGCTGCTGCTCGGCATCACGAAGGCGAGCCTCACGACCCAGTCGTTCATCTCGGCGGCGTCGTTCCAGGAGACGACGCGCGTGCTCACCGACGCGGCGATCCGCGGGGCGAAGGACGACCTGCTCGGGCTGAAGGAGAACATCATCATCGGCCACCTGATCCCCGCCGGCACCGGGATGTACCGGTACCAGGAGGTGGACGTGGAGGCCGAGGTGCCGCCGATGCCCGAAGGGTTGCCGTCGGAACCGTCGTCGCTGCCGAGCTACTTCAGCTCGAGCCTGGCCGAGACGGGGTTCTCGGCGGGCGGGTTGGGCGAGGACTGATAGGGACGGGGACCTGGGAACAGGGAACCGGGAATCGAAAAGCCCTCGGTACGCTTCGGCGTTCCGGGGGCTTTTCACATCGCCAGGCGTCCTCTCGACGGCGGTGGAACAAGCGACTCAACGCCTTGACGCATCCAGACTTCACCGGTATCATACGAGTCTGTTTCGCCCGGACACCGGGCGAGGGCATTTGCAACACCTCGAGGGTATGCCGACTATCAACCAGCTGGTCCGGCGCGCACGCCGGGATGTCATCAAGAAGGAAAAGGCGCCGGCGCTGCAGGCGAATCCGTTTCGCCGCGGCGTGTGCACGCGCGTCTACACCACCACCCCGAAAAAGCCCAACTCGGCGCTGCGGAAGGTCGCTCGTGTGCGCCTGACGAACCAGATCGAGGTGACGGCATACATCCCGGGTGAGGGGCACAACCTTCAGGAGCACTCGATCGTGCTCGTTCGCGGCGGCCGTGTGAAAGACTTGCCGGGCGTTCGCTATCACATCGTCCGCGGAACGCTCGACGCCTCGGGCGTGAACGGTCGAAACCAGAGTCGCTCCAAGTACGGCACCAAGAAGCCCAAGGCGGGCGCCGCCGGAGGTAAGAAGTGAGCCGTCGCAAGAAGTCGGTGAAGCGCCCGGTTCTCCCCGATGCGCGCTACGACAGCCAGACCGTCTCGAAGTTCATCAACGCCCTGATGCTCCAGGGGAAGAAGTCCACCGCCGAGCGTCTGTTCTACGGCGCGATGGACCTCGTGGAGTCTCGCACCAGCCAGCCCGGCGTGAACGTCTTCAAGCAGGCGCTCGCGAACCTGAAGCCGGTCGTCGAGGTGAAGAGCCGCCGCGTCGGCGGCGCCACCTACCAGGTGCCGGTGGAAGTTCGCCCCGAGCGACGAACCGCGCTCGCCATGCGGTGGCTCATCAGCTACTCGCGCGATCGCAACGAGAAGTCGATGGCCGAGAAGCTCGCCGCCGAGGTGATTGCCGCGTCCAAGGGCGAAGGCAACGCGGTCAAGAAGAAGGAAGACACGCACCGCATGGCCGAAGCCAACAAGGCGTTCGCGCACTACCGCTGGTAAGTCCGGACTTCAATCGTCCAACTCTGCGCCCCGCTTGGTGTTACCGCACCGGCGGGGCGTCGTGCATCCGGCCTTGACCCCTGCTGGTGTCCGTTCCTGGTGTCCGTTGGGCCGGGAATCAGCCAGACCGGAGCTCCCGGCGGGTCGCCAGTGCCTCGCGCTGCGTGGCCTGATCCGGCGCCACGTAGCACGTCAGGAGCGTCTGGGTGGCCTTCCAGCCGCCCAGGGCGCACAGATCCTTCAGGTTCGTCTGTTTGAGCTCTGTGGCGAATTTCCGGCGGCAGGAATGCCACCCGTAGCGCTGGCCCGCAGGGAGCCCGGCCTTGGCCGCCAGGCGCTTCCACAGGTGCGAGGCGCCGTCCTTCGTGAGCGGCCCGGCGCCGCCCCGCTCCGATGGGAACACCCACACATCGCCGATCGCCTGCGTGTGCCGCTGGTAGGCGACTAGCGCCGCCACCGCCTCGCCAGTCAGCGGCGTCGTGTGCTCGTACCCGAGCTTGTCCGCCTCCGCCCGCCATCGGACGGTCTTGCGGTCGAGATCGACGTCCGACCAGCGGAGCTGGCGGATGGACGCCGCGCGATGCCCCGTCTCGTGCGCGAGGACGAGGAACGCGAGCACCCGCGGATTTCTGAATCGGCAGGCGGCGACGCGCAACGCCTGGTACTGCTCGGCCGTCAGCACCTTCCTGGCCGGGCTTTCGGTGCGGGGGAGGGGAAGATCCTTGAGCGGGTTCCGCTCGAGCAACACCCCACCCTCGCCGTCCCCGGCCACCGTGGCCCAATTGAGCACGGCCCGGAGCGTGAGCAAGTCATAGGCGATGATGCGCGCCCCGACCGGCTTCCCGAGTTCCACGCCCTTTGGTGCCACCCTGCCGGCCCGCCGATCGGCGATGAACCGGTCCCACTCGCGGCGCGAGAGCGTCAGTGGCCTGCGCTCGGCGCCGAAGTACCGGCAGAACATCTCCGCGCACCGCGCGTCGTGCTGCCGCGAGGTGCGCTCCTTCTCCGGTGTGACCTCTGTCAAATAGCTGGCGAACAGCGCCCCTAACGTGATCGGCGCGCGTGGTGCGCCCTCCTGACGTCGGAACGCCAGCGCCAGCGCCTCGGCCTGTTCCTTCGCCCGTTCACGATCGGTGTGCCCCAACGCCTGCCGCACGCGTTGCCGCGGCCCTCTGGGACCCGCGGGCCGGTCCCAATACTCGAGATAAAGCCCACGCCCGCCGCGATCGAAAACGCGGACGCGCGTGGCGCCCTTCTCGCCCGCGATGTACGACCATCCTTTCGCGTCAGCCATCCTTCGCCTCCTGTGAGAGGTGGAGGACAGACGCCGCGATCCGCCGGCGGTCAGCGGAGACGATAGTGCTGAGGCCGGCGCCGGGAAAGGCCCCGGCCTTCTTTGGCAGATCCCGGCGCCGGATCTTCGGCGCGTTCACGCGGCCGGCGTTCGGAATCGCTCCTGCTCTGACCAGCCTGCCCAGGTGGTCCGCGGAATAGCCGGATTCGTCCGCTGCCTCCACCAGCGAGAGCGCCGCTTCACCAGCGGCGTCGAGTCCGGCGAGATCGCTCAGGATTTCCTCACAGAGCTTCGCGCCGTCGACCTGCACGCCAAGGCGGCGCCACTCGTCGCGGCGCTGGACCCATGTTCGGCGAAGCTCCTCGAGCGTCATGCATCGTGTTCGCGTCCTTCCGGTGAATGCCGACGCCGCGGTCGGCGCCAGCTCGTCTTGGGATGGGGAATCAGCGGTCGGCGGCGCCGTCCCTGCGGCGACCTTGGCGCCAGTGGCTACTGACCGCGGTAGCACGTCGAAACACGTAGGCCGTGGTGAGTTGCGGGTAATACCATGACGCCGGAAGCCGATCGACAACGATCGCGTTGGGGAGGGCGTCGATCGCGAGCTCGTGGTAGAGGTGAACGACCGCCGCGACCGGCCTGCCCTTCAGGACGAACCAATCCGGGTGCTCGAAAACGTCGTCGCGAAAATCCCACGTCGTTGCCGGGCGGTGTCGTCGCTCCCTCGGGTCCGCAACAAGGCGCGCAGTGGGGTAAGCGTTAGGCGAATAAGCCCAGCCCTGTGCCTGCGCGAACGCGGTGGCAGCGGCCGAACGAGCGGTTAACATCGCTATGCTCCACTCGCCCAGCTGCCTGACCATCCGCCGCACATCTGCCGGATCTGTCTCGCTGAGCAGCCCATCCGGTGTTAGGCGCCGCAGCTCCGCGCACCACGCAACGCGATCGGCGATGGCGGTGTCGGGCCACACTAGCGACGGCGAGTCGCCACGGAGGCGGATGATGCGGTCACCGATCATCGGTTGACCTCCGCCGTGTCCGGCTCCGCGGCCACCGGGTCGTCTGTCCGTAACTCGATCCCGCGCCACAGCATGAGGCCGCTTGACTTCGTTTTTCGTACGCGCCCGGGATCGTGAGCGGCGAGGCGTTCGTTGAATGCGCGCTGCGTTTCTGCAATCTCGTTCTGTGCCTGGCACCACACGACGTACGCCTCGAACAGTTCCGTTGATTTCACTTCGCTTTCGGGGGCGACGATGCACCGCTGATGAACAAACGCGGCCAAAGTGTCCATTTCGGAGCGGTACTGCGCCGTGGCGTCCCGGACGGCTGCGGGTAGTCCCAAGCCATCCTTCTGCCATGACAAACAGCCGTCGACCGCCCACGCCAGAATGCCGGGAAGCTCCTCGAGCAGCGCCGCAGGTAGCTGCGGGTCTTTCTCCTCGTCGGGTATGGTCACCGTGAAGGGCAAGAGGCGAAGGCGCCGCCAGATCGCCGGGTCGTCGCCACGGACGGTCGGTTTGTGATTCGCGGCGAGCCACAGCTTGAGCTGCGGCCGAAACTCAAACTCCTCGCTGTACAAGAACCGCGCGGTGACCGTGTCGCTGCCGGTCAGGGACTTCACGACGGTTTCGTCGAGGCGCTTTCCGTCTCCCGCTTCATTGGCTGTGACGAGACGTGCACCGCGCAATCGCGCGAGGTCGTTCCGCGGACCGTCGCTGCGCCGCGCCAGGAATGCCGAGAAGCTCGACTGCGTTGCGTAGTCACCGAACATGGTGCGCAGAGTTTCCAGAAACGTCGACTTTCCGTTGGACCCACTGCCGTGCAGGAAGAAGAGCACCTGTTCGCGCGTGTCTCCGCTGAGCGAGTACCCGACCATCCGCTGCACACCGCGAATCAGCTCGTCGTCGCCGCCAAGCACGCGGCGAAGGAAACCGATCCAGCGGGGACACGTCGCGTTAGGGTCATAGGCGACGGGGGCGAGCCTCGTGATGTAGTCGGCCGGATCGTGGGAGCGAAGCGCCCCGGTCCGGAGGTCCAGCGTACCGTTCAGTACTGCCAGCAAGAACGGGTTTGCGTCGAGCTTCTCGGCGGGCACAAAGAGCTCGCCTCGCGCCAACGCCAGCATGGCGCGAATGCGTGGATTCGACTCCGAGTCGAGCGCCCACTTTAGCATCTTCTTGCGGTCATCGCCTGACACAGCAAACGCCTCGTCGAACATGGTTCTCACGACTTCCTTCGCGAGCCTCTCCACCTCGACCACGTCGACCGAAGCCCATCGTCGCCCATCCCATGACTGCCAGCGCCCGGATGTGTAGAGGAGCCGCCCAACGAATGCGCGCGCGAATCGTCCGGCGTTGCCCATGTCGGTGCGGTGAGTGTCTGCCGGCGGCGCAGCGAAAGCGCTCGTTGTCGGATGCGCCACGAAGTCGGCCTGTGCCGAGGCTTGCAGCAGGAACACGGCGCCGCCGTGTGCAAAGCTGTGTATCGCCGGGCCAGTCCGCTGGTCGCGCGTATATATCCGGGCGATCCGACGATCGTGGCCATTACTCTCAGGGTCGAGCGGGTCGGCGCAAGTCTCGTGGTGAAATCGATCGGGGTCGGCAAGAATCTGGTCCACGGTCACCCACGTGCCGTCAGACATCTCGATCGCGTGTTCGTCGCCAAGTGTCGTTACGCCGTCACCCCCCGTACGGACGTCTACGGTACGTCCCTTCTCGCGCCGGTCAGCTTCCCATGCCGCTCGCTTGCGCTTCGCGTTCGGGGCGTTCGCGTCACGGATTGCGCGCGTCAGCAGCTTGAGCTCCTCACGCTCATTCTGGGTCAACTCCGGCAAGCTCTGAAGATCGAGCAGCGGCGTGCGGTCGGCGTTCCAGCGCCGCGGCTCGCCGCGCGCCTGCATTACGCCGTCACCGCACGACGCACCGCCGATGAAGTCCAGGCGCTCGGGCGACCAGACGGTCACATCAATCGGCGACCGGACGTGCGTGGTCCCCGCCTTTGAGGTGAACGCATAGCCGTATCCCGCGAGCACGAGCCGCTCGTGTAATCGTTGGCCGATATCGGGAATCTCATTGGCCCGCGCGACCGACACATAGAACCGGGCGCCGGTCAGCCCGTGAAGACATTCGCGCGTACCGGAGCGGTAGAGGTGCGCCGACGCACTCGGCAGCCCGAGCATGGGTGCGTCGGCCAGCTGCGGTGCGGCCGAAATGAGCACCTCACGCAGTTGGTCGATCGACAGCGCATCTGGCGACTCGGCAAGGCTGGCCGGAAGGTTCTGTTTGAGAACCGCCGCGAGTTCGTCGTCCTTGAGGTCGACGTCGATCATCAGCCAACCGGGTCCGTCGGGCCAGACGAAGTGTTCGCGGGTTCGTGCGACGACATCGGGGGCAGTGCCTGACGCGCGCGCTCTCTCGGTCACGACCCGACCGGTCGCTCCCTGGTTCTTGGCAACGCCAAAGGCCAGCGCTTCCTTGGTCGTCAGTCCCGCGATGACGGCCGCGAGATCGTTGACCCCCGCGGTCGGCACGGTGCGGTAGCTGCCACTCGAGAGGAACGCCGCCGAGGCAACCCGCAGGCGGCCTTGAGCGTCGAGCGTGGCGGACTTGGTCAGCAGTCCGTCGTCATTAGAAAAAATCGTTAGGGGGATCGTTTCGGCTGAGGGACCCGCCTCCGTGTTGGCTGCGGGAAGACCCTTGCTTTCTCCGGGGTTTGGGGGAACCATTCCTGTACTTGCATCGTCGTGCCTGCAGAGAGTGACGTGCTGACATTCCTTGGCCCCCGAGGCGTTGCCGCGCCATCGGGGGTTCGCCCTTTTTAGGGGCGGTAGACTCCAGCACGGGGGAGCGACCGCGTGTGCTCCGCGGTCGATTGCGACGCTCAACAGAGTCTATCAGCGCGCGACGTGTTCTCGGGTTCTCGATTTGATCGAATGGACGGTGAAGCGCTATGCCGCGCTGTTCGACGAGCCGCGGCGCTCGAGATACGATCGGACGCCAGCTGCGGGGATGCGCCACCCACGACCAACCTTCCTCGGCGTTCCGAACACGCCCGAGCACATCCACGTGTAGGCCCGGTGCCAGGGGATCCCGAGCTGAAGGCAAGCCTCCTGCAACGTCAGCTCGGCAGGTGGTGATTCGCGGTTATTCAAGGCGGGGGTTCCGTCTTCCAGCCTGTGAAGCGCGGGGCCAACTCGGAAGGCGCTCGCGCGCGTGCCTGGGGAAGGCACAAATCCGGTGCGGCGCGATTGCCGCCCGGTTGTCTATCTATGTATACGAAGAGCGTGCCAGAAGTCAAAGGCAACTTTGCCTAGTCGATGCTATGGCCGATCGGCGGACCTAACGCTCAGGCGGGCTTAGGCCGCCGCGGCGTTCGATCGGGGGAGGAGAGGGGAGGAATCAGGGAGGGAAGGGAGGGTGGGGAGGCCGTTTGCGTAACTTGTACAATAGCTAAATCTCATAGTGGAGTAGGTTTGTAAGAGCCTCCCTCCCTCCCTAGCCTCCCTAACGCCGCAATCGGCCAACACGCCGGTTGCGTTGACCGCGATCAAAGGTTTGAGGCGGCGCTCCGTAATCCGACGGAGCTCACCAGGTCGGCAACCCTCGGTTCGGTGGCCGACCTGGTGAGCGATCTGAGTTGGCCGATCGTGCACCGCGACGACAGCTACCCGCGATAGACGAGCGCCGGCTGTGGGTCGGGCGGGTCGCGAAAAACGATCGCTCGTGCGGGCCTGTCGTTGCGACGCGAGGGCACACTGTGCGCAGGAATAAGTTCCAAGACGAACGGTGCGCTGCGGGTGCCGCGACCCGCTCGGCGCGCGGCTTTGATTCTGGCGCGAGCGTCAGGCGAGAGTCGCTGGCACACGTGGCTGACGAAACCACGTGACACGGGATAGGCAATGTCTGCGGCGACGGCGCGGGCAAGCACGGTCAGCGGGGCCCCGGCGCGCACCCACTCTTCCACGAATTGAATCGCGGCCGCGTCCGGACCGAGGAGCGCTCGAGCACGAAACTCAAGAGCGCCAGCAACCTGGGCGTGTAATTCGCGCGACGGCATTACCGGGCGTTACCGACGGCTTCCGGTTGGAGAAGATGAGCGAGGGCGGCAGGTCCCTCGTTGGGCCGCTCGTGCTGGAGATATGCGACGGCGGCTTCACGCCCGACATGTAGGCGCGTCATGATGCGGCACACCGGGCCCAGACGGCCGGCTTCCGCGGCGGCGTAAATCTTACCCCACGAGCAGCCGGCGGCGATACGTACAATCGAAAGCGGAACGAGCTGAGACTGTGGGTGAGGCGTGTCCTGCGACAAGGGCGATGTCCTCTATGGCTACCTGCCTGTCCTAGGTGTTCGGCAATACGCTAGCGCCGCCGGTCGGCGAAGCGAGCCGAACCATTAATTATGGGAGGGTCGGGACCGCGCGCAAACGCAATTCGGCGAGGCGCGCGTTAACGCGCGCGCACGCGTGAGTCACCTTTCCCGATCGGACACTGTGACCGGACTGTTTGTCCGCATACGCGCCCGAGATCTGAGTCTCCGCCGCTGGCATGCGCCGCCTAACGTGAACCATGAGTTCGATAACAGGATGTCTCGTCGCATGTTAGCACTGGGTTGTCGCCCTGCATACTTGTGAGGTGCGGAATTGTGCGCGACTCTCCTGGTCTGTAAGGTGTTGGTGGCGAGTGGCTTATCGTCCAGTGCACTACCGGGCTGACATCATTGTCAATTGTGCACCTGCGTTCCGCCGCTTAGCGTGCCAGCCAAACTCGGCGTCGCTGCGAACGAGCCACGCCGATGTAGTTGCACCTTTGCCGGCCCGCTCCGCGGGCACGAGGAACAATGGATAACCGTCCTCCCCAGCCTAACGCCGTTGCGCCAGTCGACGCTAACCCCCCGGTCCGCGACGAGCTCGATCTGCTGACCCCGGAAGAGGTCGCGAAGATTCTGCGCCTCAAGAGCGTCAAGCAGGTGTACCAGAAGCGAATGCGCAAGCAATACGACGGCCGGCGTGTACTGTATCGGCGTAGCGATCTCCTGTTCTACCTCGCTTCGCAGGAGCCGCCAAAACCCCGCCAACGGAAAGGTCGCTAAGTGCCCTTCGTGTCAGCCCCCGGGCGTGCAGCCCTAACGCGAGTCTATGATCGCAACGGGATTGGTTACCGCAAGTCGATGAAGACGAGCAATTCCGATCTGATTCGCGAGATGCAGGACATGGTCGAACGGTTCCGGCGCCAAAAGCGCTGGGCCGAGCTCGAGGCGATCATCGCTGACAGGCTGAAAATGCCGGACGTGTATGAGGCCGATACGAACGGCACGCTGAGCCTACTCATGGAGCAGCTTGCCACGGAAGACGCCGCACAGGCCGCGGCGTCAGCCGACCCCGATCTCGACGCGTGGGTCGCGAAGTGGGCAGCCGAGGAAGGCACGAACGCGAAATACATCGCGCAGGTGCGGCGGCTCATTCCCGAGGGCACGCGGTTCCCGCTCTCGCAGTTCCGTCGCAAGGTGATCGCGCAGTTCTTGCGCGCGTTGCCGAATGCGGTGAGCAAGAAGCGCACGCACCTCGAGACGCGGAAGCGCTACCGGGTGGCGATCAGCATGTTCGCGAAGTACCTGATCGAGAACGAGCTGCTGGAGCACAACCCGACGCGCGACATCGATCTCGGCCGCAACAAGCCGCGGCAGATCACGTACCTCGAGCCGGCGCAAGTGAAGTTGCTCGTCGAGGCGCTGCCCATGCCGCACCGTGCGCTCGAAGCGTGCATGGCGGCGACGGGCATGGAGTGGGGCGCGGTGGCGGCGCTGCGGCGGCGTGACGTCGACTTCGACCGCCGCATCATCTACGCCGCGGGCACCAAGAACGACTATCGCAACCGCTACGTGGAAGCGAGCGAGGAATGGGCCTGGGACATCTTCGCGGCGTACGCCCGCCGGTTCATGCCGAATGCGCGCCTGTTCGCGGGTGTGCGTGAGGAGAAGGCCCTCGAGGTACACCACGAGACGGCGGCGACGCTGGAGCTGCCGCGCACGACGCTGCACCAGCACCGCAACAGTTACGCCGTGATGTGGATCAACCGCTCAGGCGGCGACGCCGAGCGGCTGCAGTGGCTGAAGAACCAGCTCGGCCACGCGCCGCAGAGCATGTTGGTCTTCACGCGTTACGGGCTGCAGATCAAGGCGGCGCGGTTGACAGCGAAACAGGAAGCACGACTCGGCCGGAAAGCCGAGGGGGTTTGATGGGTAGCGCGAGGCATTGGTGTGTCTAACGCTGGTGGCGTTGAAATGCCCGCCCGTAAATCTCGGTCAGTTCGGTACATACGAGCCCATCCCCCGAGCTCCGCGGTCACCGTGAGGATTCAGAATCCCCCGGGCGAGCAGGCGATCTCTACGCAACTCGTGGGCGCGGAAGGACTTGAGTTGGCACTGGTGCTGAGTGGTGACAGTACCGGTGGCAGTGGGCTGCCTGCCCTCGAGCTCGGGGGCGGATTTGCAGTGACCCGCGTGGCCGTCTTGTTGAGTGCTCGACGCCCGTGGAGGCAAGGCCGCGCGTCAGGTGGTCGCCGGGTTATAAAGTAGGCCCCCCTTCGATGCAGACCGGCGGCCGAGTAGGTCGGCGCTACGTGGCTGGTTCGCTCGACCGGCTCTCGGAAAAATATGGCGCACACCCAGGCGCCTAACCAAAGAAATTATTAGGTAGACTCGCTCCTCACAACGCGCTATTGTGCGGGGGACGGCATCGTGGTCGTTAGGTATACGACCGTGCCGTGGCAGGCGGACAGGCGGGATAGGGAACCTTTTGCGTGAGGAACGACGCCGCAGACACGCCACTGGCCGACTATCTGACACTCAGGGACATCGCGCGAGAGCTCAATGCCTCGTATTACTCGGCCTATTCACTAGCTGCGAGCGGCCTCCTCGGTGAGGCCCTCGTGATCGCGGGAAAGCACTTCTACCGCCGATCCATGGCGGAGCCGGTAATCGCCCGCCGGCTCGAGCAGCGGCGCCAACACGGCCGGTGCGCGCCCCTAGTGGGCGTCGCCTAACACATGGCCTCCGCGCCCAAACGCCGCCGAGTGCGTGAGGCACTCCGACGGCGCGCTGAGAGCCGTCGCGGCACTGGAGCGGACCCAGTCGAGGCGGTGTACGACTGGATTCGGGACCGCGGCACCCTCGCCACGCTCGCGAAAAGCCTCGAGGCCGAGCTGGGCGAGGCCGTATCGGCGTCTTGGCTAAAGTTTGTCGTCGCCCGGCTCGCGCCGGACGCGAAGGCTAAGCTGGCGACGCTCAGTCGCGCGATGGATCACCTAGCGGCCTTGCGCAAGGCCAACGCGTCGTCGGTTGCTGGACAGGCTGGGGTCGCGCAACCACGGCTGTGATCATCCGGCTACCAAGGCCAAGCGTCCATTATGACGCCGCCAACGAGGCGGCGACGCGGCGTGAGATCGAGACCGCGCTGGCACGTCTGCCGCAGACTAGCGCGTCTTCAGGTCTCGCCGCGCGGCGCCGAGTCATCAAGACGACGAACTCGCTCGCGGCGCAGGACATCGAGCAGGGGCAGATCAACATGGGCGCGAAGACCCAGGTGCTGCTGCTGCTCGAGACGAACCGCGCGTGCCGGCTACGCCTCTACTCGGATACCGCGGCACGGGCCGAAGACGCCGACCGCTCGCTCTCGGCCGACCCGAAAGCCGGCATTGGCGTGCTCGCGGAGTTCATCTGGCTGACCGCGCACACGAAGCACGTTTCGCCTGCGGTGGTTCTCTACAACGCCGACGAGACGGTCTCTGACCTGATCTATTACACGGTGCAGAATCTGTCGGGGTCGACTGGCGCGATCACGCTCACCTTCACCGTGCTGTCGCTCGAGGGCGCGGCGACCGGCACGGGCGGGGGCGGGGGTGGCGGTGGCGGCTCTGTGCCGACCGCGACGGACACCGTTACGGGCACCGTGCGCACGGATGTGACCGAGGGCGATCCGCTCGTCTACACGAAGGCGACGGCGGACACGCTGCTCACTGGAAAGAGTGACATCGGCCACACGCACCCGACGCTGCCGAGTGCCGGGGAGAAGGATGCGTTGACGGGTACGTTCGGCGCGGCCAGCTCCACGAACAAGTACGTCACAGACACCGACCCGCGCCTGCCGACGCAGGACGAGGCCGACGCGCTCGCGGGTACGAGCGGGACGCCGAGCAACACAAACCGTTACGTCACGGACAGCGATCCGCGCCTAACGGGCGTGGGTGGTGGTGGGTCAGGTGGCGCGAAGTTCCCGATGGTGCCGCCTACAAGCCCGACGGCGTACGACGATGAGTGGCCGGGTACCGCGCTTGACGCGAAATGGTCATGGGTGAACCAGGGCGCCGCGACGGCGGTCGTCAAGGGCGGCGTGCTGACGCTGACCGCGCCCGCCTCGGCGGGTGACAACCTTCGCGTCGTGCAGGAGTCGCTACCTGCGGGCGCGTGGGAGTTCGAGGCGTTCGTCGCGTTTCAGGGCAACATCGCAAACTTCTGCGGCGGGGGGATCTGCCTGCGCAACAGCGCGAACGGGCGTGTCGAGATTCTGTCGCTAGGCTATAACAACCAGTTGATACTCTCGGTCGAGCGGTTCAATTCGCCGACCTCGTGGAATAGCGCGATCGCCACGCAGTCCGGTAACTGGTTGAGTATGATCGGGGGTTGGTCGGGCTGTTTTCTTCGTATCGCGTACGACGGGGCCTCGACGCTGACGTTCAAGGTGAGCGCCAACGGGAAGACGTGGCGCACGGCGGCAACCTCCACGGTGGCAACGTTCCTCAGCGCGCTGACGCATGTCGGCTTCTTCGCGAACTCGAACAACAGCGCCGAGGCGTCGCTGGTGAGCTGGTATATTCGACGGGTCGCCTAACACGACGGCGACCATTCATGTTGGTGCAGGATTTACTGACCGGCGTGTGATTTGCTAAAGGCCATTCCAGGAGTCTGCTGGGCGGGCTGATGCAGAAGATATCGTCGACGGGCGCCGTCGACTGGCGGGAAGGGCGGCGGCTGCGGGCGTGGGAACTGCT
>Ga0255338_1001020_pt1 | contig 62449 bp, 63 predicted proteins | sample MeOH1_35cm_T4_19_FD_203715 | JGI IMG/M metagenome (GOLD analysis project Ga0255338, IMG submission 203715) | Sandy soil microbial communities from University of British Columbia, Vancouver, Canada - MeOH1_35cm_T4_195 | ecosystem: Engineered > Artificial ecosystem > Sand microcosm > Unclassified ... | reverse complement strand
AATATTGGTATGGCGAGGATGCAAAAGCGCTTGGCCTGGTGGACGAAATTCGCACCAGTGACGATTACCTTTTGAGTCAATCTGACACCAACCAAATCATCAAAGTCAGCTTCGCGAAAAAGCAAAAATTGGGCGAAAAACTCTCCGGAGTTTTGGGCCGCGCCGCTCACTCGACACTCTGGAAAATTTACGAAGATCTCGAGAGAAAAACACTCTTGTAGCTCTTTGCGTCGGTTCAATAAATAAAACCCGGCTGAGTCTAAAGTCTTTGCTTTACATTGTGTCCCACGATCGGTATTCATTTTCAATGGTTGCGTTGGCCCGGTTCTTGTAACAAGAATGTATTGGCCTCGTAATAGGGTCACTTCGGAACTTTTTGAGGGGAGTCCAAATTGTCTGACGTCGTCTTGTCCGTGCGAAATCTAGAGACCACTTTTAAATCAAAGTTGGGACCAATTCGCGCTGTGAACAAAGTCTCCTACGATATTCACAAAGGTCAAACTCTCGGCATCGTCGGCGAATCCGGCTGCGGCAAATCCGTAACCTCGTTTTCGATCATGCGTTTGATCGAGCCTCCGGGCAAAGTTGCCGGCGGCGAGGTTTTATTAAAAGGCCGGGACCTGCTGAAACTTTCCGACCGGGACATGGAAGACGTGCGTGGCGGCGAAATGGCCATCATCTTCCAAGAGCCTATGACCGCTTTGAATCCGGTCCTCACAATTGGCTTCCAAATGGATGAACAAATCAAACGTCACATGAAGCTTCCAGCAAAAGAGGCCAAAGACCGCGCGATCGAAATGCTCTCGCTCGTGGGTATTCCCTCTCCAGCAGAACGTTACAGCGCTTATCCGCACCAGCTCTCGGGTGGTATGCGCCAACGCGCGATGATTGCCATGGCCCTGTCCTGCAACCCAAGTTTCTTGATCGCCGATGAGCCAACAACGGCGTTGGATGTGACCATTCAAGCGCAAATTCTCGAGCTCTTCCAGAACATACAAGAAAAACTTCACATGACCGTTCAGTTCATCACCCATGACTTGGGTGTGATCTCTGAAATTTCTGACAACGTGCTGGTGATGTACGGTGGCCAGGCTTGCGAAAAAGCTTCGACCATCGAGCTCTTCAGAAATCCGCGCCATCCCTACACGGCGGCGTTGATTGAGTCCCGCCCGCGTTTGGGCCACAGATCCAATCGTCTGAAAACCATCGAAGGCAGCGTACCTGCACCGATGGATTTACCAGCGGGCTGCCCGTTTCAAAATCGCTGTCCGCGGGCGAAGTCGGAATGTCTGAACCTGAAACCACCGATGACCAAGATCGGTCCTGACCACGAAGTGGCTTGCTTCAACCCCCTCTAGGAGAGACGACCGTGCAAGACATTCTGCTTGAAGCAAAAAATATTAAGAAATACTTCCCCATCAAAAAAGGTCTGTTGCTGCGCGAAGTGGGCCAAGTCAAAGCCGTGGACGATGTCACACTCACCGTCCGCCGTGGCGAAACTTTGGGTCTTGTCGGCGAGTCCGGCTGTGGCAAATCCACTTTGGGCCGTACCTTGATTCGCTTGTATGAACCCACTGGCGGTGAAATCACTCTTGACGGCAAAGACTTTTTGAAACTTTCTGGCACCGAACTTCGCAATCGCCGTAAAAATATCCAAATGATTTTCCAAGATCCTTACGCTGCTTTGGATCCGCGGATGACGGTTGGTCAAATCATCAGCCAACCGTTTGCAATTCACAAAACCCTCGGCCCGAAAGAAACCGAGGTGCGCGTGAAGCAACTCTTGGAGCTCGTGGGTTTGAAAGCGTCTCACATCAATCGCTACCCGCATGAGTTTTCAGGCGGTCAACGTCAGCGGATTTGCATCGCACGCGCCATTGCTCTCGACCCAGAACTGATTATCTGTGATGAGCCCGTCAGCGCGCTGGACGTTTCGATTCAAGCGCAGATTTTGAACTTGCTGAAAGATCTGCAAGAGCGTTTGAATCTCACGTATATTTTTATTTCCCACGATTTATCGGTGATCGAGCACATCTGCGACCGGGTTGCCGTAATGTACCTCGGTAAGATTGTTGAGATCGGCACCCGTGACGAGCTCTTCAGCAATCCAAAGCATCCTTACACGCAGGCGCTTTTGGGAGCGATCCCTCACGTCGGTGAGGGCAAAAAGCAAATGAAGAGATCTTTGAGCGGCGACGTTCCAAGTCCGATCAACCCGCCGTCAGGATGCCACTTCCATCCACGCTGCCCGCACAAAATGGATGTCTGCTCGAAAGAGCGCCCTGTTTTAACGGGCACGGGACACCAGGCCTCTTGCTGGCTTTTGAACCAAAACCAAAACACCCCTGAAACTTCCAAGAAGGAGTCTCTATGAATAAAACTTTGAAGCTCGGTTTGGCGGCTGCACTTACAGTCGGCATGCTTGCAAACTGCACTAAAAAGGAAACCACCGGCGACACGTCTACGGAGGCCACGGCCACGACGTCTGCGAAAAACGCAGAACTCAAAATCGGTATCAGCCAGGAGTTCGAAAACTTGAACCCGCTGATCATGTCCATGTCCGCTTCGTCTTACATGTACAGAATGGTCGGCCGTACGTTGGTTTCTCTCGATGCTGACGGCAAATGGTTCACACAACTTGCGAAGTCCATTCCTTCTTTGGATAATGGCTCTGCAAAGATCGTCGATGTTGGCGGCAAAAAGAAAATCATCGCCACTTGGGAACTTTTGGATAATGCCAAGTGGAACGACGGCACACCGATCACTTGTGACGACTTCGCTTTCGCTTTGAAAGTAGCCGCTTCACCAATGGTTTCTGTCGGCGAAAAAGAAACTTTCACGCAAGTAGAAAAAATCGAAGCCGATCCGAAGAATCCTAAAAAATGCACTTTCACTTATGAAAAGGCAAAATGGGATTTCTACGCCTTGGCGCAGTTCTACCCACTTCCGAAGCACTTAGAAGAGCCGGTATTTAATAAATATGGTAAAGAAAAAGAAGGCTACGAGAAGAACTCAAACTACACCAAGAACCCAACCATGAAGGGTCTCTACAACGGTCCTTACACAATCACCGAAGTGAAACTCGGCGATCATGTGACCTTTGAGCCCAATACGGAGTTCTACGGCACGCAACCAAAAATCCAAAAGATCATCGTAAAATTGATTCCGAACACAGGCACGATGGAAGCAAACCTCCGTTCCGGCACGATCGATATGATCAGCACCTTGGGTTTGTCTTTGGATGAAGCTTTGGCTTTCGAAAAGAAAGTAAAATCCGAAAACTTGCCGTACGTTGTGACCTTCACTCCGTCGATCACTTACGAACACATCGACTTGAATTTGGACAACCCCATCCTCAAGGACATCAAAGTTCGTAAAGCTTTGATCACGGGTCTAAACCGTGAAGACTTGGTGAAAGCTTTGTTTGAAGGCAAGCAAGAGGCAGCCATCCACAATATTTCACCGAAGGATCCTTGGTTCACTCGCGATCCAAAAGAAGTGACTCTTTATCCTTACTCCAAACGTGAAGCTGGAAAATTGTTGGATGAAGCCGGCTGGGCGATGGGCGCTGATGGCTACCGTACAAAAGACGGCAAAAAGCTTTCTTTGGTGTTCATGACGACAGCGGGTAATAAAACGCGCGAGCTTGTACAAGTTTACTTGCAAGACCAATACAAGCAATTGGGTGTTGAAATCGTAACAAAGAATGAACCCGCACGCGTGTTCTTCGGCGAAACAACTCGTAAACGCAAGTATGGCGCCATGGCAATGTTTGCATGGGTTTCTTCTCCGGAAAACAGCCCACGCTCGACATTCCACACCACTTCCATTCCGAATGAGAAAAACGGCTGGTCCGGCCAAAACTTCATGAACTGGTCTAACAAAGACAACGACAAGCTGATGGAAGCTTTGGATCTTGAGTTCGATGCAAAGAAGCGTTTGGATTTGATCCACAAAATTACTAAGAACTACACTGACGACGTTCCGGTATTGCCATTGTATTACCGTTCTGACGTCAGCGTCGTTCCTAAAAACTTGAAAAACTACCGTCCGACAGGACATCAATTTGCTGAGACCAACGACGTTGAGAAGTGGGATCTTGGCGGTTCTACTTTGAATTAGTTTTTTGGAATTTTAAGAGGAGATCTCGGTGACTACATATATCCTTCGGCGTCTTATTCAAACACTCGCAGTGATAGCGATTCTATCCTACGTTTGTTTCTATCTTATGACTTTGATGCCCGGGGATCCTGTGGACATGATGATCTCCTCGAATCCGAAGATCACAGCTGCAGACGTGGCGCGCTTGCGTGAACTCTATGGTCTGGATCAACCTTCCTATGTTCGTTATAGCCACTGGGTTGGCGATATTCTTAAAGGCGAATTGGGTTACAGCCGGACGTATCGTGTTCCGGTGCAAGAACTTCTCGGCCCTCGCCTGACGAGCACTTTTATTTTGTCGATGGTGGCATTGATTTTCTCAATCGCTATCTCTGTTCCGCTCGGCGTGTTTTCAGCGCTTCGGCCCGGAAGCAAAGTTGACTATGTGATTAATTTCTTCTCCTTTGCCGGGATCTCGATTCCCTCTTTCTGGCTAGGGATTGTTTGTATTATCTTCTTTGCGGTTTGGATTCCCCTCTTCCCGGCCGGAGGAACGCAAACGATTGGCGGCCCAGATGCTGGCTTTTTTGCGGATTTGCTCGACCGTTCAAAATATCTTGTATTACCGGTTTTATCTTTGAGCTTGCAACAGATCGGCCGTTTTGTGCGTTTCACGCGCTCGGCGATGCTCGAATCTCTGCGCAATGATTTTATCAGAACTGCAAAAGCGAAAGGCCTTCCTCGGCAGATAATTATCTGGAGACATGCTTTCAGAAACGCCTTGATTCCGTTGATTACGATTTTAGCTCTAAGTATTTCTTCGATTTTCTCGGGAGCTATCATTACCGAGACTGTTTTTGCCTACCAAGGCGTGGGTAAACTCACTTACGACTCTATCATCGGCAATGACTTTAACGTTGCGATGGTGAGCTTTATTATTTCCGTCGCCATGGTTTTGATTATGAACTTGGTCGCGGACCTCCTTTACGGCGTGGCTGATCCACGTATTTCTTACAGCTAGGAGACCGACATGGAAATGACTGAACAAATGACAATTCCGCAAGTCTCTGATGAAACTCGCCGCAAACATGAGCAAGCTCTGCCAATGTGGCGGATCGTGCTCAGCCAGTTTGCTGAACACAAAATGGCTGTGGTGGGTTGTATTATTATCGTTCTCTTTATGGCGATTGCCTTGTCAGCACCTTTGATTGAAGCCGTCACTGGCCTTGATCCCGATGCACAGAACGTTTTCAATCGCTATCAACCGCCATTTACTCGCACCATTGCGGGTCAAGACATACGCGAAACGACGATTGAAAAATTCACTAAAGACAAGCCTGAAGTCGCACAAAAACTTGAAACCAGCTTGATTGAAAAATCTTTGGTGACAACTCAGAGTCCGGCAGATGCGCTTTTTGAGCTCACTTCAAAACCGGTTCCTGAGGCGTTGAAAATCCTCGAGCAAGTTGGCTCTTCTGAAGCTTTGGAACTCAAGAAGACCTTCCAGACATTTGAGAGCTACCACCTTTTTGGCACGGATGAACTCGGCCGCGATGTATTCATTCGCCTGATCTATGGTACGCGTATTTCCATGAGCGTCGGCGTTTTAGTCGCGATCGTATCCGCGTTGGTCGGTCTTTTGATCGGTGCCTTGGCGGGCTTCTATGGCGGCGCGATTGACACGATTTTAATGCGTGTCACGGATGCGTTGATTTCACTGCCACTCTTGCCAGTGATGATCGTGATTGCGGCGATTGATATGCAAAAGCTGCCGGCGCTGAAAGCGCTCGTCAGCACACAAAACGAAAGTATCTTTAAGATGGTTTTGATTTTGTGCCTGTTCTCGTGGATGACGGTGGCTCGCCTTGTTCGTGGCAGTATTCTGTCTTTGCGTGAGCGTGAATTTATCTTGGCTTCAAAAACTTTGGGCGCGACCGACTTCACAATCATCTTCCGTCACATGTTCCCGAACGTGATTGCGCCGATGTTGGTGTCGATCACTCTGGGTGTAGGCGAATCGATTTTGTTCGAAGCCGCGCTCAGCTTCTTGGGTCTTGGTATTCAACCGCCAACGCCGAGCTGGGGTAATATGCTCTTTAATGCGCAGGAATTGATTTACCAAGCTCCGTTCCTGGCGATTCTTCCGGGTGTGATGATTCTTCTCACGGTGATCAGCTTCAACTACTTGGGTGACGGTCTTCAAGATGCCGTAGATCCAAAGGCGATTCGTCGCTAAAACTGTCAGCACAACTTGTGTTCAAACCTGAAAAAAAGTAAGGCGGCCAGGCCCCAGCTCGGCCGTATTGCCTTTAAGACCCTCTCCTCCCGGCACACGGCCTGCAAAGTCGATATCTTACGAAGAGGTGATTATGAACGCTCTATTCAACAGTTTTGCATTGGTTGTCCTCACTTTGGTGGCTGTATCCGCTCAAGCACAACAACAATCTTCTATGGAGTTAACTTGTCGTGCGAGGGCCAAAGAAATCGCGGCGCAAACTTATTCCAGCTGTGTCACGGACGCTCGTAATACTCAAATTGACCAAATCCGTAAAGACTATCAAAAACAACTGACAGATCTTAAAGCAAAATACGACCGAGAACTGAAGAAAATCGGCGGCAAAGGCCTCACTCCAGCCCCTGCGACAAAGCCTTCTCCGGTGGTCTCCAATGTTTCTACGGGAGCAGCTCCTAAACCGACAAAAGGCATCGCCAAAACTCTGCCGACACGTAAAGAAATGAAGCCAGCGGCTCCGGTGACTTCTGAAAATATTGAGGAGAAAACCGTCAATACGCAAGAGCCTGCAGGAACTGTTATTGAAAACCAACCGACTCAAAATGACGCCAATGGCGATGTTAAGATCGAATTGGTGCCTGCTCCAGCTAGTTCTGACAAGCAAGCGGCCTCTTTAGATGAGCAAACTTATTAGTTTTCTTTAATTTGGTGACAAAAACGCACTCACATCATATATAATGGACCTCAGATCCTTATTGGAGGTCCATTTCATGGGTGAGTTTAGCATAACGCATCTTCTACTTTTAGCTGTCGTCTTTTTGATCTTTTTTGGTCCTAGCCGCTTGCCTCAATTGGGCCAATCCCTTGGCAAAGCCATTCGCGGTTTCAAGCAAGGCCTCAGTGAAATCGACGTGGACGCCAAAGACATCCATGACACTAAGAACGAGCAAATCTCTCAGACTCAAGGTCAGCAAATGAATTCTCAAAAAGTTGAGAATCCAGAGACGACTAAAAAATCTTAATATTTGATTCACATTGTGACTGAGTCACTTCAATAAAAAAGGAGCTTTAAAAGCTCCTTTTTTATTTTCAAGAACTTTGAATTCCTCGCGAAGTCATGAGCCGATTTTTACAGCTTTTTAGCTGTTTTTTTACAGGCCTTATTAAACATAGAGCAATAGTAAACATTTTTAGTTTACCGTAAGGCAGCGTTTTTCTTCGCGATTCTCATCGACAACATATTTCTTTCTAAAACCCTTTATCTCACAAAAAAAAGCGACCGATATAAACTGCAGCGAGGCGAAGGAATGAAAAAGATTTTATTAGTAGAAGACGATGAAGGATTTCGTGGAATTCTAAAAAATATTCTTTCAAAGAAGTACCACATCACAGAAGCTGCCGATGGCCGCATGGCCCGTGAAATTCATCAAAGCACAAATGATATTCAGTTGATTATTTCAGATATTCAAATGCCTAACTTGACCGGGGTCGAGCTGCTTGAATGGGTCAAAGCAAACAAGCCTGTTCCGTTTATTTTGATGACCGGGTTTTCACACATCCTTGAAACGCAAAAAGCCCATGAAATCGGCGCCGATGAATTTTTGCCAAAACCCTTTAAAGAAGAGGAGCTTTTAGAAAAGCTCGTAAAACTTTTGGGCGAAGAACCCAAAATGGAAGAACCTAAGCTTCCCACCGCGGACATGGACAAAGAGTTCTGCAAGATTCCCATCGAGGATTTTATTGCAGAAAAAGAAATGGACTACGGAATTTACATTCGCATTTCTAAGACCAAATACATTAAAATCGCTCACAAAGGCGGAAAACTCTCGGAAGATAAAATTCAGGCTTTCAAAGAGAGATCCGTCACTCACCTTTACATTCGCCAAGAAGACTTCTCCAAACTTGTCGGCTTTACGTTGTTGGTTTCAAAGGCTGTTTCAAGTAGTGGACAGGTCGATGCCGGCAAGAAGATGCGTTTCATGCAGTACACGGGCGAAATGATTATGCAGCAAGCTTACGTCGCAGGCACAGACGAAGCCCTTTTTAAAAATGCTAAAGAGTTTTTGAATACCAGCTTGGATGTACTGACGGAAGACGAAGAAACCTTCACCCTGTTAAGCCTTCTCAGCAATCACACCGATTATCTTTACGCTCACAGCCTCGGCGTCGCCATGTTTTCTGTGATGATTGCAAAGCAACTCGGCTGGCAATCCCCGCAGACACTTTTCAAACTTGCATTTGCAGGACTTTTTCATGATATTGGCAAAAAAGAAATTTCTCCGGAGATTTTGTCTAAATCAAGATCCCTGCTGACCCAACAAGAACGAGCTCTCTACGAGAGCCATACCACTCGTGGCATGGAAATCCTGCAGTCCTTAAAGACCGCTCCTACCGAAGTGATTCAAGTGGCTTATGAACATCACGAAGATGTTCTGGGACAAGGGTTCCCTCAAGGACTCAGTAAAATAAAACTTCATCCCTTTAGTCTGATAGTTTCCGTCGCCAATGTCTTTTGTGAATACACGATCCGAAGTCCTCACAACACGGCACCGCGAACAGCACCTGCCGCAATTCAAGCGATGCAAACCTATAAACTGGCCTCTTTGGACCAACAAGCCTTTCAGGCCCTCATGAAAGTCACTCATCATATGAAGGAAATCGCATGATTCAGTTTAAAAGTCTTTCGACGCGCACTCTCCTGCAGATGGGTGCCAGAATCAGTTGCGTTATCATCATCAGCTGCTTGCTGGGGTATTTTCATTTGAAAACCAAAACCCAGAATATGATGAAAGAAAATGTCAGTCGCTACATGAGTGAACGCCGTGACCGTGAAAAAGTGATTTTCGATACGGCCGAACTTAATCACGGTATTTTGAGCGCGGAGTTTCTAAGGCTTTACGAGAAGTACCGTTTAGACCCGAATACCACGGCTCGTTTTGACAACCTCACAAAAAAATTTCCCGATGGCCTTATTCGCAATAAAGATCCTCATTTTGACGGCAAAACTCAAATAGGAATTTTTGTCGGCGCTGGCCAAAACATGACTCCTGACTTTAAGGCACGCATGCTAGCGGCCTATGATGTTACAAATCGTATGGGGCTTGCGTATCATGGGGCTTTTCAAGACACTTATTTTACTTTTCCTGAAAATGCATTGACCTTGTATTGGCCGGAGTTTCCCAACTGGGTGATGGACGCGAAACCAGATCTCAATATTCTCGTAGAAGAGTATCACGCAGTTTCGACTCCCGAAAACAATCCACAAAGAGAAACAGCATGGACTGGACTGTTCTACGATTCTGTCAGTAAAATCTGGATGGTCACCGCGTCCACGCCTATATACATTGGTGACAGATACGTTGCCTCTGTTCATCATGACGTGATGGTCGGTGAAATCCTGAAACGCACCATCGAAAAGCGCGTAAAAGAAGCGGATAGTTACTTTATTGTGCGCCATGATGGGCGGCTGATTCTGCATCCTCGTTATCAAACCGAAATTCAAAAAGGCAGCGGTCAGTTCGATGTCAGAAAGACCGGGGACCCCGGCTTACAAAGTCAGTTTGAACAAGTCATTAACACCCAAAATCTGAGTGAAGTCATCGAATCCAAAGATGGCAAAGATTATTTGGCAGTGGCCAAAATTGAAGGTCCCGATTGGTATCTCGTGACCGTCTATCCTAAAAAAATCGCCGAAGCACAGGCCACGAACAATGCGGCGTTTGTTCTGATCTCAGGCTTTGTCTCCTTGCTCATAGAAGTTCTAATTTTATTCATGGTTCTAAAAAAGCAAATTACGGCTCCCCTCCTCGAGCTTATTAAAGCCTCCAATCAAATTGCCCGAGGTCAGTTGTCTAAACCCATTGAGCTTCGTCGCCAAGACGAATTGGGACAACTTGCCAGCTCGTTTAATCACATGGCTGTTACCATCCAAGAACGAGATCACAAGCTAGAACTCCACGCCCGCGACCTCGAACATCTTGTGGAAGCCCGAACTCGGGAGCTCGATGAGCAGAAACTGATTACCGTTCAGGCTTCCAAGATGTCGGCTCTAGGTGAAATGGCTGGTGGTGTCGCTCATGAGATCAACACTCCGCTCGCTACGATCAGGCTCCTGACCTCGCAACTCATTCATGAAATCAAGAATGACATTCCTGATCTGGATAATCTCGCCACACAAGTGCAAAGAATTGAGAATACCACGGACCGCGTGGCCAAAATCGTTCAGGGACTCAAAACCTTTGCCCGCGACGGAAGTTCTGATCCATTCACCCCGAGCATCGCCCAAAACCTCGTCAGTGAAACCATCGAGCTCTGCAATGATCAGCTGCGCCGCCACAGTATAACTCTCAAGTTGAATATTCCCGATCAGCCCATCACAATCGATTGCCGATCGATTCAAATATGCCAAGTTTTATTGAATCTCATTTCCAATGCAAAAGATGCCGTCGACTCTCTTCCCGAAAAGTGGATCGAAATCTCGATCGTAGAAACCAATCAATGGGTTGAGTTCCGAGTGAGTGACAACGGCCCGGGTATCACCAAGGAAATTCAGGACAAAATCTTTCAGCCGTTCTTCACAACCAAAGGTATTGGTAAAGGCACGGGAATGGGACTTAGCATTTCATTAGGACTTGTGAAGGCCCATCAGGGTCAGCTGAGTATTGACCCCAAATCGCATCATACTTGCTTTGTAATGCGCCTGCGCCGCTCACAAGCCGCTGCAGCTTAAACATAAGGGCCGACACTAAACGCTCAACAGCCGGTCCGAAATCACACTGTGAACGCCCCAGTCGAAAAGCTTTTTTGCTTTCGCGGCATCGTTCACTGTGTAGACCCCGATTTGATAACCGATCTCCATGAACTTCTCCACTTTCACTTGTGTTGTCATCGATTGATCCCAGTGCAAAAAGCGCGCATCGCAGAGTGGTAACAAACTCATCTGTTTTAGAAACCAATAATTCTTGGGCTCATCTTCTTCACTGACCAACAAGGCTCTGGAGACTTCGGGCATGAGGCCCTTCGCGCGAATAAGGCTGAAGGGATTAAAACTCGAAAGCACAACACGATCTTCAGCTTTGTATTTTTTGATGAGCTGGCTCACGCGGATTTCTAAAGCCGGATCGACTGCCGCATCTGTTTTAAGTTCGACGTTGAGAAAATCAGGAACTGATTTCGATCCGAGAACATCTTCTAAGGTCGTCAGATTCGGCGCGAACACTCTTGCTTGCTTGAGAGTCAGTCCATCCATATTCACCGGCGCCTTGTGCAGGCGCTTTAAATTCGCATCATGATAGAGCACCGGCACGTAGTCGCGCGTGAGGCGGACATCGAACTCGACCATTTCACTGCCGCGCTTTTTTGCAGCGATCAGCGACTCTAAAGTATTTTCGGTGATTCCATCGACCCAGAATCCCCGGTGTGTCTGGAACTTTTTTTCAAAAAACATCATTGCTACTTTTTCTTTTTGGTTAAATCGACCGGAGTAAATTCCGGATCATCCCGCTTTCCGCTGAGCAGCCACTTGTGCGTGACTTTTCCAACTTGAGACTGAATTTGGCCGGATAAAATGCCGTTGACGTTCCACTCCCCTTCCGAAGTCAAACGTCCACCGCGCTCAAGCTGGGCGGAAAAGTTTTTCCAGCCGAGCTCTTTGAAGCTCTTGGCGTGAAATTGAGAACTGAGATTTTTCATTTGGAGGTGGCTGTCACTCATCCAATCGGCATCGACGAGATCCTTTAAGATTTGAAATGCCGGCGAACCCACCGCGATGCTGAGCTTTTGCATCTGCGCCTGAGTCTGAATTTCTTTGTTCACGAAATCGATATTGAATCGGGCCTTTTCGAAAGCAACGCCTTCCACATCAGCGGATTCGGAAGCGAGAACTCCTTTGATGTGGCTCATCTCGCCGTTGAGAAACTTCATGTTCATGTCGCCGCTGAGGGCCCCCACCTGCCCACCCGCGGTCATCAGCCTGACGACATTCGGTGAAAGGCGGAGCTCGTTCGCTTTGGCTTTGACTTCCAGAGTTTTAAAATCGCGCTGTGCCTGAATTTGCAATTGTCCATCAAACACCCCCTGATCGGGCACAAAACGCGAAACTTGCACTTGCCAGCGGTCTTTGTCCAAAGAAACGTCGGCGGCGATTTCTCGCAAGATCTGCATCTCACGCTGGCCTTTATTCGAGAAAATAAATTCCAAACCCTTGTGCACTCCGCGAAGTTTCATGTGATCGGCATCGGTGACTTCTGCGGTGCCGTCAAAACTTCCGAGTTGCCCCAGCATGGGTGCCGGATGCGGGCGATTCAACAACGCAAATAATTTGTCGCCGTTTAGACGACGAATATCCACCGTGAAGGGAAAATACTTTACGGGCTGCAACGAAACCACGCGGATCTCATCCACTTTGAGGTCGCCCAAGTCACCCTCGAGGCGAAGATCTTTGAGTTGCATCTGGGCCGCTTTGAAATCGGATTTCGCAATGGTGGATTGTGCATTCAGAGATACCCATACCTGGCGACCGTTCAGATCCTCTTTGAGCCACTGGAATTTTTTGAGGACTTGGAAAACCTGACTGAGCGGAATGTGTTTTAAGTCGAGCTCCGAAGCGAGCTCTTCTTCTTTCATACCGTATTTCGCCTTCAGCTGATAGCTGCCTTCGCGCCAATTTCCTGACAGCCGCGCTTGCAAGGTTGCTTTTGGAAACTCACTGTACTCGCCCCAAACCGTCGCATGAGACAAGTAGTCGCCAACCTGTTCGTCTTTCATCAGATGAGTTTTTGCCATCATTTCGACAACGCGTGGAGAATTTGATTTCAAGCGAATCGCAAACGAGTTCAGATCCACAGGTTCGGCCAGATTGGGAGCCAGGATCTTGAATTGATCAATGAGGATTGCTCGCACCTGAGGCGTCGTCTGCGTTCCGCCACCCGCCGCGGTGGGCGCGCTCTGCTTGAGAGTGACAAAGCGTTTGATTGTCGGAGAATCTTTTTCTTTTTCCTCGGGGGCCTTTTCGCAGTTCTTGTATGGACTGCGCAGATCAATAACAACTTGGCCAGCTTCCACTTGCGTGACTGGATTTTCTCCTTGAAGCAGGGCCCAGAAAGACAATGGAAGACGCACTTCATCCGCAGTCAGCGATGGCTTCATCCAGCATTCGTTTTCGGATTCCATTTTTACCTTGCTGATCACCACGGCAAAGCGTGGCAGAAGGCCCCGTGCGAAACTAATCTGCGCACTTTCGAACTCAACATTGACGTCTTTGTGCATGCGCGATGCTGCGGTTTCGATCATCGCTTTGACTTTGTTCGGCGCAATCAAACCACGAATCACCAGCCCCAAAACCACCGCCAACAAGACGCCGCTAAAAAGAACGAAGCGTCCTGGCTGTTCAGCGATCAGATTTTTATCATCATTTGAATATCGAGGTGTACGTGGGCCAATCATCACTTCATTTTGACGAAGCTTCGCGGAACCGACAACGAGATTTCAGTTTTTTTTGAAAGAAGGCCGGAGGATCTCCGGCCAAAGATGAAAACTACTTAAATTCGAAAGCGACGACTTGGTAATCTTTGTCGCCTTTAGGGCTTTGTACGACCACAGAATCGCCTACTTTTTTACCAATCAAAGCGCGCGCCAAAGGAGACAAAATAGAAATCATCCCTTGCTTCACGTCGGCCTCGTCAACGCCGACGATTTGGTAAGTGAACTGCTCTTCAGTTTCTTCATCGGTCACGGTGACATGGGCACCAAAAACGATGCGATCTGATTTGATTTCAGAAGGATTGATGACATCTGCACCAGCAATTTTGCCTTGAATTTCAGCAATACGGCCCTCAATCATCCCTTGGCGTTCTTTAGCCGCATCGTATTCTGCGTTTTCACTAATATCGCCCTGAGCACGAGCCTCTTCAATGGCACGGATCACCTCCGGACGTTCCTCGAGCATGAGTCTCTTTAATTCCGCATCGAGAAGGGCCTTACCACGTATGGTCATTGGTAATGTATCAGCCATGAAATAAACTCCTTTTAGAAAAACGGGAGCTAAGGTTTTACTCAAAATAGGCCTAAACAGCAAGAAATTATTGCTGCGCAGCAGGCTAAGCTGTCTAGTTCTGCCTGGACCGGTCATGCGAAGAGTGACCCCGGGGGGCCTTTTTCATTAAAATAAGGCTTGTTTAAAGGCTAGGTGGTTCTATTGGCATCGGTGACGGAACTTATAAAAAAATCTCAGAAAATCATTCTTTCCACCCACCGGCAATGCGACGGTGACGGTCTTGGGGCCGAACTGGCTCTGTACTATGCTCTGAAAAAAATCAAAAAAGACGTCCGTATCGTGAACGTGGATAGCACTCCTCGCAAGTACCGCTTTTTAGGCTCTGACAAAGTCATTTCTCTTTTTCAAAACAACCCCGTCATAGATCTAAGTGCCGACCTCTGCCTGATCTTTGATACCAACGATGAACGCCTTCTGGAGCCCCTATTTTCGGGCCTTAAAAAAAGCGTCGGAAAAATTCTTTTCATCGACCATCATCCGCTTTTGCAAAATGGCCCGCAGCCTTCGGCGGAATCGCACATCGACGTCGCAGCCGCCTCTACCGGCGAGCTCGCCTATGACATTATCAAAGAGCTCGGGATCGAACTTGATGCCAACATCGCGCGCGCGCTTTACACGAGCATCACCTTTGATACTCAGCTTTATCGCTACATCCGCAATTCACCGAAGTCGCATTTGATTGCGGCGGAGTTGCTCACTCACCCGATCAATCCGCAGGAAGTGCATCGCGCGCTTTTTGGCAATCAAACCGTGCAAAAGATGGCGTTCTTGGCGAAAGCGCTGGGACAGATTGAGTACTTCTGTCACGGGCGCTTGGCGGTGCTGCGCTTACGCGATGCGGATTTGCTGGCGCACAATCTTGAGCCCGATGAAGCTCGCGATATTATCGACATGGTGATGAATATCGAAAGCCTCGAGGCCTCGGTGATTTTCCGTGAAGATGCCGAGAACGAGTACAAACTCAGTCTGCGCAGCAAAGGTAAACTAGAAGTGCTTTCCACTGCCGAGAGTTTCGGCGGTGGTGGCCATACTCATGCCTCTGGAGCCTTCGTTAAAGGAAATTACGTAGACTTAAAAGACAAAGTCGTAAAAGATCTTACAAAGAAGATATCGCAAATTGGCTGAGAACCAAGACGCCAGAAACCGGCGCTAAATCTATGCAACGAAGAAAACGGGCCGAAATTATTTGCCGCTGCAACAACGTCCCTCGCGACGTAATTGAAGACGCTATCGCCAACGGCGGCTGCGACACTCTCAATAAAATTTTCGACGAAACCACGGCTGGTGTCGGTCCTTGCGGAGGCTCGTGCCGCCGCAAACTCAAGCCCTTGTTGGATCATTACTTAGCCACGGGAACTTTCCCCGAAAAAATCGTCGAAGACCTCACCGGCAAAGCACCGCCTGCAAAACCGGAGGATTCATGAAACAGCGGATTTTAGTCACGGGATTTCAGCCGTTCTTGCACCACTCTATGAATGTTTCTGAGATGCTCTTGCAGGAGCTTGGACGCGAACGCACCGATATTGAAGTACTCCTGCTGCCAGTGAGTTTTCAAAAATCATTTTTAGAATTTAAACGTCATTGGGATCTGCACGGACCTTATCGCAGTGTTGTGATGCTCGGCCAAGCAAAAGGCCGCGAAGGCGTCTCACTGGAACGTGTGGCGCTGAATTGGATGGAGAGCAAGAATCCTGATAACGATGGAGAATGTCCTCCGAGTGGGCGCATTTTTGCGGACGCGCCGGATTCTTACTTGGTCGATTTTTTTCCGTCAGCGTGGAAGGACTCGTTGATGTCACTGGGAAAGACCGAAATTTCTCTGACAGCGGGCGCTTATGTTTGTAATAATTTGTATTTTAAGGTGACTCACTCGTTGCGCGCGGCAGACGTGGCAGCGCTGTTTGTGCATTTGCCTTTGTTGCCAGAACAACTGGCGGAAAATCCGGGCTCGCCTACTTTGGAATTTACGACTCAGAAGCGGGTAGTTGCAGGTATTTTGGATTTGATGAAGGGGCTGTAGGCCCGCCGCCTATTTCTGCAATGTCAGAGTCATTTTACCTTGGCAGCGATTGTTCTTTGAAGTGTCCACCAGCACGAGCTTGTCGAAAAGATTATCGTAGTTCATAACGAAATATGTTTTTTGAGTGGTTTCTTTCAGGGTTTCATACCCGTTCGTCTCGATGTTCAATCTTTGGATGACTTCAAATGTGGCTTGAGCTTCATTCGCCTTGAAAGTTCCACCTTCAACGACAGAACATCCTTCTTTGCAGTGAGGGTCGAGATTTTGCTGCTTCTCGAGGTAGTGACCGTCTTCTTTCAACACCACAACCCATTGCTGATTCTGAAAGTAAGCATTCTTTTCTGCATCTACGCAAACCGCGGTCACGGTGTAAGAGCCTGGCTCGATGGACATCGTGCTGGGTCTTGCTTTGAGCTCTTCCAATGTCTTTCTTTCAGCCCTTGTCATCGGGGGCTTTTGCGTGTTGCACGCTGAAAGCACGAAACCTAAAGATAAAAGTGTTACAATAGATCCTCGAGCTAAAGTCATAAAATCACTCCTTAATAGAGTGAATTTATATGAAAAATGAAGTGCGCTCTAGAGAGTCACGGGGGGCTTTGTAAAGAAGAAAGGAGTGTCTAGAAATTAGGCGCTTTTTTTAGCAGGCGCGGCCATAAGACCGCCGCTCAGACGGTAATCAATCATCTTTTGCACTTCCGGTCGGCACGTGCCGCAGTTCGTGCTGGCATTCGTCTGACGACTCACCATCGTCGTCGTGTGAGCCCCCGCCACGATCGCTTGATCAATCGTGTGGCAAGAGACACCACGGCAATGGCAGACTTCGGCTTCTTTATAAGGGTAATCCCACTCCCCGCGCAGTTTCAAAACGAGCTCGCGAAGAAGGATCTCGGAATGGCTCGTACCATGCGGGACCGGCCATTGCTTAAGGTCAACGCCAAAACTCTTACGCATGGATTGCATAAGACTCATCAGCTCCGTGCAGCCACGGAATTGAACTTTCGGAGTCACTCCATCCATATTGACTTCAATATGGTCACGCCCCTCGAGTCCGACACTGAATTTTCTATTTTCACCTGACGCCGACATATTGGTATATTCTAGTCAAATCCCTCCGAAGTGAAAGGCTAGGAATGAAGTTTCTAATTTTGAGTCGGCTTTCCGGCATTTACTCCACCCGGAGATTGGTCCAGGAGATTGAATCCTTGGGCCATCGGGCTCACGTTGAGAATCCGGAAGAAGTTGCTGAGGATGTCACCGCGGATGTCCTCATTCCCCGCTTGGGTGGATTTCGCTATGAGGAATCTCTGGCGAGTCTCGAGCATTTGCAGAAGTCTTCGCGGATTCAGCGCACGCTCAATCCACTTCCCGCTTTTCACGATGCCCGCCACAAAAAACGCGCTCATGAAATTCTGCGCGATCTTCCGCAGCCGAAGATTTTTAGTAAAGTCACGCACTTTCCTGTCATTGTGAAAGACTGTCTTTCAAGTCAGGGCGAAGGCGTTTTTCTTTGCAAGGACAAGAAGGAGTTAGAAGCTTGCTTAATGAAATTGCAAGGCCGCGAGATTCTCTTTCAAGAATTCATTGCTGAAAGCCAAGGCCGTGATCTTCGCGTCTTTGTGATTGGTGACAAAGTCGCGGCCACGATCGAAAGAACCTCAGCGAATCCGGAGACGGAGTTTCGCTCGAACCTCTCGCTCGGTGGCACGGCGGTACTGGCCTCGATAAACAACGACGAGGAACGGATTTGCGTGGAAGCGGTTCACCGGTTGGGACTCGATTACGCGGGGGTGGATCTGGTGCGATCTCAACGCGGAAGTCTTATCCTTGAAGTCAATCCTTGCCCGGGACTCGAAGGTATTGAAAAATGGAGTCAGAAGAATATCGCCAAGGAAGTTATTCTGTATGCTGAAAGTGTTGTCCGTTCCCATTCTCAAAGATAACTACGTTTTCATTCCCAGCAATTTGAAAACAAAAGAATGCGTCATCGTCGACCCGGGCCAAGCCGAGCCTGTCAAAAACTTCATTTTGAAAGAGCAACTCCGCCCACGAGCGATTTTGCTCACTCATCATCATTGGGATCACATCGGCGGTGCGCAGGAACTCAAAAAGATATTCGACGTTAAGATCTACGCGCCGGAAAAGGAACAAAAACTCATCGACTTTGCCAACGAATATCTGCACGAGGGCCAAAGCGTGAACGAAGCCGGCATGGAGTTTAAGGTCCTCGATGTGCCAGGCCACACGCTGGGGCACATTGCGTACTGGGAAGAAGAACAGCAATGGCTTTTCAGCGGCGATGTGATTTTCAGTCTGGGCTGCGGCCGTGTTTTTGACGGTACGATGGAGGAGCACTATCAAAGTCTTCAGAAAATAAAATCTTTGCCGCGGGAAACACGCATTCACTGCACACATGAATACACGGAGCTGAATCTGCAGTTCTGCTTGCAGAAGCATCCGAACGACCCGGCTCTTCGGGCTTTTGCCGAAACAGTGCGCGAGCTCCGCAGCCGCCACGAACCGACGGTGCCTTTTTCGCTGCAGCAGGAACTGGACCTGAATCCTTTCCTGAAAGCAGAGAGCGAAGCAGACTTCATCGCTCTCCGCGAGGAACGGAATCAGTTTTAGGGAAAGGTACCAGGATGTAGCCCGGATGCGCTTGCGCTGCCCAGGTTCTGTTCTAGATTCTTGATGAGATACTGGCGGCGGAATTGGAAGATCTTTTCGATTTCATTCCGAACCAGCGAACCGCCGATGAGATTTCCTACACTGCCCATTGGCAGCAGGTAGCGCACGCGGTCCACCATCAGTGTGCCACCGGCGAAAGGAATGAATTCGTGAGTGTGGCGCCAAACTGTGTAGGGTCCCTCGACTTGAACGTCCATAAAACGATACGGCGGCTCCCACTCCTCAATGACACTTTTCCACTTAATCGGCACGCCGTGGACCTTAAGACGATAGACAATCTCGCTGCCTCTTTGAATTTTATCGCGGTTGCCTGAGATGATTTCGAAATCCAAAGTCGGCGGCGTGATTTTTTGCAAATTTCCCACATCGCTAAAAAAAGGAAAAATCTGCTCGGGAGTCCAAGGCAGAAACTGCTCCGAAACAAAAATCTCTTCGACATGTTTGTTGCAAACTTGTTCGAGCGCCTTCTCAAGATCCGTGTACTTAAACTTATAACCTGTTTGCTGCGCGACTTTCGGCAACGCTTTGGTGGAGGAAAGCGCCAACCCCGCCATTTCGCCCATCGAGGCCCAGAGCACCATGGCCGGAACCCGCGGCGCCATGCCCGCTCCTAAAACGGCCGCCAAGGTTCGGCTAAACTCCTCGTTGGTGACAGGCTGAGGAGAAACTAAATTTATCGGCCCACGCAAACTATTTTTTTCCAAGGCATGCAAAATCAAGCCGATTTCATCTTCGATATGAATCCAACTCATCCACTGCTTGCCGTCACCCATCACCGAACCCAAACCACGACGGAACAATGGCAGCAATTTCTCCATCACTCCTCCCTGAGGCGCCAACACCACTCCCGTGCGCAACGAGACGACACGAGTGGCACTCAGAGCATCGCCATAAGAGAAGGTCAGAAGCTCTTCTTCCCAGTCTTGGCAAACTTGCGCCAAGAAATCATTGCCAGGCGCACTTTCTTCAGTGAGTTCTTCATCGCCGCGCGAACCATAATAACCAATCGCGGAAGCATTGATAAAAGTTTTCGGAGAAACCGGTAGACTCTGAATCAGATGACGAGTTCCTAAAACCCGAGACTCATAAATGCGGCGCTTGCGCGATTCATTCCATCGCCCACCACCGATATTTTCGCCGGCAAGATTGATCACGGCATCCATCAAACGCAAATCATGAGTGTCTTTGAGTGGCCCCTGACTCAAATCCCCTTCAATAATTTCGCACGGAAACGGCAACTGAGACCGCGCCTTCGCAGCATCGCGAGTCACGGCGTAAACTTCATGACCAAGATTCACGAGAGCTTTTCCAAGCTCTTTGCCAATCAAACCGGTGGCGCCAGTCATGAGTACTTTCATAAGAACCTCTCTCAGATAGAGGCGCTTTTCATCCGTTCTTTTTGAGTGCGGACTTAAAGGCGTCTAAAGCTCTTTGTCTTGCAAACCTATGATCTACTATAGGATCAGGATAGCGGGAAGTGCCCAATTCTGGAATCCATTTCCTGATATACAACTCATTTTTGTCAAAGCGCTCGAGTTGAGCTTGAGGATTGAAAATACGAAAGTACGGAGCTGCATCACAACCCGTTCCCGCAGCCCACTGCCAATTGCCATTGTTAGCTGCGAGATCATAATCGAGCAGTTTGCGTGCGAAATACCGTTCGCCATAATACCAATGAATCAAAAGATGTTTCGTCAAGAAGCTTGCGGCCAACATGCGGACACGGTTATGCATATAACCAGTGGCATTGAGCTCCCTCATCCCCGCATCCACTAGAGGATAGCCCGTCATCCCCTCACTCCAACGCTCGAAATCAGATTTACTTTTCCGCCAAGCAACTTCCTCATACTCAGGACGAAAGCTGCGTTTTTCAACAACCGGAAAGTGATAGAGAATCTGCATGAAAAATTCTCGCCACACGAGCTCACTCAGCCACACCGGCGAGAGCTTACGCCCTTCGCGAGAGAGCTCCCGCACACTCACCGTGCCGAAGCGCAGATGAAGCCCCAGATGAGTTGTCGCATCCAGCGCTGGGAAATCGCGATCTCTAGCATAATTTTTCAGTATCGGCGATTTCAGACCTAAGCTCTGATTTAAACTTCGAAATTTGAAATCTGTTCTTTGAAAACCGATTTTGCTCAGCGAAAGCATCGGCCCCGTTTTTTTTATTTTTGCAAAATGATCTTGATAAAGTTTGTTGGGATAAGATTTCAAATAGAAATCTGAAAGCCCGGCGAGCCATTTCTTTTTGTAAGGCGTGTAAACGGTGTAGGGCTTGCGGGCTTCTGTCACGATTTCATCTTTTTCAAAAATCACCTGATCTTTAAAAGAAGAAAAAACCACTGCTTGAGAATCGCAGAGTTTTTTAATTTGCGCATCTCGCTTTCGGGCTGCGGGTTCATAATCATGATTGGTGTAGAGATGTTCAGGTTTGTATTTTTTTAAAAGCTCTGTCCAAACCTCAAGAGGTCTTCCGTGACAAACCAACAGATCCGAACCTTTTTTCTGTAACTGTTCCTTCAGATCTGAAACCGTTTCATAAATAAACTGAACCCGGCGGTCGTCTTTGTCATCGAGTTTTTCAAGGATCTCCGTATCAAAAATAAAGACCGGCAAAACGGGCTTTCCCTCACGCAAAGCGTGATACAAACCGGCATTGTCCTCCAAGCGCAAATCCCTGCGAAACCAGAAAAAATTCATGTGCTCCATCGCGTTTATCGTTAAAATTTCTCAAACACTAACGTAAGATATGTCATGGATAAAAGCTATGCCTAAAAACAAGAAAAATCCCACGAAAGAGCTGAATAAAATCAAGTCGTCGGTTTTTTCGCGCAGCCTTTCCATGGCGAAGATGACCTTGAATGCTGGAGCAAGTCTCGCTGGTCATAGTCTTAAAAACAGTTTTTCTTCAAAAGAAGATAAAGCCAACAGCTGGAAAAGTTTCGTCAAAAATCAAGCACAAGTTATGAGCCAAGAACTCGGCGAGCTCAAAGGCAGTTTGATGAAAGCCGGCCAGATGCTTTCGATGTATGGTGAGCACTTTCTACCACCCGAGGCCAATCAGTTTTTAAAAGGCCTTCAGTCGGACTCCCCGGCTCTTAAGTGGGCGGCGATTGAGCCTGTCTTGAAAAAAAATCTTTCAGCGGATCAGCTCACACAACTCGACATTGAAACCGAAGCTCTGTCGTGCGCGTCCTTGGGGCAAGTCCATCGCGCCCGCATTAAGGCCACCGGCGAAGAGATCGTTCTGAAAATTCAGTATCCCAATGTGGATAAGGCCATCGACAGCGACCTCACCGCACTCAAGAGCCTTTTGAGTATTTTGAAACTCGTTCCCAAAGATTTGGACATGGATCCGCTTTTTCACGAAGTTCACGAGATGCTTGTTCAAGAGACCGACTACGACCTCGAGGCGCGTCTGACTCAAGATTTTTATGATCGCCTTCGTGGAGATAATCGCTATGTCGTTGCGAAAGTCTATCCGCAGTTTTCGAATCGCAGAGTACTGGCAATATCTTATGAACCTTCTTTCCGCGCCGATAGCCAAGAAGTGCAAACTCTTCCTGACGAGCGCCGCAATCTGATTGCTTTGGATTTCTTAGATCTCTATCTGAAAGAGCTGTTCTATTGGCAGACCGTCCAAACCGATCCGCATATCGGAAATTATGGAATCCGCTTGAACTCTTCAGGACGGGATCAAATTGTGTTGTATGATTTTGGCGCCACTCGGACTTATAGTCCGGAATTTATGATTCCCTACCAACGCATGATCAGTGCGGCCCTCGATGCCGATGAGCAAGCTCTACGATCGGCCGCACAAGAATTACAGTTCCTAGATCCTAATGACAAGGCCGAACTTAAAGCTCTCTTTGAGGAGTTTTGTTTTGAATTTGTCGAGCCCTTCCTGACTCCAGACGATCCCCGCTTGCCGCCGAAAGTGATGGATGCCGTAGGCAACTACGACTGGAAGAACACCGATTTGCCACAACGCCTTTCAAGGAAAGTTTTCGCCGTGATTCGCCAGCATGCTTGGCGAACTCCACCACGTGAAGTGATTTTCTTGGATCGAAAAACCGGTGGTGTGTTTATTTTTATGTCGGTGTTGCGGGCGCGCTGTCAGGGCCGACCACTTCTTTTGCGATATCTGCGGCGCTCAGTTGACTGAGCTCGGAGTTGATCAAGGTCAAAAGTTTTTGCACATCTACGGGCTTACTGAGCATTTTGACATTGAGATCCTGCATCTCTTCATCCAGGAACTGATGATATCCAGACCACAACACCATTGGAATTTTCTTGTTCATCTCTCGCACTTTGCGGGCGAACTCGACTCCTGACATTCCAGGCATTGATAAATCAGAAATAATCATGAAGTACTGATTTTGGAGCTCGGTATAGGTTTTTAGAGCTTTCAATGGATCGACAAATGCGTCGACTTGCAGGCCTTCGATTTCCAAAAGCTCTTTAATGAGCGAACCAATCTCTGGTTCATCATCGACGATCATCACTTTTTGCGAGGACTTAAAGTTAAACGGGGTCATCTTCGCATCCTCAACCGCCTCGACATCCACGACCGGCAAGAAAATTTCAAAATCGGTCCCTTGCCCGCTCGCGCTTTTCACCTCGATAAAACCTTGGTGATTGCTGACGATTCTCTGTACAACCACCATACCGATATTTTGCGCGTAAAATGGATCGAAAATCTTTTCGATTTCATCACGATCCATCTCTTCTCCGTTATAATGCAGGCTCAATTTGACGTAAGGACGATCTTTCATTTGAGTTTTTCTTAAGCTTATACGGATCTCTCCGCCATTGGTACCAATGGCCCTGGCTGCGTTCACACAGAGATTCAACAGGGCCTGCTGGATTTGATTCAAATCGGCATTGATATTAAGATCGCCGGAATCGCCAAGATCCACCGCCAAATTGATTTGTGCTGGCAAAGTCGATCGCAAAAAATCCATCACCTCAGAGAAAATCTTCTTAATTTGAATCGGTTGGGTTGTAGATTCATCTTTTCTGCTGAAAATCAGAATCTGCGCCACCAAATGACGAGCACGATGGCTGGCGCGCTTGATCGCTTCAAGGTAGTGCTGATCTTTGGGGTCTTTATGCAGACTCAGCATTTTGTCCGTCGTCGCTAAAATGATTGCCAAAATATTATTGAAATCATGAGCGATGCCTTCCGCCAAAGTGCCGATGGCTTCCATCTTTTCTGATTGCAGCGAGCGCTCTTCGATTTGTTTGCGCAGACGTTCCACTTCTTTACGAATTTCATCGGTATGAACGCGTTCCAGCTCGGCTCCGGCACGGGCCGCAAAAACAGAAAGCACGGCGCGCTTCAATGGCAAGTCGACCATCTCTTTGTCACTATAAATCATCATGATGCCGATGGCCCGCTGTTCGGAGTCCTGGAGAACAAGGCCCATGCAGGACTCGACATTGCGATAGCTGAGGAGCGGATCTTGAGTAAAGATCTTGCTAACGGATTTCGGATAGACGAAAAACTCACCGGGTTTCAGATTGTCGAAAGGTGTACTATTTAAATCATAAATGTAATCTGTCCCGAAAGCACCATCGACCCAGTTCACGACAAACTTCACCGCGTTCGTATGCTCCGGCAGCAAAACGCCAATTGCGACATTGCGAATGTCAAAGGCCTTCGAGATCTGCAAGCCTAGCTCGCGCAAAAAATCATGCCCCGTCAGAACTTCGGTCTTCTCTTGGATTTGGCGGATCAGCTCTTCTTTAGAGGCGTGCTCTCGCAAAGTCATGCGCAATGATTCCTGACGTCGCCGCACAAGATTCGTCAGAAACATCAGTGTGCCCATAAAAATCAAGAACGTCACCAACACCAAAAGACTCACGACTCTCCAGCCCGCAAAAATCGTTTCCGAGTTATAACCGACGTAGGTCATGACTCCATAAGGTACCGAGAATTTGTAATAGCCTATTTTATCAAAGCCATCGATGCTGCTGGTACCTTCTAAAATTCCCTCGCCGCCAATATGAATCTTTGAAGAAAACGCATAACTCTTTCCTTCAGCGCTTTGCCCCTCTGGAAATCGATAGAGAACCTTGCCATCGTCCCGAAAAATAGTGAAATTCACACCTGCAGGCAGGCGCAGATTTTTGTAGAAAGATTCAAAATCCTCAATAGAGCGCGTGATGCCGATGATGCCTTCAAAGCGCCCGTCAGCACTGCGAATGGTTTTGTTCAGAATAATCACTCGCACGTTGTCAATGGGCGAGACCCCGGTGGAAACAATGGTGTAGTTCTTCTGCGTCTTCAAATAGTTCAGCTCCGGAGTGTCTCGGTAGCTGAAATGCGTTTGCTGTCCCAGTGACAAAAGGGTCGTCATCCGCAAATCACCATCCTTGTTGACCACAAAGATGGAACGAATAGATCCTTCCGGCAGAAATCCTTTGGCTCGGCCAAGGGCGCGATAGAGTTCTTCATCGGACAGACTCTCAAGACCGCCTTTTTCTTTTACCCGAACGGCCAAGTATTCTAATGGAATCACCATGCTTTCCATCTGACGGCGATTGATTTCATCCAATGCCAGAGCCAGTGAGCGCGTTTGCGCAAAAGCGGAGTCCTTCAGCTGAGATCTTGCGAAAAAAATGGAGACCAGCAAAAGGCCCCCTACGAGAAGGACAATCAAGACGTAAAAAGCCCAGAGATAGCGAGCGAAAAACCGCTCTTTCAAATCAGAAAAATTCTCTGCGTATAACAATGAACTCAATGTCCGCTCCTCACTGGATCTACTATATATGTTTATAAAAACCACTTTCCAAATAGATTCTCTAAAATACCATTTAAGAGGTGATTTCAAAGAGTTATGACGAAAAGAGGATCGGCTTATCATCAAGATGGAATGGACTTTTGAGGAAGGTCAAAGATTGACGCTCACGAAGGCGAGTGATAAATCCAGCAGCATGAAAACAACCTCACAGCTCCATCGTTTTGCGCAGTTTCTTTTGGTTTACACTCTCCTGGTTATTCTCTGGGGCGCATGGGTCCGAATTTCTCATTCCGGCGATGGCTGCGGCGCCAGCTGGCCTCTGTGCAACGGTCAACTGATTCCCGCAGCGGAGCAAAAGAAAACGTGGGTGGAGTACAGCCACCGATTGACGTCGGGTCTCTTTGGTCTTCTGGTCATTTATCTTTTTTTTCAGGGGCGTAAGCTCGCGGAACCTGGGACGGCTTTACGTAAGTCTCTCGTGGCTGTTTTAGTTTTCATGATCACCGAAGCTCTCCTGGGTGCGAAGCTCGTGCTCTTTGGCTTGGTGGGTGCGAATGATTCCGTTCTCCGTTTGTTTGTGATGGGCTTGCATCAGGTGAATTCGTTGCTTCTTTCGGGCAGCGTCGCGCTGGTGGTACTCTACTCCAGCGACTTGCCGGAGCGCGCCCGCGCAGCGTTGTCCCCTCCGGTAACAACAGCGAAATCGCTGCCGAAGTGGACCGTGGGACTTTTGGTTTTGTTTGTATCGGTGGCAATCACGGGCGCTTTTGCATCGCTATCAGCGACACTGTTTCCCTCGGCCTCGGTGATGGAAGGCATCGCTAAAGACTTCGCGCCGGATGCCCACTACTTGCTGCGTTTACGCATCTCTCACCCGATTCTTGCGACCTTGATTGGCGGTGGCTTAGCTCTTTTCTTCTGGATGAAATCCCAGGATGAAAACAACGCCGCCCTCCGAAAAACAACACTGCAAGTATGCGCGGTTCTCATCGTCGCCGTTGTTTTCGGTTACCTCACACTCTTCAGCTTGGCCCCAATTTGGATGAAGGTGACTCATCTTCTGATAGCGCATGTAGTATGGATCACCCTACTGAGGTGGTATGCACTGCGAAGGACGTAGTTCTATAGTGTTCACTTTTGAAGAATTTCAAAACAATCATCTCCATCTTTTACGCCAATGGCTTAATGCTGACCATATTAAGGATCATTGGCAAGAGACAGAAGACGATGAAAAGTTAAAGAAAAAGTTCATAGAAGAACTACCGCTTCGTGGAGTCTCTGCATTTATCATTTTAAAAAACAAGACCCCTATTGGCTATATTCAGTACTATGATGCAAAAAGAGTTGGTGGCGGATGGTGGGAACAGGAGTCTCCAGGCACCTTTGGAATTGATTTGATGATCGGCATGGTTGAATTTCACGGAAGAGGCCTTGGAGCACAGATTATCAAAGAATTCGTTTCTTTCGTTCGTAGTAAAGAACCTTTTCTTAAGACGATTATCATCGATCCCGATCCAAAAAACTTCAGAGCCGTTCGAGCTTTTGAAAAAGCCGGCTTCGTCGCCGAATCGGAAGTCCAAACGCCTGTGGGAACCGCGTTACTCATGCGAATGAAGTTTGAAGATTAAAGCCAGCAAAGACAAGAAAACATAAATCTTAATTCTTCTTAAAAATCACCACCTTAGACAAATAAAGCTTGCAGGCTAGTTCAAGAATTATTATATTGCCCTCGAATGAAAACAAAGCAGCAATCTCTTTTCGATTACCACAACAACACCGATACTAAACGCAAGTACGGACGAACCACCCATGGTGGAGAAGAATCACAAGGAAGAAGAAAAGAATACCGCCCGCTTGCTGAAAACAAGTGGACTCATCTCACACTAAAATCAGAAAAAGCAAAGGGCGCGTGGAGCTTTCTCACCCCAAAAAATCATGCCATTATCCAGCAAGTACTCAAAGAAAAATCCAAAAAATGGGGAGTAAAAATCGCAGAAGTCGTCAACGTAGGAAACCATCTTCACATCAAACTAAAATTCAAATATAGAAAAGGATTTCAGAATTTCTTAAGAGCAGTAACGAGCCTGATTGCAAGAAAGATTACAAACTCAAAAAAGGGAAACAAACTCAAAGCCTCAAAGAACAAGCAAAACAAATTCTGGCAAGGCCTCGCCTTCACCCGAGTCCTTAAAACCAGCCTCGAAGTCCTGCAGCTCAAAGGCTACTTCGAAGCCAACCGAGTCCAAGCAAAGAAAGGTGAAAAGGCGCGAGAACAATATCTGAACTCATTCAATAACTGGATTTACACTCTCCGTAATCATTCTTCGTCGGCCTGAGGTTGAAATGAGGGCTCGCTAAGTCGTCAGCTCGTTAGATTCCGTGAGACGATGGAGGAAGCGGATCTTTTCGTTGATATCGTTGAACTCCAGAGACATTTGTTGGAGATCGTAATCGCGGATCAAGTAGGACGAGAAGGCGCCGACGATTTCTTCTGGGCCTGAGAGGCTCTTCATGAAAATTTCTTGTTGTTGCGCATCTGGGATGTGCGTGTGAATCCAGCGAGTGAGGATTTTTAGGAGGTGCTCGAGGCCTGCCACATTTTCTGGGGTTACTTGCACATCTTCATCGACCTTTGTGGCTTCTACCACTAAGTAGGGGGTTCCGCGATCGATTACGCGGCCTAAGCGCACTTTGCCCGCCCCCTGCAAGAATACAAGCAAGGTGCCGTTCAAACGTTCCTCCACGATTTGTGGGTAACCATAGCCGGCAACCGCGCGCACGTAAGGGACGGTCTCGCCCGGTTTCACTGGCGCGACTTGGGAAGCATCTTCGATAAAGCCAATGGCAATCGGAAGCTTTTTCTCAGCCGCCACACGCACCATTTCCAAATAACGAGGCTCGAAAATATTCAGAGGCTTCGTTGTCTTCGGAAAAAGACTGACATTAACGAGTGGGAACAAAAAAACTTCCATGACAAATCGGCTCCAGAGATTAAGAATTGATTATAGGAAGGTCAAAGAGCAAAAGCTAGGTGAAAAAATGCAGGCACAAAAGCCCATCATCTTTTTTGACGGCATCTGTCATCTATGCAATGGCTTTGTGGATAAAGTCATGCAAAGAGATCCCCATGCTCACTTTCAATTCGCCCCCCTTCAAGGCGAAACTGCTGCAAAATTACTCAGTTCTGCCGAAAGACTTCAACTCGACACTGTGATTCTGTGGAAAGACGGCAAGAAGTACTATCGCTCGGAGGCGGTGTTAAAGATTCTTGTGAAACTCGGTGGAGTTTATAGTTTGTTTGCGCTGGGATATTTTTTGCCACCCTTTGTGCGCAATGCGCTCTACACCTGGGTCGCCAAAAATCGCTACTCTTGGTTTGGGCAGCGAGAGACCTGCCGCCTCCCCGGGCCCCACGAGAAAAACCGCCTGCTTCCCTAGACCTTCATGCGTGGATCGTTTTTAAGAATAGCGACAATCGAGCGATCCGCTTCAGATAAGATTTCCACATCCAAATCTTGTGGCTTCACCGAGCGAAAATCATCGTGCTCGCTCAATTTGAACGGCTGCGCCGGGGCTTTGGCCCAATAAAAATTCAAACGAATTTTTTTAGTCGGATATTGATGAACATTTTCACCAATGTACTCTTCAACGTTGATGGCAACGCCAATCTCCTCGAGGATTTCGCGTTTCAAAGCGCTCACGGGATCTTCACCGGCTTCGACTTTGCCGCCAGGAAATTCCCAGTGACCCGCACCACTCATGCCGGGACCTCTGCGAAAAATGAGAACTTCCCCTTCATGATAGAGCACGGCTGCTACGACGTGAATGCCATCTTGTTGACTTGTTTTCAGAGAGAGCTCCTTCGTTCTTTTGCAGCCCGACCAAAGTATATCCCGAGAGGCCAGTGAAACAAAGAAGTTCATTACTAAATGAGCTCTTTTTGCTATATTTGAAAGAGCCATGTTTTCAAGCCCCGACAATCTTTCTCACTACTCGGTTCGCAATGCCTCAATCTGGTTGGCCTTAGCCTTCCAAGCCGGAGTTGTGAATGCCGGTGGAGTTCTCGCCTGTCATCGTTTCGTCACTCACACCACAGGATTCGGCACCACTTTCGGCACCGAGGTTGCTCACGGGCGTCTTTGGACCGGCCTCGGCATGCTGTCGGTGCCGCTGTTTTTCATTTGCGGCGCGATGGCGTCGGCGTTTCTTGTCGATCGACGCTTGATTCAAAACAAGGCTCCGCATTATGCTACAGTTTTATTTTTGATGATGCTGTTGATGGGCACGACTCTCTCCGCCGGCGTTGCCGGAGAGTTTGGCTCTTTCGGTGAGCCCCTCACGCTCACTCGCGATTACATCCTCTTAGCCCTCTTGGCACTCACGAGCGGTTTGCAGAATGCCATGGTCACGACGGCCTTCGGCGCCATTGTCCGCACAACTCATTTGACCGGAATTTCAACCGACCTTGGCATCGGCATCGTTCGCCTGATTTCCAACGCGCAAAAAGCAGAGCAACGTCACAACGAAGTCCGCGCAACGTGGATGAGGATCGGCATTATCTCTTCATTTATCTTCGGATCTACGTTATCGTCTTTTATCTATCTTTCAGTGCAGTACTGGGGGTTTGTGATTCCATTTTTGATTTCGCTCACGCTGTGGATGATCAGCTTAAGCTTCTTTAAGAAAGACACCCTGCTCTCTCTGAAAAATAAGATCGCTAGTTAGGATAGGTCATGATTGAATTAGGCAATTCGTATTTTATTGTTCTTATCAGCGGCATCGCTGTATTCCTCTATGGCATGAGTATGGCCAGCCACTCGCTAGAAAAATTGATGGCTAACAAAATCACCAGCCTCATGCACAGACTTTCCGAGAGCAAATTTCTTTCGATCGTTGTAGGCATTTCACTGACAACCCTCTTGCAAAGTTCCGGCGCCGTGACGTCAATGCTCGTAGGCTTGGGTTCTGCCCGGGTTATTACACTTCGCCAAGTGATGGGCGTGATTATTGGAACCGCGATTGGGTCCACTCTGACAGTTCAGTTGATCTCTTTGGATTTGGGTCAATACGCGCTCCCCTTGTTTGCAGTGGCTTTTGCTGTTTACTTCCGCGCTAAGAAACCGATTTTTAAAAATATCGCCATGGTCTTCATGGGCTTTGGCATGTTGTTCTTAGGTTTAAAGTTCATTGGCGTCAGCGCCCATCATTTCGCCGAAATGGACATGATGAAAGATGTGTTCAAATCGCTGCGCGATAATCCGATGTACTCACTGATGATTTCGATGGTGTTTTGCATGTTCGTGCAAAGCAGTGCGGTCACCATCGGTATTGCGATGAGCCTCGCCAGCGTCGGAGTGATTTCGATCTACGATGCGATGCTGTGGGTGTATGGTGCGAATATTGGCACCACTTCCGTCGCTCTTATTGCCGCCGCCGGCAGCAATCATATCGGCAAACAGGTCGCATGGGCGCATTTCTTTTATAAACTCCTCAGCGTAGTCCTCTTCTACCCGTTCACAAATATTTTCATTGAGTTCCTTGAAGCCTTCGATACGACTCCTTCGCGCATGACTGCCAACGGCCACCTTGCATTCAATATTATTTCTGCTGTTGCGTTTTTTCCATTCATCAATAAGGCCGCAAGCTTCATCGAAAAAATGTTTCCGCCAAACCCCGAAGATACTTTCGGTACTGAGTTCGTGAATCTCAACAACTATCAGAGCTCCGCTCTCGCGGTTTCTTACGCCAACCGCGAAATCATGCGCACCGCCGACATCGTTCGCAGCATGATCGAAGACTCCATTCGCCTCTTTGACTCCGCCGATCCAACGCTGATCCAATCGATCAAAGAGCGCGATAACAAAGTCGATTTCCTCTACAGAGAAACAAAAATGTTCTTGCTCGATCACGCGAACAAATCCAGCACGGTCGTTCATCAAAATATCATGAGCATGATCATGTTCATCAGCGATCTTGAGCGCGCAGCGGATGCGATCGACATCAACATCATCGCTCTCGCGATCAAAAAGAACGCGCTCCATTTGGAATTCTCCGATGAAGGCATGAGTGAAATCCGCAGCCTCCACAATCAAGTGGTGATGGTGGCGCAGATGGCGATCAACTCCTATCAAACCCGAGAGCTTTGCCCCGAAGTGATTCAGCTGAAGCGCGATCTCGCAAAACACGAAATCACACTCAGAGAAAATCACATAGGCCGCCTGAACCGCGGCTTGCGCGACTCTATCAACACGAGTTCGATCCACTTAGATCTGCTGAGCGAATACCGCCGCATCGCCAGCCTTCTCTGCAACCACGCATACGCCACGCATAAGTAGTAGGAGCTCCCCATGCTAAAAAGTATTGGTTTACTATTCCTCTCCAACGTCTTCATGACATTCGCATGGTATGGGCACTTAAAGAATTTCAAATCAAGCTCTGTCTGGCTCGCGATCATGATCAGCTGGGGCATCGCTTTCTTCGAGTATTGCCTGCAAGTACCGGCGAACAGAATTGGCTCGGCTTACTTTTCACTGCCACAGCTTAAGATTATTCAAGAAGTCATTACCATGGTGGTCTTCGCGGGGTTCGCGGTCCTCTACATGAAGCAACCGATTAAAATGGACTTCCTCTGGGCAGGTCTATGCATGGTCGGCGCGGTGTATTTCATGTTCCGTGGAGGCGCGGCTTAGGCCTTTCTCCCTACTAGCGCTTATCAAGATATTCAAAGCCTTATCTCCGTTCCCAGGCTTTCTTGGGGGTATCGGTCACTCTGAAAAAACGTCATTTTCTTATGCGTAACCGCCGGGCCATAAAGGCAGTGGCATCAAAGTCAGTGTTATTGTGATCTTACGGGGAGTTGATAACATTATAAAACCGAACACCAGATGCCTGATCTTCGTCGTCGTGATCTCTACTTTTCTTCCAGAATATCATAGAAACTATTTTGCACGGTTTGTACGGCCATAGTTTGTCTTATATTATTCATTTGGACCATAAAGATCTCGTTTGTTGCAGGTTTACCTGCCGCTCTAAGTTCTATAAGTTTTCCAATTTGTAATTGGTGTAAAAGACAGTGTCGGGCCATAACTGTAACACCTTCTTTTGCTTCGAGCATCGAAATGATGCCGCGCTGTTCACTGACCCTTCCTTTAATTTTGATTGGTATTTGGATACGTTTGGCTTTTTCCCAAGTCTTAAATGCTCTATCGAAACCTGGATAATGGAGAAATGGAAGTGAATCAATATTCTTTACGGAAATTTCCTTAAAGCTTCGATGGCCCACGAGAACATACTCTTCCTGGCAAAACGATTTCGATTCAAGAAAAGAAGAAGGCGCAGTCATAAAACCAAAATCAACTTCAAGTGATTCGATCATCATTTCTATTCGTGAGTTTTCAGCAATACTTACATGTAAATCAATTTTAGGAAATAGCGCTCTCTTTTTAGCTAATAATAGGGAAAAATGCGGACTCATAAGGCAACTTTCGGGCATCGCATATTTAACAACGCCGACCGGCTCCTTATTTATATCGGTTAATTTTCTTTTCATCTCTTCATGTGCTGAATAGTATTCCTGTAGAAAGCCAAGCAAAGTTGTACCAGCTGGAGTTAGTTTTAGCTGCGGCTTAGTTCGATAGAACAACGTTGTTCCTAGCTCGCCTTCAAGTTTTGCAATGTGTTTACTAATTCCGGGTTGAGTGAAGTTCGCTTCTTTTGCCGCAGTAGAAAAGTTTAAAGTCCTAGCGGCAAACCAAAAAGCTTTGGCCGTCGTCGGATGTATTAAGTCTAAATTTGAAAGGCCCATGGATTCCTCTATTCTTTAAAAGAATAATTATCATTACAAAACATAATTTCCTATTATGATTGAAACCCTGTAATACGTCGAGAACTTCAAGAAGTGAGCCTCTTTGAATAAAAAATTTACCAAAGGATTATTATGAAAATTGCATTGTGTTTTATCTTATTACTAAGTTCCATCACGGCGTTAGCTGATCGCCGACCAGGTTACGTACGTACCTTTGAAGATTTTTTGCCTGAAGTGAACGTCTGGTCCGAACCTTCACCGGCAAACTGCGAGCTCATGAGCAAAGCGATGAGTATTGCTTACCAGGCTGCTTCAACGGCGAGCCTCTCCCATGATTGTGATATTTCAACGGCACAAATTTTATACTCGGGCCGAGGTTACGGCGCTCGATCTTGCTCGATTGCTTTAAATGGGAATGGGCACATGATGGGCTACGTTGGCTGCGGTTACAATAACACCGACGAGCGCATCTTTCTTTACCTCGATCCAAAAACAATTAAGGTTGTGAAAATTGAGAGGTAGGTACTTTCGGTTTTCTGATCCAGACGCTCTGATATAGATTCGACCCGCCAATAAATCTTAAGTAAAAGGAGTCTCCAATGAAATTTATTTTTTCTTTTTGCATTAGCTTCTCTTGTCTTTCCGCATTTGCTGCCGACTTTAAATGTTATTCCTCTAAGTACCCAATAGGGATGGAGCACACATTTCAAGACGGTTACACACGACTTTCAGTCAAAGGTAACACTGCGACTCTAGAATATTACTATGTCAATACCGTAGCTAATGAGACAACAATGGAATATCAAGCGAGCTATTCTGTACAAGGTCTTAAAGGCGGATCGGGCAAGTTAAGTAATCTTTATGTAGCTAAATTCAATTCATCAACAACAGGTGCTGGGATTGGTGAATATATCGACGTAATTTATTTGGAATCTGCCTTACTGTCTAATAAACCTGCAAATAAAGGGATGGTAGGTAAGTTTACTTTTTCTGGCCACGCTTATGGTTATGACTGGAATCTCTGTTACGCCAACTAGACCTTGATAAACCCCTAGACTCTCGAGCACTGCCCATGTCGAAACCCGCTGGCTTCCAAACAGCGGGTTTTTATTTCCACCGCCACAGAGGCGGCGGAATTTTCCGCGGCTCACAATAAGCGCTGCGACATCTCCAACCAATTCGTTTTAATCCGGAAAAGCGACCTGATACCTTTTAAAAAACCGGGCGCACCTTTTGCGTCGCCTTGAGGATCGCCTCGAACTCGCGCTGGAATTTTTCCATCACGTCTTGCGCGACTTTTTCTGGGCTGAGTTTGAGATCTTCGAGGGAGCAGGTTTCAACCGGCGTGCCCTTGTTCGTGCAGTTGATCGCGAGGTGAATCATCGTTGATACCGGCGACTTCGTCGCGATGCTGATGTTGAGCTTTCGTTCGTCCCAGAAAATATCGTCGCCGTCACGCTCAAGTGTATGCTTACCGAGCGCTGTGTGTGCTTCGGTTTGTAGATAATCGCGGATCATCGAAGCGAAGAGTCTTTGCAGAGCTACGCCCGAAAACAAATCGCGATCGAAGATCTCGATGATAAAATGCAACATCTCAGCGCCCGCAATCGGAGATTTCGCGAGCAGATCCTCGCCGTCCACCATGTGCTCAAAATCGATATCACAAGGTCCAACCCAACTGACGATGGAATTTCCCAATACGCCGTAGGTAAGATAAGCAAAAAGAGATTTCAGCTGAGTGCCGTCGTAGGTGATTTTTTCTTTTATGAAAAGACTCTGCATGAAAGCTCCTTATGATATTTTAAACGAGATACAAACTTTTAACATCGACGCCAGCGGCGACAAAGGCTCGCTTGGAGCGCAAACAAGACTCGCACTCACCACACCACTTCTCTTTAGAAAAATAACATGGCCAGAGGAGATGCCAAGGCATATTCAGTCCCTGTCCTTTTTTAACAATCTCGGTTTTTTGCAATTTCACAGTATAGCACTCCACCTTCACGTGATTCGCCGTGGAGTATGATAAGGACGTCGTCAGTTGCTGCATGAAGGCTTCGGAATTATCCGGAAAAGTCGTTGCTTCCTCAGCATTAAACCCGGGAATCACAATCTGTGCGCCGAGAGCTTCGGCAAACGCGGCCCCAATATTGAGGAAAATCCCGTTACGGTTAGGAACCCACACGGACTTCGCCGTCTGCAGGGACTGCTCGTGACTTTGAATATTCACACTGCTCCCCGTGGGCACAGCTTCAGAATCAACTAAGAGTGACGACTTATTAAAATCTTTGAACCAAGGAAGAGCTAAAACCTTGTGCGGAATTTTCAAATAAGCCGCCAATTTCGCCGCATGCTCGATTTCTTTTTTTGCGGCCTTCTGACCGTAATCAAAGGTCAGCGCCAAGATCACTTCATCGCACTCGGCGGCCTCAAAGAGGTTTACCGACGAATCAAGACCCGAAGACAATAAGACAACCGCTTTTCTTTTCATTTTGCTTGAACCTTACTAGTTATCACTGGGACGTAAATCACGGACGAGAATTTGAATGCTCTTTTGACCGGCGAAGTAATTCCACTGAAGCTCCCCGAGAACATCCAGATACACGGACTCGCTCTCGAGCACCGCCACTTGTCGAGGCGACGGCGAGAACAACAAGGCTTCCTGACTGGAAGGACCGCCATCTCCATCCAATAGTTTTAACCGCCAATGGCCGCCTTTGAGGCTTTTCTTAGAGTGCAACATCACACGATGGAAATGAATCAACGGCGTTGTAAAACCCGTTCCAAAAGGACCGACGAAATCGTACCACTTCATCAGTGGCGTCCCCACGTCCGCAAGTTTTGCTTCGACGTCGTAGAAAACTTCGACCGCTTTTGGTTTTTCATGCAATTCATAGAAATGCTTTTCAAGACAATCCATCACGGCAGTCAGTTTATCTTCATGCAATTCAAAACCGGAAGCCGCCGAGTGGCCACCAAAGCGGCTTAAGAAATCACTCGCTGAAGTAAGAGCCTCCACCAAGCAGGCCTCTTGCCCTTGTGGCAAGCGGGCGCTGCCGACGATCACGCCGTCCTCACCCCACGAACCGACAAAAGCGGGTTGATTGAAAACTTGAGAAAGCTTGGTCGCAATCAAACCCACAACACCACGATGGAAATTTTTCGAAACCACAAACACGAAATTTTCGCGATTCCAGTCTTTTAAAAGCTCCATAGCTTCGGTTTCGGCATCACTTTGCAACTGAACACGCGTCGAATTATTTTTAAGAACCTGTCGAACCATTTCGCTCGCCTTACCTGCGTCTTCCACCAAAAACAAATCAATCGGTAAAATCCCCGATTCCATGCGGCTGAGAGCATTGAGCTTTGGCGCAAAGCGAATCGCCACATCTTGGCTGGTGAGCGCACGGTTATCAAGACCGAGCTCAATCAACAAGGCCCGTAAGCCAGGCCGTTTGGTTTCAGCAAGTTTTAGTAGGCCATGCTTCACCAAGACGCGATTGTCATCCACAAGCGGCACCATGTCCGTTAAGGTGGCAATCGTGAAGAAATCCAAAATATCTTTTAAATCGAAATTATTTTTCGGCAACTGCGGATGATCAAAAAAGTAACGCTTCAAAGCGCGCAGCAGGTAAAACGCCACACCCGCACCACACAAATATCCCAGCCCCGAATGATCGGAGTCCTGATTCGGATTCACCACCACATAGGCCGGTGGTAATACCGGTCCCGGCAAATGGTGATCCGTTAAAATCACATCAATCCCAAGGCTCTGCGCCTTCTCAACCGCCGGATTCGCGGTGATCCCCACATCCACGGTCACAATCAGAGTCACACCTTGTTTGTGCAACTCTTCAACGACATCGGCGTGAAATCCATACCCTTGCGACAAACGCTTCGGCTGATAATGAATCACATCGGCAAAACCGAGCGCTAGCATCCCCGTTTTCAGCAAAGCCAAACCCGAAGTGCCATCCAAATCAAAGTCGGCATAAATACAGATTTTTTCTTTATTCAAAGCCGCTCGTCCTAAACGCTCGACAGCTTTATCCATACCCGTCAGCAAGAGCGGCTCTTTAAGTTCTGTAAGTTTTGGAAATAAAAGTTTATCAACTTGTTCGGAAGCCGCAAATCCGCGCGAAGCCAAAATCTTCCCGATCAGAGGAGGAAAAGGCCCCTCTGCTGGTGCTATCTCTTGATCTCGTGAGCGCCACAATGGACTCATTTGTGCTCCTAGATTGGGATTTGATAAACACTAAACAAAGAAGGCAGCCCGTGAGCTGCCTTCGCGAAAACCTAAGCGGCTTTAGCGCGCGCCAGCTTTAATTTCTCCATGATCAGCACGAAAGGTGCCGCCACATAGATAGAAGAGTATGTCCCGAAGAAGATCCCGATGCAAATCGCAAAGGCGATATCGGACACAGTTCCGTCAGCAAACAAATACAAACAGAGTGCAGAAACGAAAGTCGTACCAGAGGTAATGATCGTACGGCCAAACATATCGTTGATCGCCTTATTAATAATAAAATGAATCCCTTTTTCGCGGTAGTGACCTTCGGTTTCACGAATACGGTCAAACACCACGATGGTGTCATTCAGAGAGAAACCGATCAGCGACAAGAGCGCCGCCAAAACTGGAACGTTCACTTCTTTACCGACCAAAACGAAGATCGCCAAAGTGATCGCCACGTCATGGAACAAGCAGATAACGGCTCCCGGCGCAAATTTATAGTCAAAGCGAAGACCGACGTACACCAAGATCACAAGCAAGCAGTAAAATACCGCCAGGAAACCATTTCGTTTCAACTCAGCTCCCACTTGCGGACCGACCGTATCGACACGGCGGATATCTGGCCCGTTGTCAGCTAAATCTTTTGTGATTGCATCTTTCAGTCTGCCGATCGATGCGTTCAAGAGTTCATTGGTTTCTTTATCCGTTTTTCCATGTTCACCTTGGAAGCGGATGATGTATTCGTTTTGATCACCGAAGCTTTGCACGCCGACTTCGCCGAGGTTCAACTTTTCAGTCGCCTTACGAACTTGATCGATGTGAGTTTCTTTAGCGAACTTCACTTGCATCTCAGTCCCGCCCTTGAAGTCGATCCCCCAAGTCACACCGTGAATCGCGAGATAGATCAAAGAAGCCACGACAAGCAGCAAAGAAATACCGCCGAACAAACCGACTTTACCGACGAAGTCGACGCGGCCTGAAGATTCCATTGAATTAGTTTTATTTACGTTTTTATCCATGTTCATCACCTATACAGACAATTTCTTAACGCCCATTTTATTCACCAACGTATCCACGATCACTTTTGACAGGAAGACGTTTGCAAACATGGTCGTTACGATACCAATGAGCAAGTTCACTGCGAAACCACGCACAGGGCCAGTTCCGAAGTACAAGAGCACCAATGCGGTCGCTGCCGTGGTGATGTTCGCATCCACGATCGCAGACATCGCTCGGTGATAACCTTCTTGCAAAGCGCGCTTCCAAGAAGAACCTGCACGAAGTTCCTCACGAATACGTTCGTTGATCAGAACGTTCGCATCCACGGCAAAACCGACGGTCAAGGCAATCGCCGCAATACCCGGCAAAGTCAAAGTCGCCCCCAAAGACGTGAGCAACGCAAACACCGACACGATGTTCACAGCCAAGCAGATATCAGCAATCACGCCCATAGAACGGTAATAAACCGCCATGAAGATGACGATCAAGATCGCACCGATATAAGAAGCCATTTTTGCTTTATTAATAGAGTCCGATCCCAAAGAAGGACCGACACGACGCTCTTCCAATTGCTCGAGTGTCGCCGGCAAAGCCCCCGCACGCAAAGCCGTTGAAATCATCTTCGCCTCATCCATGCCTTTTTGACGGTCACGACCGCCACCCAAAGTGATCACTGCACGGCCACCCGAGATACGATCTTTGATATTTGGTGCAGACTTCACAACCTTATCCAAAACGATCGCCATACGTTGACCGGTGTGATTACCAGTCAAATCCGCGAATTGCTTCGCACCGTGGCTGTTGAAAGACAAAGCCACTTCGGGCTCGCCGTATTGACCGTAGCTGACGAACGCATCATCCAATGCACTGCCGTCCAAATCTGTATCAGTTCTCAGCAAATAAGGAATCGCACCGATTTCCATTTTGGTCGCATTCTCGGATTTTTCGAAATACAAAACAGTCTTTTCAGGAAGTTTCGCTTTCAAGTCGTTGTTCAAACGAGTGATATACTCAGAGTACTTCAAGGTCGCCATGGTATAACCACCGGCTTTTTCCGCATCAGCGATCATCGCCTGCAACTCTTGAATTCCCTTGTCGTTGGAAACGATCATGAAGTTCAATTTTGCTGTTGTATTGATCAACTCTTTGGCTTTTTCGGCATCGGCCATACCTGGCAATTGCACTAAGATACGGTTGTCACCTTGTTGTGTGATACTCGGCTCAGCCACACCGAATTCATCGATACGGTTGCGGATCGTTTCAATCGCTTGATGGATGACCTTTTGTTTGTAGTCATTCATGTAAGTGTCGTAGTAACGAGTCACAATATCGGAGTCGTTTTCGCTCATGATTTGCAAAGTCGTACCGTAGTGCTTGTTGATATACTCTTTGGCTTTTTCCAAAGTCGCTTTATCACCGCTAATCGTGATTTCACCATCGTCGAGTTTCACAGACTTCACGTCTGTCACTGGAATGGATTCCTTGGTAAAATCCGCTTTTAAGCTATTGACCAAACGTTGCGTGCTCTCGGAGATCACGCCTTGCACGTCGGCTCCCATCACAAGATGCAAACCACCTTGAATATCCAAGCCGAAATTAAGTTTGGCTTTTGACGGCCACCACTTGTTCTCGACGTTAACGAGATTCGGTGTCACCCACACGATGGCGAGAGCCACACCCAAGACTGCTAACACACTTCTCCAACGCAAACTTTCCATTAGTTCTTTCCTTCTGTTGCTGTTGCTTTTGCCTGAGACGATAAGATCTGGCTGCGCAAGATCTTTACGCGAACTCCATCCGCGATTTCCAAAGTGACAAAAGTGTCATTGATTCCTTCGATAGTGCCAAGGATACCGCTGGTCGTGATCACGGTGTCACCACGCTTGAGTTCTGTAACGAACTTTTGGTGCTCTTTTTGTTTTTTGGCTTGGGGGCGGATGATCAAGAAATAAAAAATCACGAAGATAAAAATAAATGGCAAGAACATCTCAATACCAGATGGCTGTCCGCCGGCGCCGCCAGCAGCTTGAGCAAATGCTTTTGAGCTAAATCCTAAACCATAGAGTAACCAAGACATGAATCAACCTCCACTTAAATAGAAGTAAAAAATTGACCATGTTCTGCTAACGAAATCAATCGTTTATGATGTGAATATCTATTTCCGCTAGAGGGTCGCGTCCTTTTTAATGAAACGCGTTAAGCAGTCGTCACGGAAAGTCGCCCAGGTGCCTGTTTCAATAGCATGACGAGCCCGTTCCATTAACTTCATATAGAAGTGCAGATTGTGAATCGAGTTCAAGCGCGAGCCTAAAATTTCGCCCGATAAAAACATATGGCGAAGATATGCACGCGAATAGTTCTTGCACGTGTAGCAATCGCACTCAGGATCGAGCGGTCCCGGATCTTCACGATACTCGTTGCGCTTAATGCTGACTTTGCCCTGCCATGTGTACAGTGTCCCGTTGCGGGCCACCCGGGTCGGCATGACGCAGTCAAACATGTCGATGCCTGAATCGATCGCAATGATCAAATCCGTCGGCGTTCCGACGCCCATCAGATAGCGCGGCTTTTGCTCCGGCATTAAGGGCGCAATATGCGGCAGCAACTCATGCATCAAGTGAATCGGCTCACCGACGCTGAAACCACCCAAGGCATAACCTGGGAGATCCACACTCGTGACTTGCTCCAAAGAATATTTACGATGCTCAAGACTGAGACCACCTTGCACGATTCCGAACAGCAAACTCTCAGGACGAGTCATGGCATCGCGCGAACGCAGCAACCAACGATAGGTCAAATCCATGGATTTTTTAATTTCGTCATCAGTCGCGGGGTATTTCAAACATTCATCAAAGGCCATGATGATGTCAGAACCCAGATCCATCTGGATCTCCATGCTCTTCTCGGGACTGATAAAGTGTTTCGCGCCATCGAGGTGCGAGCGGAACTCGACGCCCTCTTCGCTCATCTTACGGAGCTGGGACAAAGAGAAAACTTGAAAGCCGCCAGAGTCTGTTAAAATTGGCCCGTTCCAGTTCATGAACTTATGCAGGCCCCCCATCTTCGCAATCAGCTTTTCGCCGGGGCGCAAATGCAAGTGATAGGTATTTCCCAAAACTACTTGGGTGCCGCATTCTTTGAGCTCTTCGGGAGTCATCGCTTTGACGGTGGCCTTGGTGCCGACCGCCATGAACACCGGCGTTTCAAACGAGCCATGAGTGGTGGTGAAGGTGCCGCGACGGGCTTTGCCCTCGGTCTTGTGGAGAGTAAATTTTCCTATTTGAGCCATAGCGTGAGGTCCCCGTAACTAAAGAGGCGGAAATTTCTCGCAATCGCCCACTGATAGCAAGCTTTTACTGTGGCGAGCCCAGCGAAGGCTGAAACTAATGCAAGCAAGGTCGACTGCGGCTGGTGGAAGTTGGTTAAAAGCCGGTCCACAACTCTGAATTGATACGGCGGCTGAATCAGCATTTTAGTAAACCCAGAAAAGTTGCCGTTAATGTCGTGACCCAAAAAACCTCCGGCAGCGGATTCCAAAGCGCGGGTCGCGGTCGTCCCCAGCGCCCAAATCTTGCGACCCTCCATGCGAGCCTTCACGACTGCATCCCAAACCACTGCTGGAACTTCTGCGTACTCTTCGTGCATGTCATGCTGATCTAAATCCTCGGCCGTCACCGGCAGAAAAGTTCCAAGTCCCACATGCAGTGTGACCTCTAAGACCCTGACACCACGGCCTTTTACGAACAGCATTTCTTGCTCATGAAAATGTAAGCTGGCGGTCGGCGCGGCGAAGCTGCCCGGTTTATGAGCCCACTTCGTTTGGTACCAAGACTCATCCTCTTGAACCGTATGGCGCTGGTTACGGGCTTTTTGAATATAGGGAGGCAACGGCAGCTCGCCGTGCTGAGAAAAATAGTCTTCGCCAATGACTTGATTCAACTCGACGATCTGAGGACGGCCTTTTTGAGTCAAAGTCATCGTCACACCACCGGGAAGGTCGATTTTCTCGCCGACTGCAAACTTGCGCGACGGGAACAACACCTCCCAAGAATTCGGAGTCTTCTGAGCCAAAAATAAAATCTCGATGTCACCGGCAAACACGCGGCGCTTGAGGACCTTCGTATTATTTACGATGAGCAAATCCCCTGCGGGAATAAGTTCAAGCACTTGTTGAAGTGAAATTTCATGAGGAGTGCCCCCGCCCGCCAGATCCACTTTCATCACCCGCGAAGGGTATTTCGGTTCCGTGGCCACGAGGTTTTCGGGATAACTAAAATCGAGATCGGTGAGTTTCATGACATGGGTTTAGCACAAAAAAATGCGGGGCGTAAGCCCCGCATGACTTTCTTTGGGGAACCACCAAACCCAATGAAAGTCGAAAATCAATAAAACTAAAACTTAGGCAATCCGCTGATCCGAAGCCTCTGGATTTTCCAGGTGCGCCTGCAATCGCTCCCGTGCCACCAGATTCGCCCAGATCGCTACGCTCAGGGCCCCTGAGTACACCAAACAAAATATTAAAATCATTTGTCCTTCACTCATCGATTCCTCCGTGAATCAGGGCCCATGTTGACGGTGAGGGTTTACGCCATCCTAGCTCCCCCTTGTTCCGTCTGAGGAGCCTCCGTGCCCCTCTGTTCTAGTGACAGCTCAGGCACCCCACTAGGTTAATAAATCCGCTCTTTTTTTAAGCAAAAATCTGGGGGTCCTGGCCCAATCTTCCAAAATACCGACCAGGGTCCTGAAACTTATCAGGTTTTGACGATTGACTCGCCCCGACCGGATATGGTTTAAAGGGAGTCCCTCAGGATCAAGTGATTCGTCTTCGGTGCGCGCGGATGGTGGAATTGGTAGACACGTACGTTTGAGGGGCGTATGCGCAAGCGTGAGGGTTCAAGTCCCTCTCCGCGCACCAAAATTTTGCGCAAGCAAAATTTTCCTCTAATCTCTAGATTTCTAAATCTCTAGGAGGCTTTTGTGGCGAAAGCCAAAACCGACCTTACGGGACTCTACTACACCAAAATCGTTAAATCCTTAAAGTATCTAGAATACAGCTACAATCGCACTCTAAAAATGCCAACAAATCCCGCAACAATGACCGATCCCGAATTCGAAGCCTGGGATAGTTTTGCTGCACGATTTGCTCGTAGCTCCGATATTTTTCTAAGCAAATTCATTCGCGCCTATATCCTCAGAGACGATCCTGCCTTTGACGGCGGTTTCCGCGATCAAGTCGGCCGCGCCGAAAAACTAGGCCTTCTTTACGACGTCAATGTGTGGATGGAAATTCGCGAACTCCGCAATGCCATTGTTCACGAGTACAGCGATCAAGACTTAGATCAAATCTTTCAAAAGTTTCGCAAATTCACTCCCCTCATCTTAGATTTGAGAAGCAAGCTAAGCCATGCGTCTGACATCTAAGGAAGTCCGAGCCATTCAAGAAGCCTTCCAAACTCTGTCAGAGGGTGCACCTTACTCTTTGTATCTGTTCGGCAGCAGAACGGATGACACAAAAAAAGGTGGCGACATTGATTTGCTGGTCGTCACTTCAGAGAACTTCAAAGAAAAGTTTGTGGGAATGAAAACACGGATTCGTTCGCGAATTTTTGAACGCATTCCTGAGCAGAAAATAGATATTACCGTTGCGACGGAAAGCGAGCTTGAGCGCGATGAGTTTTTGCGCTCGCTGACTGATAAAATTCGGCTGTAGGTTTTTAAGAAGTCAGTGCTTTTACGACGATAGCGTTGATTTTAATCATTAGATTTGTTTACAGCTAGAAGTAAACGCTCCTACAATGACATAATGAAATTTAGAAAGTCTCTACTAGTTGTCGTCTGCACTTTTATATTCGCATTTATTTTAGTCTTCATTGTACCCGATGGCTCTTCGTTCAATTGCAGAAGCCGTGACATAGGTGAATGCGTGTTACAGACAACGATAATCTCTGCATTAATTGTCGGCGAAATCGCCTCCTATCTCAAGGGAGAGATATCTAACAAGGAGTTACCTGGAGTCCTAGTTCAAGTTGAAGACGATCTAGGTGGTCTACGTCATGGTGTATTGAGTGCAAAAGCCGCTTCAGGCCGACTCGTTAAAAATGGAGACCACGTCAAACTAAACTGCTCGCACGCCACCATACTTAATTCAAAAAAGCTATGCCAACTAGAGTTCTTTGGATTTGATCCAAACTCTACTTATCCCAAAGACAATCCTCTTTACGGAAAAACTCCGGCATGGACGATTGAAGTTGATGAAAACGGTATTCCGGACAAACAGTTATTGGAATACAAGTGACCAATTGCCACTTGTCACTTGACCACACCGTCGCTCCGAAAAGCTCAGGCTTCCAAACTGAGCCTTCTCTTTACCCTCCCCCGTTCCGATTCGCATACCTTGTAGGACCGGGACACCACATCTCTCCTCAGGAGTGAACAGATAGCAAATATTTTCAGTAGGGATATCGTCACTTGACTGCCTCTATAAACAGCACCATAGTTCGCCCCGTTTCGACTTTAAATATGACAACTACATACGAAGGTGAACACACATGAAAAACTTGATAATTTTCTTTGGCCTCTTTTTCGGATCCATGGTTTATGCGGACACGATGATTTGCCCTGTTGCCGTCTACAAAGCACAAGACTTGAAAGAGGGACAGGATGATAGCCAGTCCTTAGTAGTTGTGAGTGCCCCTCTCTCTGACGGAATGTCTGAAACCCAAGCACAGGTGAATGGCGAAACTGTCATACTGTCTCTCTATAAGAAGCCCTACGCCGATCTCTATATGATTGATATCGTCCTGAAAACTCCGGTCGCGGACCTCCCCCCACGAGTTTCCTATGTAGCGGCCTTCGATGATTTCATTTACAACGACGGACCAGCGACAGATGATGGCTGGACCCCGAATCCGGGACCAAACAATGTGCGCTACGTCTTCCTTCAAATGAGCGCCGGAGGCCTGACCTTAACTCCTAAGGCTAAAAAGGCTTTGCAAGATGATGGAAAATGGGGCCAATACCCTTTTACGTCGGCGAAGATTGATGCAACTCAGGCCAGCTACGTGGCAGAGGCGATGCCTGAACTGTTAAGCAAAAACCTTCTACAACCAACTGATGTCGTCGCCGTTGGTACCGTCTTGGGTTGCACTTTGACCAAATAAATACTCTGCCTTCAGGTCGAGTAAAAAGACTCTAGAACCGCTCTTGGGGCGGAGATTGGATTTTTATGAAAACACTTTTGCTGACACTGTTCGGCTTGGTTATGAGCCTTTCAAACTCTGCTTTGGCGGATTACAGCCCTGTCACACCAGACGCAGTTGCAAATATCATCAAAACGTCCGTTCGTGTTGAAATCACCAATGCAAACGGAGTTAGCTGCACTCAAAATGGAAAAGCCATTGAGGCCACGAAAAGTGATATTTTAAGCGCTTTAGATTACACACCAAATCTTTTTAAAGAACAGGACCCAGCGACGGGCGCGACAAATTTAAAGTTTGTTTCACCGGATACTGAAAAAGGTGAAACTATTTTTGTATCGACGAAGGGTGGCCGCATTTTAAATCTCAAAATCGCCTCTTCGGAAACGGGCGCCGAAGCGCTTTGCACTTTGAATTAGGGATAAAGGACTGCTTATGAAAAAATATTTTTCAGCTCTCACTCCGGCGCACAAGCCAGCCCGAGCGTCGCGTTTTCCTTGGCTGAACCTGAAGTAGGATAAAGATAGGTCAATCCCATTTTGTCATCAATTTGTAAGCGGATGGCATCACTGAAATAAGACATGACAGAATGGGTGGTCTCCTGAGGATGGGCTAGGCCAAAACAATGACCTAATTCATGAGTGAGGGTTCTTGCCACGGCTCTGGCATTTGAAGAACTGGCATCGCTGATCTTGATACTACACCCTATGACGCGATTTCCCTCATGCTTTTGAACGGTAAAGCCTCCAGTGAAAGTCTGGTGACTGAAGCAGATATCAATCGTGCGAACAGCGCCAAGGGCCGTTGTAAACGCGGAGTCGCCCGGTGCTGGAGCACCGGGATTATTCGGATCCGCAGGGTAAACTGCCAGCCGAACAAAACTACTCCCGACAGCGTTGTAATCATCGATAACAGATTGCAAAACCGCATTAAAGTCAGGGTTCGTTCCGGCCAGAGGATCTCCTTCAGGAAAATCTGTTCTACTAAAAACAGGAATACTGCACATTTTAATCCAAAGCGTGGGATCGCTCTTGGAGACCGCCCAATTATTGGCTAGAGGCACTGCCCGAAAACCAAAAAGAACCGGCAGAAGTAGCAGCCAAATTAAATATCGAGATTGCATAGTCATACTCCTAAAACCAATAACTAAGACCCATCAAGAGGCCACCTACAGCCGAGCCACTAAAGTTTCCTGCGGCTCCGGCTTCAGTGCGAAAATGCAGCCCCCACCTTATACTAGGCTCCCAGCCAACACCGCCATAAAATCCAATACCGTTTCCCACAGCACCTAAGCCAAAAGTGGTATAGGTGGAATCCTGCCGGACAAGGTAATTAAAGCCAAAAGTCGAAACGTTTAAATAACCAAACTCCCAATTGTTATAGCCAACACGGATAGAGCCTGGGGTGTAAAGAAGCCCCACGGCCGCGGACACCGTAAATCCTCCTGCGGATGGTTCAGCCTCCGCAGGAAAGCCGAAAAAAAGAGCGGGCAATATAAATAAAAAAATGAACAAGCGGCTTTTATATTTCATCTAAAAACTCACGCCAAAAATAAACTGCGGAATCTCTTGAGCACTCAAACCCAATAGATTCAAAGGAGCTCTCAAGCCAAACATGCAATCAATTGAAACGAAAGCATGACTCATAAAGTTCCAACTCACCCGAAATGCGGGTCCCGCCGTGAAATCATCCGATGTTTGAACGGCGGAGTCCGTATCTTTCCGATAGCCTTCTCGGGCGTAATACGCGCCGACGCCAATTCCGGTTTGCAAGGGTCCCCAAAAAAAAGCACCTGTGTTTCTCATTGAATACGCGCTCAACGTATAAGCGGAATGATAGTAAATCGAATTTTGAACTCCCGTCGCGGATCCGAGAACCTGCCAATTGCTCACATCAAACCCCCCGTAAATCAAAGGAATTTGCCGACCGCTGGTCACGGCGGAATATCCAGACCCTAAATAAACTTCTGATGAAGCCGTTTCACTGAAGCACAGAAAAAATAGAATAAGAGTGTACGTGGTATATCTATTCATAAAATAAAAAGGATATGACGACCCATTTCTCGCATCAAGGCTAGATTTCTTAGAACCGAGTCCTAATTTCCGTCCTCACCTTCGGTTAAAATCTGATCAATCAATCGGAGCGTTTCAGGATCTAAATCCCCATCGCGTTGAAGATCAATCCGATCCTCTCCTTGAACGGCGTCTTCTTCAGCCATCCTGTCCGATATAGTAGAATCCACGCTGTTTGTGCTTCTATTATTTTCAAGAGTCCGGATCACTCGTGCGATATCTGAAGAGCCAATTTTTGCAATCATTCGTTCCTCCTTGTTTTACTTTGGTAAGAAAACCACAACCTTCCTTTGGTGGCCTCATCTCCTATTTTACGAATGAAAAATGAAAATCCTGAGGCGTTTAAAAACAACACCAGCCTCAAAAATAGAATGTCTTCAGTTATCAAGACTCTAGAGACAAAAATCGAAAGACCCTTTTGAGACATATCTGGTGGTGTTGTCGATCACCCACACTGTCTCAAGGCTTCTATCTTCAAGTTTTGCGCCAAAATACCCTACTCATCTGTTGCGCGTTCACTTCTTTTTCAGGCTGGCATAAACGAGTGAGATCCATTGGTCCGTTGTCAGATAGCCGTGGCTGTAGGGCTCCCATTCGGGATCAAGCCCTCTTTTTTGGATTTCTTGTAAAGTTCGCCCTTCGCGAAGGCCTTTCTGAACGGTCGCGATGCTTGCGCGAATCATACGGTGATATTTTTTAAGCTCTGCTTTGTTACTCAAAGGACCGTGGCCGGGTACAATTTTTCCGTCATCGGGGGTCTTCTGAAGAACCTTCGCAATATTTTTGGCATAGCCTTCGAGACTTCCGTTGTGCTCAGGATGAAAGATGGGGAACATTCCAGAAAAATATAAATCTCCCATACTGACAACCTTGCCTTGCTTAAAGAAGACGACGGTGTCGCCATCGGTATGCCCTTTGGCTAAATGAAGCACTCGAACCTCGTCGTCATTGATATGAAGCGAAAGTGAGTTCTCAAAAGTTAGTATGGGCAATGCCTGAGCCGGTTCCGGCGGATGCTGTTCCTTCCAAAGGACCTGCTCGGTCATCAAGCGCTCTCTGACGGCCGTAGCGGCAATGATGGTGGCGGTTGAGCCGAAAACTTCGTTTCCGCCTGTGTGATCATAGTGAAAATGGGTGTTAATAATAAACCGCGGTGACGCGCCTTTCAGCTCTTTTAACTTTGCGACCAGTTTTTCGGCCATGGGCGCGAAGTCATCATCAACCAATAGAACGCCGTCAGTGCCAATCGATGCCGTGATATTACCACCGGCCCCCTCAAGCATATAAAGAGTTGAAGTTAGAGGTGTCGCCTTTACTACCTCTTTCGAGAAATCGTCGTCCGCAAAAGCGACGCGAAAGCTCAGCAGTACTAGCCAAACGGAAACTGCTCGTAGGGTCTTCATAAAACTCCTCCTTTTATTCACTTCGCGGAGGAGCTTACCGATTATTTCCTATGTTTAATAATTCATTATTTTCATATATTGATAACTTTTGGTTGTCTTTAAAAAACCCTATTGATCGCATTCGGTCTCTTCTTTATAACTTGTGTCTTCACTAGCTCCTGCCCACTTTTTTTGGATACTGAACTAATTAAAAAATCGAACCTGCAAATTTGCTCTGCCAAAAAAAATCTGCACACCTTTCTCACTCACTACCACCGACCAAGCACGCAAATTCATTTCAAAAAAAGCCGCCTTCTTTAAAATAAGAGATAGGTCCTCCAACAAAGAGAGTCAGCAAAAATGGATTTTTCAAAGAAGAAGTTCAGCTTAGGCATTGCGTTTTTACTGCTCGCACTTTCTAATTCCGCTTTTATCCCTTTTGCTTTTTGGAAAGCGAGCAATGAGCTGGATTCCAATTGGACACCGCAATGGAGCAGCCTCAAAGCCTATTGGAAGATGAATGGCGCCATCGGCAGCATTGGCAGTGGCGCGACCCTTCCCGACTTCCTCGGCACTTCAAACGCCACTACCTCCGCGACGGGCCTGACTTATTCTGCGGGCAAGATCAATCAGGGAGTCACCTACGATGGAACGGCTTATTTTACGGCGCCCAATGCCTCGCCTTGGAATGTCTGCAGCAACATAACAGTCATGGTTTGGGTCAAGTGGAACGCACCCGCATCTCCGGGCTGGGGAGCTATTCTCGGCAATACCAAAGGCGCCAGTTGTAACACGGACCCATCGTGGATGTTCATTCAAGACAATGCCGCCAAGTCGGCCCGGGTGAATGTGACGACGTCTGCGGCTGCCGGCTGTTACCTGATTTCCACGGGGACTCCTTTGGACGGCAATTGGCATCACCTCGCCTTTACTTATAACTCCACCGGAACTTTAAGGTTCTATATTGACGGCGTTGAGGACAGCAATCGAACTTGCACGATCGGAGGTGGAATTTGCAGTGCCACCGAAGATCTCCGCATAGGCGGCACGTCCTGCTCTTGGCCCATTACGAACGGCGGCGTGCTAGATGAGGTGGCTATATTCAATACGGTGCTGACCGCGACCGAAATCTCGACGATCTACAATCGCCAGAAAAACGTCTTGTATTAGCGGCCCCATTTTCACAATGAAACCTCTTCCAACGTAGTTTGGAAGTGCACAATTATTTTGACCGGATTCTCTTTTTCTCCTAGCTTCCATCCCCTATGTCTAGGGCTTCAGAATTTTTGTTGAATGAATATCATCAACGTAAGAAAAAAAATCCGCGCTATTCTCAGGCAGCCTTTGCTCGCCGTATAGGAATCAACTCGGGCCGGCTGACACAGTATTTTTTAGGCAAAAGAATCATTACCAAAAAAGCCGCGCAAAAAATTTCCGTCAAGTTGGAGTTGGACAGCGAACAACATGACTATTTCATCTATCTCTGCGGCGTCGACAAAGCCGACGCTAGGGGGCGGCCTCCGCAGCTGATTAAAGACGATGAGCTGGCTCTCTTAGTAGAGTGGCATCACTTAGCGATTATGTATCTCACGCTGACTGAAACCTTTAAGCCCGATCCGGCTTGGATAGCGCAACGCCTGGGCCTCCCTAAAGATCTCGTCATTTCTTCTTTAGAACGTCTCAAAAGAATTGGCCTGGTCGAAGTCCGTGGCGAAAAAGTGGAAGCTCGTCGCGGGTCTTTTATCACTACCACCGAAGTTCCCAATAAATATCTGCTGATGTCCCATAAGGATATGTTCAAGCATATGGCCGCGACACTCTCCCAAGTTCCTGTTGGCAGACGAGATGTCTCTTCCATCACCGTGGCCTTCGATGATAAAAACCTTCCCAAAGCGAAAGAAATGATCAAAAAATTCCGTCGCAAACTGGCACTGATGTGCTCCAGGGGAAATTCCAATCAGGTCTACACAATCAATATTCAGCTTTATCCCCTCACCAACGAGGTCTAACGATGAAAAAAATAGTTTTGTCTTTGATTTTATTGTTCTCTTCCTTCACCTACGCAGGGAATGGAGACTGGTTCGAAAAAGGCAATGGCGGGTTCGTGGTTCTCTGTGATCAGAAGCCTCCGCAAACCTTGGATCTCTATGAGACCACCTATCAATACAAATGGACGCTGGACAAGCAATATGAGTCGGACGTTCAAAAGCGCGTCCAGTATCTTATTTCTAAAGTGAGCAAGCACAATCCGAAACGGGCTTCGCTCTATCAGGGTTGGGCAGCGAGTTTTACCGAAGAATCCGAATTTATCCCCAACCTGGCTTTCGGCGCTCAGCCAGATCTTGGCAATGCAAACTACGAGGCCACTTGCAAACTCCAGCAAGTGATTTACCAACGCCAGCCTGATGACTTTAAAAAAGCTCGCTATACGATAAACTCCACTCTTTGGGAGGCCCTGTCACCCCTCGATCAAGCGGGGCTTATAATGCATGAACTCATCTATCGTGAGTTCGCGCTGCCGCCCAACGCTCACGCCAATTCAGAGTACTCAAGACACTTTAATGCTTGGCTCAACTCCCAGGAATTTAATGGAGCCAGTTTACAAGAATATGTACGAACCCTCCAGCAGTTCAATATCATGCAGGCGGAATACAAAGGCTTCCCGATTTTACTGAATCTCAAGGATAGTAGCGAAAATACCTGGAGCCGCCTGCCCTTGATAGACCTACAGGCAGACGGGTCTCCGCTTCCTCCAGATACACCTCAAGGCGAAGGCCTTGAGCACTTCATTATCGACAGCTCGGAATCTCTCAAGTTGGGCCCTTATAAGTACTTTTCGCCACAATGTGATGATCCCGGTAAAACGCCACGGACTTTGGGGATGTTGAGTATCGACAAAAACGGTCGTGTCGATAGCATCACCCGCGCCAGTCTTCCATTCGGCTACAACACTTGCAGAGCAAACTATTCGGGTCCTGGAATGAAATACACACTCGTCGGAAATTTCTGGTACTTTGATAAAGATCAAAACTTGACGGACGTAACGATCGCCTTCGACGAGAACCGGCCTCCTGCAGATTCCGATTTTTATCACGATATTCTGTTTTCGACCGAAGATTTTACTTTTAAAAGCAAGAGCTCTAAGCTGCCGCTTCTGGTGAGTATTAAACTCTCCGGCGCGAGGGAAACCTTAGTATCGGCATCTTTTCTTGGCACCGCTTGCAGAAATATGAGCGAAATCGTTCTGAAGCATGACTCCATGAACGACCCTAGCGTTCGCTGGAACCTCCAAGACCTTGCAAGTGAAATGAAAAAGCTTCCGCGCTGCAAATAAGCCAACCTTGCGGTTGGCTTATTTTTATTTCTACTTCTTATGAAGAACCACTCGCCAGTTGGAAGCTCCCCCTGGTGAAGCTGGGCCATAGTTGTCGGAGTTGACCCATTTTCCATTGTAGAAATGCTGCGCTTGGGATTCCGTAAATGATACGGGCCAAATGAAGCCATAGTCCGAGCCGTTACGAGAGACCCCCCAAATCCAGTGACTGCTGTCCTGCGGGGTGAATTGCACATAATAGGTACCGCCCGCCGCGAAGTTCACGGTTGTGGGTAAAGTAATATCATACCACTTGTGAATCGCCACACCGCCGACAATGCGTGAATTCGCAACACTCTCGGTCACCATACCACTAGCTAAAACGGTCGTTCCGTCCAGGATTTCCCACTTCAAAGAGCCCGCAACGGATGCCGAAGTCATAAATGACAAACCACTAAAGCTCATCGACTGCGATGGCTTGAAGGTTTCGCGAACAGGCATTGCAGAGGTGGTGTCGTAGAAGCGGCCCTGAATATTTCCTGTTTCCATGATGCTGTAGCCAAAGACGGAGTTATCCGAAAGCACCACTTGGAGAATCGGCGCATAGTAGAGCGTCTTTGGTTTTAAGGTTCGATCATCCCAAGTCCAAGTTTTTGTTGTCGCATTATATTGACCATACAAACCGCCCCAGTCGATGCCAGAGAGCCAGCGTGTTGGCGGCCCGTTTTCAACTGCCGAAACAACAAGGTCTACGCTGATATAATTGATATCCGCACGCGGATCGATATTTGTATAGACGACGTGATAAAGTTGCCCCGCCACAAGAGGCGCGTAGGAAGTCATAGTTACAGGCGTGTTCCAACGACTCACGCTGGTGTTGAAAGCTCCGTTGACCAAGCCGGGAGTGTGAGTTCCTTCGGCTAAAACGCTGCCATTAAAGTTCGGGTAATGATTGGCGCTGCCATCGTCAGGATAAACCTGAATCAATATTTTTCCGCCGGTGCCTAAGCTGTAGCCCGTTCCATCGATCCAGTACTGACGAAGCTGAGTGATGGTACCACTACGAGGAGCACGGAAGCGGTAAGAGGCTCCCAGAGGTTCCCCTCGACCGATAACATAGTTGCCGATGCTGTCACAGAAATCCACGCCAGGCCCATACAGCCGCGAATAGGTGGGATCGGTGAATTGGTATCCGCCCGCGATGACGGGAACCAAAGCGCCGCCAGCAGGTGCTGGGGTTGGCGTTGGTGACGAAGCCGGAGGCGGCGTTGGCGTCGGTGTACTCGCCGCCGCGATACTCCATGAGTATGACTGCACCGAAGAGTTGCCGGCTTTATCTGTGCCACGCAAATTAAAGGTATGACTGCCCACTGCGAGATTGCTGTAAGCCTGAGGACTTACACAGCTTGCATAAGTTTGAGCATCGAGCTGACACTCGATCAAGTTTACACCAGAAAGTGCATCACTGATTGAGAATGCGAAACTTGCTGATGTTGATTGAGTCGAAGAGGCAGGCTGAGAAGAGATCGTGACTACAGGTGCAACAGTATCAACCACAATCGAATAACTGCCTTCAGTAGAAACGTTGCCAGCTTTATCCGTCGCACGAACTACAAATGAGTGACTAGTACTCGAAAGTCCTGAGAAGGCCTGAGGACTCACGCAAGCCGTAAAAAATCCTGCATCGAGTTTACATTCATATTTTGCAACTCCAGAAGCGTCTGTCGAGTTGAATGTCAAATTCAGCGAAGTGGATTTCGTTGGATTCATTTGATTTGAGCTCACTACTGGAGCGCTTGGTGCAGTCACATCGACTGCGAAGCTATAATTTGCCGCTGCAGAACTCTGCCCTGAAGCATCGATCGCTTTCACAGCAAAACTATGACTTCCTTCCGCAAGGCTTGAGTAAGCTTGAGGACTAGAGCACGCTGCAAATGCAGAATTATCCATGGAGCACTGATAACTTGAGATTGTGCTGTTAGAACTAGATCCTGAAAATGAAAAACTTGCTGACGCGGAATTTGAGAATGCCGCTGGCATTTGCGAAATCGCCACCGTTGGAATGGCAATAGCTGTATTTACAGAAAATGAAACCGTCTGAGTTCCAGATTTATTACTGGCGGCATCTTGAACATAGATTTTTACGTTATGAGCACCTTGTGCGAGATTTGATAAATTATACGGCGAAGTGCAGACTGCGAAGACCGCATTATCTAGTGAGCAATAAGCTACTGGATTGGGGAAATTATCTGTGACTGAAAAAGAAACTGAAACAGAAGCAGAGTTGATTGTTCCAGAAGGCGCAGAATTGATAGTCAAGATCGGTGCTTTACGATCTAAACGGAAACTTCTCTTGGCAGTCGCAAGCACCAAACTATTTTGGTTGGTAGCATCGACGGTCAACGTATAATCGCCATCAGGCATTGAAGTGAGGTCAATGGGACTAGAGCAATCCGCTTGCAGTGTTTGATCTAAGTAGCACTTTGCACTAACGCCAGAAAGATTACTTCCTGAGATCTCATAACTAAAAGAGATGCTGTTCGCGTTCACCATGTTGAGGGGAACTTTGCTAAAGATCACTGAAACCGCTGAGGGCTCGCTGGAGGCTAGATTGGCTTCGCCACTGCTAGCAACATTAAAACCATTCTTAGAACAGTTGGTATAAAGAAATGCGGAACATAGAATCAGCCCCAGACACACGACAATAGATCCAATTTTCTTGGATACAGGTGATTTCATTGGATTCCCCCCTCCCATTATTTTACTGCTCTAGGGGATAATCACAATCTTGATTCTCAAATTGAGCTAAGAATTTAGACTTCGAACGACGAATATCATAGCCAAATTTACAATGGCAGAGGCGCCCTTAGAAGGTCACTCCTGAACACGTCGTACAGGTTGAAATCAAGGTATCAACGACGATAGTTGAGTTTGTCGTACCTGTCGTTGTAGTCGTGGTGGTGGTACTCGCTGTGGTCGTTGTTTGCGAAGCTCCATAGGCCGGGTCCATAAAATGCGTCACCCATTTTTGCGTCTCGGCGGGATTGAGATCTCCCCACCAGATAGTGACTTTCTCTAACCAGGCATCGTTCAAAACGGAAGTGATATCGTAAAGCTGCTTCGCCAGCACAGGATCCGTGATGCCATACTCCGCCATCGCTGCCGCGGGCGCTGGTGGAATTCCGTTAACAGCAGCTAGAATGGCATTCATTTTCACGGGATCATCATACCAACCTCCAGCAGCCATTCCTCCTGCAAGCTCTTTATCTGGAATAAAGGAAAGTTGAGAATAAATTTTGTTCGCTAATACAGGGTCCGTTACTTGCTCCCGAGCGATAGCACCCGTCAGGGGGTCGTGTGGCAAGGTACCTACCGCACTGATGATCGAACTCAGTAGAGTTCCGCTGTCAACACCCCAGTCGTAAAGCTCATGCGCCCAGTAAGTGTCGGTCGTGCCAGAATCCAAAACAATCTGCAACCACACAGGACTGCCGACATCCACCTCTGCAAGAAACTTTAATGTCGCATCATCGTATCGCGGGAGTATGCCTAACGCCTCGATCATAGGAAGGACGTGGGGTTTATCGTACTCGACCGCCGCGACTCTGGTAACGTAGGCCATATCTTTATAGCCTGACTCTAAAAATTTCTGAGCCATATCGGAAGCTTGGCCATCACTGATACTAGGCGCGCCCACTTTGATCGCCGACAAAATCTGTGTCAAGAGATTGGCATTGGAACTTCCGTCCGTACCACTGAGAACACTTGTGCCCGCAGTGACGAGCTTATTGCCGGAAGCCGCGTCCGAACTATCCGGGAGAATCTTTGAAATAAGAATTGCTGACGCATCTTTGACGATGCTCCCACGCATAAATGCGGTTGCACCAGCGGACGGATTATTCCAGCGCCTCACAGTATAATGTACTGTTAAAGATTGAGCGACACTGCATAAAGTCCCACTCGCGCACGTTGCAGTAAAACTGGTCGTGACTTCAAATGGACACTGCTCGCTCGCAGAGCCCGTCGCATTCGCACACAAATTGCCTCTGTTATCATAGAGCGCCGGCTGAGTTGGCGCCCCATTCAGAGCCGCCGGTCCTGAAATAATCGTCGTCGAAGAGATCGGCGAAAACAAAGTCACTGGCATTTCAACACCGGCCTGACAAGGACTTGGCCCCGTCCCAAACACACAGTTTTGTAAATCTGGATTCAACGGCACATTGGCAACTTGAAGTGTATTACGAAAGGTTGCAGGAATAGAGGAGTACATATTGATATTGCTCACCAGAGCATCGCGAACCCCAGTGCTTCGAAAATTTACGAGAATGGTATTAAAGCTCGTGGAACGAACCAACGCTAATTGCACGAGCGCCACGATCACAACCGTGAATGGCAGAAGTAACACAATCGCATTACCACGTGTCTCATTTTGATTCGTTCTTTGTCCGAGCCTCATACTCAATTCCTCTTTATTGAATAACTCTTCGCCACCTTGGCCTAAAGTCTGAAGCGGAACTGTTAAAAAGCTATAAATTTTGCGTTCACATTTTACAAATGGCCGCGGGTTTCTCGAATGAATGCCTCGGTACAATCCACTCCTCGCAAAACCGGCACGGAGTCGTGTCTCTGATTGTGGCAAGGACAAAGAGGGACAGGACCAAAGATGGGATTTGAGGAGAAATAGAAAAGGACTGTCCACAAGCCACCCCAGAGCGCCGATAAACAACTATGCGCTATGGTTGTTTCTTATTCATTTATCTTTTGAGTTTCCCGCTGTGGGCAAAGAGTCCCATCCGGGAAGCTTGCGGAGATTCCGCAACCTCCGCTCTCGAGAAAGCGGAAACGATTGATGATTTGAAAAGTTCCATCTGTCGCTTTATGAGTCCGCAACATACTTCGAAGTCCGTCATCGGTTTATCGAAGTCTGTTTTAGCCATGGTCGAAAAAGTCAAAAAAGAAAACAACGACCCCAAAAAATGGCAAGAAAACCAAGATCTCGAAAACGCCATTCGCAATCTCGCCGAAGCCGTCAAGCAGGCGGGTCGCAAAACGCCGCCAAAAAACAACTCTCCCCTGGGCGCAGCTTTAAATGATTTAACTAAAAAGTACGGAACCTGGCCACAGCGGATGGCGGATCAAAATGGGTATGTGGCGGCTCTCAAAAAAGCCGTCCTCATGACAAAAAAGGGGCCTGAAGTTTTCAGCTGCTTCTCAAGAACAGATGGTACAAATATCAAGCCCGCAGGGGTCGTTGAGTTCCCCGAGGACGAAGCAGATCAGAAGAAACCGCCTCCGAAGGCTTATGGCGGTACGATGGCTTTCGTTGCCTATCCAATGGATGAAGCCAACCCCAAAGGCGACTGGGGAAAGTCCCTTGTGTTCGATTGGAAGGCCGATCCTATGTCTGCTGTCACAGGTTTACAGCATGAACTCAAACATGCCTGCAATGCCACCGAACATGTGTCATGCCAAAAGAAAGCTCTAGAGCATCAAGATATGACGGAGTGTGATCAGCTCACCGCCGTTGATGAGCTCCGGGCCTACAAATTTGAATCTGAAGAATTTCTCGAGCTTGCGAAGGCCTCTCCAGAACTCGTCTGTTCGACTTCGCTAGTCTCCTTGGCCTATGGCAAAATTCCTGTGCGTCTAGCTGATTTTATTGCCTCCAACGAGGAAAAAATCGCCGACGGAAGTTTTGTGAATCATATCGTTCCCTTCTATATTCAACAGCAGTCCCTTACCAGCGAGTCTTCATTCTATGAAAAGACCGCGGATGGGAAAAAGAAGTGGCGCGCGGACTTTCTTAAGCGCATGAAAGATGCTGGCTTTACTCTTCCCGCTCCCTGACAAATAAGACTGCCTGTAATAAATAACACCCCCAATGTGTGGCAAAATAAAAAGACACAGCGGAGATGGGTCCTTCCATCTCCGCTGTGAATTTGGGAAAATTCTTCCTGAATTTTTTGGGGCTAGTTACTGAACATCATCAAAAGTAACTGAGTTGAACTTCAAGCCCTGCAGATTCGCAGCCCAATCCAATGACAATGTCGAGTTGGATGCTGGGTGCAAGCCGAACACGAAGGCGCCATTTTGAGGGAAGGCGATTCCAGTATTCGCACCGCAGTTCACTTGGTTGCCATCTACAGAGTAGCAACGATTGTTCGCCACTTCAGAGTACTTCGAAGCATCCGCCAAATCTGCATCGACATTCGTCGATTGGACATGGAAGTAGCGAGCTTTCATACCGTCAGCAAGGCTGCCCTTGATCGTCGAAGAACGACCAGAATAGTTACCATTGCCATTTTTATAAATATCCGCAGACACACCCTGAATGTTTGACACCGCCGTGATGATGCCACCGCTCATATCAACGGTTGCCAAAATACGGTCATGGCGAGACCAACCACAATTGCCCTGCTCGGCACACAAGTAACGATCCGAACGACTTTCATAACGAAGCTCACCCGTCACGATATCGAAGCTTGCAGCAAACGAACCGGTCTTGTTGGCACTGAGTGCTGTTTGATCTTCCGATGTCAAAAACTCCACAGTCGTTCCAGAGACTTTCGCAGCTAAACGGTATTCACCGAACTCCGCAAAAGAAATCGAAATACCCGTATCATAGTAAGAGTTAAAGAACGCCGGCTTTGAAGCGCGCAGAGATACCGACAACGTCGTGTTCACGCCCATGGCATCCAATTGCTCTTGCGAGAAGCAATCCGTATCCATCGTCACGGTCACCTGGTGAACCTGGTTGTCATAAACCAGACCCGCTTTCTCGACCGCGCAAGAAATGGATTTGATTTGCTTCATGGCGCCTGGAATAGATTCCGGTGAAGCCGCATTCTTTGCAAGTTTGCAATAGAACAAGCGTGATGGATAATCAGGTCCTTGAGAATCCATATAGCTGCCGTCCTCATTGAGCGGCATCGCGTTCTCGTTGCAGAGATGGTCGACAATCAAAGACTGCGCAGACACTTTAGACTGCACGCCTTGAGATTGCGCTTGGTAGCCGATGAGACCTTCGCCGACAGCGACAACCACATCTTGAACAACGCCCATCACCGTTGAAGGCTTTTCAGCTGTGACTTCGGTTCCTCCTGTCGTTGCTGTATCTTCGGTCTTCTTTGCTTGGCAGGCTGTGAGAGCCATGGCAAAGATCAAAGAAGTGATAGCGATAATCTTATTTAAATCTTTTACGTCCCGTTTCATAAATCCTCCTTTAAGGTTTGACGCTGTTTTTCTTGCGTCACCTTTCTAGAAGGCAAAGACCCGGCCAAGTTTTAAATATTTGAATTGATTGAGGTCTTATTTTGAGTCGCCCACTGAAGTTGGCAAGTGGGCGACCACTTTTGGTGGTACCGTCCGTGGGATTTTCTATGCGGCTTTCTTGGTGAGGATCTTTCTCAGACCCTCGCGAGACAATCCCAGGCGTCTCGCCGCTTCGGATTTGTTCCCTAGCGCATTTTGGATCACTCGCTGAATCATCTCGGCCTCAAACACTTCGCGGGCCTCCTTGAGGCTCATATGATCAAAGCGCTTGAATGGATCTTCAGAGGCCGCCGCTGCGACCAGCGAGATATTAGGACGACTCTTAAATTGAAAATCATCAGGACTCAGAACGGAACGATCGCCAGCTGACAAACACGCAGCTTCAATTTTATTTTCAAGCTCACGAATATTACCCGGCCAATTGTACTCGACAATTCGAGCCATGGCTTCGTCGCTGATGGCCCGTCTTCTCCAGCCGCGCTTTTGATGAAGTTGTTCAATAATGACCGACGCTAACTCTGGGATATCGCCTTTGCGATCGCGCAAGGCTGGAAGCACGAGATTCACGACATTAATACGGTAATAAAGATCCTCGCGGAATTTCTCATCCTGGATCTGCTGTTCTATGTTTTTGTTGGTCGCGCAGATCAGGCGGAAATCCACCGAGCGAGGCGGTTCATTCGAACCCAGGCGCTGCACTTTACGCTCCTGCAAAACGCGCAGGAGCTTGGCCTGCATTTCAATCGGCATCTCACCGATTTCATCCAAAAACAGAGTTCCGCGATGGGCGAGCTCAATCTGCCCTTGCCGTGGCATCGTTCCCGTCGCAGCCCCTTTGACCACCCCGAAGAGCTCGGCTTCAAACAGAGTCTCTGGAATCGCCGCACAGTTGATGGCGATAAACGGCCCCTCTTTGCGATCGGAATGATGGTGCGCTAAGCGCGCGATGACTTCCTTCCCGCAGCCGCTTTCTCCCGTGATCAAAATATTGGAGTCGGAGCGGCCAAAGTCGCCGATATGGTCGTAGATCTTTTGCAGCTCCGTTGACTTGGAGCTCAAACTCACAGTGGCAATGCTTTTGCGCCAGATATTTTTTCGATGCTCCAAAGCCGACTCAGAGTCTTCGCTTTTTTGGTGCAACTCATAGTTATCAAACGCAATCGTCGCGAGCATCGACAGAGCTTCCAAAGCATATTGATCATTCAAATCAAAATCGCCTTCGAGCTTATTGAGGATCTCGATAACACCGATGACTTTGCCGTCTTGCCAGTGCAGCGGCACCGCAATGACTTTTTTGGTGGTGTAGCCGGTCTTTGAATCGACGCCCTCAAAAAAGTCAGGATCTTTTGCGACCTCATTGGTGAAGTAGCTTTTTTGCGTGCGGAAGACTTTCCCCGCGATCCCCTGATCCGTATTGATCATGATAGATTGATTGCGAATCCCCGTGGCGATGTAGCTATTGAGATATTTCAAATGCTGCTCGCGTTTGAATTGGGGATCAAAAAACAAAGTGCCGCGGTCGGCTCCTAGCGATTGAATGCAAAGATCAAGGATTCTTGGAACGAGACCTTCGCCTTCATGTTTTTCAAAGAGAATTTGCGCGGAACTACCTATAAATTTTAAAATATCGAGTGCTTTTGACATGATAAACGTATCGGTCGGGACCGCCCACTTTTGGAGGCTGCCAACCGCAGTTTCCCATAATGTGCCAACAAAAAGTGGCGTTTCAATTTAGGACCCCCGTCCTTTCAGCAACTTACAACTTGGCCCGGTTCTCGCTCCTTAGTGAGTTAGAAAGAACTCGAAAAGGAGGTCTTTATGAATAACCAAGAACTGTCTAATAAGCTCGTACAGATGGATGTAGAACTCCGTTTCCTGTGGCAGGACGCAAACGAAGAGAAAGAACAAAATATTAAAGACAGAAAGCTGAAGCAGTATTGGGAGCTGTATAAGGCTTATAAGAAGCAGAAGCAGTTTCTTCTGGCGCTGGAGTCTTAGTGTGGGCACTTTGCTGGCTCGGCACATCTTTCAGATATTACCGGTTCCCTTGGTTTGTATTTGTATTAAGATTCCATCGCCAAGACGGCCCTGGCATCGTGAGCTTCGCTACTCTTCGAATCGCAGAGGGAACCCGCCCAAGTGTCCGTCTTACCCCATTCCTACGGACGGACTCCGCTGTACACTTAGTGATAGCGCCCAAAAGTTTTTATCGCTCTTCTTGAGTTGTGATTCCGGCAGAGGAGTTGGAGATTCTCGAGGTCATTGGTTCCGCCGAGTGCGACGGAAATAATATAGTACGCTGCGCGCATTGAGTCAGTCAGGACCCCTTTCGTTAGAATGTTGTT
>Ga0255338_1001019_pt1 | contig 62468 bp, 60 predicted proteins | sample MeOH1_35cm_T4_19_FD_203715 | JGI IMG/M metagenome (GOLD analysis project Ga0255338, IMG submission 203715) | Sandy soil microbial communities from University of British Columbia, Vancouver, Canada - MeOH1_35cm_T4_195 | ecosystem: Engineered > Artificial ecosystem > Sand microcosm > Unclassified ... | reverse complement strand
GCGACTCGATCGGCCGCCAGCTCAACCGCTACAACCAGCGCGCCGGCTTCAACGTCGGCTACAAGGTCCAGCCCCAGACGAAGGTGTACGCCTCCTACCACCGCTCCGTCACGCACTACTCCGTCGGTCGCGCGGTCGGCGAGCAGGACAAGAACAGCAAGGCCCACGAGTTCGGCCTCGGCGTCAGCGGCGTCGTCGCCCCCAAGGTCACCGGGCGGGCCGAGGCCGGCATGTCCTACCGCGAATACGACGAGGCGCCGGTGGGCGGCGTGACCCGCGTGACGCGCAACATGACGGTCTCGACCGACCTCACCTGGAAGCCGCAGGAACGCACCGACGTCATCCTGAGCCTGTCTCGCGGCCTGCAGGAGTCGATCTCGGCCTCCAACCGCTTCTACATCAGCAACAGCGCGATGCTCGACGTCAAGCACCGGCTCCCGCGCAAGTTCTCGGTCGGCATCAACCTCGCCTTCGGCCTCGACAAGTACCCCGACACCCAGTTCATCGGCACCACGGGCGCCCGGGGCGACCGCCGCGACGACATCTACCAGGGCGGCGCGTGGGTCGAGTACGACATCCAGGCCTGGCTCTCGACGGGGATCTCCTACGTCTTCCGCGAGAGGAACTCGACCTTCTCCCGCCAGTTCAACTACCAGGACCAGCAGACCGCCTGGAACCTGGCGCTTAAGTTCTAGACCCTGTATAATACGCGAGGATGAACCGAATCTCGTTCCTGGCCGCCGCCCTTTGCTGTCTGACCGCGGCGTGCGGCGGCTTCCGCGTCACCGAAGGCGCGACCGAGACCGACCCTCCCGTCTACGTCCCGCCCGCCGCGCAGGCCCCCGCGCCGCCGGCCCCCGCGGCTCCCGCCCCGGCGGCTCCCGCGGCGCCTCTTGACCCCGCCGCCCAGCAGGCCCTGATCGCCAAGGAGGCGGCGGCCATCGCCGCGGCGATGCAGCAGGTGTCCCGCTCCAAGACGGACTACCGGATCTCCGGGGCCGACCTGATCGCCGTCACGGTCTACCAGGACCTCGAGATGAACCGGAGGGTCCGAGTCAACGCCAACGGCACGGTGTCCATGCCGCTGATCGGCGAGGTGAAGGTGGGGGGCATGACCCTCATCGAGGCCCAGGCCGCGATCGAGGGGAAGCTGTCGAAGTTCCTGGTCAGCCCGCAGGTCTCCTTGTTCATCGAGGAGTACGGCAACAAGACCGTCTTCGTGATGGGCGAGGTCCAGCGCCCGGGCTCCCTGCCCATCCCCACCGAGTCGCGCATGACCGTCCTCGAGGCGATCAGCACCGCCGGCGGCTTCACGCCCATCGCGGCTCAGGACCGCACCCGCGTCCTGCGCAACGTCAACGGGGTCAGCGTCAGCTACACCATCGAGATCAAGGCCATCACGCAGCAGGGCCAGAAGGAGAAGGACATGGTGCTCGAGCCCAACGATGTCATCTACGTCCCCCAGAGCTTCTTCTAGCATGCCCGCCATCCCCGACAACGAGCAGGACGTCGAGATCAACCTCGCCCAGTACGTCGAGATCCTCTCGCGGCGGCGCTGGATCGTCGTGCTCGTCGCCGCGGCCGTGTTCCTCTCCGCCGCGGCCTACGCGTTCCTGTCCACGCCCGTGTTCCGCGCCGGGACCTTGCTCAACGTCGAGCGGGCCAACAAGGGGATTGCGGCGCAGGGCGTCGGCGTGGAGAGCTCCGACGACGAGTACTTCCAGACCCAGTACAAGCTCATCACGAGCGACACCTCGCTCGAGCGCGCCTACGCCGCCCTGAAGCTCGCGGACTCCCGCGACTTCTCTTCCGGTCTGCAGTCCCTGCGGGAAGCGGTGACGATCGTGCCGGTCCCCAAGACCCGGCTGTGCTACGTCAACGCCGACAGCACCGACCCCCAGCTGGCGATGGAGATCTCCCACACGCTCGCCCAATACTTCGTCGAGCAGAACCTCAACAACCAGATGTTCATGTCCAAAGACGTCCTGGACGCACTGCAGAGCCGCATGAAGGGCGTCGACGCGCAGAAGATCAACGAGTCTCTGCCGTCGGTGGTCAACAACCGCCTCGTCCAGGACATCAAGAGCCAGATATTCTCGGCGGAGGCCCAGCTCGCCGACCTGCGCATGAAGTACACGCCCAGCCACCCGGCGATCCAGTCGCTGATGTCCCGGATCGCCTCGATGCGCAAGGTCCTCAACAACGAGGTGGACAATATCGTCCAGAGCCTCAAGACCGAGCTCTCCGGCCAGCTCCAGGGCAACAACGTCCGGATCATCGACCCGCCGAAGCTTCCGCAGCGTCCCGTCCGCCCGCGCAAGGGGCTGGCGCTGGTCTTCGGCCTGCTCGGAGGGGTCATCCTCGGCGTCTTCGCCGCCCTGATCATCGAGATGCTCGATCAGACCGTGCGCACGCACGACGACATCGAGCGCAAGCTCGGCCTGCCGTTCCTGGGGCTGATCCCCTACACCCGCCACAAGAAGGACGACAAGGTCTTCGCGCAGCTGCTTTCCTCGGAGGTCTCGCTGACCAGCGAGGCGTTCCGCAACCTGCGCACAATGGTCGGTTACGCGAAGGTCTCCGAGGGCGAGCCCGTGATCCTCGTCACCAGCACGGTCCAGGAGGAGGGCAAGAGCTTCGTCGCCGCCAACCTCGCCGTGGCCCTCGCCCAGCTGGGCCAGAAGGTCCTCATCGTCGACGGCGACCTGCGCCGCCCGCGCCAGCACCGCAACTTCCACCTCTCCAATGAGACGGGATTGAGCGACTACCTGTCCGGTTCCACCGCTTCCTTGGAGAGCCTCGTCCAGCACAGCGGCGTGCCCCATCTCGACGTCCTCGTCTGCGGGCCGCGCCCGCCGAACCCGGCGGAGCTGCTCAACACCGAGCGACTGGACAAGTTCCTCGATTGGGCGCGGGGCCGCTACACCCGGATCATCGTGGACTGCCCGCCGGTGTTCCCCATCAGCGACATCCTCCTCTGGGGCCGCTTCGTCAAGCAGAACATCTTCGTGACGCGCTTCGGGCGCACGCGGGTCCCGCTGATCAAGACCGCCTGCGCGCGCCTGCGCGTCGGCGGGCTGAAGATCCTCGGCGGCGTCGTCAACGGCGCCCGGCTCGGGACGATGACCTACGCGGACGGCCGCTACTACGAGCAGTACTACCGCGACTACGTCGACTCGGAGAAGAAGATAGACCGGGCGTCATGAGGATCCGCGTCCCTTCCGCGCTCGTGGAAGGGCTGCTGTACGCGCTGGCCGCGTTCGGCGTGTTCGCCTTCGGAGGCGTCGAGCCGTGGTCGCGCGCGGCGATCGAGGTCCTGGCCTTCCTGCTCGCTCTGGCCGTCTTCCTCAAGGGGCGCCCGGCCGCCTCCCCCGCCGGCTCCTGGTTCTGGCTTTTCCCGGCGGCCGTCGCGGCCTTCGGCGGCCTTCAGCTCGCGACCGCCGTCGCGCCCGGGGACCCGAACCCCCTGCGGCCTTTCACCGCGACGCCGGACGAGACCCGGGCCGCCGTCATCCTGTGGGCCGCTTACGCCGCCGTGCTGTGGAGCGTGCCGCGCGTCATCGTCACCCACGAATCCGCGCGCCGCTGCGCGCGTTTTTTCTTCGGCTTGGGCCTGGCGTTGGCGGCGTTCGGCCTGCTTCAGCTGGCCGTCGGAGCCGACAAGCTCCCCTGGCTGCGCGAAGGGCCCCGCTTCGCCTCGTATTACAACCGGGACCACGCCGCCAACATCATGCTGATGTCCTTGGCCGTCGGCATCGGCCTGTTCGTCTCCCGGCCCCACCGGCTCATGGCGGGGGGGCTGCTCGTCGTCTTCCTCGGCGTCGCCGCCACCTCCTCCCAGGCGGCCATCCTCGCCATCCCCCTGGCCGCCGCCGTCGTGGCCTTTTTCGGAGCCGACTTCGCGCCGAGCGCGCGCCTTCGCCGCTTGCGCGCTGGCGCGGCCGTCGCGGGCGCGGCGTTGACGGTGTTCTTCGCCTATCACCATGTCGTGGCCAGCGCCGACGCCGGGTCCCTCATCGATCCGAACGTCATGGGTCGCCTGTTCATCTACGGCGATTCCTGGCGCTGGTGGCGGGACGCGCCCCTGTTCGGCACGGGCCTGGGAGGGTTCGAGACCCTCTATCCCTCCTACCAGGACCTCGGCCTGCTCGGGACGGCCGCCCATGCCCACAGCGACTGGATCGAGTTCGCGCTGGAGGCCGGCCTGCTCGGTCTGATCGGGGCCTTGGCCGCCGCGGGGCTGGCGGCCTTCGTCGTCGCGCGGAGCTGGCGCGAGGCGCGGTCGAGCGAGATGCGCGCCCTGATCGGGGGCGGTCTCGCCGCGGCGGCCGCTTTCGTGGCGCACGCGCTCTTTGAATTCGCCTTCCAGATGCCGGCGAACGCGGTCATGTTCTTCGTGATCGTAGGCTTCCTCCTCTCCGCGCCCTCCTGGGCGGACAAGTCGGGCGGGCGCCCGGCGGAAAAGCCCCCGACGGGGGGCGCCGCCCTCCTGGCGGCGGCCTACTGCTTCGTCCTGATGCGCGCGGCGGCCCTGCCGGCCGCGGCGGAGTGGCTGGCGGACCGGCCCGGGAAGCCCTTGGAGCGCGTCGTGGACCTGGCCCGCGCGGCGTCGCTCGACGGGAACCCTCGCTTCGCCGCGCTGCTGTCCGTGGCGTCGTACAAGGCGGCGGGCACTGAGCCCGACTATGCCTTGATGCGTCTCTCCCTCCGCTACGCCCTGGCCGCCGTCGAGCGGCGCCCGTTCAGCGCGGACATCCTCTATCTCGCGGGGGAGACCCTGCGGCGGCTCGGGCGCCCGGCCGACGGCGGGACCTATTTCGACCGGTCGGCGACGGTCGCCTTCTCGCCCATCGCGCCGCGGCGCGCCCCCCGGCCCGATTCCCGGCGGAAAAAGCTCGAGGCGCTCAAGGAGCTCGATTTCGTCCCGCGCGTCGGGGAGAAGCGATGAACCCCGGGGTTTTCCGTCTTCACAACCCCATGAGCGCCGTCGTCTTGCTGGCGCTGTTCGTGCCGGGGCAGATGCTCGGCGGGCGCCTCGGCCTCGTCCTTCCGATCTCGGTGCTGATCCTCGGAGGAATGATCCTCTACACCCAGCCGGCGCCGTGGGAGGCCCGCCGGCCGGCGCGCGAGGCCGCGGCGCTCTTCTTCCTGATGCTGCTGTCCGACGCGGTCTCCTACGCGTACTCGTTGGCGTTCAACGGCGTCCGGACCGGGCCGATGGATCTGTGGGCGCTCGCTCGGCCCCTGTTCGCGGGGGTGTTCGCCGTCTATGTCATCCGGCATCACGACGACCATGTGCGAAAGTCACTGGAGGCGGGCCTACTCGGCGCGATCTATCTCACGCTCTTCTTGCGGACGACCGGGGCTGGATCCTGGTCCTTGTTCGAGCCCGTCCAGTCCATGGGCTACCTCGCGGCGCTGGCGACGATCCACTTCATCTTCTTCTCGCGCGCGCCCCTCCGCCTCGCGCACGCGGCGGCCTCGGCGACGGTCGTCCTGTACTGCATCCCGTCGGCCCTCTCGTCCTCTCGGGAGGCCCTAGCGATGTTCTGGCGCTCTCCCGTTTTCGGCTGGGGCCCCGCATCCTACGATCCGGTCTCCTCTCTCGGCAACCAGTACCTGCGCTGGATGCTGAGATACGGCCTGCTCGGCGCGGGCGTGATCCTGGCCGGGCTGAGCATCGTCTGCTTCCGCCTTCTGCGCGGCTCGTGGCACGACCGCCGCCGCCTTCTGGGCTCGGCGATATTCCTCGGCTTCACCGCCGGCATGCTGATGGGCGGGGCGTTCCTGGAGGACCTCCGCCTGTTCGCGCTGACGGCCTTCCTGATCGCGGGAATGCACGAAGGGGGGGCCGCATGAGGACGATCGTCGCCGCTGCGCTGCTGGCGCTGGCGGTCGCCTGCGCGCCGGAGAGATCCCGCGAGTTCGAACTCGGCCTGATCGGACCCGTGGGCCCCGGCGTCGCCTCCGCTGCGCGCGCCGCGGGCATGACCATCCGCGAGGCCGCGCCGGAGGGCGCCGACACGCGCAGCGCCGGCGCGGAGCGCATGGCCGACTGGTCCGAGCTGCGCCTTCGCGTCGCCCAAGCGGCGATCGAGGGGAGGACGGGCGTGTTCTTCACCTTGCCCAAGACGGCGGACGGGCGCGAACTGACCGCCTATCCCGAGGAGTGGCAGGCCCTGGCCCGCGTGGCCCGCGAGACGGCCGCACTACGGCTCATTTTGGAGTCCGGGGCCGAAGCCGCCGTGCCGTTCTCAGTCCCTCAAGGCGTGTCGGCCCGAGCCTGGCGCTTTCAGGGCCGCCTCTACGTGCTTCTCGTCAACGGCGCCATGCTCTCAGGTCCGATGCCCCAGGAGAGCCTGAGACCCTGGAGGGCTCTCTTCGAGGTCCGCGCCGACGCGCGGGACCTGCTCATCCCCTGCGGCGGAGGGCGTTGCCTGCCCGCGGGGAGAGTCCTTTGGCTGGAGGGCCGCCTCTGATGGAGGAAGTCTGCGTCATCTTCACGGCTCGTGAGCGCTACGCGCATGCTCCGACGGCGCTCGAAGCTCTTTATGCCAACACGGAAGTTCCCTTCCGTCTGCTCATCGTCGATGCGGCGACTCCTAAGCGTCACCTTCGCCGCATCGAGGCCGCGGTGCGGGGCCGTCCGCGTGTGGAATTCATCGTCCACGACGGCTACCTGCTTCCCAATCAGGCGCGTAATCTCGCCATCGCGTCCGTGCGCGAGCCGTTTGTGTTCTTTCTCGAGAACGATTGCCAGGTCCGTCCGGGCGCCCTGGAGCGGCTGCTCGCCCTTTCCAGGCGAACATCCTCGGTGGCCGTCCCTTGGCTGTGGGAGGACGGGCGGCGTCATTTCGACTTGAGGCTGGGCCGCGTCACGGATCTTGAAAGCGGAGATATCGCTATCAGCCCCGCCCCGGATTGGACGACTCCGCCCGCAACTCCGGAAAAGATCGACTTCTTCGAGAACCACTGTTTCCTGATGCCGCGTCAGTCTCTGGAAGCCTCCGGTCCACTAGATGCTGAGCTCAACACGCGCGAGACGGTCGATCTGAGCCTGGCCGTGCGGCGCGCGGGCGTGTCGGCGGTCCTCGTGCCCGGGGCGGAAGTGGACTTTTTCCCGCCCCCGCCCATCGAATGGGACGAGCGGGCCCACTATCACTTGAGATGGGACTTGAAACGGGCGGCGGCAAGCAACGAGCGTGTGCGCGAACGCTGGCGGATATCGAATATGCCGCGGTCCTATAATTTTGCTTGGCGACAGCAATTGCGCGTCAGCCGCCTGACATGGAATATCGCGACGCTGAGGCCGAAGTTGGGGCGACTGTGGCGGCTGCTGCGTCAGCGTTTTCGGAAGGCTATGATATGTTTGCCCGTAATCGGTTATGACTGAACCCCCCGCGTTCTCCTTCAAATGGCCGCCCATCCCCGCGTCGTTAAGCGTCGTAATCCCTGCATATGACGACGCGGCCGGCCTGGACGAGACGCTGCGGTCTCTGAGCCGGCAAAAGGGCATTTCCTTTCCGCTGGAGATAATCGTCGCTAACGACGGCGGCGCCGAGGATATCAGCGAGGTCTGCCGCGCCCACTCGGCCCGCGAGGTCCTTGCCGTGCCCAACGGGGGCTCCTACCGCGCCCGAAACCTTGGGTTGGCCGAAAGCCGCGGCGAGTTCGTCGGTTTTGTCGACGCCAACATCATCGTGCCGCCGAATTGGTGCGCCGACGGCCGGCACGCGTTGGCTCAGGCCGATTACGTCGGCGGCCCCATCGCTTTCATCGAACCGTCGGTCAAGACGGTCGCTTATTATTATCAGGTGGCGCATGCTTTCCAAGTGGAAAGGTATCTGCGGGTGAGCCATTTTGCGCCGACCGCGAACCTTTTCGTGCGGCGCGGGGTGTTCGAGGTGTTGTCCGGCTTCGATGAGAGGCTGCGATCGAGCGGAGATATGGAGTTTGGAATCCGCGTCTTTCGGTCCGGCCGTTTCAAGCAGGCTTTTTGCCCCGCGGTCGAAGTGCGGCATCCGGCCAGGACGCTGCCCGAGCTCAGGCGCAGACAGCTTCGCGTGCTCGAGGGATTCCAGCTGCGTGCGCGGCTTCATCCCGATGTGTTCGCGCGGCCGGGCTGGGGCTCGGTCCTGCTTGCGTTGATCCCGGTTGTCCGTCCTCGGGAACTCCGTATCGTCATGAAACAAGCCGGACTTTGGATGGCTTTCAAGTTCTATCTTATGGCGTGCGCTTTGCGAGGCCGGGGCGCGATCATCAATGCCCGGAGCCTCCTGGCTCCAGGGGGAGCCGGATCCGCGGCCGATCCTGAAAAATGAACCCGACATGAACGCGGTGAAGAACTTCCGCGAGAAAGCTCTTTCAGGAATGGTCTGGAGCGTGGCCAGTCAGATCGGCCGCCAGGGCATCCTGCTCATCTCGAACATAATACTGGCGCGCCTGCTGACGCCGCACGACTTCGGTCTGGTCGCCACGGTCCTCATCTTCGTCAACTTCGCGATGATCGTCGCCGATCAGGGTTTCGGCGCGGCGCTCATCCAGCGTCCGGAATTGACCGAGGAACATCTGTCGTCCATCTATTGGATCAATGTCGCGATGGGCATGTTTCTCACGGCGATCTTCCTCTGGGGGGCTCCCCTCATCGCCGGTTTTTTCCACGAAGAGGCCTTGGCCCCTCTGATGCGCGCTATCGCTTGGATCTTCGTCGTCAATTCTCTCAGCTCGGTACAAAAGACTCTCTTGACTCGCGGTCTCGCGTTCAAGACGATCGCCAAAGCGGAGGTCATCGCGGCCTGGGTCGGCGGAGCGACTTCGATCATTTTGGCCTGGCGCGGATGGGGGGCGTGGAGCATCATCGTGCAGTCCGCCGTCGCCGCGGTCATCGGTGTCGTGGTCTTATGGCGCGTCAGCGAATGGCGACCCCGCGCCGTATTCCGTTGGGCGGCCGTTCGCGGCCTGGCCGGCTTCAGCGCCAACCACTTCCTCGGGAATATCTCCAACTACTGGGTCCGCAATGTGGATAACGTCCTGATCGGCTATGTCCTGGGTCAGGGACCGCTCGGCATCTACACCCGCGCGTATTCCGTCATGCTGTTCCCTCTTTCCCGGATCTCCCGCGTCCTCTCGCGCGTGATGTACCCATCGCTTTCTCTCATCCAGGCTGACCGCGCCCGCGTCCGCGGTCTCTTCCTCAAGGTGACGAGGGCCATCGCCTTGGTGACCTTCCCGATCATGCTTGGTGTCGCGGCCTCCGCGGAGAACTTCACGGCGGTCGTGTTCGGAGAACAGTGGGGGGGGATGGTCCCGATCTTGCGCATTCTCGCCGTGGTCGGAATGGTCCAGTCCGTCACCTCACTCATCGGGAATGTCTACCTCTCCCAGAACCGCACCTCCTTGCGTCTGCGGGTGGTGCTCCCCATACAGGCTTTGCAGGTCCTCGGCATCGTCATCGGGCTCAGGTGGGGGATCCGCGGCGTCGCCATAGGCTACGCCGTCGCTTCCCTGGCGACCGCCCCGATCGAGTGCCACTTCGCGGGGGGCCTGATCGGCATGAGCGTTTCGGATTTCGCCTCGAACCTGCGGGGAGTATTCCTCTGCGCCGCGACGATGGCGCTCGTCGTGGCGGGGCTCGGGGCGCTCTTTCCCCCAACCGTCGGCGTCTTTGCGCGCTTCGGACTCCAGGTGCTCGTCGGGGGCGCGGTCTATCTCGGAAGCCTTCACGCGTTCTCGATCAAAGGCTACGGCGAACTCCTTGATGTCTTGCGCGGCCTGATCCGCCGGCGGAAGCCCGCGCCTGAAGCGATCGGCGAAGCTCTCTAATCCGCGCTTGGCGCCGGCTCGCGGCCGGCCCCGATCATGCGGTCGAAAAGCGGGGGGATGCCCAAAACAATCAATATCCACATAGGAACGAGGTGGTGGCGGATGGCGGTCCCGTAGTTGCTGGTCCCCATCGACCAAAGAAGCGACATCAAAAAGTAGAGGACTATAAGAAACCGATAGGTGCGAGAAAGGTTCCCGGGCGGCAGGGATCTCCAGCCTTTGAATGCGAAGAAGAGCAGCGCGATGCTGAACCAGGCATCAAGGGCGGCAAAGGCGTCCAGAGCCGTGCGGATTTGCCATGGAAAAGGCGCAAGCATGTAGTAGACATAGGCGAGAGGGAGGCTCATCGCGAATGCCGCCGGAGAACTCGCGTCAAGCATGACGCCGTAATCGGTCCGAGCCTCATGGCCGCCCTGCCGATAATTCGCCGCGTAATCCAGCGCATCTCCTGCAGCTAGAGCCTTGAGCGTCGGCGCATGGGGCAGGCTGCCGGTGAGAATGGCGGCGGCGAGCCCGGCCGCGACCGTCCCGGTCAGGCAAATTCCCAGCACCCGTTGAAGCGACGGGGACGAACGAATTCCCAGGCGAGAGAATAGGGCATAAGGAACCAGGATAAGAGCGTAGACGATGAGGCCGTTATGCAGCCACCCCATCATCAGCGCGGAGGAGACGCCCCAGAAAAGCGCGTCCGGCCTGGCATTTTGCCGGAAGCGCAGGAGACAATAGACGCTTTGCATGAAGAAGAGAACCTGCCACGCTTCCCTCAACGTCGTGCCGCCAAAGAGGAGGGCGGCCGGATGCAGGCCGAAGATGAGGACGCAGGCCATTTGGTGCCGCTCGATTTTCAGCAAGTCGAGCATCCGCACCAGGACGATGCAGGAAAGCGTGTACGCGAATATCGAGGTCTCCGCTCCGAAGAAATTGGACGGACCGACTATGGAATAGGCTGAAGCCAGCGCTGTCGTGTAAAATCGCGCTCCAATGCCGAAATCCCAGCCGCCGATCATGGAGATAGTGGTGGCGTTGCGATGGAAGGCTGCGGCGTCCGCGCCTGCGCCAAGAACGGCGGTGAAATAGGCGTTCGCGATCGCGACAAGATGGTGGACGACGAGGGTGCCCCAGATCGCCAGGATCAGCTTGCGGCGGCGGTGGAAGGGCAAGGTCAAGGGGACCAGCGCGAATGTGGCGTACAGGATCAGCCAGCCGGCCCAGTCGGCCCTTAGGAAGACGATCGGCACCGCCATCAGGGCGGCCAAAACGATCAGGCTCACGGACATAGGGCGGATAGTATAGTCGAGAAAACGGCCGGCATTGGGCAATTATGCTAAAATCACCGCGTTAACGTGCCAACAGAGCAGAACTCTCGATGAATCGTTTCTTGAAAGTCCTGCCTTTCTTGGTGTTATTCGGCGCGCTTTTCCATGCGCCCCCCGCCTCGGCACAGCAACCCGCGCGCGTCGTTCTGACCTTGGAAGGCCGCGCCGCGATGCCCCTGATCGTCGGCAGAGATGCCTCCCCGCGAATCCGGAGCATCGCCCGAACGCTCGCCGATCATCTCCAGCGCATCAGCGGCGCCGCCTTTGAAGTCACGACCGGAGACGGCCTGAAGGGCCTTGCGGTCGGGGTTCCCGCGGATTTCCCGGCTCTCGAATTGGATCGCAAGCTCGACGCCCGAGGTCTCGAGCGCCGCGAACAATACCTTCTTCGATCCCACTCCGCGGGGCTGCATGTCGTCGGAGCCACCGAATTGGCCGTCGAGGACGCGGTATGGGACCTGCTTTACCGTTTGGGATACCGGCAATTCTTCCCAGGCCCGACTTGGGAGGTCGTTCCGACGGAGCCCGATATATCCGTGGCTCTGGATGTCAGGGAAGCGCCCAGTTACTATGCGCGCGGGATGTTCTATGGCCATGGTTTCTGGGACTACAACGAGGAGCCGTTCCGGCAGTGGCAGTCGCGCAACCGCCGCCCCGGGGCTTTCATCCTTCAGACGGGCCATGCCTATCAGAAGATCGTCAGCCGCAACCGCGCGGCGTTCGACGCCCACCCGGAATACCTCGGCCTCGTCAACGGCGAGCGCCGGTCCGATAAGTTCTGCATCTCGAATCCGGGGCTGCGGCGGCTCGTGGTCGAAGATGCCCTGGAAACCTTGAGGCGGCATCCCGAGTACGACTCCGTATCGGTCGAGCCCAGCGATCATGCCGGCTGGTGCGAGTGCGCGCAGTGCGTGGCCTTGGGCAGCGTCAGCGACCGGGTCCAACTGCTGGCCAATGCGGTCGCCGAAGCCCTCGAGGCTTCGATGCCGGACAAGTACGCGGCGCATTACGCTTATTACCTGCACTCGCCGCCGCCGGCGATCCGTGTTCATCCAGGGGTGATCGTGGTGGCCGCGACGGCGTTCATCAAGGGCGGCTATACGATCGACCAGATCTTGGAGGGGTGGGCGCGCGCGGGAGCGCGGCTGTTCGGCGTCCGTGAGTATTACGGGGTCATGTCTTGGGATCACGATCTGCCCGCGGCCTCTCACGCCGGCGATCTGGATTATATCGCCCGGACCATCCCGCATTTTCACCGCTTGGGCGCTCGTTTCTTCGTCGCCGAATCCAGCGATAACTGGGGGCCCAATGGGCTCGGCTATTATGTCTCGTCGAGATTGCTGTGGGATATCGAAGAGGCCGATGACGTCGAAAAGATCGTGGACGATTTCCTGGACAAGGCGTTCGGCCCCGCCCGCGCCCCCATGAAGAAGTTCTACGCTCTGATCGCCGGGGGGGGCAAGCCGGCGGTCTCCAAGGACATGATCCGGCTCATGTACGGGCTCCTGAAAGAAGCCCGCCGATCGACCTCGGATCCGCGCGTCATGGAGCGCCTCGACGACCTCGTGCTTTATACCCGCCATGTCGAACTTTATCGCGCGTACAAAAAAACTCCTTTCTTCGGACGGCAGGCCGCGTTCGAGGCGTTGATGCGCCACGCGTATCGGATGCGCAAGCGGATGATGGTCCACACCAAGGGTCTTTACAAGTCGCTGACGCGGCGCGATAAGAGGATCGTCGTGCCCCCGGAGGCCGGCATAGAGGTCCCGGAGTCGCGCAATCCCTGGATGGCCGGCGGGGATTACCGGCGCGAGGAGATCGAGGTCATCCTGAGTCGAGGTTTGGAGGCGGAGGCGCCTTGATGAGCCAAGAAGAAAAAAAATATCGCATCGCGTACCTGTGTCTTCAGTCCACTCAAGAAGGACATGCCCCCTACGCTCATGTCAATGAGATCATCAATGGGCTCAGGCGGCGAGGCATTCAAGTCGATCTCTTTGAGCCCTTCATCGCCGATAAGGAGCGTTCGCGCGGACTCATCGGGCGATTATGGGGCTATCTTGCGGTCCAGTTGAAGCTGATCCCCCGTCTCAGACGCTACGATGCTCTATACATGCGCAGCCATACCTTGGCGGCCCCGACGGCGCTTGCGGCTAAAATGCTCCGCGTTCCTCATGTGATCGAGGTCAATGGCCCCTATGGCGACCTCATCACGATGTACCCCTGGACGCGCCCGTTCGGGGGCATCGTCAAATTCATCTCCCGCCGGATCCGCAGGGACGCGGATGCCATCATCACGGTGACGCCGGAAATGGCGGCATGGTGCTCGAGGGATTGTGGAAACCCTCGTGTCCATGTGATCCCTAACGGCGCGAACACCGATATATTCCGGCCCGCCGTCCGCGATCCTCAGGCGCCGGCCGGTCCTTATGCGATCTTCTTCGGCGCCTTTTCACCCTGGCAAGGAATCTCAACCATGCTTGCGGCGGTGCATCTCCCCGAATGGCCGGCTGGGGTGCGGTTGGTGCTGGCCGGCGACGGCGCCGAACGCTCGAAGGTGGAAGCCGCCGCGGCGGCGAGCGACAAGATCCTCTACATCGGGACCAAAGGCTACCGCGACCTGCCGGGATTCGTGGGGCCGGCTAGCGTGGGGCTCTGCGTCAAGGACGACGGGGGGACTCATGCCAATACGGGGTGGTCTCCTTTGAAGCTTTACGAAATGATGGCCGTAGGCATACCCGTTATCGTGACCAATTTGCCGGGTCAGTTCGAACTGGTGGAAGCCGAGCAGGCCGGGGTGGTCATCGGGCCTGGAGACCCCTTGGCCTTGGCTAAGGCTGTGGCCGCCATCATAAACGACCCCGTCGCGGCGCGGGAAATGGGCAAGCGCGGCCACGAAGTCGTTCTGCGCGAACATTCGTGGGATCGCCGAGCCCAGGACACTCTTGACATCCTTTTGTCCATCCTCAAGAGAGCGGATGCCGATGCGTAGGGCTCGAATTGTTTTTCTGTCGCACTTGGACCGCAACCTTTACCGCTTTCGCCTTCCCATCATGAAGCGCCTCGTCGAGCTGGGCTGCGAGGTCTCCGCCCTGTGCCCCGAAGGGGAATATTCCGGCCGGTTCGCGTCCGTAGGCGTACGCCACGCGGGGTACCGCATCGAGCGGTCCGGCCTCAATCCCTTCCGGGAGGTCGCCGTCGTGGCGTCCCTGGCCCGGGAGCTGCGCCGGATCGCGCCCGACCTGGTCCACACCTTCACGATGAAGCCGAACATCTATGGGGCGCTCGCGGCGAACTGGGCGGGGGTCGGCAAAAAGATCGCCTCGGTGACGGGGCTCGGCTCTTTTTATGTCGAGCCGCCGTCCTCGGCCGCGGCCGCCGCCTTCCGGTGGGGGCTCGACCGGTTTTATTCCTTCGCCATGAGGCGAGTCGATCGCGTCATCTTCCAAAATCCCGACGATCGAGAGGAATTGCTGCGTCTCGGCGTCTGCCGGCCCGCGCAATGCGTCCTCATCCCCGGCTCCGGCGTCGATACGGTGCGTTTCGCCCCGGCGGAGAAGCCGGCGGGCAAATCCGTCGTGACCACCATGGCGGCACGGCTCATCCGCGACAAGGGCGTGGAGGAATTCCTTACGGCCGCCGAGCGGCTCAAGGCCCGCTTTGGCGACGAGGTCGTCTTCCAGCTGGCCGGCGAGGAAGACAAGGGCAACCCGTGGGCCGCGGACCGCGCGCGGCTGGCCTCCTGCGCCGAGCGCGGCGTCATCCGCCGGCTGGGCTATGTGACGGACATGCCGGAGCTGCTTCGCGGCACGGACATCTACGTCCTGCCGTCCTACCGCGAGGGCACCCCGGTCTCGGTGCTCGAGGCCATGAGCGCCGGCCTGGCGGTCGTCACGACGGACGCCGTCGGCTGCCGGGAGACGGTCGTTCACGAGCAAAGCGGCCTGCTCGTTCCCGTCAAGGATGCGGCGGCACTGGCTTCAGCGCTCGAGCGACTTGTCGCCGATCCGGACCTGAGACTGCGATTCGGCAGGGCAGCGCGGCGGCGCGCGGAGGATGTGTTCGCGGTCGAGAAGGTCGTGGCGGCGCATCTCGACGTGTACCGGGAGCTTCTCCCAGGATTGCTATGATGTGCCGGCCATGATGAGAAAATCACGGGCGCGCATTTATCTCTCTCCCCCGCATATGAGCGGGCGCGAGATGCGCTTCGTCCGCGAGGCCTTCCGCACGAACTGGGTGGCGCCGTTGGGACCCAACGTCGACGCATTCGAGAAGGCCTTCGCCGCGAAGATCGGGGCCGGCCACGCCGTCGCGCTGTCGAGCGGCACCGCGGCCCTGCATCTCGCCCTGCGCGCGCTGCGCCTGCGCCGGGGAGAGGAGGTCTTCTGCTCGACGTTCACCTTCGCCGCGACGGCCAACGCGATCGCCTACGAGGGCGCCCGGCCGGTCTTCATCGACAGCGACGCGGCGACCTGGAACATGGACGCGGCCCTGCTCTCCGCGGAGCTCGACCGGCGCGCGCGCCGGGGACGCCTGCCGCGCGCCGTGATCGCCGTGGACCTCTACGGCCAGTGCGCCGACCTCGCGCCGATCGCCGCGGCCTGCCGGCGGCACGGCGTCGTCCTGATCGAGGACGCGGCCGAGGCGCTCGGCGCGACCTATCGCGGACGGGCGGCCGGCACCTTCGGCTGGGCGAACGTGTTCTCCTTCAACGGCAACAAGATCATCACGACGTCCGGCGGCGGCATGCTGGCCACCGACGACGGGAAGCTGGCGCGCCACGCGCGCTTCCTGGCCACTCAGGCCCGCGACCCCGCGCCGCACTATCAGCATTCGCAGATCGGCTTCAATTACCGCCTGAGCAACGTGCTGGCGGGCATCGGGCTCGGCCAGCTGTCCGTGCTGGACGCCCGCGTGAACGCGCGGCGGCGCGTGTTCGACCGCTATCGGAAGGCGTTCGCCGGGACGCCCGGGATGACCTTCATGCCCGAGGCTCCGTACGGTCGGTCGAACCGGTGGCTGACCTGCGTCCTCATCGACCCCAAGGCGTTCGGCGCCTCGCGCGAGGACATCCGTCTCGCGCTCGAGGCGCGGAACATCGAGTCGCGGCCGCTGTGGAAGCCGATGCACCTTCAGCCCGTGTTCCGCGGCTGCGCAAAGGCGGGGGGGAAGGTCTCCGAGGAGCTCTTCGAGCGGGGCCTCTGCCTTCCGAGCGGCTCGAGCCTGACCCCGGCCCAGCAGGACCGCGTCGTCGCGGGCGTGCTCTCGGCGAGATAGGATGTACCGGCTCTTCGGCAAACGCCTGCTCGACGTCGCGGGGAGCCTCGCCGCCCTCGCCGTCCTGAGCCCGGTGATCCTCGCGGTCGCCGCGCTCGTCCGCTGGAAGCTCGGAAGCCCGGTGCTGTTCCGTCAGGTCCGGCCGGGCCTCGGCGGACGGCCGTTCGAGATGCTCAAGTTCCGCACCATGGCGAACCTCGAGCCGGGCCTCGAGGTCCCGGCCGAGCGGCGCCTCGGCCCGTTCGGTTCGCGCCTCCGGCGCACGAGCCTCGACGAACTTCCGGAGCTGATCAACGTCCTTAAAGGTGACATGAGCCTGGTCGGGCCGCGCCCCCTGCTCATGAAGTACCTGCCGCGCTACAGCGTCGAGCAGGCGCGGCGCCACGAGGCCCCGCCCGGCATCACCGGCTGGGCCCAGGTCAACGGACGCAACGCGATCTCGTGGGAGAAGAAGTTCGAGCTCGACGTCTGGTATGTCGATCATGCCGGTTTTTGGCTCGACCTCCGCATACTCGCGATGACCATCCTTCGCCTCGTACGGCCGCACGGGATCGCCGCCGAGGGCCACGCGACCATGCCCGAATTCATGGGTTCCTCGAAGGCGAGCCGTGGAAATCCGGAGGATCGTCAATGAAGAAGATTCGAAAGATCGCGATCATAGGGGCGGGGGGGTGCGGGCGCACCGTGGCCGACATCATCCGTCATCGGGAGGCGCTCGGAGACCTCGTTGAGGCCGTCGGGTTCATCGACGAGGACCCGTCCCTGGCGAGGCGCGAATACTCCGGCCTTCCGGTCCTGGGCGACTTCTCCTGGTTCGGCACGCCGGCGCGGCGCTCGGTCCTGGTCGTCTGCGCGGTGGGCACGCCGATATCCTGCCGGAAGCTCGCGCTTAAGGCACTCGACACCGGGCTCTCCTTCGCCGAGGTCATCTCGCCCTTGGCGTTCGTTTCTCCCTACGCCAGTCTCGGCCGGGGCGTGACGCTCTTCCCGTACACCGTCGTCAGCGACAACGCCAGGCTCGGCGACCATTGCATGATGGGCGTGGGGAGCAGCGTCGGGCACGACTCCGTTATGGGCGCCTACTCGATCCTCAACCCCGGGGCCCGTCTGGCCGGAACCGTCACTCTGGGCGAAGGATGCAACATCGGCATGGGCGCCGTGACGATCCAGGGGAGGTCGATCGGGGCCTGGACGACGGTGGGCGCGGGGGCGGCGGTCGTGCGCGATCTTCCCGGAGGCGTCACGGCGGTCGGCGTACCCGCCAAACCCCTCCGGAAGCGGAAATGAATCCATGACCGGGGATCAACAGTCCGCCGGGCCTAGGCCCTTTGGCCCGGATGGTGAGTCCTAAGACCCCTTACAGGCGCGGCTGGCCCCCTTATAGTATGGGCATGACCCATCAATCTTTACTGAAAGGCTATAATGCGGCTGAGATGGCCGACAAATCCCATGTGTCGTGGCGCCGCGTGGCCGTCCTGATCGGCGACCTGCTCGTGGTCCTGGCGACCTACACTTTGGCCTTCCTTCTTCGCCTCGATTTCAATTGGGGCTCGTATTACTCCACCGTGTTCCTGCACACCGCTCCCGTGGTCCTCGTCTGCCACCTTGCGGCCTCTTATTATTTCGGCCTCAATCGAGGCCTGCGCCATTACGCGAGCTTCGGCGACATCGTCAACGTGGCGAAGGCGGCGGGCGCCGCGGCGCTCCTCCAGTCGGCCTTCATCCTCTTCTACACCCAGGGCCGCTTCCCTCGGTCGATCCTTCTCATGATGCCGATGCTGACTCTGGGCGGCGTGGCGACCGTGCACGCCTTGGTGCGCTACGCGAAGAGCTTCCTGCAGGAGCGGGAGAATTCCGCGCTCCCGGTCCGTACGGCCGTCATCGTCGGCGCCGGCAACCTCGGCGAGCTCGTCTACCGTCAGATGCGCACCGACGACGAGACGAACTATCACATCGTGGCCTTCTTCGACGAGGACGAGGAGAAGTGGGGCATGCGCCTGCACGGCGTGGCCGTCGTCGGCGGCGTGTCCCGGCTCGCCGACTACCTCGCCCGCCGCCCGGTGGACGAGGTGGTCGTAGCCGTGTCGAGCGCCCGCGGCCAGTCCGTCTCCAAGGTCGCCGAAGCCATGCGGGTGCTCGCGAGACGCCCGGTCATCAAGTTCGCGCCGAGCCTCGACGAGATGCTCCGTTCTCCGGCGGAGGGAGCCAACCCCCGCAAGGTACAGCCGGCCGACCTGCTCAACCGAAAGGAGGTCCGTCTCGACCTCGCCCGCATCTCGCGCTCCATCCAAGGCAAGGTCGTCCTCGTCACCGGCGCGGGCGGCACGATCGGCGGCGAGCTCTGCCGCCAGGCCGTGTCCTACCGCCCGAGCAAGATCGTCCTGGTCGAGAACCACGCGACCGCTCTTTTCTACCGCGAGAACGAGGTCCGGGAGAAGATGCCCGGCGTCGAGGTCGTCGGCGTGCTCGGCAACATCCGGGACCAGACCTTGCTCGACCGCGTGTTCGGCCAGCACAAGCCTCAGGTCGTCTTCCACGCCGCGGCCCATAAGCACGTGCTCCAGCTCGAGTCGAACGTCCAGGAGGGCGTCAGCAACAACATCATCGGCACCCACCGCGTCGCGGCGGCGGCCGACAAGCATGGGGCCGAGGTGTTCCTTCTGATCTCGACGGACAAGGCCGTGCGCCCGTCCTGCGTCATGGGCGCGACCAAGCGCGCCGCGGAGATGCTCGTCACCGACCTCGCGCGCCGCTCCAAGACGCGGTTCGTCGCCGTGCGCTTCGGCAACGTCCTCGGCAGCTCCGGGTCCGTGCTCAAGATCTTCCAGGAACAGATCGAGCTCGGCCGTCCGGTCACGATCACCCACCCCGACGTCACGCGCTTCTTCATGACGGTCGAGGAAGCGGTCGGCCTCGTCCTTCAGACCGGCGCGATGGCCAAGGGCGGAGAGGTCTTCGTCCTCAAGATGGGCGAGCCGGTGCGCATAATGGACATGGCCCGCAACCTGATCCTCCTCTCGGGCCTCGAGCCGGGCCGCGACGTCGAGATCCGCATCACCGGCCTCAAGACCGGAGAGAAGCTGGCCGAGGAGCTCGTCGAGGACCCCGCAGGCCAGGAGGATTCCGAGCATCCCGACATCATGGTGCTCCGCTCGGAGAACCGGCCGATCGACGACCTCTCCCAGCGAGTGCTCGAGCTCGAGCTCGCCAGCCGAGGGTCGGACAAGGCCGGGCTGCTGCGCAAGCTCGTCGACTTCGTCCCGACCTTCACCTTGGACCCCGTCCACGGCGAGGGGTCCGGGGTCGAGATCCTCGAGTCCTAGCGCTCCGTCCGGCCGCGGAACCCGGAGACGACCAGGGCCTCGAGGGATTCCTTGATGACGCCCAGGCACCGGGCGAACACCTCGCGCGTGCGTCCCATCGGATCGTCCACGTCCACTTCGCCGAAGCCGGCGTGCTCGCGCAGCAACCGCGTGCGCTGGGTGAATTCAGGGTAAAGCTCGATGATGTGGTCGTGGTGCCCGCGCGCCATCACAAGGACGAGGTCCGCCCAGCGCAGCTGCTCGCGCGTCAGCAGGTTCGGACGATGGTTGAACGAGGGGACGCCCTCAGCCGTCAGCAAGGCGCGGGCGTGCTCGGGAACCTCGTACCAGCTCTCGGCCGCGGTGCCGCATGAGCGGACCTCCAGGCCGAGCCCGCGCGTTTCGGACCAATGCCTCAGCAGGTGCTCCGCCATCGCGCTGCGGCAGATGTTGCCGGTGCAGACGAATAATATTCTTTTTGGAAGGACGCTCACCGATTCACATTATAGCTTGTCTTTGGCGGACGGGGGTTGAGGCGGACCCGGGCTATATCGCATAATCGGGGCATGAAGCGCCTCGCTCTCGCCGCCGCCGTCCTCGTCGCCGCGACCTCGTCCGCGTTCGCGGGGGCCGATCAATACGGCGGCTTCGCCCGCTACGCCGACGAGGGCTCGCTGAAGCCGTTCGCCCGCGACCTCGGCGGCGTGCTGGGCGCGGCCACCTTCCAGAGCGGCCGGTCGCTCGGCCTCACCGGCTTCGACGTGGGCGTGCGCTTCGGCGGCCAGGCCTACCCGTCCAAGGGCAACGCCATCCTGCGCAACAACGGCGTGCGCGCCTTCGGCCTGCCTTGGGTGCAGGCCGAGGTCGGCATGCCCTTCAAGATCTCCGGCTTCATCCGCGGCATCTCCTACCAGGGCCTGACCATCGCCGGCGGTGGATTGCGCTATGGGCTTTACGCGCAATCCGACAAGCCCTGGGCGCCGCAGGTGCTCGTGTCCGCCGTCGCGCACTCCGTCGTGCACACCGACTTCTCCGCGTCGCACGCCGGCGCGAACCTCGTCTGCTCCGCCGGCACGCCGAAGTGGGCCCCTTACGCGGGCGTGGGCTTCGACCGCACGCGCCTCGTCGTGCGCCAGTCCACGCTCGACCCGCTGCTCAACGGGCGCGTCGTGAACACCTTCGAGAGCCGCTTCACCCTCGGCGTGCGCCTGACGCCCTACCAGTTCACCTACCTGAGCCTCGCCGCGACGATGGCCCACGGCCAAGCCGGCGCGGAAGCCGGCCTCGGTGTTCGTTTCTAAGAAAGGCGCTTTCCTCGCCGCCGCCGCGACCGTCCTCGCTTTCCTCCCGAGCCTGTCGCACGGCTGGGTCAGCCTCGACGACCCGATGTTCCTGCTCGGCGAGACCGGCTGGCGCGGCCTGGGCCCCGCCGCGTGGGCCTGGGCGTTCACCTCGAAGGTCGGCAGCGTCTATCAGCCCCTGGCCTGGCTGAGCTACGGCCTCGACTTCACGCTCTGGGGGCTGGACCCGCGCGGCTATCATCTGCAGAGCGTCCTGTGGCATGCGGTATCTTCCGGTCTCATGTTTCTGCTCGCGCGCCGTTTGCTCGAGCTCGCCCGGCCCGTCCGTCCCTCCGAGCCGGGCTGGGTCCTGGACGCCGCCGCTCTCCTTTCGGCCATGGTCTTTTCCGTCCATCCGTTGCGCGTGGAGTCGGTCTCCTGGGCCTCCGAGCGCCGCGACGTGATCTGCTGCGCCTTCGTCCTGGCGGCCGTGTGGGCCTATCTCAAGCCCCGCTCGATGAAGGTCGTCTCCGGTCTATTCTTCCTTTCGCTCCTGGCCAAAGGCATGGCCGTCTCCCTTCCCGTCGCGCTCCTCGCCCTCGATTTTTATCCTTTGCGCCGCATCGGTCCGCGCGGCGAGGGGATCAAAAAAGCCGTGTTGGACAAGTGGCCGCTCTTCGCCCTTTCCTTCGTTTTCGGCCTCGCCGGGATCTTCGTCCAGCACCGGATCCGCTGGACCTGGGAGCAGCACGGCCTCCTCGCCCGCCTGGCTCAGACCGCCTACGCCTTCGTGTTTTATGTCTGGAAGACCGTGCTGCCGACGGGGCTGGCGCCGCTGTACGAGCTGCGCCCTCCGCTGGATCCGTCCTCTCCGCGGTTCATGCTCGCGATCGTTCTCGTCGCCGTCGCGGCGGCCGTCTGCTGGCGTCAGCGCCGCTCGCGCCCGTGGCTGGCGGCCTCGGCCTTCTGGTACGCGGTCCTCCTCTTCCCGGTCAGCGGCCTGTTCCAGTTCGGCCCGCAGCTCGTCGCCGACCGGTATTCGTATATCACGACTTTGCCGTTGGCCGTCCTCGCCGGCGCGTCGTTCCGAGCGGGGCTCGCTCGCCGTCGCGAGGCGGCTTTGGCCGTTTCCGTCGCACTCGCCGCCGTCCTCGCCGTCGCGTGCGTGCGCCAACAAAAAATCTGGCATGACTCCGAGGCGCTGTGGGCGCGCGTGCTCTCCCGCGACCCCGCCTGCGCGATCGCCCACGGCTCCGTCGGCGTCCTGCGCGCCTCCGCCGGCCGCCTGGGCGAGGCCGAGGACCATTTCCGCCGCGCGCTGGCCGCCTTCCCCGGCTGCGTCGAGGACCAGGACCGCCTGGCCGAAGGCCTCGAGCTCGGCTTCGCCTTCCCCGAGGACGCGCGGCGCCTGCGCGCCGCCGTGGAGACCCATCCTTCCTGCCGCAAGGCCCGCGCCAACCTCGGCGCGGTGCTCGCCCAGAGGGGGGACTTCGACGCGGCCGTCGCGAACCTGCGCGTCAGCGTCCTGATCGACCCCGACGACCTCGGCGCGCGCCGCAACCTCGCGCGCGCCCGCGCCTCCCTCGGCGCCCGCCGCTGATCGGCGCGATCTCCGGGGCCGCGTCGCGCCTTTATGGGGGGGCTCCCGGAATTCCGCTTCCAAAGCCAAACATTTCCTCTATTTCCCGGAGGCTCAAATGAAGCTAATGTCCCATTGACACCAAAACGGGGCAATGCTACACTCCGAGGCGTCGCATAAGTGTCATAACTTAGAAAAACAAGGGGAACAATGAACATTTCCAACTTTCTCGTCGCCGCCCTTCTCTTGGCCTCCATCGGCGCATCCGCCCAGCCCGCCCCCGTGCCCGATCCGACCCAGCAGACCAAGGAAAATCTCGTCAAGCCGATCGATAAGTCCCCCGTCTCGTCCGGCATCAAGCTCTCCGGCGTCACCGGCGAGGTCCACATCAAGGTCGGCGGCGGCACGATGATCGTCAAGAAGGGCGAGCCCATCCCCGAGATCGCCTCCGGGTCCGAGATCGTCGTCGTCAGCGGCGACGCCAGCGTCGCGGTCGGCGGCACCACCATCAAGGCCGGCGCCGGCGACAGCTTCACCGTCACCGCCTCGGGCACCGGCGGCGCCAGCATCGCCGTGACCGGCGGCGTCGTCGCCATCGTCGACTCCACCGGCAAGAGCGTCGACCTCGCGAAAGGCGAGGGCACGACCGTCTCCATGACCGCCCCCGCCGCCACCACGACGACGCAGACGACGACCGAGAAGAAGACCGAGACCAAGACCGACGATTCCATCCCGGCCGACTCGACCGACTCGACCACCGGCACCAACACCACCAATCAGTCGAGCCCGGCCCAGGAGAGCGCCACGACCACGACCACGTCCACGACTTGCCCTCCGGTCACTTCCGTGTCGGCGCCGTGCCCGTAATTCTCATATTCCAATACCAGGATAGATAGATGACCAAACCCCTCAGCGTCCTCGCCGTTCTCCTCGCCGCCGTCCCCGCGTCCGCCGGCAACATCAAGCTCGGCGGCGTGGCCCTGAACCCCTACTACGGCTTCGAGACGCGCTACGAGGACAACATCTACCGCGTGCCGCGAAACATCAACAACCACGCCGTCGCCGGCGGCGGCGTGCGCGGCTCGTGGATCCTCTCCAACAACCTGGGCCTGAAGCTCTCCGCCCCGATCGGCGAGATGCACAAGGTCACCGCGCTGTACGACGTGACCTTCGAGAACTACCCGAAGCAGTCCAAGGCCAACGAGGCGATCAACCAGAAGGTCGGGGTCGGCTACGAGTTCAAGGGCTCCAAGCTCTCGGCGAAGCTCTCCGACGATTACGTCAACACGCAGGACCCGGCCTTCAACCCCAACGGCACCGTCGTCAACGGCTCTCTCGTCTCCCGCGAGCGCCGCTGGCAGAACACCTTGGCCGGCGAGTTGGAGTACACCCTCGGCGACAAGTTCTTCGCCGGAGTGGACGCCCAGACCGCGCGCCAGCAGTACCTCAACCGCAACGGCGGCGCGACCTCCCTGGCCAACACCCTCAACACCTCCGAGGTCACCTTCGGCGGCAAGGCCGGCTACAAGGTCGCCCCCAAGACCAAGGTGTTCGTCGCCGTCCACCGCACCCTCCTCCACTACACCGAGGAGACGCGCCAGGACAACCACCGCGACTGGGACGTGGACTTCGGCGTGGACGGCAAGCTCGCGCCCAAGCTGAAGGGTCTCGCCCAGGTCGGCCTGAACTACACGCAGTTCGACAAGGACGGCGCCAACCCCAACCGGGCCCGCATCTCCCGGCACTTCACGACCTTGGTCAAGCTCGACTACGCCGTGACCGAGAAGGGGACCTTCGTCCTGGCCGCCAACCGCGCGACCAACGACTCCTCGACCACCGGCAGCCGCTACTTCGTCTCCGCCGGCGCGAACCTCGCCTACAACCACAAGTTCGGCAAGCTCGGCGCGGGCGTCAACGGCGGCGTGCAGATCGACCGGTACTCCGAGAACATCACCCAGGGCACGGAGACCAAGACCCGCCGCGACGACAACTACACGCTCGGCGCGAAGACGGACTACAAGTTCAAGGAGTGGGGGACCGCGGGCCTGTTCTACACGCACAACGCGCGCTTCTCGACCTTCAGCCGCCAGTTCAGCTACCGCGACAACATCACCGGCGCGAACCTGAAGCTGAGCTTCTAAGGACCGCCTCGACGCGAAAAAAACCGGCCCCGGGAGAGATCCCGGGGCCGGTTTCTTTTTAGGGGGGAAATATCACGCGTGCTATCGCCGCTTTCCCAGCGTAATCAGCCACAGCACCAATGGCCTGAAACTTCAGGCCGTGGGGCGGGCTCCCACCAAGTTCGGCCGCAGATGCAGCGCTTTCATCACGCGAAATAAGCTGTTCCACTCGGGATTGCCGCGCTTGGATAGCATCCGGTGCAGGCTCTCCCGCCGCAGATCAGCCTCCCGGGCCACACGGCTCATCCCCGCGGCCTTGGCGACGACCGCGAGCGCCGTCAGGACGAGCTCGGGGTCGTTCTCCTCGAACGCGACCTGGATCGCGGCGTTCAGATACGCCCGCGCGCGCGCCGGATCCCTCCGGAACTCCCGTACCTCTTCCGCCTCATGCGATACCGACGGCGTTTTTTTCCTCATCTTCGCTCCCAATAATCCCGGCCGTAGTCCTGGGCCTTCCTGATATCCGCCGCCTGCGATCCTTTGGTTCCACCGCACAGCAGCACGACGATTTTGCCGTCGTCGTGAACATAATAGACGCGATATCCGGGGCCGGTATGGATCCTGAGTTCAATGACGCCGCTTCCAACCGGCCGGGAATCTCCGAAATTCCCGGTTTTCATCCTGTCGACGTGCGCCGCCACGCGGGCCGCCGGTGTATTATCCAGGCTACATAGCCAGTCCGAGTACGGGACCCGGCCGGACGGCGTTCGGTAGCGTCGTAATTCGTGATTTCGCTCCATGGATAGTGTAACTTATAAGTCACATTTGGTCAAGGCCCCCGCTCGAGCGTCACTCATCATACGATCGAGCCCCCACAAAAGTTCCCTCGCGCTCGTTGAAAAAAACGGATACTCCAGCCCCTTGGAACCTGAAAAAGCCGGCCCCGGGAGAGATTCCGGGGCCGGTTCTTTTATTGGGTGCTCGCACCGGTGCGAGTCCCGACTATCCTCAAGGATAGTCGGGACCGCGTCAGCGCGCGCGGTGGAGGGGGATGTCGAGGCGTATCGAATCGTAGCGCACGCGCGGCTCGAGGGCGCTGCGCTTCCCGTGGCCTCGTTTGAGCTGCACGAGGTCGAGCCGGGCCAGCATGGCCACGTCGTCCTGCGTGTTCTTGAGGGGCCGTCCCGTGGCCTTGGCCAGCGCGTAGACGGACTTCGGCCGGCCCTCCCGGATGGCTTTGAGCAGCCCCAGGCGCTTGGGCGTGAGCACGTTGCGGACGGCGTCGATGCTCTCGAACGACAAGCCGACCCGCGGCGCCCCGATCTTGCCCGCCTGGGCGTCGCGCACGACCGAGAGGAATTCACTCATGACTTCGCTGAGAGATCGAACCTGGATGGTGATGTTCTTTCGGATCATGTCATCTTCCTCCGGAAATGGGCCACTTCCTGGACGAATCGTTCGACCAACCTTTCGATGGTCGTGAAATCGCACGGCAGTTCCCGGCCGCCCAGATGCTTGTGATGTCCTTTCCCTTCCGCGTTGTCGTAACCGAGGATCCGGGTGCCTTCTCTCCCGCTATAGACGAGCGAATACTTTATCCCTTCGGGCTTGGCTGGCGAAGGCGTGACGGCCCACGCCTTGATTTCGACGATCTCCCCGTCGGAATACTCGACCTTCTCATGAAACAGCAGAACGGCCTTATGAGTCATAGTATACCGTATAAAGCGATATTTTCAAGGGGCGTTCGCTGCCTCTACCAGGCGGCCTCCACTTACCATACGATCGAGCCCCCACAAAAGTTCCCTCGTCCCTCCCGGCGCGAGGTGCCTTCCCGCTCTGCCATTTGTTATAATCCTCGTCGATGACCCGCAACCTCCTTCTCCTTCCGCTCGTCCTTCTCGCGGCCTGCGTCGGCGGCCCGTCCGCCCCCGCCGCCAAGGCCGTCACGCCCCAGTCCCAGGCCGAGGAAGCGGCGATCGCCACGGCCATCCAGCAGATCGAGAGCAAGAAGTCCGACTATCGCATCACCAACGCCGACCTCATCCGCATCACCGTCCTGGGCGAGGAGGACATGGCCCGTGAGGTCCGCGTCAGCGCGAACGGGACCATCACCTATCCCCTGATCGGCTCGGTCAAGGTAGGGGGGCTCTCCACCTCGGAGGCCGAGTCCGCGATCTCGACCAAGCTCAACGACTACCTGCGCGGCGCCCAGGTCACCGTCTTCATCAAGGAGTACGGCAACAAGAAGGTGTTCGTCTTCGGGCACGTCAACAAGCCCGGCGCTGTCGAGATCCCCACCGAGGCCAAGCTCACCGTCCTCGAGGCCATCTCCCAGGCGGGCGGCTTCACGCCTCTGGCCGCCCCCGACCGCACCCGCGTGGTGCGCATGCTCAACGGCGTGAGCCAGTCCTTCACGGTCGAGGTCTCCGCCATCACCAAGAAGGGCGAGAAGGACAAGGACATCACCCTCGAGCCCAACGACATCGTCTTCATCCCCGAAAGCTACTTCTAGCAGAGGTCCCATGGCCGATCCGACCCCGACGACAGGCGATGAATTCAACTTCGCGCATTACCTCGATGTGATCCTCCGCCGCCGCTGGATCGTGATCGCGGCCTTCGTCATCGTCTTCGTCACGACCGCCGTCGTCACCTTCACCACCCGCCCCGTCTACCAGGCGACCGCAATGCTCGTCATCGAGAAGGAGCGCGGGGGCGGCCAGACCCAGAACGGCTCGATGGTCGACAACACCAACGACGACTACTACCAGACGCAGTACAAGCTCCTGCAGAGCCGCTCACTGCTCGAGCGCGTCTACGCCGACATGGGCCTCGACAAGACGGAGGATTTCGCCGGAGGGGTCCTGGCGCTCCAGGGCTCGGTCACGATCGCCCCGGTCCTGCGCAGCCGCCTGGTCAACGTGCGCGTGGATTCCCATGACCCCAAGCTCGCCGCCGCCGTCGCCAACCGGCTCAGCGAGGCCTTCGTCGAGCAGAACCTGGCGAGCCAGCTCTTCATCTCCAAGGAAGTCCTGCAGGCCCTGAAAGCGCGGGAGGGGGACTCCAACGCCTCGGACCTGCCCGCCGTCGTCAACAACTCCCTCATCCAGTCCCTCAAGGGCCAGTACTTCACGCTCCAGACCTCCTACGCGGAGCTGTACTCCCGCTACACGGAGAAGCATCCGGCCGTGGTGCGCGTGAAGTCCAGCATGAACGCCCTCGAGTCCCAGATCCGCTCGGAGACGGCCCGGGTCGTCGCGTCCCTTAAGACCGAGCTGTCCGGCCAGCTCAAGGGCAACAACGTCCGCATCATCGACAGCGCGCTCGTGCCCGTGAACCCGATCAAGCCGAAGAAGCTGGTCGCGCTCACGCTCGGCTTCCTCGGCGGCCTGGCCGGGGGCGTCGCCCTCGCGTTCCTCATCGAGATGATCGACCAGACGGTGCGCACGCAGGAAGACGTCGAGAACAAGCTAAACCTCCCGTTCCTGGGCCAGATCCCGCTCTCGGCCGACGGCAAGGGGGCGGTCTATAAGTCCCTGCTCACGAGCGACCTCTCCCTGACGAGCGAGGCCGTGCGCAACCTGCGCACCATGGTGGATTTCGCGGCCATGCCGCAGAACATCAAGACCATCCTCGTGACCAGCACCGTCCAGAGCGAGGGCAAGAGCTATGTCTCCTCGAACCTCGCCGTGGCGTTCTCCCAGCTCGGGGAGAAGGTGCTCCTCATCACCGGCGACCTGCGCCGCCCCAGCATCCACAAGAACTTCGGCGTTTCCACCGAGCGCGGCCTGTCGGACTTCCTCGTCAAAGGCAAGCATGTCGAGGAGCTTGAGAAGCTCGTGCAGGATTCCGATGTGCCGGGCGTGAAGGTCCTGGCCTGCGGCCCGCGCCCTCCGAACCCGTCGGAGCTGCTCAACACGCCGCGTCTGGGCGCGTTGGTCGCCTGGTCCAAGGCGAACTACGATCGTGTTATCATCGACTGCACGCCGATGTTCCCGATCCATGACACCTTGCTGTGGGGGCGCCACGTGAACGCCGCCGTGTTCGTGGTGCGATATGGAGCCACCCGGACGCCGCTCGTCACCAAGGCGTGCCAGCGCCTCCAGGACGGCGGCATCAAGATCCTCGGCGCCGTCGTCAACGCCGCCAAACCGGGCGGGCTGACCTACTCCGCGTATGGCTATTACTACCAGCAGTACTATGAAGCCTACGAGCAGGAATCCGCCATGCCGCGCGCGTGAGCGCGGCGCCGTCTCGACGCGCCTGCGAAGGGCTGCTGTGGCTCATACTCTTCTTCGCCCCCGCGGCCTTCGGCGCGACCGAATGGTGGTCACGGGCCGTTCTTGAAGGCCTGATCTTCTGCCTCGCGGCCATGTGCGCGGCGCGCCGCGACTTCCATGTCCCCGTGAGCGCTCCCTTGGGCGGCTTCGGCGTCATCCTTGGGATCGGCTGCCTGCAGCTTCTGCAGGCCCATCCGGCCAACCAGCCTTTGGGTTTGATCCCGTTCACCGTTTCGCGTCCTCAAACCGTTTACGCGCTCAATTTTTGGGCGGCGCTGACGGCTCTTTATTGGTCCGCTTCCGGCATATTCCGCTGGGACGGAGCCTTGCGCCGCGCGTCGTGGGCTATCTTCGGCACCGGATTGTTCATCGCGGTCGTCGGGATACTCCAACGGGGGCAGGGCAACACCGCGTATTACGGCTTTCGCCCTATCCGCCCTGATTCCGTTCCCTTCGGCCCTTTCACCAACCCCAATCACGCCGCGAATTGGATGGCCGCGTCGACCTTGGTCGGCGCGGGCCTGGTTTGGGACCTGCTTCCTCGCCGTTCCTTGCCCCTGTCCGACCGGGCGGCTCAGATGGTCCTGGGGGCGTTCCTGATCTGCCTGTCGGGCGCGGCCGTCCTGGCGACGCGCTCGCGCGGCGGCACCCATGCCTTGCTCCTCTCGGCGCTTTTTACCGCCGGCCTCGTCGCCATTCGTGGAAGGCTGCGGCTCTTCCTCATGGGCGGCGTGGCTCTGGCTGGCGCCGCGTACGCCGGCGTTCTGTACGCCCATCCGAAATGGATCGGCCTTATAGGCTCCGCGGTCGATGGGTCGGCTGGCGAGCGCCTGTCCATGTACCGCTCAGGTTTACGCTTGCTCGCTGATTTCCCGGTCTTTGGGACCGGGCTGGGAGGATTTCAAACAGCCTTCGTCGCCTATAAGGAACCCATCGTCCACGCCGCCGTCGACCATCTCCATAGCTCCTGGCTCGAGGTCGCCTTGGAGGCCGGCGTGTTCGGCGCGGCCGCGCTCGGCGCGTCTTTTCTCTGGCCCATCGCGGCGCTCGGCCGTCGATTGGCGGGCGCTGGATCCGGGGCGCCGGCCGCGGGGTTATTCGCCGCGGCCCTGGCGCTCGTCCTGCACGGGCTCGTGGATTTCAACTTCCAGATCGCAGCCAACGCGGCCGTCATGGCGGTGATCTTGGCCGCCGTCACGGCCCGTCTCGCTCCCGGTGAAGGCAGACCCGTGCCGGTCGGAGGCTCGCGGGCTCCGTTGGCCGCGGTGTTCCTTGTTTTGGCGCTGCTGAGCCTTCCTCCCGGACTGTACGGAGGGCGGCCGCGCCTCGGGGCCCCGTTCGCGTTGCCCGGGGATTCCCTCGTCGCCCGAGCGGCGGTGAAGCCATGAGCCTCGAGCCCAACGTCGATCGGCATACCGTCAGCGGGTTCGGGGATGAGTGGCGGCACTTCGACCGCGTGGACGTCCCGGACTACGACCGGATCGGCGAGGACTATTTCCGCATCTTCCCGTGGGACCTTGTCCCGGCGGACGCCGTCGGTTTCGACCTGGGCTGCGGCACCGGGCGCTGGGCCAGGTACGCCGCGTCCAAGGCGCGCGTGCTGCACTGCATCGACGCCAGCGCCGAGGCGCTGGACGTGGCGCGGCGCAACCTCGCCAAGTCGGCGTCTGTCGTGTTCCATCACGCGAGCGTCGACTCGATCCCGCTTCCCGACTCCTCGGCGGATTTCGGCTATTCGCTCGGTGTTCTGCATCACGTGCCGGACACGGCGGCCGGGCTTAGAGCGTGCGTGGGAAAGCTGAAGCCGGGGGCGCCCTTCCTCCTGTATCTTTACTTCGCCTTCGACAACAAGCCGCGCTGGTATCGCGGGTTATGGTCTCTGAGCGAATTGGGTCGTGGGATCATCTCGAGGATGCCGCATCCGGTCCGGTTCGCGGCCTCGCAGGTTCTGGCGATGGCGGTCTATTGGCCTTTGTCGCGCCTGGCGCTCGTCCTGGAAAAGCTGGGCATGAGTGTGGATTCCGTGCCGCTGGCCTATTATCGCGACAAGTCGCTCTATGTCCTGCGCACCGACGCGCTGGACCGGTTCGGGACGCGTCTCGAGAAACGGTTCACCAAGGCCGAGGTCGAACAGATGATGCGCTCCGCCGGTCTGGAGCGGATCATCTTCTCCGATAAGCGGCCCTACTGGGTCGCCGTCGGGCTCAAGGCGCGGTAGGAGGCGACCGGTCCATGTGCGGCATCGCCGGCTTCCTGAGCAAAACTCTCCCCGAGGCGCCCGACGCCGTGGCGCGGCGCATGGCCGCCGCGCTGACCCACCGTGGGCCGGACGACGAGGGGGTCTGGACGGACGCCGCCGCGGGGCTCGGCCTGGGCCACCGCCGCCTGTCGATCGTCGACCTGACGCCTTCCGGGCATCAGCCGATGGCCTCGGCCGGGGGCCGGTTCGTCCTGGCCTTCAACGGCGAGATATACAATCACCTCGAGCTGCGCGCCGAGCTCGAGTCCGCTGGGGCCGCGCCGGTGTGGCGGGGCCGCTCGGACACCGAGACTTTGCTGGCCGCCTTCGAGAATTGGGGCGTGGACGCCTCCCTCGCCAAGGCCGTGGGCATGTTCGCCATATCCCTTTGGGACTGCCGTGACCGAACCCTGTTCCTGGCGCGGGACCGATTCGGCGAGAAGCCTTTGTATTACGGTTGGTGCGGGGGGGCCTTCGTGTTCGGCTCCGAGCTCAAGGCCCTGCACGCGTTCCCGGGCTTCGACAATCCCGTGAGCCGGGAGGCGCTGGCGCAGTACATGCGCTTCATGTATGTGCCGGCTCCTCGCAGCATACACGAAGGGATTTATAAGCTGGAGCCGGGGTGCCTGCTCGCCATCAAAGGCGCGGCGCCGGCGGAGGCGCCGGCGCAACCGCTGCGCCCACCGACGGCCTATGGGTCGCTGTCTCTGCGGCGCTGGTGGTCCATGGCCGAGGTGGTCGAGTCCGGGGCGAGGAATCAGCTCTCAGACGAGACCGAGGCGCTGAACCTGCTCGAGGCGGGCCTGTCGAACGCGGTGCGGCTGCAAGCGCTGGCCGACGTGCCGCTCGGCGCGTTTCTTTCCGGCGGGGTCGATTCGTCCGCGATCGTCGCCCTCATGCAGAAGCAGTCCGCCCGCCCGGTCAAGACTTTCACGGTGGGCTTCGAGGAAGCCGGCTTCGACGAGTCGCCCCACGCGCGCGCTGTGGCGCGGCATCTCGGTACGGACCATCACGAGCTGTTCGTGAGCTCCGCCGAAGCGCAGGGCGTCATACCCATGCTGCCCTCGATGTATGACGAGCCCTTCGCGGACTCCTCTCAGATCCCCACCCATCTGGTGTGCCGCGCCGCCCGGGGGCAAGTCACGGTCGCCCTCTCGGGCGACGCCGGCGACGAGTTGTTCGGCGGCTACACCCGATATTCTTGGGGTCCTCGCATCTGGAAATCGCTGTCCTGGCTGCCTTTCTCGGCTCGCCGCGCGCTGGGCGCAGCGATCGGCGGAGTGCCAGTCGCCGGGTGGAACGCCCTGTCGGGCGGCCGGGGCATGGCGCATGCCGGGGAAAAGGCCCACAAACTGGCTGCCTCCCTGCGGGGTGTGCGCGACGAGGGGGATCTCTATCTGAGCCTCGTGTCGGAGTGGCATGAGCCGGCGCGGGTCGTGCTCGGACGGGACGGCGGCGTCATGGTCGAGCCGCCGAGCCTGCTTGCCGATCCCCGGCCCCTAGCGGCCGCGGCCGATGGCCCGCTGAGCATGATGTACCGCGACACCATCAGCTACCTGCCCGACGACATCCTATGCAAGGTGGACCGCGCAGCGATGTTCGTCGGCCTGGAGACGCGCGTGCCCTTCCTTGACCATCGCGTGGCGGAGCTCGCGTGGCGCCTGCCGCTGGGCATGAGGATCCGCGACGGGCAAGGCAAGTGGGCCTTGCGCAGGGTGCTCGACAAGCATGTTCCGCGCGAGCTGATCGAACGCCCGAAGTCGGGCTTCGCCATCCCTGTAGGGAAATGGCTGCGCGGGCCGCTGCGGCCGTGGGCGGAGGGCCTGCTGGCGGAGGACCGCTTGCGGCACGAGGGGTACTTTCATCCGGAGCCTATCCGCCGAAAGTGGGCCGAGCATCTGGATGGCCGCCGGGAGCATACGGCCGGCTTGTGGGCGGTGCTGATGTTCGAATCCTGGTTGGAGAACCTGAACTAATGCTGCCCTATTGGTTCTTGTTTGGGACGACGGCGTGGATGGCATTCACGTGCGTCCCGCCGGAAGGCATCCAGGCGCGACGGTGGCCGGGTTGGTGGCTCGTGATGTTTGCGCTCTTGGTGCTGATGATCGGGCTGAGGCATGAAGTAGGGGGAGACTGGGGTCAATATCTGAGGCACCTCGAGAATGCCGAATACGAAACCCTTGTTAACGACCCGGCCTACGGTTTCCTGAATTTGCTGGCGGGCAAAATGGGGGGGGGCATCTATTTAGTGAACACGGCGTGTGCCGCGTTCTTTAGTTACGGGCTGGCCATTTTCTGCCGCGCGCAGCCGCGGCCTTGGCTCGCGCTGGTCGTGGCCGTCCCTTATTTGATCATGGTGGTCGCCATGGGCTATACGCGTCAGGGCGCCGCCCTCGGGCTGGTTATGCTTGGACTGGTGGCCTTGTCGGAGCGAAAACTAACAAACTATGTGTTCTTCGTGGCGCTCGCTGCCGCATTTCACAAATCAGCTGTTGTCATGATGCCACTGGCGGTGTTTGCGGGGACCCGAAACAGGCTTTGGACCGCTCTTTGGATCTGCCTGTTATCTGCGGCGTGGTATACGTTGTTGCTGCAGGACTCGGTGTCCGCGCTAAATACAAATTACATGTTGGCCCAATACCAGTCGGAAGGCGCGGCCGTGCGTGTGGCCATGAATGCGGTGCCTGGCGTTATTTTCTTGTGCTTTCGGCGCCGCTTTGAGATGTTGGAGTCGGAGCGCAACTTTTGGACTTGGATGTCGATTGGAAGCCTGGTCTTCGTCGGGTGGCTGGCCGTCTCACCTTCATCGACGGCGGTCGACCGCATGGCGTTGTACTGGATTCCGCTCCAGCTGTTCGTGCTCTCGCGCTTGCCCGATGCCGTGGGAAAGCCGAATAGCCGAGCGATGCAGTTCTGGATAGTGGCCTACTGCGGCGCCGTCCAATTCGTCTGGCTAGTGTTTGCTTCACATGCTATGTATTGGGTTCCCTACCAATTCTACCCGTGGGTGCTCTTGTGGCGTTAGGTCACTCAAGGCTGCGCATAGCAGTCGTTTCCAACACCGCCTGGTATCTATTTAATTTTAGGCTCAATCTGATGTTGGCGCTTCAGGTCGAGGGTTATTCCGTGACGGCGGTGGCGCCGGAGGACGGCTATGCCGAAAAGATTCGCGCGGCGGGCATCTCGTTTGAGGCCGTTCCGCTAGCCGGACGCGGCGTCAATCCTATCGTTGAGCTCCAATCCGTGGTTCGGCTCTGGACCTTGCTTACGCGGCGGCCGGGCGGCCGCTTCGGTTTGGTCCTGAGCTACACTCCCAAGGGCAATTTATACGCGGCCTTGGCCTGCATGCCGGCGCGCATCCCGTTCGTCCCCAATGTGTCGGGCCTCGGGCGGACCAGCATCCGACGCTCCATCCTCACTTGGGTGGTGGAAACGCTGTACCGCGTGACCTTGCGCCGTGCCCACCGCGTGTTTTTCCAAAATAACGACGACCTTGAGTCCTTCGTCCGAAAAGGACTGGTGCGGGCGGATCTGGCCGAGCGCCTGCCTGGCTCAGGAGTGGACCTCGTGCGCTTTCAACCGACCGACGTCGGTATGGCGCCGGCACGCGCCGCCGACGCACCGGTGTTCCTGCTCATGGCCCGTATGATGTGGGACAAGGGTGTCGGAGAGTATGTGTCCGCGGCTCGCGTCGTCAAAGCGCGGTATCCACAGGCACGCTTCCAATTGGTCGGCTTTTTGGATGTAGCGAACCCGTCCGCCATTTCGCGTGTGCAGATGGACGCTTGGGCGGCAGAGGGTTTGGTGGACTACCAGGGGCCCACGGATGACGTGCGCCCCTGGCTGGCGCTGGCCGACTGCGTGGTACTACCCTCCTATCGCGAAGGCGTGCCCCGAACCTTACTCGAAGCCGCCGCCATGGCCCTCCCCATCGTCACAACAGACGCGCCGGGCTGCCGCGACACGGTAATGGATGGAGAAACGGGATTCCTTTGCCGGGCCGCCGACGCGAAGGATTTGGCGGAAAAGCTGCTGCGCTTCACGGCGCTGCCTTTGAAAGAACGCGAGGCCATGGGACGGCGCGGTCGCACGTTCGTGGAGAAAAACTTCGATGAAAAGTTTGTCCTTCAGCGGTACATTGACGTGGTGAAGAAATTGGCAGCATGAGCAGTAAACCATGGGCGCAGTTGGCGTATCGCAATAGTGCTGAAAACGGATAGTATGTTTTTCATTAGATCAGTTGCGCCCGGTAGAGTCGTTCCAATTGGCCAGCCAGGCTCGAGAAGTTGAAGTCCTGAACCCGTGCGGCTCCATATTGAACGAGCCGTGCGCGTTCCGTGCTTGAGGCGAGCACTGTTTCGATCGCAGCCGCCATTGCCTCCACGTCATAGGGATTAAAATAAACCCCCTTGTCTTGAGTGATTTCCCTGAAAACAGGGATATCGCTGAGAACCATCGGGGCCTTCGCGGCCATGGCTTCGAGTATCGGGATCCCGAATCCCTCGTACGAGGAGGGGAAGATAAACAATCCGCATAGCTTGTAAAGGCAGCGCACCTCCAAGTCGCTGAGGCCGCTCATGAACTTTACGCAGCCGGAAAGATGCGCTGACGCGACAAGAGCTTCGATGGCTTGGCGCTCACCGCTGTTGTTGCCGACAATGACCAAACTGCACGAGCGGCCCCGGTCGCGAAGCCGGGAAATTGCCTCGACCAAGCGAGCATAATTCTTCCTTTCTTCGAAGTGCCCGACCGCCAGAATGAATTCATTCGGCAGCTCATATCGTTGGCGAATGGCGTTCTTATGCGATTCCGAGACGATGTCGAATTCACCGGCGTCTAGTCCGTTGTAGATCACGGAAATCGGTACACCTGGAAATAAGCCGAGAATCTCCTTCTTCATCGCCTCCGAAACCGTGATCACATGGTCGGCCGATCGCAAGGATCTTTCCAAGAACAGCGTGTATGCCGCGCCCTGCAGCAAGCCGGAGCCGGGGCGCATTCCGCGAATGTCATGGATCGTCAACAGCGTCCGTCCGGACGGCGCTTTTATAAGCGGCAGGCTCATGCCCTCGAAGATATCGCTCTTGTCTTGAGAGAGGGCGTCGTTCCAATACCGAAGCCCGCCGAAGAACCTTCGGAGGCGGCCTTCGCTCGGCAACGGAGTGCGTTTGTAGGAGACATTGGACGCCCCCTGGAACCATTTCCCCACGCGGCAATCCAGCGGCTCGTAAACGACGAATTCAGCATCGGGCAGACGTTTCACGAGCTCGCTGTAGATTCCGACGAACCGTTGTTTCGCTCCGGAGGGCCTGTCGTTGAAGCACGTCGCATTGAGTCCTATTCTCAGGGCGTCACCAGACCCAGAACTTCGAAATGCCGAGTGAGCACCGTGGCATCTTCGAAGAGATTGACCGCATAGGTGAGCATGTTCATTGAAATAGGCTTGTCTAGCGCCCGCTCGATGCCCGGCCGCCATCGCGAGGGGATCTTGTACTGGGACGAGATAGCCATACTTCCCGTCCAAATCTTCACGTCAATGTTCCTTATGGCAAAGTGCGACGTGGTACGGCATCAACCCGAGCAGCAAGTCGTTGATCAAAAGGTTCGTTGCGGGTCCTAGTATTCGCGAGTTCAAGCCTTTTACAAGAACATTGCGGATGAAGCCCCCCGTCGCGGTTTTGGCGAGATGGCGAGGAACAAATGAGATGGATATATTCTTGCCGAATTGCCCCTCAGCGAGCACTCGGAGCTCGCTGAGCGACAATAGAGATATTTCATCGATGCTCCGGTTCTGTCGCATTTGGATAATCTTTCGGCGAATCGGCTCGGGAATAAATCCGAAAAAAGGAAGCCGGAAATGGGGTTCAAAGTAGGATGAGAAACGATTCGGAGACAGAACAAAAAACAATCCATTTGATTTGAGAACGCGTTTGGCTTCGATGAATAGCGCACGTTGGTCGGAGATATGCTCAATAACATTGTTGGAGTGCACAAAGTCGAATGTGCCGGCCTTCAGGGGCAGGCGCTCCACGCTCCCGCACACAAGTGTGACGTTGGTTAAGCTCCGTTCTTCTATTAGCTTCTTCGCCAGCAGCAAGTAGCAAAGGGAGAAATCCAATACCACCAACTCCTTGAAATGGGTCGCGAAGCCGTCTATGAACAGCCCTAATCCGCACCCATTCTCCAGCGCGATGCCGTTGCCGGGCTCACCGAACGCGGCCGCTCCGATGTAGTGGGGAATTTTCTCCAATATCGCTTTCCCATGTGCGAGCTGGTCCTCGCTGAGGGGGCGCGGAGCGATCGCTCCTTGGACGCACAGATTCCTGATATCGCTATGCGCGAGATGTTCTCCTCGCTTATGCTTGTCAATTAGGATTCGATAGACATCCTGTAACTCGTTGAACGTCGCAGCCTTGCCGAAGGCGACGCTCAACTGCTCGGCAATCAGCCGATCGTCCGCGATTGAGAATGCCGCGGTGATGTCGCTCACATCGTCTCGGAAATCGGGAATTCCCAGCAGCATCGGGACAAACCGAGCGCAGCCTTCGCATGTGAGCCCCTCGATGCTCTCATTGAAAGCTCCTGAGTGGCATCGGGGGCAAGTCAGAAATCGATTCTGTTTCATGATTTGATCAGTGAATTCGCGAAGGTTGGAGGAACTCGCGAGGTTGCCGTCTGCCACCATGGCCGATGAGCGCTTCATCCGCGATAACCACCCCGGAACATATGAAGGAGTGGCTCGGCACCTTTACACGCCGGCCAATGGAAGCGCCCCGTTGAATCTCGACAAATGGGCCAATGAATGAATTGTCACCGATGACGCAGCCATAGAGGTTAGCAAATCCGGTAATTCGAACCTTTGCGCCTAGCTGAACATCATCTGCAATTCTGCGAAAAACAGCAATCATTCTGTTTTCCTCTCGTTTTCACATTTCCTAAAAAGTGTTTCGTAAGCACTCACCTCTATTTCGTCCAGTGCTTTGGGATCCATCATTTCCATTGCCACCTGACGCGCCTTTTGCCCCAAACGAAGTGCTTGATCGGGCTCAGCCAGCAACCGGGCCGCCCTACGAGCCATCTCCTCCCAATCACCGGCGGGAACCAACTCTCCCGTTTCGCCGGTGCGGATAATCTCCCCCTGCCAATCCAGGTCGTATGCTACGATCGGCGCACCGGCCAGGCAGGCCTCCGTCAACGCCCGCCCCATGAGAGGCGAAAGCACCAACCGGGCGTGGGGGAGAACCGCCGCAATCCATTCTTGCGAACGGTTTCCGGCAAAAAATACATGCCCTTCAAGCCCTAGCTTCCGAGCCGTGGCTTCCAATGGCATCTGCAGACTTCCGTCCCCGACGAATACAAGATTGACATCGTGCCCCGTCGCCCTAAGCCTCTTCAAGACCAAGAGATTGTGTTCCGGTTGTTTAATCTCCTCGAGCCGACACACTGTCACCAAGAATATCCCGTCCACACCGATCTCCCGAACTAGCTGCAGCCCGCGCCCACGCGCTGATGGCTCTGTGAAATGCAGCGGATGGATCAAGTTGCCATACCGAAAAATTACCCCCCGCTCTGGCTTTGCCCCATTGGCCATCGCAAATCCCAAGTTATTCAGGTTCGGCGCGGCTACAAGATCACATTGTCTCAATACAAATCTTTCGATCAGTTTTTCTAGGAAAATGAACCTGATTAACCTGGGAAAGACAGCTTTGCCAGTGCTTTTCCTGTGCCAATCATAATTACCACTCACTCTGATCGCCAGTGGAACTCGGAGCAACCGCGACAGCACCCAACCCATCAGACCCAAATAGTAGGGATCACCAATACGAACCACGTCCACTTTGGCCTCCCTTGCCATTCTTAATAGCAGCCGCACCAACCCAATCTGCGCCAAAAAAAGATTCAGCGGGGGCAGGAAGCGCCATCTCCGTCCGATTCCGATTTTACCTTCCACGAACACATGGGACTCTTCCAACTGGGTGATCACGGGATCGCCAAACCTCTTGTCACCCAATTCGTACAGGCCAACCAGCGGGTGCACCGAAATCACCTTGCCGAAATACCCGCCAAGGTGCCGACTTTCCAGGGCTTGTTCCAAGTGCCTTTCCCTGAACATAGTTAGGGTATAGGACATATCCAGAATGAGAATCTTCTTCATATAAGTTAGGTGTAGTCCAGACAAATTGCAAAGCTAAGATTGCTGCCCGCCTGCGAAGCCGATTATGCCCCTGGAAATCCCGTCACCTCTTGCGAAGCGGCCATCGTTCGGGGTAATAGTCGCGGTTTTCCGCCGGCCGGACGACGTAGCGGAGATCGCGCGTATCCTCTACGGCATACGCGCAAATATCCTCAAACCATTTCGGAACATGCCTGCCGATCCCGGCCTCCAGTAACCTAAATGCCAACTTCGCCCCGTTCACCATGGCGACATGGATCCATAGCGTTATTAGCAATAGCCCCTTATGCAAGGGCGCGCAGGATGACGCCAAAATTCCCATCGTTTGATTGCCCGCGAGGACCAGAAACGGCTTCCGGTACTTTGGCATGGGCCGCCCGCTGGTGGAGCGGGAATGCTCTTGCCCCGGAGAGGGGCGGTATCGGAGCCCTTTGGCAGAATAGAAATAGAGTGTCTCGGGAACCTGGCGAAATTTCCCGATCAGCAGCAGCTCAAACAGCAGTGCATTGGATGAGCCGGCATCAGGTCTCCAGAGAGAGGTCCTCCGCAGCGCATGGGATCGGATCACGCCATATATCGTCGTGTCGGAATACCTTCTGAGAAATCGCCAGTACCGCTTCAGAACGGATGGCTCGTTATCGACGTTGTCGATCGTGTTGATGTGCATCAGATTGTCGAATGTTTTCCAGAAAACACCGGTATGCGAGTGGCACAAGACTGTATCTTCGTCGGATTCCAGCACCGCGATGCACTTTGAAATACAGCTCGGATCGCGCACGTCATCCTGATCCGCCCAGACAAAATACTTGCCCTTTGACAGGTGGAAGAGTTTATTGTAGTTCTGTACGATACCGAGGTTCTCCGCATTCGCCAAGTACCTTATATTTGAATTCCGCGCCGCATACTCCTGGCAAATCGCCCGGGAACCGTCAGTCGAACCGTCGTCGCAGATTATGATCTCCAAGCACGGATAATCCTGCCGCACCAGCCCATCCAGCGCCCGCCGAAGCGTTTCGGCCCCGTTGTAGACGGCACAGCCAACGCTGACCAGTGGTTTCGGTTCAACCGCGTTTGTTAGTGTTTCCATTATTTCTCGCCTTATTCATCAAAATATCGGCCTGACTTCCCTCAGCAAATCCTCGTTATGGAACCTGAGTTGAGGGCGAACCGCTTATCTCCGGGTAACTCTGCTTAATTCGGCGGCCCAGGTACTTGGATCCGTCCACATTTAAATGGTTGCTGTCTCTATAAAGTAAAATCCCATTATTGGCCATGCCGCAGAACTCCGCGTTGCAGAAGTAATCCCCAACTCTTACGACCTTTACGCGGGGGTTCTTTTCTTTAATCGACTTTTGAATTGGCCAAAAGACGCTCAGCTGTTTTTGGTAATAGTCGATATTCTCAAGGCAGCGATTTTTCTGCCAAAGCCTACCGGCATACTTGCATTTGCTGGCTTCAAATGGGAAATTCGGAACATCGTCAAAAATGTAAACCAACTTGTTCGCTGCAGTCAGATAGTCCACTGTTTTTAGCAGCTCGGACTCTGCGCCGGCCTTCGAGGCATCGTTTATCTTGTCACCCCACCGTGCGGCTATTATTACGGTGGTAATGCCGCCGTCGCTGATTAAGTATTTGAATATTTTATCGAAGTCGTTGTTGCTCAACAGCGGCAGGCCAGTTTTGGTGTAAACGACTACATTTGTTCCGGCTAATTCTTCCGCCAGCCCTGGAAACAAATGCTGGGCATGGCTGTCGCCGATGATTGCGACCTTAAGGGGCGAATTCTTTTGAGATTGATAGCATGTCTCGAACCCATTCCAAAAGCCCGTATCTTCTCGCATATAATCCGGGGTGCACAGGCCGTATTTCTCGCTTAAAAAATTGAAGAACAGATAGGGGCCCAGATCGCCGTTGTTCGCCATTTGCGGCAGCGTTGCCCGAGACTTGAAACCATCTTGAGTATAGCCCGCATAACCAGCGCCTCCTAAAACCGTCATTAAAATAATTAGGACGCCGATTTTAATCCTTCCATGGCTGCCAAGCCGTAGCGGCCTTTCAACCAAGACGTATGTCAGCCACGCCAAAGCAAAGGAGACCAGGACGGCGACGAATCTGTCCGCCTGAGGCGCCTCTCCGCCGTGCAGAATTCGAAGAAATGAGAGCATCGGCCAGTGCCACAAATACAGCGGATAGCTGATAAGGCCGACCCATAGCGCCGCTTTGTTCGATAAGACATGCGAATTAAATAATGCCGACGGCCCTGCGGAAATAACTAGAAAAGTCCCTGATGTCGGCAGCAGCGCCCACCATCCGGGGAATGCCCGGGCTTGATTGATAAGCACAAAGCCGATTAGTAGCAGCGTCGCCCCCAGAAAAGCCTGTGCATTCTTGTGGCGGCTGTTCCAGTGTGGTTTATGGAGCGCGATATAAGCCAGCATGCCGCCGACCATTAATTCCCAAAAGCGCGCAAAAGGCAAATAGAAAGACGCGGTTGGATACCTATTGATTGCGTAGATATTTACGGCAAATGAGACGGCCGCTACGGTCGATGTGATGGCAATAAAACTCCATCGTCGCCGCCACATAAATGCAAGCAGTAGCGGCCAGAAGATGTAGAACTGCTCCTCGATGGACAAACTCCATAAATGCAGTAATGGCTTCATCTCGGCGGTGTTGTCGAAGTAGCCGCTTTCGCGCCACAGCACCAGGTTGGAGACAAACCCTGCGCCGCCGGCGATATGTTCACCGAGTTGCTTGTATTCGTCCGCCAGCAATGCAAACCATCCAAAGGCAAAGCATGCGAGCAACACGACTAAGAGGGCGGGGAATATGCGTTTAATGCGCCGACCATAAAACTCGGTTAGGCTGAAGTTGTTATCTTCCAGGCCCTTAAATATTATCGTTGAAATCAGAAAGCCGGAGATGACGAAGAAAATATCAACGCCGCTAAACCCGCCGGGAATCCTCCCAGGGGCGACATGAAAGCCCACTACCGATAGAACTGCTACAGCGCGCAGGCCGTCGATGTCCGGGCGATAGTCAGCGCGCGTGCTTGGTTCTCGCATTAGCCACCAAAGCCATGATAGTTGAAACCCGTCACTCGCCGTAGAATTCGGCGATACGGGCGACCACGGCGCGCTGCTGCTCTTCGGTAAGTTCGGGATAAATAGGTAAGGCCAGGGTTTGGAGGGCGGCGCGCTCGGACTCGGGTAGGGAGCCCTTCTGGCAGCCCAGGTACGAGAAGCACTCCTGCAAGTGCAGCGGCACGGGATAATACACCTCGGCTCCGATGCCGTGCTTTCCGAGAAAATCGCGCAGAGCGTCGCGCCGTTCAACGCGCAAGACGAATTGATTGTAGATGTGCGGGTGGCCAAGCCCAAGCCCAGCCCACAGCGACACCGGAAGTCCGACCTGAGGGAGCGGCTTCGCTCTAAAAAGACGCTCATAGCGGGCCGCATTTTCCTGTCGGCCGCGCGTCCAGACGTCCAAATGCGCGAGCTTCACCGACAGAACAGCCGCTTGCAGCGCATCGATGCGGAAGTTCCCGCCGATCAAACGGTGGTAATACTTTGGCTGACTGCCGTGGGCACGCAGGATACGGGCGCGTTCGGCAAGCGCATCGTTGGAGGTGAGCACCATGCCGGCGTCGCCAAGCGCCCCCAAGTTCTTGCTCGGAAAAAAAGAAAGGCAGCCGAACTCGGCCATCGTGCCCGCCCGCCTCGCCCCCCGATACTCGGCGCCAATCGCCTGAGCGGCGTCCTCTACTACCGGAATACCACGCGCCTTAGCGGCGGCCAGGATCGGGTCCATGTCGGCGCACTGGCCATAGAGATGGACGGGAATGATGCACTTGGTCTTTGGCGTAAGCGCCTGCACCATCTTCGCGGGATCAATGTTGTAGGTGGCCGGATCGATATCGACGAATACAGGCTTGGCGCCCAAACGGGCGACTGCACCGACGGTTGCGAAAAACGAATAGGACGTGGTGACAACCTCGTCACCGGGGCCGACGCCAAGAGCCATGAGCGCCAAGAGGAGCGCATCAGAGCCGGAAGAGACGCCGATCGCATGCTTGGCGCCGCAGTAGGCGGCCGCTTTCGCTTCAAAAGCGGAGACCTCCTCGCCCAGGATGAATGCGCCGCTGTCGAGCACGCGCGTAAGCGCTTCGAGGATCTCCCCTCGCAGCGGCCGGTGCTGGGCCTTAAGGTCGAGAAGCGGGACTTTTATCGATGTAAGTGACTTGGTCATTCTTTAGCGTGTAGGTCTTCCCGCAGGAGCAGCAGGCTTTGCCGGACTCGAAAGAAAGCTTGACGCCACATACGCACATCCAGCCGGCGCGGCGCGCGGGATTGCCCATAACGAGCGCGTAGTCCATCACGTCGCGGGTAACGACCGCGCCGGCCGCAACGAAGGCGTATCGGCCGATGGTCGTGCCGCAGATGATGGTACAGTTGGCCCCGAGGCTGGCACCGTGGCGAACGTGCGTCGGGCGCAACTCGTCCATGCGCACGACCTCGCTTCTTGGGTTGAAGACATTTGTGAATACCATCGACGGACCGCAGAACACGTTGTCTTCGAGAGTTACGCCCTTGTAGATCGAGACATTGTTCTGGACCTTCGTGTTGTCGCCGATCGTGACATCGGGGCCGATTACGACGTTTTGACCTATTTTGCAGGCTTTACCCAGTCGCGAGCCCTTAAGAATGTGGGAAACATTCCAGATCTTGGTGCCCGCGCCAATCTCGACGCCATCGTCGATGACAGCCGACTCATGGGCCCAGAACTTGACATCTGGCCCCTTCGCCGCAGGCGCCGAGACTTGGCGTTTCTCATCAAGCGCTTCCTGGCATCTTTCCAGCACGCTCAATACCGCCAATCCTTCCCTTCCGTCGGTTCTCGGCTTGCGACGCGTTTCTACGCACTCAAGGAAATGCTCGCACTCGCGGCGCAAAGGCTCTTCGTTCACAACAGCGACCGACTCTCCGACCGCCTTGGTGGCGATCGGTACCTGGTTCTTCCACTGGATGTTGTGGTTGTAGAGCACGAGCTTGCGCTCGGGCTCGAGGTCGTCGAAGACCGCCATCTTTTTCTCGCCTACGACAACGAGCTTCTGCTCCTTGAACGGGTGCAGCCAAGAGACGAAAATGTGCGCCTTGACTCCGCTGGGAAACGAGAGCAGGCTCATGGTTACGTCAGCCAGCTTCTCGTGCAGGTAGTTGCCGCCCTGTGACTGCACGGATTCTGGCTGCTCTCCGAGAAGGCCGAGGATGACCGAGATGTCGTGTGGCGCGAATGACCAGAGGGCATTCTCCTCGCGGCGTATGCGTCCCAGGTTCAATCGATTGGAATAAATGTATTGAATGCGCCCGAGCTCGCCATCGTCAATAAGCGCCTTGAGCTTGATCACGGCCGGGTGATACCACAAAAGATGGCCGACCATCAGGATGCGGCCGTCGCGGTCGGCCAGCTCGACCAGGGCTTTGCCGGAGGCGGTCGACAAGGACAAGGGCTTCTCGACGAACACGTCCTTGCCCGCCGTGAGCGCTTCGCGGGCGACTGAAAAATGCGTAGCGGCAGGGGTCGCCACCACCACCGCCTTCACCTTGGGATCGGTGAAGACCTCAGCTTGAGATGCGTACGCCCTGACCCCATACATTTTTGCCGCAGCCCCAAGACTCTCTGGGTCAGCGTCATAGACACCAGCAAGCACTCCCAATTCGCTGAAGTTGCGGACCAAATTCTTGCCCCATTGGCCCGCGCCCAGTACCGCGATGGATGGGGATCTTTGTTTCATCATTGGATAGCGAATATGGGGTATTTTACTATTAAATCAAGGATCAGCCTGCGGATGACCTCGAACGGGCAGGCGGTGTCGAGGACAAGCAGCTTGGTGGCCATCAGCGACCGAGGAACGCCTCCGTGTCGGCGAGCGCGATCTTCAGTGTTCCCCAGAAGTCCTGGTTGAATGAAATCCCGAGATGCTCCTGAATCTTTCGATTATCAACGTCGAAATGCATGATATCGCCTACGAGTGGCGCGCCGTGCTCGACCTTCAAGCGGCGATCCTTATCGAGAATTGCGAGCATGTTTGTCGCCAGCTCATTGATCGAGACTTTGATGCCCGACGCCGCGTTGTAGACTTGTCCGCGTGCTCTCGGATTCATCGCGGCTGCGAGGTTCGCGCGCACCAAGTCCTTCACCCAAGTAAAAGAGCGCACCTGCTGCCCATCGCCGAAGACGATGGGGTTCTGGCCGTCGACGATTCGGCGAAGGAAGATCGACACCACGCCTCCGAATTCGTTTGACTCCTGCCTTGGACCGTAAACGTGGAAATACCGGAGAATCGTGGTGTCCAGCGCATGCAGATGGCGGAAAACATCGACGTAACGCTCTCCACCCAGCTTCGACACGCCATAGTAAGAGACCGGGGCGAGAGCATGGTTCTCATCAGTCGGGAAAACCTTCGGCTCTCCGTATACCGATCCGGTCGAGGCATGAACAAACTTCCTGATTCTGTGCTTTAACGCATAGGAAATGAGATTGAGCGTGCCCCCCGCATTGACCTCCAGATCTCTTTGCGGATCCAAGAGGCACACATTCTTTTTCGATGCCGCGTTGTGGAACACCGTGTCCGCACCTTCAAAGAGCGCGGCCATCTCAGCGTCATGGTCGCAGATATCTTTATCGACGACGTGATAATTCCGGTGATTGGACAGAAACGCGACGTTGCTCTTCTTCCCGGCTGAAAAGTTGTCGAGGCAGTAGACCTCGGCGCCGAGCGGTATGAGCGCCTCGCACAGGTGCGACCCGATGAATCCGGCTCCACCCGTGACGATGATCTTTTTGCCGCTAAAAAAAACCTTCTCGTCAGTCATTCTTCTCTCCGTGTTGCTGGGCGCTCGAATTATTGCATTTTGCGGTGATCGAGAACCTGAAGCTTTCGAGAGTCGATATGTGAACGCGTGTTGAGTTTTAGCGCAAGGTGTGCAGGAGGCGGCCCCGCAGAGTGAGCACTAAATAGAGATCGGTATTCTTCATTGACAAATAGCTGGAGCAGTAATGTTGCCGCCGGTGTTCATGTTGCGCGCGCTCCCTCACCCGCCGCGCGCAGCCGGGCAACCGTATCCGCGACCCCTCGTGAGATGTCGCCCCGTGGCGCGTAGCCTTTCGCGCGAAATTTGGCGTCGAGTACCTCGTATGACAGTTGATTCATGATCTGCGCGTCGACGAAATCGATTTTTAGGTCCGGCACGTGGCCGCGGATTTCGTCGGTGATGCGGCGTACCGTGTAATTGCCGGTCAGCACGTTGTATAGACCGCCGTCGAACATCGACTTCTCAAGGATGAATCGGAAGGCGCCCATCGCGTCCTCGAGGTCGAGGTACGGGCGCAACTGGTCGTAGGCCGTGCGCCAAACGGTGATCGGCTGGCCGACGCAAGTCTGCCAGCAGAACTTGTTGACCGCGGTGTGGAAGCGCATGCCCGGCGAGACGCCGAAGATCGTGCCGAAGCGGAAGGAGACGGCCTTGAGGCCCTTCGCGCCGAGCTCGGCGACGAGACGCTCCTCCTTGAGCTTGGTCTCGGCGTAGGGGCTTTGCGGCTTGAGCTCCTCGGGTGAGCAGTCCTCGTCGATCTGCTTCGCGGAGGTCCCGTAGACGCTCGTCGAGGAAAGGTAGACCAGCGGGGCTTTCGCGGCGAGGCAGGCCCCGGCGACCTTCTCGGTGGCCTGGAAGTTGTTGCGTTCGAGCTCCTTGGCTATCTCGAAGCTGGCCGCGGCGTTCGTGATGGCCGCGAGGTGGAAGACCGCGTCCGCGCCGTCGAATATCGGGGCGAGGTCCGTCTTGGTGACGTCGGCCTCGATGAACCGGTAGCGCGCGCCCTTGGGGAGGTCGAAGAGCGAGCAGTAGCGCTGCGCGGACATGTTGTCGATCATCACGATCTCGCAGCCGGGACGCCAGGCGGGCAGCTCGCGAATCAACCGCGACCCGATGTGCCCGAGGGCGCCGGTGACGACGACCTTCATTTCCCGTCTCCGTCGCGGAAAGAGAGGAAGGCGGGGTAATCGCGAAGGTAGTCCGACTCTTCGAACAGGCGGTCAGCCAGGACCATCAGCATCGTCTCGCTGGAGAAATAGCGCTGTTCGGCCCAGATCGAGGGGGGGATGTGCAGGCCCTTGAGCGGCGAGTCGAGGACGAAGGTCTTCTTCTCGCGGCCGTCGTCGCAGGTCACCTCGACTTTGCCGTGCACGCAGATCAGGAACTGATGGCAGCGCCTGTGGGCATGCTGCCCGCGGATGTCGCCGGCGTGGACGCCGTAGACGAAGAAGGCGCGCGCGATCTGAAATGGCAAATCCCGCCCGCCCTCGACGAAGCCGAGGTTCCCGTTGACGTCGGGAGCGTTGCGGATGCCCGCGACCTTCACCGAGTCGACGCTCAGGAGCGGGGGGGCGACGAGCTCTTTTTCAACCATGAGTGAACAGGAGGTTCCAGGTCTTTCCGACGCGGAGTCGGGCGGGATAATTGGCCTGCGGCAGGTCCTGATACTCGCCGAAGTATCGGCCCAGGGACCGCGTCCGGGCGGCCAAACGGTATCCGTTGCGCTCGACCTCGCGCACGAAGCCGGGAAGATTGAAGAACCAATAGGGGATGCGGGAGCCGTAGTAGTTCTGGTGAGCAGCGTAGGTCTTGAAGCTGCCGGCGGGGAGGTCGGTGATGGCGAGCACGGGGGCGCGATACCGCGCCAGCGACCGCACGAGGCTGCGCCAATCCTCGACGTACTGAAAGGAGGATTGGGCGTGGACGATGTCGACGGACTTCAGAGCCGGCAGCGAGGGGTGGAATTTCACGCGGGGATCCGAGCGGAAGCGGGCGCGGCCGACGCGGCAGACCCGCGGATTGTCCACGACGTGGTATTGGAGGCGCGCCCTGTCCGGCAGCGCCGCGGCGAGGGAGGCGAAGGTCGCGCCGGGGCCGCCGCCGAAGTCGAGGATGCGGGCTTGGCCGCGGCGGGCCAGGGCAAGGGCCGCGGCCGTGGGAAGGAAGCCGGCGCTGTCCTCGGGCGCGCCGGCGCGGCCTGATACGCGACGGCGGCACGACGCGAGCCAGCGCGGGCTGTCGAAGCCCGGGCCTTCCGGGGCCGGCAACGCCGCGTGGATCCCTTCCCAGACGACGGGAGCGGCCTTGCTCACCGCGCTCCCTTGCGCCGGAGGTAGCCGCCCGGGTTGCAGGTGAAGAGGTAGCGGTTCTGGAACTGCGGGTCGACCTCGAAGCGGTCGTCGGTCTTCAGGAACTCGGTCAGGGCGGTCTTCGGGTTGTTGCCGGGGCCCCAGGGCCGGGGCCGGTGGTCCTGCGCCGGGATGTCCTCGACGACCGTGTCGCCGCAGATCATGTAGCGACCCGGGCCGACCAGCGGTGCGAACAGCTTGAGCTCGGCCAGGACGTGGTCGTGGGTGTGGTTGGAATCAAGATGGATCAGGACGTCGTCGCTTCCTTTCAGTATCCCGCGGATCTTATCCAAGGTCGCCGGCTCGATGGAGGAGGCCTCGATCAGCTCGATGCGCTCGGAGAGGCGACCGAAGGAGTTCACCCTCTCGCGCAGGTCGGGAGGGATGTAGATGTCGACGCCGATGATCCGCTCGCCGCCGAGCGCCTCCATCAAGGTCGAGTAGAACAGGAGAGAGCCGGCCCAGGCCACGCCGATCTCGATGATGTACTTGGGGCGGGTCCGGAAGATGATCTCCTGGAGGACGAACATGTCCTGCGGCAGCTGCAGGATCGGCTCGCCGAACCAAGAGGTCTGATGGATCCAGTTGTAGCGGTCGGCCTTGACCAGGAGATCCAGCGACTCCTGGTGAAGCCCCTTGTCCTTCGCCATCTCGCCGGCGGAGCGCTCGCGCAGCTCTTCGAACTCTTTTCTCGAATACATGGGGAGCCTAAACGGCGGCCTTCTTCCGGTCGAGGATGGTCTTGATCCCGTCGCAGACCGCGTCGATCTGGTCGATGGTCAGGTTCAGGGCGCCGGGAAGGCTTATGGCGCGGTCGCAGATGTCGTAGGCGCGCGGGTTGCGCGGCCGGTATACGGCCTCCTGGCCCGGGTACGCCGGCAAGGAGGAGAGCGGATAGAAGCAGGGGCGGGTCGGCAACCCGAGCTTCTGGAGCTTGTCCATCGCGTCCCGCTTGTTGAGCCGGTGGGACTTGCCGAACACCAAGGTCGTGATCCAGACGCTGTTGTAGACGCCCTCCGGCTCGGCGTTGAGCTCGATGTCCTCGATCCCAGCAAGGCGCTCTTTGTAGGCCTGCCAGTAGGAGCGTTTCTTGTCGACGAGCTCGTCGAGGCGCTGGAACTGGGCGTAGCCCAGCGCGGCCTGGAGGTTGAAGGGCATGTACTTATAGGTGACCTCGTAGTTGTAGTACATCGGCCCGCCCGCCTTGCGGCCGTGGTCGCGCAGGAACATGCAGCGTTCGAAGAGCTTGTCGTCGTCGAGGAGGAGCATCCCGCCCTCGCCGGTGGTGATGGTCTTGGTGCGGTGGAAGCTGAAGACGGAGCCGACGCCGAACTTACCGGAACGCACGCCCTTGTACTTGGAGCCGAGGGACTCGGCGGCGTCCTCGACCAGGGGGATGTTATGCTTGGCCGCGATCTTGACGATCTGGTCCATCAAGGGCATGTTGCCGAAGATATTGACGACGATGATGGCCTTCGTCTTGGGCGTGATGGCCCGCTCCAGGGATTCGGGGTCGAGGCACCAGTTGACGGGGTCGATGTCGCAGAAGACCGTCTTGGCCCGCAGATAGGTGATCGCGGCGGCGGAGGCGATCCAGGTGTTTTCAGGGACGATGACCTCGTCGCCGTCCGAGACGCCCAAGGCCGTCAGGAGAAGGTGGATGGAGGTCGTGCAGTTGGGCGTCATGACGGCGTATTTGCGGCCGTGGAAGGCGGCGAACTCCTTTTGGAAGAGCTCGACATAATGATAAGGCTTCTCGTACCAGCCGGTGCGCATCGCGTCGAGCACCACGGAGACCTCGTGCTCGGTGATGTCCGGCCCGGCCATATGGATCGGCTTCATGCGGTCTCCACTTTGCGTTTGATGGGCCTGGCCGGGTTGCCCACGACGGTGACCCCGGCGGGCACGTCCTTGGTCACGACCGCGCCCGCGCCGACGACGGCGTCCGCGCCGATCCGCAGGCGCGGGAGGACGACGGCGCCCGCTCCGATCCAGCCGTTGACCCCGACCTCCACGCAGCCGCAGAGGGTGGCGCCGGGGGCGATCTCGGCGCCGTCGGCGAGCGTGTCCTCGTGGTCGACGCTGGCCTTGGTGTTGACGATGACCTGGCGGCCGAGCCGCGCCTCCGCGAGGACGATGGCCCCCGCCATGATCTGAGCGCCTTCGCCGATGACGGCGCCGGGGTCGATGAAGGCCGTGGGGTGGGCGATGCTGACCGGCTTCAGGCCCTCGGCGGCGAGCCGCTGATGCAGGCGCAGCCGGATCCGGCCGTGCGGGTTCCCGATCGCGATCGCGAATCCGAGAGATGCGGGATCCTTGTCCGCGATCCAGTCCTTGAAAGCTTTCTCGCCCCTGAAAAACGGCACCCCGGCCAACGGCGGCTCGGAGTCGGGCATGTCGTTGAAGACGGCCGCCACCTTGCCGCCGAAATGCTCGATGATGGGCCGGAGCACCTTGGCCTGCCCAGTTCCTCCCCAAAGGATCATCGCGGGGGGATAGACGTTGATGAGGTTATTGGACATCGTCGGAAACGGGATTATATCAATTAGCCTTCGCGCCGGGCAGGAAGGCGGTCATCGCCTCCGCCGCGCGCCGGGCGTCGGCCGCCGGCAGCTCGGGATACATCGGAAGCGACAGTACCTCGCGCGCGGCGCGCTCGGTGACGGCCATCGTTCCGCGGACGGCGACCCGCCCCTTGTACGCGGGCTGGAGATGGACCGGCATCGGATAATGGATCATCGTCCCGACCTCGCGCTCATGGAGGTGGGCCTTCAAGGCGTCGCGGCCGGGATGCGACACGACGAAGAGGTGGTAGACCGGCTCGGCGCCCGCGCGCTCGACGGGCAGGCCGGAGAACCCCGCGAGAGCCTCGCGATAGACGCCGGCCAGGGCCCGGCGCTTGGCGTTGTCGGCGTCGAGGCCGCGCAGCTTGACGCGCAGGATCGCGGCCTGCAGCTCGTCGAGGCGGCTGTTCAGGCCCGGGATGGAGCTCACATAGCGCTCCGCCCAGCCGTACTCGCGCAGGAGCCGGGCCTTGTCGGCCGCGGGCTTGGCGGTGAAGAAGACGGCGCCGCCGTCCCCGATGGCGCCCAGGTTCTTGGTCGGATAGAAGCTGAAGGCCGCGGCGTCGCCGAAGGTCCCGACGCGGCGGCCGTTGAAGCGAGCCCCGTGAGCCTGCGCGCAGTCCTCGATGAGCTTCAAGCCCTTGCGGCGGCACAGGGCGGTCAGCGCGCCGAGGTCGGCCGGATGACCGTAGAGGTGGACGGCGACCACGGCCTTCGTCTTGGGCGAGAGCGCCGCCTCGACAAGAACAGGGTCGATCGTGTAGGTCCCCGGCTCGACATCCACGAGCACGGGGGTCGCGCCGGCGAGCTCGATGGCGGCGACGGTCGCTACGGCGGTGTGCGAGACCGTGATCACCTCGTCCCCGGGGCCGACGCCGAGCGCGGCCAGGGCCAGGTGCAAAGCCTCGGTGCCGCTGCCGACGCCGACGCAATGCCCGCCGCCCAGATAATCGGCGAACTCCCGCTCGAAGGCCGAGACCTCGGCGCCCAGGACGTAGCGGCCGCTATCGAGGACGCGGCGGATGGCCGCGTCGATCTCGGTCTTGTACGAGAGGTGCTGGGCCTTCGGGTCGGCGCAGGCGATCATCAGGCGACGTGCACCTTGGGGACGTACATGATCCATTTGCCGCCGGCGTCGCGGAAATCCTGCTCCTTAGCCGCGATCTCGACGGCGTGGTTCCAGCCGAAGAGCAGGGCGTATTCGGGGTAGCGTGCCTTGAAGCTCTCGTAGGGCTTCACCGGGATGTGGACGCCCGGGCTGAGCTTGCCCTGCTTGATGGGCGTGGTGTCGGAGATGAACTCGACGAGGTCGGGGGTGATGCCGCAGTAGTTCGTGACCGTGGTGCTCTTGGAGGTCGCCGCGTAGCCGACGACGCGCTTGCCTTCTTTCTTGAACCGCTCGAGCAGAGCCTTGAGCTCGTCGCGAGACTTCTCGCAGTTCTTGCGGAAGCGGTCGAAGGTCTCCGCCTTCGTCAGGCCGAGGGCGAGCTCTTTATCGCGCAGCGCGGCGACGCGCGGAGAGACGGGCCGAGCGCCCTTGTGAGCCAGGATGTAGCGCATGGAGCCGCCGTGCGTGGGCTGCGGCTCCACATCGATCACCTCCAGGCCGTGGCGGCCGAAGGCCGAGGAGACGGAGTGCAGGGAGAACAGGAACACATGCTCGTCGTAGATCTGGTCGTAGGAGGTCTTCTCGATGATGTCCCCGAGGTAGGGGTCCTCGAACATCATCACGCCCTTGGGCTTGAGCAGGATGGCGGCGCCGGCGGCGATGGAGTGGATGTAGGGGATGTGGCAGGTCACGTTGGCGGCGAGGAGCGCGTCGGCCTGGCCGTTCTCCGCGACGATTTTCCGGGCGAGGGCCTCGTCGAAGAACTCGTTGACGGTGCGGATGCCGCGCTCCATGGCGACCTTGGCGACGTTGGCCGAGGGCTCGATGCCGAGGTGGCGGATCTTCTTGGCCGCGAAGTTCTGGAGCATGATGCCGTCGTTGGAGCCCATCTCGACGACGAAGGGGTCCGACGAATCGATGAAATCCTTCAGCGCGTGCTCGGCGAAGCCGGCGAAGTGGACGGCCATGCTCTTCGAGGTGCCGGAGAAGAAGGCGTAGTTCTCGTGGAACATCTGCTCTCGGGCGGGCTGCTCAAGGAGCTGCACCATGTGGCATTTCGGGCAGTAGCCCACATGAAGGCGGAAGAAGTATTCCTTGGGGGCGTCTTCCTTGGTCAGGAAGCCGTTGGCGATGGGCATGCGGCCGTAGTCGACGAACGCTTCGATCGGATTCTCGCAGACGAGACAGGGCTTGGTCATGGTTTCCTTGCTTCGATTCTAGCTTTTCGGCTCACGCCGCTTGTGCTGTGACGTCCTCGTAGGTGCCGACGCGCCGGATCACGCCCTCGCCCAGCTCGAAGATCCGGGAGCAGTTCTTCAGGGTCCCGAGGCGGTGGGCGACGATGATGATGGTCAGGTCGCGGTCCAGGGCCTCGATGGCCTCCATGACCGCGCGTTCGGTCTCATCGTCCAACGCGCTGGTGGCTTCGTCGAAGATGATGACCTCGGTCTGCTTGTAGAGGGCGCGGGCAATGCCGATGCGCTGGCGCTGGCCGCCGGACAGGCGCACGCCGCGCTCGCCGACCTTGGCCTCGTAGCTGTCCGGGAAGGACTCGATGAAATCCGCGATCTGCGCCCGCCGCGCGGCCAGGCGCACGCGCGCCGGGTCGATCCGGTCCGGGGGGGCGCCGAATGCGATGTTCTCCGTAAAAGACGCGTCGGCCAGGAAAATGGCCTGCGGCACATGCGCGACATTGCGCTGCCAAGCCAATCGCGTCGCGGCAGTGAGCGGAGTGTTATCAATGAGGATTTGGCCCGAGCTGGGCAGCAGCAGCCCCATCAGCAGGTCTATGGTCGTGCTCTTGCCGCTGCCGGTGACGCCCATGAAGCCCACGCGCGCGCCCTTGGGAATGGCCAGGTCGAGGTGCCGGAGAACCGGAGGCGACTGCGGCTGATAGCGAAAGGACACCTTGTCGAGCCGGATCTCGCGCTTGAACGAAAGCGGTGCCGCCGGCGCTTCCGGTTCCCGCGCCACGGGCTGCTGCAGCAGCGCCACGACGTCGATCAGAGCGTCACGATTGCCGGTGAGGATGACCCAGCTTTGATAAGTCATCTGCACCAAGGGCATGAGCCGCTGCGCCCCCAACGCGAGCGCGCCGAGCGTGGGAATGGCCGCACTTACCCCTCCGCCCGAGACGGTCATGTAGTAGCCGAGTAAGGCGATAAGCACCATGCCCAGCGCCTCGACCGCGAAGCGGGGGCTGGGTCCGAGGATGTTGACGCTGGCCTGGGCTTGCCTCAGGGGCCAGTCAATCTGGTTGAAGCGCACCGCGAATACGGGCTGGGTCTGGTCCAATAGAACGTCGCGGATGCCGCCGAGGCCTTCCTGCAAGGACTGCACGCGCAGGTTGAAAGCCGTGTTGATCACGCGGCTGTTTTCGTCGAGCTTCTTTCGGGTGAACACGGAAACGCCGGCATAGATGCCGCCGAAGCTCACGATCGCGACCGAGGCGATCAGCGGATCGATTAGCACCATCGCAGCGGTGATGAAAACGCCCATGAAGACGGCGCTGACGGCGTTGAGCAGGTAGAAGACCACGCCGACGACTATGTCGACCTTGTTGATGGCGCCCATGATCTCGCTACTGTTGCGGGCCACATGGACTTCATAGGGCTGATAGAGGGTGCGGCGGTAGACCTCCGCGCCCAACTCATGACCGATGCCGTAGTTGAGCTTGGCCATGGCGTAGATGAGTATGAACCGCGCGATCCCGGCTGCCACCGCGGTGGCGGCGAACAACATGGTGAGCTGCCAGCGGATATCGTCCGCCGCGCTCAGGCCTAAAACGGATATGACCTTCACGACGAGCGGCCTTTGCAGGGCCTGCACCGGGTCCGCCAGGATGGCCAGAAAGGGAACGATGGCGCCAAGGCTCAGCACTTCGGCCACGGCGCCCGCGAGGCTTAAGCCCAACAGCAGCACCAGCTGCGTGCGCCGGCGCGGAGGCAGGGCGGCGAGAAGGGCGCGCAAAGTCGCGAGCAGCGGTGGGGCGGCGGGGGCGGGGATCAATGCTTTCGGGATGTTATAAAGGTAAGTTGCATTCTCATTATAGCGAATCGCGCGGACTTCTGAAGGGGACGTGAATAAAATATGCCTTTTACGCGACAAAAAATTAGCCGCGCGGTCCGCCGAAATGATAAAATCGACACCCTGATGTCACGACCCTTCGTCCGCCTGTGGATCGTCCGAGCGCTGCTCCCCGCGGTCGTCGACCTCGGCATACTCACGGCCTCGCTCGCGGCGGCCATCGCGCTGCGCAACCCGGCCTTGTTCGAGCGCGGCCTGGTCGGGGCGTTCATCCCGCTGTTCGTTCTGTTCCTGATCGTCTTCTCCTCGGTGGGGCTGTACGAATTGCGCCGCGTGCGGGATTTCGTCGCGTTGGTCGGCGGGCTCCTGATCTCGGCCGGCGTCTGCCTCGTTCTGGGGACCGTCTACTTCTACCTGTTCTCGCCTTATCTGGACGAGTCGCCCAAGACCTATCTCGTGCTGACCGTGCTCGTGTCGCACGCCGTGATCTTCGCCTGGCGCCGGGCGCTGCTGACCGTGACGAATTTCCAGCTGACGCGTCTGAGGCTTCTGGTCCTGGCCGATGAGGACCACCTGGAGCATCTGCGCCAGGACCAGGGCCGGCCTTCCTCCGAGGGCCTCGACCTGGCCGAGGGGCTGGGCCCGGACGTCGACCTCGTGGTGGCCGACAGCGTCTGGATCGAGGAACATTGGTCCACGGCGCGGGCCACCTTGTCGGCGGCCATCGAGCTCGGCGTCCCGGTCGTCAGCCTGGAGCGCTTCTACGAGTCGATGTTCGGGAAGGTCTCGCCTCAGTACGCCCTCGATCCCTCCTGGGCCCTGGAGCACATCCTGCCGCGCGCCGACGAGCTGTACTTCAAGGCGCGCCGCGCCTTCGACTTCGTCGTGTCCTTGCTCGGGCTCATGGTCCTTTCCCCCGTCCTTCTGACGATCGCGGCGTTGATCCGGCTCGTCGACGGGATGTCGCCGATCTACGGCCAGACCCGGGTCGGCTACCTGGGAAAGCAGTTCACCCTTTGGAAGTTCCAGACCATGAGGCCGAACGCCGATGGGCCTTTCCGGCCGACGACTGACGGGAAGGTGGACGGACGCGTGACGCAACTCGGCGCCTTCCTGCGCCGTTACCGCCTCGATGAGTTCCCGCAGCTGTGGAACGTGGTGCGCGGGGAGATGTCCCTGGTCGGGCCCCGGCCGGAGTGGGTCAAGGAGGTGGATATCCTCGAGAAGCTCGTGCCGAACTACCATCTGCGGCACCTGGTCCTTCCCGGGATCACCGGCTGGGCGCAGGTCTATTTCCGCGCGACCAACTCTCCCCAGGACTCCATCGAGAAGCACCATTTCGATCTTTATTATCTGAAGCACTTCTCGCCGGCCCTGGACCTCTCGATCCTGCTGAAGACGATCAAGCGCGTCTTCGTCAAGGACGCGCGCATCTCCGCGGTCCGCACCCCTTTCCCTCGGTCCGTGTCCCGGGCCTCGCCCACCTTGATCGACATCGCCTCGCTGATCACGCGCGAGCGATGAGGGCGCTGCTCGCCGCCGCGGTCCTCCTCGCGTCCGCCTGCGGACCCGCGCCTCGCGAGTTCCCGATCGGCTTCTACGGGGTCCGGACGACGGCGGACGCGCGTTCGCTCTCGGCCAAGGGCTACAACGGCTTCATGGTGTCCGCCCAGCCCGAGGAGCTGATGATGTTCCAGCGCGAGGCCCCCGGCGCCATGCTCGTCGCGTCGCCCGGGGCGGTGATGGCCTCGACCCGCGCGGCCGCGGAGTTCCCGAGCGTCGTCTGGTATCTCCAGGACGAGCCGGACGTCTGGGGCGTGGATCTGGCCGGGATGAAGGCCCTCGAGGCGAAGGCGACGGCGTGGGCGCCGGGGGCCATGACGGCGTTCGTCGTCAGCGACGGGCGCAAGGCGAAGGATTATCCCGGCGTGGCCGGCGCGATCATGGTGGACTGGTACCCGGTGCCGCATCTGCCGCTCGAGTCGGCGGGGGATCACGTGCGCATGACGGCCGAGGCGGCGGGGGGGCGGAAGGTGTGGGCGGTCCTGCAGGCCATGGACTGGCGGGACTTCCGGCATGAAGGAATCAACCGGAAGGGCGTCGGACGCTTCCCGACCCGGGCAGAGATCCGCTTCATGAGCTACGATTCCGTGCTCAACGGCGCGCAGGGCGTCTGGTACTTCACCTATTCGACGGCGGCGGGCTCGAACCTGTCGCACACGCCCGCGTCGATGTCCGCGGTGGACTCGACGGCCGGGGAGCTGCGCGCGATGGCGCCGATCTTCGCCCGCGGCCGCCCCATCCCGCTGCCCTTCGAGCCGCCGACGAAGGGCTGGCTGGCGCGGGCGTGGACGTATCGCGGCCGCGACTACCTGGTGCTCGCCAACCGCACGAAGGACCGGCAGTGGCGGGTGCCCGAGGAGGCGCTTAAATCCTACTGGCGGCCGTTGTTCGAGACGCGCCGCGACCCGCGCGAGCTGCTCAAGAGCCACAACGGGTCCTACTACCTGAAGCCCTATCAGGTGCTCGTGCTCGAGAGCCGCATCCGCCCTAAGCGCCTGCTCGGCCGCTGAGCCTCCGCGCCCGCCCGGGCGCATGCAACTTTTCGGGGGGCTCGGTCGTATGATAGGTATGAACTCATACGATACCCTCTTGACTGAGTGTAGCCTGCAGGCTACACTATTGCTGGGGTGACATGAACATACCCCTGAAGGAAGCCTATGTTTACCGGCTTCAATCCGGCCGCTGCCCGTTTGAGAAATGGCTGGAGTCTCTCGGAGATCGCCGGGGCCGCGCGAAGATCCGAGCGAGGATCGCTCGCGTCCGCGCGGGCAACCTCGGGAACTGCCGGTCGGTGGGGGGAGGGGTGCTCGAACTGAAGATCGATTTTGGGCCGGGCTACCGCGTGTATTTCGGGGAGGCCGGACCGACGATCGTCATCCTGCTGTGCGGCGGCGACAAGAGCACCCAGAGGGAAGACATAGCGACGGCCCATCGATATTGGGTCGATTACTGGAGGCGTTCCCATGAAGCCCGCGAAAAATTATCGTAGCAGCCTGAGGAAGGCCCTCAAGGATCCGGCCGAGGCCGCAGAGTACGTCAACGCGGCGATCGAGGAGAACGACCTGGACACCTTCCTCCTGGCGCTCCGCGACGTCGCGGAAGCGCAGGGCATGTCCGCGATCTCCCGGCGGGCTAAGCTCAATCGCGTGAGCGTGTATAAGATGCTGTCCCATCACGGCAACCCGCATCTCGCGAGCGTGCTGCATCTTCTCCACGCGGCGGGGTTGACGCTGTCGGTCGGAGTCCGGCCGGCGCAGGCCCGCGGTTAAAGCCCGGGGATGCCGTCGCAGACGTGCGCGGCGAAAGGGATTGCGCAGGTGAAGCCCGGGGAGACCGCGTTGAGGACATGGCGGGAGCGCGCGTCGCCCTCGATGAGGAAGTCCATGACGAGGGACTTCGTGCCCAGGTCCACGAGCTGGGCGCGCAGGCCGGGCTTGCCCCAGCGGGTGTAGAGCGCGGGGTCGAGGCGGTCGACGAGGCGGGCGGCCTGGCCGACCATGACGGAGCGGAAGTTCTTGCGGATCTCCTCCAAGGCCAGGCGGCGGAAGTCGAAGCCGGCGCCGAGGAAGAGGCGCGCCTGGAGGAAGGCGATATCGGAGAGCTCGCCCAGGTCGAAGCGGGAGAGGCCGTCGTAGTGCTCGCGCCACAGGGCGGGGATGGCGGTGGGGCCGATCTTGACGCCGCCGGAGGCGGTCACGGTGAAGTGGACGCCGAGGAAGGGGTTGCGGATGTCGGGCACCGGGTACACATGCGCCTTGAAGGAGCCCGGGGCCTCGTCGCCGTAGAGGTAGAGGCCCTTGAAGGGGAGGACCGCGTAGCGCGTGGAGAAGCCGAAGTCGCGGGCGACGCGGTCGGCCTGCAGGCCGGCGCAGTTGACGACGAAGCCGGCGGAGAGCGGGCCCGAGGGGGTCAGGACGGCGTCGCCGTCGCGGCCGAGGTAGGGGGAGGCGGTCCGGACTTCGACGCCCTCGGCGCGGGCGTCCCGCGCGAGCGAGGCGATCACGGCGGCGGGGTCGGTGACGGCGGTGTCGGGCGACCACAGAGCGCGGCCGCGGACGGCGGCGCGGGGCTCGATGGCGCGGGCGGACTTCTCATCGACGAGCTCCACGCGCACGCCGTTGGCCTTGCCGCGGGCGAGCAAGGTGTCGAGGACGGCGTCCTCCCGGTCGTCGCGGGCGATGACGAGCTTGCCGCAGCGGCGCAGGGGGAGCTTCTTGGCCTCGCAGTAGGCGGCGAGCGCGCGGGAGCCGTCGCGGCAGAAGCGGGCCTTGAGGCTGTCGGCGGTGTAGTAGAAGCCGGCGTGCAGGACGCCGGAGTTGCGGCCGCTGGCGTGGAGGCCGGGGGCGTCCTCCTTCTCGAGGAGGACGACCGAGGCGGAGGGGCGGCGGCGCTTGAGCTCGCGGGCGACGGAGAGGCCGACGACGCCTCCGCCGATGACGACGAGATCCGCGGTGGGGGGCGGCATGGGATTATTGTGCAACTTTTTACGCCCCTCGATCGTATGGTAAGAGGGGCTCGCTCACGGAAGGAGATTATTAGTCATATTTTTGGCTTCAATAAAGACAAAACTATTGACAATATTTGAGAGGGGGGCTACACTATGAATATGAAAGTGATCCGCCGGCCGACCGCCTTCGCCGCCGTCTCCGAGCTGAGGACCGGGATGGACGCCATCCTCGCGCAGCTCAAGGAGACCCCTGTTTCCCTGGAGAAGCACGGAAGGCCGGTCGCCATTCTCGTGGACCCCGAACGCTTCGAGGCGATGGAGCGCGCCCTCGAGGAAGCGTCCGACGCGTCTCTCGCCGGGGAGGCTCACCGCCGGGCGGCGAAGGCCAAGGGGCGGGGCGTGCCGTTGGCCGAGATTGAAAAGCGCTACCTGTGACCTGGGACGTCGAATTTCATCCGTTGGTCCGGGACAAGGACCTGCCGGGCCTTGATCCCGCCGCGCGTTCCCGGGTTCTAAAGGCCGTTCGCGAAAAGCTGACCTCGAACCCCGAGGCCTACGGCGAGCGCCTGCGCGCCGAACTCCACGGCTACTGGAAGCTGCGTGTCGGGGAATATCGCGTGATCTACGAGGTCCGGAGGAGCCTTGTCACCGTTCTCGTTCTTAAGATCGGCTTTCGACGCGACGACGAGGTTTACCGCCAGATGTCGAAAAGGTTCGAGGGGCGGTGAAGCGGGGCCGGCTCGATATCGCTCCCATTCTATGGTCACCTCCAGCGCTGAAGGCGGCGATAGCGTCGGTGCGATGCGGCCTCAGTCGCGATGTTAATGCACCGCGGGCTACCCGCGGTACACGCCTTTGAAGGACTTCTCGGCCTCGCGGCGGAGGTCCTTCTTCTTCATGGAGTCGCGGCGGTCGGCGCCGGTCTTGCCCTTGGCGAGGCCCAAGGAGACCTTGGCCCAGCCGTTCTTGAAGTAGACCTCGAGGGGGATGAGGGTCAGGCCCTTGGTGGTGAGCTTGCCGGTGATCTTGCGGATCTCGGCGCCGTGGAGGAGGAGCTTGCGGTTGCGGCGGGTGTCCAGGGGCTCGGTCAAGGTGGTGGCGAAGACGTAGGGCGGGATGTAGAAATTATGCAGGAACAGCTCGCCTTTTTCGCTCGGGCGGGCGTAGCAGCCGTCGAGGGAGGCGTTGCCGCCGCGCAGGGCCTTGACCTCGGGCCCGAAGAGCTGGAGGCCGGCTTCCACGACGTCCAGGATCTCGTAGAACTGGCGCGCTTTGCGGTTCGTGGCGACGATCTTTTTTTCGTCTTTGTTGTCTTTCTGCGCCATATCTCGTAGAATTTCATTGTAGCACTTCGTCCCGGGCGGTGGGCAGGTGGCGGAACTGGCAGACGCGCACGGCTCAGGACCGTGTGGGCGCAAGCTCTTAAGGGTTCAAGTCCCTTCCTGCCCACCGACCGGGATGAAGCGTGAGCAAGAGGTGACTATAGTCACAGTGGCAATAGTTGCCTTTCTCTTGACAGCGGCGTGGCTTCCGGTTATACTCCGTTTCGCGTGACCAGAGTGCCGGCATATAACACATCTGTCCCAGTCATCCATAAATAATCGGCACAGGGGGTCATGCAATAATGACGAAGACGAACAAGAAGGGCTTCACGCTTATCGAGCTGATGATCGTCGTCGCGATCATCGGCATTCTCGCGGCGATCGCGATTCCGAAGTTCGCCGAGCTGATCCGCAAGTCGGGCGAAGGCGCGTCCAAGGGCAACCTCGGCGCTCTCCGGTCGGCCATGAGCATCTACTACGGCGACATGGAAGGCTCGTATCCCACCACGATCACGGCGATGACGATCGGCGGCAAGTACCTGTCGTCGATTCCGACCGCTAAGGCGCCGAACTACCACCCCGACAGCGCGGGCGAACGGTTGGAGTCGGCGGGGGCGACGAACGACGCGGGCGGTTGGTACTACAGAAATGTTGACGGCACGGACAACGGCAACGTGCTCGTCAACTGCACGCACACCGACACGAAGGGAAGCGTCTGGACGAGCTACTAAGCCTGCCGGATTGACGACGATGGCCCCCGGGGTCTAATGACCCTGGGGGCTTTCGTTTCGCCTTGGGGAAATTCTGGTGGACCTCTCGCCCTTCATCGCCTGCCTGTTTGGCTCCCTGTACGGGAGTTTTCTCAATGTTGTCATTTACCGCCTGCCGCGCGAGGAGTCCGTGGCGGCCCCGCGCTCGCGCTGCCCGCATTGCGGCAAGCCGATCGGCTGGAGCGACAATCTCCCTGTGCTCTCCTGGCTGCTCCTGCGCGGCCTGGGGCGCTGCTGCCTCAAGCCGATCTCGGTCCGCTATCCGCTCGTCGAGGCCGCGACGGCCCTGCTGGCGGGAGCGTTGTGGCTGAAATGGGCCGCCACGCCGGTGTTCGCGGGCGCCTCCATCGTCGCCTGCGGGGCCCTGCTCGCCGTGGCCCTCATCGACTGGGACACCTTCCTGATCCCCGACGAGCTGTCCGTCGGCCTGGCCCTGGCCGGGCTGCTCGTCTCCCCGTTCAACCCCTACCTGGACGCGGGCGTGTTCGGCTCGTGGTGGCTGGCGCCGTGGTGGAGCGCGCGCGGCGCCGCGCTCGGCTTCCTGCTCGGCTGGGCGGTCGCG
>Ga0255338_1001018_pt1 | contig 62509 bp, 56 predicted proteins | sample MeOH1_35cm_T4_19_FD_203715 | JGI IMG/M metagenome (GOLD analysis project Ga0255338, IMG submission 203715) | Sandy soil microbial communities from University of British Columbia, Vancouver, Canada - MeOH1_35cm_T4_195 | ecosystem: Engineered > Artificial ecosystem > Sand microcosm > Unclassified ... | reverse complement strand
AAGTGCGGCGAAGTAACCGTCGCGACAAGCCATCGATGACTCAAAGTAGTGAGCGTCAGTTCCAAAGTTTTCAATATACCCGCTTGCCCTGCCAATTGCTATACCGATGGCATTTTTAATCTGGTTTTCATCTAGCTTTAATGCTTTGGCGGCTGCTACTGCTGCACCAATTACCCCAAAGAAGGGCAAATCCGTAATCCCTTTGTATGCCAGCGAAAACATACCAACCCGGTTCATAACCTCCAAGGCAACGGCCGTAGCTTCTACAACTTCCCCGCCTGATATCTCAAGTTTTTCCGCTAGTGGGAAAATAACCGGGATAACAGTAATATCGCTTGTAACCGAAGGAAATTGATCATCCTCCAGTTCCGCTGCATGGGCGAAATGGCCGTTGGCGAGTATGGAATTTTCCAGCGAACTTTTAAACTTGCAACCAATAACCCCGGCATCCGGAAAACTTTGTGTATCCTTAACATAATCGATGATAGGTTTGGCCGCACCGGTAGCAGAACCGGCAACCATGCCGGCTAAGGTTTTTAACGATAGTTCCTTGGTAAAACGGAGAGTTTCAGGCGGGATATTTTCCAACTTGGTTTCTCTGATGAATTTTGCTAAAACATCTGCAATACCCGTTGTCCCGTTAAGTTTTTCACCGGAACCCCTTGACATTAAAAGACCTCCTCTTCTCACAAATTATTAATTTCGATATGCTACTTTTTTGAGGACAAGCACATCGACCCCGTCCCTTTCTTAATATCACCCCCCAATTGTTCCCTAACTTTAGTTTTGTCCCCTTAGCTTTAGTGGCCTTTATACTAATAAGGGCGGGTACTATGAAGCGGGGAATTGCCCACAACTGTTCCGCATATGGTACGCTATCCCCTACTTGTAACTCTATTATAACTTGTTTCCTTAAACAATCAATAGATTTCCAAAATTAACTGAAAATTTTTTTAACTTCTTACCATCGGAGTGACTTCGATGAATGAAGCCAATATCACGTTTCCTGAAGCCTCCCTGCGATCCCAGACAGTCTGATTTCCCTAATCCGGTTCTGGAAGTGGGACCTTCCCGACGTTATCTCTACACTCATTCGACAGCCCGCATCCTGTATCAACCTTGCGGCCTTTTCGGGCAGTTCATCTTTCGGGTTACCCCTACCGATTGCCCGATGATTCTACGTTGAACGAGAAATTGACGTGTTAGGTACCTTTGAATCTACTGGTAGACCATGAACTTGGCACCGCACACCTCGGGTTCGACAGTCTGTAGGCACAAGAACTACCTCTAACTCGTCTTCAGATTCGTATTCCATGTTGTGAAATTTCGCAAAACTCTAGCTTATTGTTGTGTTAACGAACAAAATTGACTAAAATAGATAAAAAGGTGTTCTGTAGATGGAACACGTGACATGCGACAAGCGAGGTACTTAAAATGGTCATGGATATTAAGCAAACGCGTTCGGAGGTTCCGGCCGTGGAGGCCGCGATCAAAATATTGGAATACCTAAGCCGGTTTAAGCACCGAACTAGTTCTTTATCAGACATAGCAAGAAATCTCTCAATAAACAAAAGTACTTGCCACCGGATACTTAAGGTTCTAGAGAACCATCATTTTGTGTTTTATCAAGAAGCGACCAAACAATATAGTCTTGGTTCTCACCTTGTAATACTTGGCGCAAGGGCTTCAGAATTTATAGATTACCTTGAGCTTAGTAAACCCTATTTAAAATGGTTATGTCAGGAGACCAAACAGACCTGTGTTTTGTTAGAACCGATTTCAAATAACCGGCTAGTGTATGTAGCTAAAGAAGAGGCTAACTTGCCCGTTAAGGTAACTGTTACTATAGGACAACAGTTTCCGTTAACCAGCGCTTCTTTTGGAAAGTGCTTTTTAGCGTTTATGGACGAAACCAAAGCCGAAGAGATTATTAAGGCATCTGGTTTCAGGCAGTTCACCAGCAAAACGATTACGAACCTGGAACAGTTCAAAAAGGAGCTTGAGAGTGTAAGGCTTAAGGGTTACGCGGAAAGTTATGAGGAGCATACCCCTGGTGTCTGCGGAGTTGCTGCTCCCATTTTTGATTTACATGGTAATGTAAAACAGGTAATTAGCTGTGTATTCTTAGCCCAAGAATTAAACACAGAAGGTATATCCGTATTCGGTAGAAAAGTGTTAGAAGCTTCCAGAAAATTAACCGTTGTTTTTAACGGTAGGACTCCGTTTTAGGTTAGCTACCAAAGACTAGTAGATTAACTAAATGTCATTTTGTTTTTATTAGCTTGGTTTACTTTGCCCAAATCGGATTCAGAAAAGCGTCACGCTCTGGTTGTGGTAGGAATTTCAGGTGTATTGGCATTGGGCTTTAACGCCTTTATCGGTCAGTTTTTCTTCCGTCCACGCCCCTTTGTTACGCTTTCAAAAGGAACATTCACTCAGCTCATCCCGCATTCTTTGGATACCTCATTTCCGAGTGACCACACATCCGGAAGTTTTGGTTTTGCCGCAGGGTCTTGGAAAAAGGCTTCAATTTTAGTGAGATGGAGTTTTACTATCTTGGCCATTCTTGTAGCAATTGCTCGTATTTATACTGGGGTGCATTGGCCAACCGATGTATTGGCTAGTATGATAATAGGTGTTGTCAGTGCCAAAATCATTTGGCTTATTAACCCATTATTTCGGCCTTTGACGAACCTGGGGTTCGAATATTCCATTATGGGAAATACGCCAGGAAGAATTCACAATTAGCCATTAAAAAACATTCGAGGTAAAACTCGGATGTTGAGTTTCGCATACTGGTTGGGAATTTAGGAGTATGCCTTGTTACTACGGAAAAGTTATGCTTCCTGTCACAAAAGCGAACTTCCTCAAGCATCTCCCTGTCTAAGAAATGGGCTTCATCCACGACCACAACCGGCTGCAGGTTATGAATTCCCCGCATCAGCTCGATTTCCCTGTGCATCTGTCATTTGGCATCACCGCGATAGAATTTCGACTCGTGGCCAAGCTGCTCCAAGAGTCCCTTGTAGAAGTGGCGGGGTGTAAGCTTTGAGTCCGAGATGTAGAGCACTTTGAATTTGGCCTTATTGAGTGTTTCGGCATATCTGCGTATTGTGGTTGACCTAACCTTGTCGTTCAACCTTAACTTCCAGGTCCCAAAAACAAAAACCTTTCCGAGTTTGCGGAAAGGTTTTTGTTTTTGTTAGATCTACTTCAGCCGGGTTAGATACTGATGGCCTTATAAGAGTGAAATTGCCAAAAACATCTAGTGTCTATGAAGCGAATGAGCATCGGACTCGTTTGCAGGCTTTAAAGACCGTTCACCATCCGGTTTGCTGTCCCCATTTCCGTGTTGGTGTCCACCACAACAACCGCCCCCTGCTGAACCAGGTCTATGCATAAAAAACATTAGACCTACGACTAGAATTAGCCATCCGTACTGACTAAGAAATTGGACCATAAATATCATCCCTTCAGCGAATTCAGTATTGACTTCGTATAGGTATATCCCCTATACCTTTATCTTAAGAATACTATTCCGACCAAGCTAATGTCAATGTAGGAATTATGGAACATTATGTGATGGATCAAACGAATAATATGGATCCCCAGAAGAATCTTTTAGGTTTACTCCACAACTTACATAGCCAGTCATCTTCAATGTATTCATGTGACACGTTTGCCATGATCTGAATTACAACCGTATTCTAGCATTTAGGGCTGCCGAAGTCTTTGAACAGTTTGTGAAAGATTTGTTTGATAAATTTTCGAGGAGTTTACGCTATGTCTCTGATTATTTGGTCCAAATCACGTTTGTTTGAATCTAACAGCTTCAAACAAGCATCAACCACATCAGGGTCGTAGCAGATTCCCTTTTTTTTCTTTATCTCCTCCAACGCAATTTCTAACCCTACTGAGGGTCTATAGGGCCGGTGCGATGCCATGGCTTCGACCACATCCGCGACTCCCAAAATTTTAGCTTCCAACAAAATGTTTTTTCCAGTTAACCCATAAGGATATCCGGACCCATCAAGTCTCTCATGATGTTCTAAAATCATTTGAGCAACCGGAGAATCAAAGGGGATTCCTTCTATTATTTTGTGACCGACTTCCGGATGTGTCTTGATAATACTCATTTCGATTTCCGAAAGTTTTCCAGGCTTATTGAGAATCTCGGCAGGCACGTAGATCTTACCAATATCATGTAAAACTCCAGCGGTAAAGATACCCTCTATTACCGTTTCTGAAGATCCCATCCCCATCTCCCTGGCAATAGCACAAGCTAGTTTGGCAACACGCATCTGATGGCCTGCCGTGTAGGGGTCTCTCTGTTCAGCCATAATCATTAAAGCATTAACAGTCTCCTGCAAAGTATTTTTCAGGCTCAAGAAGCTTTGTTGTAAAGCTTCTTCTGCTTGTTTGCGATCGGAAATATCGCGAATATTCACCAAGCAAAGTTCCGATTGACCATAATAAATAACAGTGCCCGTAACCTCAGTCGGAATGACAGACCCATTTTTCCGTCTAAAATTCCGAATTCCAATTGTCTTACCATCTGTTATGATACGATGAAAATCGTTATTACCGGGAACCGTATCTACCAACAATAAATCATCCAGCGTTAATTCTGTTACCTCCTGTTCTCTATAATCAAGCATATTCAGGAACTGACTATTAGCTTCGTTAATTCGCTTAGAGTTTGGGTCAAAAATAAAAATTCCGTCTGATGAGGTTTTTACCAAAGACAGATATTTATTTTTGCTGTCTGCCAATTCATCCGTACTTACCTTAATGCGCTGTTCTAAATCAGCATTTAGCCGCTTAATTCGTGCTTCTGCTTGCGTAAGTTCGGTTATCTCCTCAAGTATCATTGTTACTGCCATTATGTGTCCAGTTTTATCCTTAATCGGTGAGGTATTCGATTTATATGTTCTAGTTGTCCCATCTACTTTCCGCTCTGTTATTAGGTCATAGCTTCCTCCGTCGCTGAAGGTCTTACAGACGGGACACGTGCTGCAAACTTCTTCCCTTGGATTTGGGGGCAAGACCTTAAAGCAAGCAGGCTGCGTAAAAAATCTATATGGGGATACCATTTGGTCATCTGATTGTTCACTGTATTAATCCGCATTTCCCGGTTTATTACCATTACACCCACACCAAGACTTTCGATTACATTCTTATATTTTTCTTCCGATAACCTTAATGCTTCAGAATATTCATCGCGCAGTAAATTATTTAGTCGTGCCAACTCTTCAGTTCGTTGTCGAACTCGCACCTCCAGTAAGTCATTGGCCTGATACAATTCTTCTTTCGCCGCCAAGGTTTTGGAAAGGTATGAAATCATGGGCCGATATAAAGATAAGTAAAGGACAGGAATGACAAATACGATCAATAAGCTTGAGTCAATTAATCCCATCTTTGTCATTCTTGCACCCAAAAGGAGGGGCATGATTACGGCTTCTACAGTAAAAATCGAGGCCAAAGTTACGGACATAAACATTAGCGGCGAGGGCATAAAAGGACGATGCTTTTCCTGTGTCATTCAACTCACCCTCCGTGTGGAATTAATTGAAAAAGTTATTGTTATTACCACTTACTATGGTAGGATATTCAACCATTTCTGCCCAAAGACCCTAAGGCAGAACCGTACCTGTATGCTCAGCTCACTTTTATAATCATAGAAGGTTCTATTGTAAACGACAAGTAACTAGAATTGAACATTTTGTGAAAACTTTAAAGGTAACATTAAGTTTACAATTGCACGCTATGCAGCTCTACCTATGTAAAAGCACCATTACTAATGATCGACCTGCCCTGGACCAATTAAGTCCACTCAACGAAAAATAAGGTTAGAGGCAGGCGGCTTTGTTCGCCACCTGCCTCCATGAACAGCTCTCCAATCCCGCTAATGCCCTTCCTTGCAGTGGGCGACCGCCCGCAGCATCCATTGTTTCCTGTGCATCGTTCCACCTCCTTTCCCCTTTTGTACTTTAAATCTACCGGTCAAAACCGTTGAAAATTAGCCCAAGAGCGCTCACCTGATCTCATTTAGCCTATGATCCTTTTCTTCACTGTCGGTATGACGATTGGCATGGCGACAATCATGGTCAGAATGAAAACCCATATGAACCCTCCTATACGGGCCACGGCAGTATAGGTATTTCCGTCCACCATGGTAATGATCAGAAAAAGAAGCGCGATAGCCAACGAGACCGCTGTGTAAATCACCGAAGCCTGCCTTGCGGCTTTTACTTCTAACTCATTCATAGTAAGACCCCCTTCCCGTTTTAGCGTGCCGGTTGCGGTTGGTGCTTAGGATATCTTTCGGCTTCCCTTTGCTCTTTGCTAAAAGATGGTTTAAAACCTTTTAAGAGAAGCGTGTTCATCGTCACGGATAAAGAACTCATGGCCATAAAGAAGGAAGCCAGTTCCGGACTAACCAGAAGTCCTGTGAACGGATAGAGGATGCCGGCCGCTAAGGGAATTCCTGTGATATTGTAAACAAATGCCCAGACGAGATTTTGCTTGATCTTACGCATCGTTGCCCGCCCGATTTCAATCGCCGAGACCACGTCGCGGATATCGTCCTTGATGAGAATGATATCTCCCGTTTCCTTGGCAACGTCAGTACCTGAACCAATGGCAATGCCCACGTTAGCCTGGGCCAAGGCCGGAGCATCGTTAATTCCGTCTCCCACCATAGCTACGTTTAGACCCTTCTCCTGCAGCTTTTTCACTTCTGCAGCCTTATCCTGAGGAAGCACCTCCGCCAGCACTGTCTTGATTCCCACTTGCCGCGCTATGGCCTCTGCCGTCCGTCGATTGTCCCCGGTAATCATGGCCACTTGCACACCCATTTGATGTAACCGCTCAACGGCCACTTTGGCATTATCCTTCAGAGTATCTGCTACGGCGATTATTCCAGCTGACTTTCCGTCAATCGCCATCAACATTGCAGTCTTACCTTCCTCCTCCATTTTCTCCATAGCGTCACTCAAGTTTCCGATATCAATATTTCTTTGCTGCATTAAGCGTCGATTTCCTAACAGAATTTCTTGTCCTTGATAGGTTGCCCACACACCGTGACCGGGAATAGCTTCGAAACCGTCTGTATCTACAACGGACAGGCCTTTGTCCTTCGCACCCCGTACAATAGCTTCCCCTAGTGGGTGCTCGGATGATCTTTCAGCCATGGCAGCCAGTCTGAGGACGTCGTCCTGGGCAAAACCCCCAGCTACAAACACATCCGTAACAGAGGGCTCCCCCTTGGTTAAGGTTCCAGTTTTATCAAAGACAACCGCGTTCAGTTTACTACTCGCCTCAACGGCGTCTGCCCCTTTATACAGGATGCCATTCTCTGCGCCCTTTCCAGTACCGGCCATAATAGCACTAGGAGTAGCCAAGCCGAGAGCGCATGGGCAAGAAATGATTAAGGTGGTAACCGACAGCAAAAGGGCGAAGCCGAAGACACCTACTTGTGCTAAGCTGTACGGTGAGAGAATAAACTGACTCGTTGGTGAAAAGAAGGAGCCGTAACCGATGAAGAACCAGAAGAGAAAGACAATCAAGGCGAGGACGTGAACCCCGGCGATAAAATGACCAGCCACAAAATCAGCAAGTTTTTGAATCGGAGCCTTGGAGGCCTGCGCGTCTTCCACCATTTTGATAATCTGAGCAAGAGCAGTCTCACTACCAACCCGGGTGGCCTTGAATTTAAAGGAACCGGTTTTATTAATGGTAGCGCCGATGACCTGGGAGCCAGGTCGTTTCTCAACCGGCATGCTTTCCCCGGTTATCATTGCTTCATCGACAGCGGAATAACCCTCGGTGACTTCTCCATCCACAGGTATGCTTTCCCCAGGTCGGACAATCACGATATCCCCGATCTCCACTTCATCTGCCGCGATTTCCATTTCTTCACCGTTGCGGATAATACGGGCTGTTTTCGGCTGCAAACTCATCAGTTTTCTAATCGACTCCGAAGTCCGGCCCCTTGTGAGCGCTTCCAGAAAACGGCCCAAGACGATAAAAGCTGTAAGTAAAGCAGCTGATTCAAAAAAAGTTGCTCCCCGACCGCCGAAACCAGCATCAGGCCAAAAGGTATTAATGGTGGCTATGATGTAGGCCGCACTAATTCCAGTTGCGTAGAGGAGATTCATGTCTGTAGCCCCACGTTTGAGGCCGTTCCAACTGTGTTTGAAAAACTGCCAGCCAGGGATAAAGGCAATTGGGGTAGTCAAGGCCCAAAGAACATAAACATTACCTAAAAACTTCGGTACAAAATACTGAAGGATCCACATATCCCGGAACATTCCCAACATCACCAAAATGGCCAGCGGCCAGGCAATCCACATATTGCGCGCTTGATAGCGGAATTCCTTTTGCCGGGCCTCTTTCTCCCTGTCGAGAGCCTCTTGCCCGCTCAACTTTTCGGAAGCCTCATAGCCCAAGGCGTTAATCTCTTTCTTGATCCGGGTTTTATCGACTGCCCCAGGGTAAAACCTTACCTTTGCCGACTCAGCCGGTAAATTAACGACCACCGAAGTGACTCCCGGCATTCCTTTAACTGCTTTCTCCACTTTGGCTACACAAGCCGCACAAGTCATACCACGAACGGTGAGCAGGATTTCCTCCTCAGGCACCTCGTAACCGATCTCTTGAATGACCTTCACCATTTGAGGAACTCCAGCCTGATTACTGGAGTAGGATACAGCTGCCTTTCCAGAGAGTAAATTGACATTAACTTCCTGTACTCCGGTAATGTTTTTCAGAGCTTTTTCCACTTTTGCCACACAAGCGGCACAAGTCATCCCCTCTACAGGCAAACTCACCTGCGCTAAATTCTCATTTCTTGTCGGTTCATTCACTGCATTCACCTCCAACATATTTAATATAACTGTACCTAGCAACCTCAGTCTGTTCCTTGTGTCTAAGTCCAGGCAATATTTACTCCCCCTATGCTGAATTCACCAATTTACTTTAATTTCCGATGAATTCACGAGAATTCATCGGAAATTAAGCTAAACGGATATACAAGAAACCTCTTAAAAGGGGTTTACCTACGCCGCAGCATCCTAGTGCTAGGAGAGGAATTACGGGTGCTGCAAAAACAAGAGCCCAGTCAATTAACGGGCCCTTGCGGGGGAGTTTACCGTCTTCCCCAGGACCAACGCATGCAGCCTTCCTTACAATGTGCGGTTTCACGCAGCATCCAATGTTTTGTGAACATAACTACACCTCCTTTCACAACCTTAACTTCCCAGAATTCGAAGCGGCAGTTGCCGTTGGTTTTTTCACTTGATCAATTAGACGACACTATAACCGGCATCTTCAATCGCTTTCGCAACTGCAGTTGTGTCAAAGCTACCCGTAACCTTGACCTGTTTTGCCGCCAGATCAACCTCCGCTCCGGTTACACCTGCCACACTTTTTGCCGCTTTCTCAACTGACATTTTACAATGACCGCAGGTCATTCCTTCTACTTTCAGCGTTACAGCCTCGCCACCGCGTCCTCCAAATAGTCCCATAGATTTCACCTCCTTTCCTTAAAAATGCCAAGTCAGTACCCAAGGCGGCCACGCAGATTAGCATATATCATGCCATTCCTACCTGGACATCATTTTAAAAACTGTCCGCAGTACCTCATCCACAACTTGTTCGTCACCGGCCTGCAGCTGCTCCTTAACGCACGATTTCATGTGTTTCTCCAGCAGCAGTTTAGCGACCCCATAAAGGGCTGATTGCGCGGAAGCGACCTGATTTAATACTGCGTCACAATAAGAATGCTGCTCAATCATTCCCTTTATCCCACGGATCTGGCCCTCAATCCGGTTCATGCGTGAGACCAAATCTCTTATTGTCTTTTCATCGTGGTGACTCTGCCTGTGTTCTCCATCATGTTCATTACAACTTGAGCAGGAGTCATCTTGCTCACTCATAAGTTCACCGCCCTCATCCCGTTACCCAATGAAAATTTTGGTCAATACATTTTTTCTATGTTTATATAGTATACCCCCCTACCCCACCTTGTCAATATGAATTCTTATATATTATTTGTTTTTTAAGAATCCGTTTATACCTGATAAAAGTCGGTGAAAAAAAGTACCTCCCGGCCTTTGGCCGGGAGGCTGACTTGCTTAATATTCCGGAGGCATGTTTTGCATTTGGGCCAAGGTAAATACCGGGCCATCGAGGCAGACAAAGCAACTGCCGATGTTACAGCGGCCACATTTGCCGACTCCGCATTTCATGCGCATCTCCAGGGTGGTGATGATGTTCTCGTTTTTGAAGCCAAGCTTCGCAAGGCTTTGGAGGCAGAACTTGATCATAATCGGAGGTCCGCACAAGACGCAGACTTTGTCTCCCTCTGGCGAAGGTGCCAACTGCTCGATGAAGGCAGGAACGAATCCCACATTTCCTTTCCATTCATCGTCCCCCCGGTCCACCGTAAGGTCAAGTGCCATTTCAGGAACCGAGGTCCAGTTCTCGAACAGATCCTCCTTGAAAACCAGATCTGCCGGAGAACGGGAACCGTAGATGACCTGCAGCTTGCCAAAATCACTGCGGTTTTGAATAGCATAGGTAATTAGCGAGCGAACCGGGGCCAGACCGATACCGCCGCCGATAAATAGTACATCCTTGCCCTTGCAGAAATCAATCGGGAAGCCGTTCCCGTAGGGTCCCCGCACCGTAACGGTTTGGCCCACTTCCGCCTCGTGCAGAGCATCCGTTAAAACACCGGTTTTCTTGATAGAAAACTCCAAATGGTTTGGTCCCTGAGTTGTAATGGAGAACATGCCTTCCCCAACGTTGAGGATTGAGAGCATGCCCAACTGACCCGGCATCGGAGTAAAGGGCTTCTGCCCATCCGGAGTGCTGACATGAAAGGTCTTAACATCCGGAGTCTCCAGCACAATCTTAACTATTTTACAGACCACAGGTACCAGAGGGGAGACGGCGGTTTCCGCCCGAACAACTTGCGTCATTACAGCTCAACCTCCCTTACCTGTTTAATGATATTGGTAATATCCATGTTTACAGGGCATTTGCTCACGCAGCGGCCGCAGCCAGTACAGAGCAGCTCGCCGTAACGCTCGGGGAAGTACTGAAGCTTATGCAGGAACCGGTTGCGCACCCTTTCCTTCTTGCTGGGCCTGGGGTTGTGACCCCCTGCCATCCTAGTATATTCGGAGAACATACAGGAGTCCCAGCAGCGGAAACGGAAGCCTTGATCACCTGCGACCCGTGCCGATACGTCGAAGCAGTGGCAGGTTGGGCAGAGATAAGTACATGCTCCACAGCCCAGACATTTACGGGACACCTCTTCCCACAGGGGATGGTCAAACATCTTCTGCAGCTTTTCGGTAACCCCTTCAAGATTCGGATTCAAGGGGAAACCAGCCACTTCCGGAATTTTCACATCCGCATCCCCAAACAATGCAGCGTAGTTTGCCAGGAAGGCTTCACCGGCCTCGGACTTGGCCACAGCGCCATACTCACTGCCCAGGTCGTAAAGATGGACATCAACATTATCTGCTTCCTGGGGATTTACATCCATGGACTTGCAAAAGCAGGTAGGCTCGGCTGGGCCATTACAACCGATAGATACAATCAGGGTGTTATCCCGCTTAGTCTGATAGAACTCATCCACAAACCCTTTGGTCAAAAACACATGGTCCAGGCAGTGAATGCTCTTGGCATCACAGGTGCGGATTCCGAACAGCACCTGGGGTTTGGTGGCCTCAAAGGAAGATTCGAGACTTCCCTCCAGGCTGTTGTTGGTAAACTTATACATCTTTTCCGTCTGAGGAAAGAAGATATCCTTGGGAGGCAGCAAAGTGCGACCATCCAGACTTACTGGTGCTCCCTGGGTGTAGGGAGCGAACTTGCTGGCTCCATCCCCGGCTACAGGCGCAAGGACATTGGATTTCTTGGCTATTTCATCCAGGAGAGCATTAATCTTGGCTTTAGCAATGGTTTTCATCTCTCTACACCTCCTCTACATGAATTTCTCTGGGTCATCCAGCTTAAATTGTCCGAGCGCAGGTTTGTCTTCCAAACTCATGCCGGCATCCTGTGGTCCGAACAGTTCATTGATATCCTTCAGAATCTTACGGTTTATCTCCATAATCGGCAGTCCCATCGGGCATACCCGTTCACATTCCCCACACTCTATGCAGCGTCCGGCAACGTGCATTGCCCGTGTCATGGCAAACATCTGGTTTTCCTGCACATTGTTCTGCTTTCCCAGCCAGTTCAGGCCGTTGGCGTCAAAGCAGCATTCCCGGCAGTTGCAGGCAGGGCAAGCATTGCGGCAGGCATAACAGCGAATACACTGAGAATGCATGCTTTGCCAGTAGGCATATTTCTCATCCGCAGTCTTCCCCTCTATCGCTTCAACCCCTGAAAAGCGGTCAGGGACTTGACGCTCCGATACGGGGTCACCCAGGAGCAGATCATATACAACCGGATTGGGGGTAGCACATTCTTGACACTTCTTCAAAAGTGGCAGCTTGGAGGAATCCTGCTTCTCCGCCGTCTTTGGCGCTTCCTTCATCCCCGAACAGGGAATCCCGATTAGAAAAACCTTATCCCGGTTAACCTGGTAGTCCTGAACCAAACGGTTAACCCCTCTGGCATCACAGCCCTTTACAAAAACAGCGGTTTTGCCCTCTGCATTGCGGTAATCCATCAGGTACTTGGCCAGATTGTTGGCGCAGAACTCATCAAATACCAAGCGGTCTACCTCTTCGGGCTTGCTGATGAACACAGGGGTGGAGTTGTACCAAAAGGTACCTTTTTCCCAGCCGATGACCGTGGTCACTTCCCCTTTTTCCAGCAAATCCTTAGCGGCAGTCCGCATCTTTTCAGTTATCACTCCACATCCCTCATCTTCCTGTTTGGCCCCAGGGCCTTAATATCCTCGGTCATCTGGGTTACCACTTGCTGGAACTTCGGCCCTTCCGAGCCGGATATCCAGCGAGCCTGGAACCTGGCGGGATCTATGCCCATGTATTCCAGCAGTCGCTGCATAAGCAGGAAGCGGCGGCGGGTGAAATAGTTCCCTGTGGAATAATGGCAGTCCCCAGGATGGCACCCCGCCACTAAAACTCCGTCCGCACCGCGTTGGAAAGCGCGAATGATGAATTGGGGATTGGTCCGGCCAGAGCAAGGGACCCGGATTAAACGAATGGAAGGGGGATACTGCAGCCGGGAAAGTCCGGCCAGGTCAGCGCCGGCATAGGTACACCAGTTGCAGGCAAAACCTACAATCTTCGGCTCCCACGGCTGGTTAGAAGCCTCCGGCGCAGCTGTGACCTCTTGCGATTTCGGCAAAGCTTCGCTGTTTAAAGACATACTGCTTCCACCTCCGCGAGAATTTGTTCATTGGTAAAGCCGAGCAGATTCAGACAGCCGGCACGGCAGGCAACAGTACAGGCGCCGCAGCCTTGACAAAGAGACTTATTAACGGAAGCAACCTGGCGCTCCACCATCTTACCGCCGACACGTTCTTGAATCATCTTGGCATCTATAGCTTTGTAAGGACAGATTCCCTTGCAAATCAAACAGCCTGAGCAGCGTGATTCATCAACCGAGGAAACCATGGCGTCTGTTTCCATCTCAACCTTGGACAACAGACCAATGGCCTTGGAGGCAGCAGCACCCGCCTGGGCCACGGAGTCCGGAATATCCTTCGGTCCCTGTGCAGCCCCGGCCAGGAATATCCCGGCTGTGTGGGTTTCCACCGGTTTAAGTTTTGGGTGAGCCTCGGTGAACCATTTATCTTTGTCAACCGATATTCCAAGGATCCGCGCCAATTCCCCTGCATCACTTTGCGGTTCCATGGCCACTGCAAGGACAACCATGTCCACTTCAACTTCCACTGGACGGCCGATCAGGGAGTCTTCGCCCCGGACAACCAGTTTGTCCCCCTTCTCATAGATCTTGGAGACACGGCCTCTGATATATTGAGCTCCATACTCATCGGTGGTTCGCTTGTAAAATTCTTCGTAGCCCTTACCTGGTGTCCGCACATCCATGTAGAAAACATAGCTCTTGGAACCAGGAATTTTTTCCGACACCAAAGTTGCATGTTTAGCGGTATACATACAGCAGGTTCTGGAGCAATAAGCATGTCCTTTGGCCTCATCCCTGGAACCCACACATTGAATAAAGGCAACAGTTTCCGGGATCTTGTGGTCGGAAGGCCGCTTGATTTTTCCCATGGTTGGTCCAGAGGCGTTAATCAGCCGCTCCAAATGCAGCCCGGTAATAACGTCCGGATATTTGCCATAGCCATATTCACCATAAGCACTGTGGTCGAACTGCTGGTAACCCGTCGCCACAACAATAGCCCCGTACTTTTCGATAATCAGCTCGTCCTGCTGCTCATAGTCCACAGCATCCACAGGGCAGACCTTTTGGCAGATCCCGCATTTGCCCGTTTTGAACTTTGTGCAGTTTACCCGGTCGATTACAGGCTTGTTGGGCACTGCTTGCGGAAAAGGAGTGTAGATAGCCTTGCGCTTGCCCAGTTTCATGTCGAACTCGGAGTCCACCTTAGTTGGACATTTCTCCTGACAGGTGCCGCAGCCTGTACACTTTTTCAAATCCACAGAACGGGCTTTTTTACGGATGGTCACCTCAAAGTTACCCACATAGCCATCCACATGCTCTACCTGTGCATAGGAAATAATCTCGATGTTGGGATGCTTGGCCGCATCAACCATCTTCGGTCCCAGAATACAGGCCGAGCAGTCGATGGTCGGGAAGGTTTTATCGATCTGGGCCATACGCCCGCCAATGGAGGGCTCCTTCTCAACGATGGTAACCGGATTGCCTGCATCGGCAATATCCAGGGCCGCCTGAATCCCGGCAACCCCGCCGCCGATAACCAAGGCGCGCTTAGTGATGCTAATCCTGGATTTCTGCAGAGGCTCATTTTTGACAACCTTGGCAACAGCTTTACGCACCAGGTCGATGGCCTTTACGGTTGCCAGTTCTTTATTATTGGCATGAACCCAGGAACACTGTTCCCTCAGGTTAGCCATTTCAAACAAGTATGGATTTAGACCCCCGGACTCGATACAGGCCCGGAAGGTGGGCTCATGCATCCTAGGTGAACAGGAGGCGACCACGACCCTGTCCAGATTATGTTCTTTGATAGCGTTTTTAATCAGATCTTGGCCGGGCTCAGTACACATGTACTTGTAGTCTGTTGCAAAGGCTACATTGGGAAAGCCTGCAGCTGTTTTGGCTACTTTTTCACAATCCACCACACCGTTAATATTAGTGCCGCAGTGACATACGAAAACGCCTACTCTTCTCATGGTTCAACCTCCTTTACTTCAGATTGTATTTAGCCAGGATTTCTGATGTATTTACAAAGTGTTTGCCTGCGCCTGCACTGGCAGGTTTTTCTCCGAAAGCGATAGCCATCAGTTCGGTGAAGTAGAAAATTGGAATCTTGAAGCTTGATCCGCTTACCTTCTTATTCAAATCGCTCTGGCGCATGTCCAAATTGACAAAACAGAGCGGGCAAGCGGTTACGATTGCTTCTGCGCCCACGGACTGGGCCATACTCAGAATATCGTAAACCAGTTTAAGCCCAACCTTGCCTTTGGCAGTGGGCAAGGAAGCGCCACAGCATTCCGTCTTAAACGGCCATTGCACGGCTTCTCCGCCCAGGGCCGTGACCATGTCATCCATGAGCATGGGGTTTTCCATATCGTCAATTCCGACGTCGTGCGGTCTTACCAACAGACAGCCATAGTACGCTGCAACCTTCATCCCGCCCAGAGTTTTGGTGGCCAGTGCCTTAACGGCCTCGAGTCCTGCATCCTTGACAAAAACCTCGAGGGCAGTTTTCACGCCGATATTACCCTGGTAATCCATTTCAGTGATATTAGCAATCTTTTGCTTGGTCTGCTCGCTGGCCTTAACCGCAAGCTCCGTAGTTTTCATCCGGTTGTAACATGCGGCGCAAGGAGCCAGTACATCCAGCCCTTCCTTTTCAGCGATGGCCAGGTTGCGGGCAGGCAGAGCCAAGCCTAGCATATGGTTGGTAGTGTGGGCGGCACTCGCCCCACAGCAGTTCCAGTCCGGAATCTCCTTTAGTTCGATCCCCATCCGCTTAGCCACAAGCTTGGAGGATATATCATACTCAATTCCGGTAGAGTGGAGGGAACATCCTGGATAATAGGCATATTTCATTAGCGCTCTCCCTCCGCTTTCTCAGCCTTTTCAAACATGCGGCGTATCGCATCTTTCCCTTTAATTTTGTGTGGAAAAAGTTTCAGCTTCCCAGCGGTCAACATGGCTGGGGCACATCCGGCATCCTTAAGGGGTTGTACGGTGGCCAGATTAAACCCAATAATCAGGCCTGCCTCGTACAAGCGGCCGTTAGCGGCCACAGACCTAAGAAACTTTTCGTTAAAGGTGGCAATTTCGTCCTCCGCCTCATAGCCAGCCTTCTTAGCTTCGATTCGCAGACTCTCCATCACCTTGTCCGGCTGCAGATTGCGCGGACACCGCGCCGAGCAGGTTTCACACTGAGCGCAGAGCCAAATTGACCGGGACTTAAGAACCTCATCCACCAGCCCCAGTTGCAGCAAACGCATAATTTGCCTCGGTGTATAGTCCATGGCGGAACCTACAGGGCAGCCCGCAGAACACTTGCCGCACTGGTAGCAGGCCTTGACATCCACACCACTGGCCTTCTGGACTTTTTCAACTAAGTCCCTGCCCGCGGCTTCGGCGGAGGTCAGGTTAATTGGTTGCATGATTTACCCCCTCTTCTTATTTAAAAACTTGGTAAAAGCCAAGTAAACTTTGCCCCTTATTACACATATCAAAGCATAGAAAACACGTATTCGTAACTATACGGTAAAATCTGTTCGTTTTTCTTATAAACCCACAAAAGGGCCCAAAACTAAATTACTTTTAATTATACGAAAATTTAGTTACTGCAAGCAAATAATCGTTGGAACTTTCACAAGCATATATTGACTATTTTCGTTTAATCGCTAAGAATATCGACTAAATTCACCGTTGTTTAATGTTGACCGTAAAAAGGGCGTTAGCGATCCTTCCGCCGAGGGTGAAAAACTCACTAGTGTAATTGTATGATGAGAAACCAAAACGTACAACCCCATAATTTCTAGAAACTGAAGAATTTAATCTACAAGCGTTGGACGGTGGGCAGGTCTATCTCCCCGCTAAGCTACATAATTCTAAAAATGACCGAAGAACCGTTGCTATTGTACTGCTGTGGAGTGGAGGAAGTACCAGGTGAATATACTATTCGGCTTCGCACTGGGCTTGGCCCTTTTGTTTTGGGGGATGCGCCTTTTAAAGCTGGGCTTGGAAAACGCGGCAGGAAGCAGCTTCAGCGGTGTTCTGCAAAAGCTAACCGCAAATCCAGTCATGGGACTGGCTACCGGTACAGTCCTCACAGCCCTGGTCCAGTCCAGCACCGCAGTCACCGTTTTTTCCATAAGTTTAGTTAATGCAGGCCTAATGACCTTTGAACGAACACTGGGAATAATCCTTGGAACCAATATCGGCTCCACAGTCACCGCCCAGCTGATGGCCTTTGACCTTGGGGCACTAGCTCTGCCAGCCGTTACTTTGGGCGGCTTGCTTTTTCTCCTTGCCAAGGGTGGTTGGAAATGGTTTGGATTGGGAATTATCGGCTTTGGTTTGGTTTTTTTCGGTATTAATCAGATGGGTGCGGCCCTGCGGCCCTTGGGCAGTTCAACTAAATTCATGGCTTTTTTGAACCAGCTGGGTGACAACCACATGCTTGGAGTTGGGGCCGGAACCTTGCTAGCCGGAATGATTCACAGCAGCGGGGTCACCACTGGTATGGTGATTGTTCTGGCCTCTCAGAACCTGATCACTCTGCCCACGGCCATCGCCATTGTGCTGGGGGCCAACATGGGAACCTGCATCACCGCCGTGCTGGCATCGATCGGAGGGGATACAGGCGCCAAAAGGGTAGCCCTATCCCATTTACTGCTTAACATATTCGGGGTCGCCGCTTTTTACCCCTTTCTTATCCCCTACTCCAACCTAATGGCTGCCCTTGCCTCAGATCTCGGCAGACAGGTGGCACATGCCCACACCTTTTTTAACCTGATGTCCTCTTTGATCATCTTACCATTTGTGGGCCCATTCGCCAGATTGGTTTGTTTTCTGCTGCCAGAGAAAGGACGCTGATCGCACCGCCCAAATAAAAGGGCAAAGACCATATTCCCTGCTGCAGGTACAATGGTCTTAGCTGCGATAAATTAATAAGTATCCGGTTAGATAAACCGCAGAGCCTCGGAAGGGTCGAGTTTTGCCGCCCGCCAAGCCGGGTAAGCAATGGCTACCAGGCCAATGACGCAGGCACCTAATATGGCGGCCACACCAAGAGCGGGATACCAGGAAAAACCGATAACCTGTTGTTTTGCCACCGCTGCAGTCTGCAAAGCCTGGGCCACGCCCTGCTGCGCCACCGAGGTCTTCTGTACTATAGGGCCTAATGCCGTGGGAGCCAATATTCCTAACAGGTATCCGCTTATCCCGCCCGTCAGACTAATGAACAAGACCTCAGTGAAGAGAATTCTTAAAATATGGCTTTGTCGAAAACCAATGGCCCGGAAGATGCCGAATTCACGGGTACGGTCATTAACATTGCTTGCCAACGTAATTACCACGACCATAGTCCCAACCAGAGCGAGCAGAACAGAAACCGAAAATGCAAACCTGGAAAAAGTTTTCGAAGACTCAACGGCTCCCTGGACCAGTTGAGTAACTGGAGTCACCTGGGCTTCAGGTAGAATTTTTGCCATCCCCGCCGCTGCAGCCTCAGGATTTTTGGCGTTGATTTCAATTATGGTAAAAGAATCCGGCTGCCCTGTAAGCTTTCGGGCCAGGTCAATAGTACTGAATATGAGCTTATCCTCGGAGCCGCCTGTTTCCTCCAAAACTCCACTAACGGTAAAATCTTGGCCGTTTAGAACCATTTTGTTGTCAGGACCAACTTTTTCCCGCATGGTCACCGATGAACCAATGACTATCTCATTACCGGACGGCTCCCTCCCACGAATTTTCCACCAGCTTTTCATTTTTAGTTCGGTAGGGAAGTCAACTCCTACTAACAGGTATTTTTGTTTTTGCCCCTCCACCGAGCCAATGACTTTTGGGGCTATTACACTGATTCCTTCAGGAGGAACACTTTGTCTAAGCCTTTCCAGAACCGAAGTACTAAGCTTTTGCACATTATAGGTCACTCCGGACACAGACAAACCACCGTAGGACAAGGCCAAACGTTCCGACTTAGCGGTGATAACTATGTTAGCTCCATAGCTGTCCAACTTCTTGTCCAGTTCCTTCCTAATTCCCAGAGATACAGCATTAAGAGCTACCGTTGTCGCTACAACAATTAAGAAAGTCACAACCAAAAACAAGGTCTTTCCTTTACGCCGGCGCAAATTGTTAACTGCAATGTCCCTGAGTGTCACTTTGTCTCCTCCCAACCCTAGTTAAATTAAATAAACCTCAATGCTTCTACCGGGTCAAGCCTCGAAGCTTGCCAGGCTGGATAGGCACTGGCAAAGATTCCGATCAAAGCTGCGCCGCCAACAGCAATTAAGCCTATCTGATACTTCCAGACAACTCCCACCTCAATTTGGACAATTGCCGAGCCAAAAAATTTAGCCCCGAACATGCCCAGGAAATATCCAATCACACCACCAATTAAGCTGAGAATAACAGCCTCAATAAACACAACCAACACCACATGGCTCTTCCTGAAACCAATAGCTCTGAAAACCCCAATGTCTTTGGTCCGTTCCTTGACCGACGACATCATGGACATCATGACTACTAAGGCTCCAATCAACAAGATAACTGCGGATACCGCAAATGAAAAAACATTAAACTTCTTTACCGTATCATCTCTGGCCTGCGTGGACGCTTTTAAAGCCTGAACCTTGGTATATGGAAGCTTTTCCTGAAGCTGGGCTGAAACCTGTTCAATGGGGCAGGTATAGCAGAAAGCTGCCGTCTCGATCAGGCTCAGAACTCCAATACGATTAGTCATTTTCTGTAGTGTGGTCAGGTCCATAAACACAGCGCTGTCGTTTTCCATAGAACCGGTAGGCTGAATAACCCCTGCTACACTAAAATTCTGTTCTTTTATTTTTAAATTTTGGCCAGGGGAAAGTCCAAGCACTCGAGCAGCCTCACTTCCGACGACAACCTCACCCTCTGTCGGAGTTTTCTTTTTGTTGCCTACCCAGTTAATCTTCCACCATTTTTTAAGCCTTAGCTCCTCTGAAAACTGTACCCCCACAAGCATAGCCTGCTTACCGTTGATTTCTTCACTATCCAAAAGTTTCGGAGCAATAATTGCCAGCGTTTCTTTGTTTTTAATGGTTCTCATTTTGTCTATATCAGACATATTAAGTTCCCTGACCTTGCCCACCCCTTGGACCGAAACTCCCCCAAAGGACACGTTGACATCGTCACTGTTGGGAACAATCAAGATATTGGAACCAAAAGCGTCAATTTTATTGGCCAAGTCCTGCTGCATGGCCTGAGTTATCGAATATAGGCCTACAATTGATGCAACCCCTATTACTATTCCAATAACCAGCGTAAGCGCTTTGAGCTTACGCCGCTTCAGGTTGCTTACGGCAATATTATCCAAGCGCATTTTGCCGCCTCCCAGCCTCACCTTCTTTTGAAGAATAAGATTCCGTCTTTTCCAAGCTGCCGTCCCTAATAAAGGCAGCCCGCTGCACCCACTCAAGGTTCTCCTTGTTGTGGGTTACCATAATGATAGTAAGTCCATCCTTGTTCAGGTTCTGAAAAAGCTCCAGAATTTCCTGACCTGTTTTGGTATCCAGGCTGCCGGTGGGTTCATCGGCAAAAACAATTGGAGGCTGGTTGACGATAGCCCGTGCAATGGCAACCCGGTTTTGCTCGCCTCCGGACAGTTGGTTGGGCAAACGGGAAGACTTTGTGCCAAGCCCCACCTTCTCCAGGACCGTTTGGGCCATCTGAGACTGCACTTTGCCCGGTCGGCGGCTGATAGAAAGAGGAAGCATGACGTTTTCCAGAGCGGTCAAGTAAGGAACCAGTTGAAACTGCTGGAATACAAACCCAATATATTCATGGCGGAAATCTGCCCTCCGTTCACTGTCCAGAGCGTAAACATCGATTCCGTCAATGAGCATGCTGCCTTCAGTTGGTGGGTTTAATGCCCCCATAATACTTAGCAAGGTACTTTTGCCTGAACCCGAGGGGCCCATCATCGCTAGAAACTCTCCCTCTTCAACATCAAGGTTAATCCCTTTTAGCGCATAGACCTTGCCCTCCCCACCATTGTACACTTTATGAACATTCCTGATTTCTATCAAGCTCACGTCTGTCACCCCATTTTAATTTAGCTTTTCCGTACCTAGACATTCTTATTAGCCCAAAAGCCAGTCTAGTTATTCTAACCACTACTGTCATTCAGTTCGAAGTTCCCTTACAAAATAATTATAGTTGACTTAACACTGGGAGCACAATACAGTTTGGGTGAATTTAATCACAAACATCATTAAGAAACCAGCCAATCTTTCACAAGACAAGCTGGTAAGATTCAATTATTTACCTGTAAAGCCAGAGGAGTATACCTCACCCGGTACTGTCGGGGGCGGTTCCGAAGCCTTAGGCTTAGTAGTTTCCGCAACCGGGGTAGAACGCTGAACATTACCTTTGGCGTCCTGCACCTCTAACCAGTAAACATACTCGGTACCAGGGTCCAGCCCTTTATCGGTATAGATTGTCGCTTCCCCTTTCCAGGTCTTGCACGTAAACTCTCCCTGCAAAGCCCCAGGACTGTTTGCCCGCCTAACCAGCCTAGCGTCTGCTACGCCAATTGAATCGCTAACCATTACTGTAATCGAGGTTTCGCCGGTTTGGGACTTGTCAATGCTTGGAACTCCCACTTTGACCTGTGCCGGCGGTTCATCTAGAGGATCATTCTCCCCAGGTTTTGTCGTGGTCACGGTCTTTGAGCCCTCAATCATTTTATCCGGAGTATTCCCGACCACCGTTCCCGCAAAGAGGTCTGCCACCACCTTCTTAACCTTATCCGGTTCCACGCCCCAATAGCTGATTCCGTCAATATCCAAGTAATACCCCGGTAAAGTCTGGCTAATTACCTTGGAACTATCATATTTTGTCAATGCCTTGGTGATCTTGATTAAGTCCGGCAAAGGCAGATTAGTCGATACAGCATTGTAAAACTGTGGAACGAGACTTGGAATTTTAACCAGACTGCCTGGTTCCATCAGCTTCTTAGCCACCGCTTTTAGGATCACCTGCTGGCGGGCAGTCCTGGTAATATCTCCGTAGGTATCATGGCGAAAACGGGCATATTGCAGGGCCTTGGACCCATCCAGCACCTGCTCTCCTTTTTTTAAATCGATTATGCCGTCTTGCTTATCCCCGGTTTCATAATACATGTCCTTCTCTACATTGACGGTAACCCCGCCAAGCGTGTCTATAATGCTCTTAAAACCCTGGAAATTGGTCTCGACATAGCCATCTATCTTTACCCCGGTCAACTGCTGCACAACGGCAACCGTCATGTTCAGGCTGCCTCCCAAAGCTGCAGCGGCATTGATCTTATTTAATCCGTGCTTCGGAATTTCCACCCGTGTGTCCCTGGGAATGGAGAGCATAGAAACCTGCTCGGACTTTGGGTCTATACTGGCCAAAATCAAACTGTCCGTATTAAAATACTTGGCATTGGTGTCCCGCTGATCAGAGGCGATTAGTAAAATATTGATCCGATCATCCAGGGTGGGGGCTTTTTCCTCCGCAACTACCAAATCCCCTGTTTGCGGATCAATTGATACGCTCTGTCTAGGCTTATTATATAAATAGGTATACCCCACGGCTCCGGCGGCCAATATCAGGATCAGACCAGCAGAAACCATCGTCAGGACTTTCTTCTTACGTGAAAGACCTCTCCAATTCGATAAAAGTGCTGCCAATTTCCTGCGCACTAAATTCACCCCCGCCCACACTGTAGCTGCAAAAGAAAAAAGGGCAATCATCTCCTGGAAAAGATGCAATAACCCTTTGTAAAGTTTCTGGCCCCATTATGGATTATAGCCAGTTATAGTTAATTTTCAAGTTATTTCTTTCGACAACAGGCCGGAGGCCCTAGGCATCAGCGAGATATATCACCTTGTGCAGGGTATTTGAGGTCAGATCCACCCTTGCCAGGTCGCGCCAGATCGCCGGGCCATACTTCAGCACAAACAAGGCCCCGCCATAAACACGTTCCTGCAGTTGTCCATTCGGGGCTAAACTGCTGCAAAGTTTGCGAAACTGGCGGATAAACACGTCATTAGCCTTGCGGTGAGCCTGCAGTGTCTTGCCCCTGAGCCAATTCACCTGGGAAATCACCCGTTCCTTGTTTTCCTCGCCCAATTTACCCAGTGCAGGATCTAACCCCTTAATCGCAGAGACCACCGGAACGTAGGCGGCCGCAATCTTCTCCTCCAAGTCAGCAAAGATCTGATCTATCCCCACTTCGTCACGCTGTTTGAGGTTCTCCTGTTGAATTTCCTCCTGGCGGTTGAACAGGTCCTCCAGAGACACCTGGTATTTCCTCAAGTATTTCTCACTGCCCCCTTCCACCAGGGTAAGGTTGGCCCTGGGAAAGATAATCGGCATCTCCATATTGAAAAGTTCATATACCCCTTTATACTGGCAGCAGTAGCTGATTTCCCCTGGTCCACCAACATAGGCCAAGGTAGGCAGTAAGACATCCTGTGTAAGCGGCCTTAATACCACATTGGGACTAAATCGTTCCGGTTCCGCTGCAATAATAGCGAGGAGTTCTTCTTCACCAAAGGTATGCTCTCGCCCTTTTAGCTTAAAACCCTCTGCACTGCCGGTCAGAGCCAGCCGTTCCTGTTCCATGTACATAAACAGGTTTACGTTATCAGAGTCCTTGCTTACAGACACAGGATACCCTTTGGCGGCAAGAGCTGCCCCATTGCCTGAAACTACATCATTTATTCTTGAGAATCTATCGATGGCTCCAGTAAATATTTCACTTTCCAGTGCCCGCAGCCTTTTATCCAGGGGATTGATCAAAATAAGCCCGAGAGGTCCTAACCAATCAAGCAATATCCGCCCGAACCAGTCTGCAAGATTTTCACTTTCCTGCGCCGATTTTCGCAAAAGCTCCAGGAATCCAGCCTTAAATTCAGTGTCTTGAGTAAGTCCACCCAAATCAGCCAACAAAGCTTCAAACTGGTTTGGGACCGCAATATCCCCGATAGAGTATTTCCTGTCCGGTTGATAGTCGAGGGCGAGTTTTAACTTTTGTCCCTCCCGGTCAAGCACGTTTACTTCATTAACTTCGGTGTAGTCATGGTCCTCCGCAGCAATCCAAAAAATCGGCACCACCGGGCGGGCGAGTTCCTTGCTCATTCGGGAAGCCAGTTGAATGGCGGTCAAAGCCTTGTACACCGAGTAAAGCGGACCACCCAGAATACCGGCCTGCTGACCGGTAACCACTGCCAAGGCATCCGGCCGGGAAAACACTTCAACGGACGCTAAAGTTTCCGGCCCGGCCCCAAGCCCGGAATTATATTCCCGCATCACCTGTGTGACCAGGCTGCGCCGCTCACCCGAATAGGTATTGTCCAGATGTGCGGACCTGGCTATAAAACTCTCAGGCTTGAACGGATTGTAGGTGAAAAACTCCTGAACCCGGGAAAAATCCTGCAGATAATCATTAGCCAGGGAGTTGCTGTAATTCAATCTAATCTCTTCGCTACGCAAAAGAGCTCTCCCCTACTTCCTAACGCTGATTTTACCAGGGGTATCACGCACCACCCTGCCTATTACGGCAGCTTCGAGGGTCCCCAGTCCTGTCATTTGGGCCAGAAGACTATCCAGATTTTCAGGCTTAACTGATACCAAAAGCCCTCCCGAAGTGATTGCATCAGCAAGCACAAGTTTCATATCTTCGGTTATTTCCCGATCAAATTCCACTACAGGTTCTAAATATTTCAGATTGGCCCTAGTACCCCCCGGGACAATGTTTTGAGCTACATACTCCCAGGTTTCCTCAATAACCGGAACCTTGCCTGCTTCGATTACAACTCCAACATTACTCGCTTTAGCAAGTTCATAGGTATGTCCTAGCAGTCCAAACCCGGTGATATCCGTACAGGCATTCACCCCAACCTTAACAGCCGCCTGGGAAGCGGTATTGTTAAGGGCTGTCATCACCATGGAAACCCGCTGCAGGGTTTCCTCCGGAACCACACCACGTTTGATCGCAGTAGTGATGATCCCGATTCCCAGAGGTTTTGTTAGCACCAGAAAATCTCCCGGCTTGGCGCCGGAATTGGTCAAGACTTTATCAGGGTGTACTATTCCCGTAAGGGAGACCCCGTATTTTGGTTCGTTATCCTGAACAGAGTGGCCGCCTAACAATACCGCCCCGGCCTCCTGTAATTTCGCATGACCACCTTTAAGGATTTCCGCCAGGACGGACATGTCCAGTTTGCCAACTGGGAACCCCACCACATTCATGGCAGTAAGCGGAACCCCTCCCATAGCATAAATATCGCTAAGTGCATTGGCTACCGCCACCTGACCAAAAACGTATGGGTCATCAACCACAGGGGTGAAGAAATCCACGGTTTGCACCAGGGCCAGGTCTTCCCTCAAGCGATAAACCCCAGCATCATCTGCGGTTTCGAGACTGACAATCAGATCTGGATCATCCACACTGGGAGGCAAATGACGCAAAACTTGCGCCAGGTCGCCAGGACCTATCTTGCAGCCTCAGCCAGCTTTGGTTGAATATTGAGTGAGGCGAATTTGCTCTTTCTCATTCATTAATCATCCCTCCAAGTATCTATATACTAGCACTTATCCCCTTTCGCTTCAAATGCTTCTGCTTTCTCCCGGAAAATGCTTTACACGGAGCAAATCTAGACTTTGCCACAAGTCTCCAAAGTGATATTATTAAAAGGAAAATCGATAGTATTGGAATCCAACCCCTGAGGTATGGAGGAAACGTAAAACATGAATTTCCATCAATTAAAGGTTTTTGACGCGGTTGCCAGGCACCACAGCTTTTCCAAGGCAGCTGTGGAACTTGGCTTAAGCCAGCCCACGGTCTCAGTCCACCTGCAGAAACTTGAAGAAGAGCTCGGGGTCGAGCTAGTCGAACAATTAGGCAGGTCTATTCACCTTACAACCGCAGGGGACATTCTGTTCGAATTCAGCCGCCGCATCCTGGACTTGGGCGCTGAAGCGGAAAGATCCCTCGATCAGCTGAAGGGAGGGAGCAGAGGCCGCCTTCAGGTCGGGGCTAGCACTACTCCGGGTATTTACCTGCTGCCGAAGGTTCTGGCCGCATTCAAGGCACAGCGCCCGGAAGTGGACCTGCATTTCGAAGTTGCCAATTCCACCATTGTAGCAAACAAGGTGGCCGCAAATGACCTGGACTTTGCTGTGATAGGGCAAGATACAGTTCCCAACCCTAACCTGCTGCTCACTCCGCTTTGGAATGATCAGATCGTGGCAATTCTATCCCCGGAGAATCCACTGTCCGCAAAAGACCAGCTGGAGCCAAGCGATTTTGTCCTGCAGAACCTTATACTGCGGGAACAAGGGTCAGGTACCCGCAGGGTGGTGGAAGAAGCCTTCAACGAACTGCATATCTCACTTGTTTCCAGCATGGAATTCACCGGCACAGAGGGAGTCAAACAAGCCGTAGCAGCAAATCTTGGCATAAGTTTAGTGTCCCGGGCTGCAATTAATCTAGAACTTCAAGCGGGCGCCTTAGTTGTGCGAAAAATTTCCGGCCTGGAAATAAACCGTCAGTTTTATCTGCTTCGACATAAGGACAAGCACCTTTCTCCTTTAGCCCTCTCCTTTCTCTCTCATTTGCAGTAAACAAACAAGAAATGGGCATTTCAGTGCCCATGTTCGATATACTCGGCTAATGTTGCCGAGTATATACTTTCCTGAGGTACAAGAAAATGGGTCAGGCTGCCTTGTGAAGGCAAGCCTGACCCATTTTTGCATTTCCTCAGTGATTGGTTTGGACCCAGTTCTTAAATTGGTCCGCCAGGATGGTATCCTCCCCCGGAAGCAACGTGCGTACGTCCAGCAGCAGTTTATCCCTCTGAATGCGGGCCAGAACCGGGGGATCACCGCTGCGCAGGAATAGTTCAAGTTCATTGACCGAACCCGAACATGGCGCTGCGCTGACCAGATACGTCGCAACATTAGCGGTTGGCAGGGACCCCCCCCCGGCCTGAGAGAAGCCTTCTTCCACCTGGACCTCGATAAACTTACCACAGGAGTCCTTTAACAGTCCGGCCAGAGCCCGAGCGCGCTTTTGCAGCTCTTCTAGAGAGAGAGAAAGCATCTGCAGGGTAGGGATCTCCTCGGTCCTTTCCTCCAGATACATCCTTAAAGTTCCTTCCAGGGCCGCCAAGGTAAGCTTATCGATGCGCAAGGCCCTAGTTAACTGGCTGCCTTTCAAAAGCTCGATATATTCCCGTTTACCAACGATTATTCCAGCCTGTGGCCCCCCAAAAAGTTTGTCTCCACTGAAGGTCACCAGGTCCACACCGGACTTGACCACCTGCTGAACTGTAGGTTCATAGGGAATACCCCACCTGCTCAAATCCACCAGGGTCCCGCTTCCCAGATCCTCCACCACAGGGATTCCCAGTGTTTTACCCAAGCCTACTAGTTCGCCCGAGCTAACCTCTTCACAAAAGCCGATAATACGAAAATTACTGGTGTGAACTTTGAGGAGGATTGCGGTATTGCCGGTTACAGCTGCAGCATAATCCTGCAATCTGGTTTTATTTGTAGCCCCAACTTCCACCAGCTCAGCTCCGCCGGCCTTAAGCACCTCTGGAATCCGGAAGGCCCCCCCCACTTCTACCAGTTCTCCCCTGGAAACGATTACTTGTTTACTCTCTGCCAGCACCTTCATCACCAAGAGTACGGCAGCAGCATTGTTGTTCACTACCATGGCCGCTTCCGCACCCGTTAATTCACACAACAATTCTTCCACATGGGTATACCGCGAACCTCTATCCCCCGTGGCTAAATTCAATTCAAGATTGGAATAGCCGCAGGCGATCTGGGTAACAAAATGAAGGATGCCTGGCGGCAGAACAGAACGTCCACAATTGGTATGCAGCACCACCCCGGTAGCATTAATTACCCGTCTCAGACTATTGGAAAAAACTCTCTCCAGCCTTGTTTCCACCTGTTTGGCAAGGGCGTCCAACTCTATAGGGCGGGCCAAAAATTCCCGGTCCTGCGAAGTCAGCAGGCTGGTTCTCAGCGAGATTAGCGCCTCTTGGGCTGCCTTCGTAATCTGCACCTGTGGGAAGCTCAGCTCAGCTAAAGCAGGGTGGCCGGTAATTTCGTTTACGGCTGGAATTTCCCGCAGCCTGTGCTTACGCAATTCTTCCAACTGAAAGCCTCCTTATCCAGACTGTTAACAGACGGAGCAGGTTATTACCCTGCTCCGCTCCAAATCATTCTTCAGCCTGCGACTTGCTTTCTAAGTCCATTCCCTCACGCTGTACTTCCTTCCGACCCTCTTCTCGTTCTTCAGCCTGTGCTTCTGCCTGCTCTTGGCTGCCCATCTCTTCATGCACTGAGACTTGGTTCTCTCCGGTTCCCTCCAGTTCAGCTAAGGAATTCCTAAGGGCTGCAATGACCGCCTGCTTGATCTGCCCTACCTTTTCAATCACTTCAAGCTGTTTACTGGTTTCACCGGATACCTGTTCCCTTACTCCAAACAGGATCTCTTCCGCCCTGTGCTGGGCCTCTGCCTCAATTTGGCGCGACTTCTCTGCCGCTCCCGCCAAAACTTGGGCAATCTCCGTGTTGATATTCTCCAAGCGTTCCCGCGATTCCGTCAAGGAACGGTTAACTTCATCCTGTGCGGTGTTTACTATCTCATCAGCCTTCTGCTGTGCTGAGACTAGCGCCTTGTTTAATGAACTTTCAAGAGCCTGAAAATATTCAAGCTGCTTCTTCAGCTTGTCCACTTCCTCCTTGGCTGCCAAGGACTCTCGCCGAATCTGCTCGTACGCGGTGGAAATCTGAGCAATGAACTCGTCCACCTCATCGGTCTTATAGCCGCGCAAAACCCTTTGGAACTCCGGGTTCAGATTGTTTTGCCCCATATCATCACACCTCAATGTTCCTTAAAATTTCCAAAATATCCTTCCCCTATGCACTTCGACAAAATTTAGCGAATTCCTTCACATACTACATACCCTCACCTACGTAAGGTTTTTGTTTTTCAGGTAGAGAGTGCCCAGTAAGACCAGTAACACAGACAGCCCGATGGCGGAAGACTGGGCCAATCCAAGCTGACCGGGGTCGAAGAGCCAGGGATGAAGCCCAACCACATAATCCATGTAATCGTTAATTCCCAACCACAACACAATGCCCAAAAGCTGCGGCACAGAATATTTAAGATGACGCAGAAACAAGAAGCCCTCCACTGCCATCCCTGCGTGCGAAATGGTGAGCATCAAGTTGTCAAACCCAAACTGTCCATAGTTATTTACATCAAGATTAAGAATAACTGCCCATATCCCGTACTTGATAACCCAAAAGTACGCCAATAGTTCCAGCCAGGAGCTCCGTTTGCACATAATAATTGTGATTAGAGCTATGGTGAAAAGAGAGCTGGAAAGTGGACTGTCCGGGATGAAGATCAGGTAATACCAAGGGGTCTCTGCCAATTGAAATCGATACCAGTAAAAGCCGTATATAGAACCGAGGAAATTGATTAAAACGAGGGACCAAAGAAATCCCCTCTCAAAAGGATTGCAAAGCAAACGCAAGAAACTCTTGATCAACAATCTTCGCCCCCAACCGCCTTGTCCACCTGAGATGGCAGGACTAATTTTCCAATGTAGTATAATATTCCTGTCGCAACCTGTCAACATTAACTGCTATTTTATCAATTATTGTTAATTATACCCATTCGAATCGAAAACCGACGAGTTTAATTAGATTAATCCAAATCCAACTGTAAAAAAGGGGCGAATTTTTTTAAAGTTGACCCCCATGCTTCTTAGGATTTCGACAAGTAACCTGCGGTATCATTAGGTTGTCCATCCCCCAGAGGGGTTAAACTTCAAGGAGAGTGAGATCGGCATGAAACGGCATTCAGCCAACCCCAACCGCAGAGCTTTCAGACGGGAATCCAACCAACACCGCTGCATCTTCTGTTCAGAGACAGAGTACTTGGTACTCTTCAAGAACAAACTGGTATGTCACCATTGCCTTCACAATATACCTAATCTGTTTCTCCCAGCAAGGTAAACCAATCTATTCGTTCCCAAGACCACTTATCATAACAACACAAAGCTGGAAAGGCATACCCTACCGGATATGCCTTTCCAGCTTTTTTCGGGCAATTTCGAACTAGAAATACTGTTTCACAGTTTCCAAAGCGCTGCCCACCTGGATTACCTTACCGTATTCCTCAAGGTATGCCTTGGTCATGTTTACCTTTTGCCCATATTCCTTTAGGACTGCTTCAGTTTTTTGCCTTATGGCCCCGGTGAGGACCCGTGAGTTGAGTACCAGATAATAAGCGTCGTTGCAATGGTACAGACTGGTACGTCCCGGTATATTCTCCCCTATGGCTTTTACAAAGTTGATTACTTGCTCCCAGTCGTCAAAGCGGTATACCCACTCCCGGCTGCGCGGCCGACGCTTGGGCTTAGCTTTGGGCTCCAGAGGAATTTCATTGGGTGACTCCTGCTTCACGACCGTAATCACAAACTCCTCGCTGGACATGATTGTTGCCTGAATCCAAAAGGGTTGATCAAGCGCGAATTCTACCTCTTCGCCAGCCTTGGCAATCATTTCCCAAAATAGCTGCTCAGTTTTGGCAGAACGCTGGAAGAGTTCCGCCATGGATATATTGCGTTCCGCCAGCTCATTGAAGGATAGGAAGATCCTCAATGTGGTGTCATTAATCTTCTGGATCCGCATGACAAACTCCCCCTTCGTGCATGGAATCCATTAGTGGAAACCAGTAGTATATTCTATTAACCTAATTATAGCATATTTCCTCGGAGTTTAGACAATTATTGTAAGACTGTTACTTTCGGTCACTCCACGGAGATTAAGTTATAGCCCCTGGTTCCGAGCCCAATTTCTTCCCCATAGGATAACTGCACGGACCAGTCTACCGAGGGGTGAATCACTCGAAACTTGTCTGTGGAATCTAAGGCATCTCCCAGCCTGGACCCGGGAGTTCCATTGGCCTTGTTAATCAAATCCACCGCAGCCTGGTCGATAGCGATAGGATCCTTTGAAGCCAGAACCCCAATATCTCCAACGATGGGCAGATCATTCCAACCACAGCAATCGCAATCCGGGCTTACCTGGGTAACAAAGCTGATAAATCCTGCCTTGTTTTCCTTTCCTTTAAGTACGCCTACAGCATACTCAGCAATCTTTTCCTGAATGACATCTGGTGTTGTCTTCCAGTTAATAGCGATAGAGCGTGATGTGCAAGTTACTGTGCACTCCCCGCACCCGATGCATTTGTCCTGTGAAATCCGGGCCTTCTTGTCCACAACCTCAATGGCTGCTGCAGGGCAATACCTTGTACAGCGGGTACAACCAGTGCAGGTTTCCTGATCAACATTTGGCAGGATATCTGAGTGCTGCATCTGCTTTCCCGCCCTGCTCCCCAAGCCCATTCCCAGGTTTTTTAGAGTCCCCCCAAAGCCGGTCGCCTCGTGGCCTTTAAAATGGGTTACTGCGATCAAGGCATCAGCCTGCACAGCAGCGCTGCCGATTTTAACTTCCTTGAAATGCTTAAGGTTCACCGGAACAGTCGCAAAATCCTTCCCGCTCAGCCCATCCGCGATGATTAAAGGCGCTCCCACGACTGCAAAGTCAAATCCGTTTTCTATCGCTGTCTCCAAGTGGTCGACCGCATTTGAGCGCGACCCTACGTACAGGGTATTAGCATCGGTAAGAAACGGCCTGGCCCCATACCCTTTAAGCTTGTTCACGACTCTGCGCAGATATTGGGGACGAATGTAGGCCAAATTGCCTCGTTCACCAAAGTGTATTTTAATGGCGGTTAAATCATTCTTTTGCACCAGGTCCTGAAACCCGGCCCGATCCATTAAGCGCTCCAGTTTGGTTAACAGTCCCGAGCCACCCTTGGCCCGCAAATCCATAAAGTAGACGTCCGCTTGCATTGTGTCAATCCCTTCTTTTCGATTTTTCCTAAGGCATAGATTAAATGTACAACCTAAAACCCTATTTTGTAAAGTTATGAACAGAAAATCAGGAGCCCCGCCGTTTTAGCGAGGCTCCCAAGTATTGCGTCATTTAGTCGTTGTTTTCATTCTTGTTCTCGGATTTTACAGCGGAATGCTTCTGTTGCTCGGAACCACTGTCTTTTTCACCCTTGATGTTCACACCTTCTTGGTTTTTGTTTTTATCCTTTGTTCTTTCCCGTACCTGACCTTGTTGGTCTGATTCAACTCCTTTGGTTTGAACTTGTTTGTCTTTGTCTTTGTTGTTATCCCCGTCTTTTTCGTTCACTCCGTCCTTGTTAGTAACTTCGTCCTTTTTGTTATCCCCGTCTTTTTCGTTCACTCCGTCCTTGATTTCCTCTATTTTACTCTTGTTTTTTCCACCGTTATGTTTTTCAGGGCGAGAATCGCCATAAACGGCCAAGCTTACGGTCTTACCATCAATGGTAATCAAAATGTTAGAGTTTTCTTCGACTTCATGCTTTATCACGTTTTCAAAGGCGTTGAGCAAGCCCTTACGAGCCTGTTCCGGGGCTTTAGCCAATACCCGCAGCAGAACCTTTGCTGCGTTTCTCTCGCTTAAGTCCAGCCCATAAACCACAGCTACCACATTTTGGCTTTTCTGGCCATTGACGATGGTATACACCGAGTCATAGACCGTTCCAGAAACTTTACCATCATTTACCGCTATAATCACCTGAACTTGAGCGGCTTCAATGGTATTCACATACGCTTGAGCAGTCTTGGTCGCCAGTTCTTGTTTTCCCTCATCAATCAGGGCATTTGATTCGGACAGTCGTTCGTTGGCGTCTTCCAGCAATACCTCAGCCTTCTTTTCCGGTGAAAAGATGAATATCAGCTGAATTTGCTCGAAAAGCTTATCCAGAAAATAAAAGGGGCTGTCGGGTAAAATTCCCGGGTCAGGCAGCTGGCTGCTTACCCCGCCACTCGTTGTGGCAGGAGTAGTTGAGGTAGTGTCTGCCAGAACTGGAACCGCCAGGTTTAACATAAAAACGAAAGCAACTAGGAAGCTGATAAGTTTTTTCTTCATCGTATTTACCCCCAAATCGTTTGATTTGTTTTATCCTTCACAAACAAAATACGAGCTGTGAATAATTTTTCCGGGGGTAAAAGCATATTTTTTTATCGACTCCATGTTTAATTAGCCAAATCAATTAGTCTTTCAGTCACGTTTATTCCCAGCATGTGGTAAATGCCCGCAGTGTTTAAGTGAAGGCAGGCCGTCGCATCGAACAGGATTTGAAGAGTCTTAAAGCGCGGGAAAAGTCCATCTGCCCGTCATGACTGACAATCGGGTGCATCCAGAGGGAGATTGCTTGTTTGTCCTTCTGTCCGAAATGCCCGGGGGCTCCTGGCCTGCTGATTAAAATACCTGGTGAAATCGTGTCCCGGCTCTCCGGCAAACCATTTATCGACTTCCCCAGGTGGATATCCTTCAGCCTTCAGCATGATTTTTATTTGACTATAGGTAGGGAAGGTTTCGCTGCCAAGTTCGTTAATCAGTTGTGCAACCCTTTCGCCCATTGCTTTCAAAGGAGCTTTTACCTCCTCAACCACATTTGAACATTAATAGGTTTGCCAACTGCCACGCTTTTTAATCTACTCTCACATTAAGACCACGGCGTGAACTTCATTATTGATGTTTTGGTAAACTCCGGGTCTTGATCCTATGAAATACCAGGATAAAGACTTTTAGAATTACGCATTCTATTAACGCAGAGCCCAATATTCACTCAAAAGGAGGAATAACCTATGCCTGGTGAACGTAACACTAACCAACCCGCGGTACCCGGTGCAGGAAGGGCCCTTGATAACTTCAAGTGGGAAGTAGCCAATGAACTGGGAGTGACCCTCGGTGGTGACCGCCCGAGCCGTGAAAATGGACGGGTCGGTGGACAAATGACCAAGCGGATGATTCAGTTAGCTGAACGTCAACTTTCCGGCGGCACAACCGTATAACCGCAAAAAATGGCCACTTGAAGTGGCCATTTTTTCTTTAAATGGTAATCACACTGGCTGACTGCAAAAAGAGAGCAGAAATTTCCTCCATATTGCTCACCCGACCAACCACGATCTCATCTTTTAGCTGATAATAATCCACGCAAGTTCCGCAAGCCAGCAGATCCACCCCTGAATCAGAAAGTCCGTCCAAAACATCCAATACTGTAGACCCTTTCGCCAGCAGCTTGACCCCGGCATTATAAAATACAATCGAGTCAGGCTTCTCATCTGCTGCCCACAGCTTTCGCAGAAATGCTCCCAGCAGCTTTTGGCCCAATTCCCTACTGCCCTCTCCCATGGAATCACTGTTGATGACAATCGCTTTACTCATGGAAATACCCCCAGTTAAATCTATATTTACTATAGTATTCATGCATAGTTCAACTAATCCTTCAAAAAATTATTGTTCGCCAATAATTATCTCTTGAATAATATGCAGGAAAATGGTATAAACTTTAGTGGGTGGATATGGAAGGGGACATGAAGGGCTCTCGCAATGGAACGTACGCTGCGAGGGCCCTTCGCTTTTCAAGAAATGCGCGCTTCGTTTTTCCTCCATAGCCTGCCATTTCAGTGCCCGTGTTCAATATACTCGGCTAATGTTGCCGAGTATATCCTTTCCCGAGGTATAAATAAGGCTCTTGCAACCATAATATGCAAGAGCCTTATTTATTCTGAATTTAATCTGACGCACTGCGGTCAGGTTATTTTTTCACCTTGCCAATCGGCAGGAAACCTGTTTTCTCCACAGCCTTATTCTGGAAATCACTGCTGAGCATGTAATCCAGGAAAGCCTTTACCACTCCGCTGGCTTCACCCTTAGTATACATGTGTTCAAAGGCGTAGATGGGGTATTTTCCCGTATAAACGTTTTCAGGCGAGTATTCGATTCCGTTATACTTGATAGCCTTTACAGTATCTTTCAGATAGGCGGCATCGATATAGCCAACTGCACCCGGGGTTTGAGACACTGCAGTAATTAAGGTGCCGGTAGAATCCTGGGCTGCCGCAGCATCCGTAAATTCCACCCCTTGATTAACAATCTCTTTAATCGTAGCACGGGATCCGGAAGACTTTGCCCGACCAATTATTGAGATTTTTTGGTCGTTCCCCCCTACTTCCTTCCAATTGGTGATTTTGCCGGAAAAGATATCCTTTAACTGAGCTTGGCTGAGGTTATTCACACTTACGCTTTTATTTACGATAATCAAAAAGGGTGCCACCGCCACTTGATGGTCAACCAGTCCCTTGTCCTTCAACTCGGCGGTTACAGGCACGTCAGAATTACCGATTTGTACAGATCCGGATGCAACGTTGTTAAGGCCTGTAAACGAGCCGCCCCCGCTGACGTTCACCTGAACACCTTGATTACTTTTCATAAATTCATCCGCAGCTGCCTTAACCAATGGTTGAAGAGCTGTAGAGCCAGCAGCAGTTACCGTTCCTTTGCTCTCTCCGGACTGACCGGGAGCAGGAGTTTGAGGAGATTTTTGGGCACAACCAGTTCCGGTGAGGCCGACGAGCAAGAGCAGTCCTAAAGTCAGGACTCTTAATTTTGACATTTTTATATTTCCCCTTTCACTTGTATGATGTAATTATAGTTGAGGTTTGTAAACTCTAACTACAGCTAATGTTAATTCTATGTAAAACATTATTCCTTGCAGCAGAGGGGCATCCTCTTTATAGTTTGCGGCTTTTCTGGAAAATTAATCAACGCAAGCGGTCAGCGGACAAAATTGGTAAATCTGGCAGTTACACTGTAATCAGCCGGAGTAGGCGGTAACTCACTGCTCCTACCAAGGCTGTAGCCGGAATAGTCAGTATCCAGGCTATAAACATAGACCTGGCCACATTCCATCGAACCGCGGACAGACGTTTAGAAGCACCTGTTCCCATAATGGCCCCAGATACAACATGTGTAGTACTTACTGGCATCCCCAGCTGAGTCGCACTCCAAATAACCGCGGAAGCGCTTAGTTCAGCGGCGCATCCATAGAGGGGCTCAATTTTGAAGATTTTGGTCCCCATGGTATGAATGATTTTCCAGCCGCCTGCGGCAGTCCCGCAGGCCATCGCCAAAGCAGAGGCAATTTTTACCCACAAGGGGACTTCAGGGCTGGGAATCAGGTTTGCACTTAAGAGGGCCAAAGTAATGATTCCCATGGATTTTTGGGCATCGTTTGAACCGTGATTAAAAGAAAGTAGACCAGCTGTGAGAATTTGCAATTTGAGAAAGTTCCTGTTTACTTTACTGGGTGAAAAGTTTGCAAATACACGCAGTAAAACTGCGGCGATAACCAGCCCAATCACACCGCCAAGCACAGGAGAGATAACAAGTCCCAGCACAATCTTTTGGATTCCGGCCCATTTCAAGGCCCCAAAACCTCCCGTGGCAGCAACCACCGCCCCAATGACTCCGCCGATAATAGCATGTGAGGAGCTGCTGGGAATCCCATAGTACCAGGTTAACAGGTTCCAGGCAATCGCTCCAATCAGGGCCGCAATCACTACTTCCTGGGTGACAAACTTAGACATTACTATATCCGTGGCGATGGTCTTAGCTACCGCTGTCTTATACAAGGCCCCGATGAAGTTCAACGTAGCAGACATCATGATTGCATACCTGGGAGAGAGCGCTCTGGTACTGACCACTGTGGCAATGGCGTTTGCCGTGTCATGAAAGCCGTTGATGTAGTCAAAGGCTAAAGCCATAAAAACCACAATCATAAACAACACAGAAATTCCAGGCATATTTAACTGCAGCCCCCTTTTTCAATTACCACTTTAGATCAACCGGGGTATCCTGCCTAGTGGCGGCAGTTCCGAAATCAGTGAGCCAAATCCCCTATAAAAGTTTAGCGAGAAAATGTAAAGACCATGTTAACAAATTCCCTCTTTCCCAGGAAAAACCGGCTAAAATCGGGTGATCTTGTCGTTTAGGAATAAACTTTCTCAATTTGAGCAGACTACCTGTCAAACAGGAAGGTGGTGGACTACTTTGCAGGTTTCCGCCAGAAACCAACTCAAATCCAAAATCGAAACTATTAAGAACGGCCCGGTATCCACAGAAGTAACATTAGACGTAAACGGCCAAAAAATGGTTTCAGTCATCACAACTGAATCGGCTAATTCTCTGGGGCTGAAACCCGGGGATGAGGTAACGGCCCTGGTCAAGGCCAGCGCAGTTATGCTAATGAAGTAAGATATCTCCAAAACAAAAAAACGCGTGTCCAGCTGTAGTTGGGCATGCGTTTTTTTAAAATAATAAGCGAAGTCACCCTGTAAGCCGCGTTTTGTCACCCCTTCCGGGGGAGATGATCATCTATCTAGGGCGGCAGTTACCTGACGCCTCAAGCGACCTTACCCGGGAACGGAACGGGCAGTTCCATTGTCCCCCTATTCGGTCTTGCTCCAGGTGGGGTTTACATAGCCAGCTAGTCGCCTAGCTGCTGGTGAGCTCTTACCTCGCCTTTCCATCCTTACCAGGCACTTAACTGAAGCTAAATTTGGTGATTCCAAAAAACCTCTTGTTATCTTATCCAAATTTAGCTTCAGTTAAGTGCCTGGCGGTATCTCTCTGTTGCACTTTCCTTCAGGTCACCCTGACTGGGCGTTACCCAGCACCCTGCCCTGTGGAGCCCGGACTTTCCTCGGATACGACCTTTCGGTCCCTGTACCCGCGATCACCCAGGTGACTTCGCTATATTTATCTTTGTTTGCTGTTTGACAGCTATATCAATATAACAAACATCAAGTTTAAAAACAAGCAGAACTTGATGGATTTATTGCCACAACTTTTAATCTTTCTCAAATAAAAACAAATGGCTCAGTCTTCACTTGAGATAGTATAATTTCAACGTTTCGCTTCTCGGCTGCCAGCTGTTCCTTTAAACAATTAAAGAGATTTTCAACCATCAACCATTCTGTGGCATAATGCCCGGGATCAATAATGGCCATGCCTGATTCCAGAGCATCCAGGGCTTCATGATGAGAAATATCCCCCGCGATCAGCGCCCCGGCTCCTTTGAAAGCCGCCTTCCTCACGAGAGAGCCCCCACTTCCAGTACACACAGCTGCCTTCTGCATTTTCTTGTTAAAATCTCCAGCCACACGCATACCACAGTTCCCGAGCATCTGCTTGACTTCATCAACCAATTCTCCCAGGGTGTATTCTCTGGGCAGATACCCTACTGTCCCAATTCCATACCCTTCTGCTGGATTATCCGTAGGCAGGATGTCGTAGGCCGGAACTTCGTAGGGGTGAACTTTAAGCATCGCCCGAATCGTACGTTGAAGGCTGCCTGACGGAACTATAGTTTCCAGCCTGATCTCGTCCACCTTCTCCAGGCTTCCTACCCTTCCAATAAAGGGGTCCGCCCCTGGCAGTGGTCGAAAGGTTCCGGTTCCGGCGGTTTGGAAGAAGCATTCCTCGTAATCGCCCATACCCCCTGCCCCTGCCTTACTCATCGCTTCCCTTACTCTTTCCTGGTATTCCACGGGAACAAACACTACTAACTTATATAACTTTTCCGTAAACCCTGGCAAGAGAAATTCCCTGGCGGTGAGCCCCAGTTTCTTGGCGATCAGGTTCGTCCCGCCCATGGGACAACAATCAAGGTTCGTATGCGCCGCATAGAACGAGATCCCGCTCCGGATCAATTTTGCCACAAGACTTTGTCCCGGCAGGTCAGTCCGCACCTGTTTCATAGGGCTAAATATCAGAGGATGATGGGCCAGTATCAAATCAACCTTGCGCTCAATGCCCTCTGTGACCACTTCCGGCGTACAATCGAGGGTCAGCATCACCCTGTTAATAGCCTGAGCAGGATCGCCCACCAGGAGACCAACATTATCCCACTCCTCCGCCAGATGCCTGGGAGCAACTTTTTCCACAGCCGACATAATCACTTGACAGGAAACACTCATCTTAACACCCCTTGAAAGTCCATGATCTGTGCCTGGACTTCCTTCCTCTTATTCTCAACCTCAGGGTTTTGCGCTCTCTCCATCTGAAGCAGCACGTTTTCAAGTACTCGGACTCTGTGCATTACCGCCTGTGGAAGCAGTGGATCCTGTTTTGCTATGATACAAGGGCCAAATTCAAGCACAGCCTCAGCAGGTATGCCCTGTTCACCCCGCTCGGCCACAATTATTTCATAAATCCGTTTTTCTTCCTCTACCAGCTGTTCATCCACAATGGTCCAACCATGCTTGAGCAGGTACAACCTCAGAGCAGCGCCCGCTACCATCGGCTGTAGGATAAGCCTCCTCACTGGATCCAAAACCTCCGGACTGGCCTTAAGTATCTCTATTATACTCGTGCCACCCATCCCGGCAATTACCACCACATCTGCCTGGCCCGGGCTAAGGGTTTTCAGCCCATCACCAAGAAAGATTGATATTCTGTCCTCCAAACCCTGGGATTCGACCTGTTCCACTGCAGACCGGTAGGGGCCCTGATGGACGTCTATCCCTACCGTCCGGGCACACTTGCTGGTTTGAACCAAGTATACCGGCAAATATGCGTGGTCCGTACCCACATCGACCACTACTGACCCCTGGGGAACATATTCCGCAATCGCGGCCAAGCGCTCCTTAAGCTCTATCAATTCAAATCACCTTACCAACAGCATATCCATTTCCCCTGTTATTTTAACATGAAAAGTTAGTCTGGAGAGAACGAATTAGAAAACGGTCTAATGACAAGCAGTCTATAATCAGCCTCTCGCATTTGATCGAGACTTCACGGAAATTTAGGACTATTTTTCAGTGAAACAGAAAGACATCCGGTAACGTAATGTACCGGATGTCTCCTGTTTTCTAAACTTTGTTTCAGTTGAATCATTTATGCATTGCCATAGAGCTATGATTAAAAAAGTCAGGGCGCGCTACTAAGAAATATAGGGATACAGCAAGCATAACAATCCCTAAGGCCGGACGCAAAGCTCTGGTAAGAGGACTGGGCCGAAAGAGATTGCGCACCCATGGCACAAAGGCTAATGCTAATGGAAGGCTGTGTCCTAAGGCAAAAAAGCCCAAGGCTAAAGAGCCAAATAACATTTGCCCACTTGCCATGACAAAAGCGGTAACGGCCATGATGACTGGCAGCGTGCAAGGAGAGGGAGCTAAAGCGAAAACCGCACCCAAAGCTCCGGGATTTAGTCCTTCCTTATTTACAATGGTATCCAGCCAGCGAGGTCGCTCTCTAAAGACATAAAAACTGGAAATCTTAATAGGCAGTCTGATTCGTAGTAAGATCAGTCCAGTGATGAGGTATAAAATCCCCAGAGAGGTGGTCCAAAACCATGCGGGTAAAGTTAACACTTTTCCCAGGCTTGCGGCTCCCAGACCCACGACCATTAAGGTGACGGTAAACCCCCCCATAAACAAAAAGGAACGACTGAGCCCACTCTGCCGGCTTCCCCCTATGACGAGCGGCGCCATTGCAGCCATACATGGATTGAAGGCTAGGGCAATTCCTGCACCAAACATGATAAGGAATGTAACAATTGAACCGCTAGTCAGGCCGGAATTTAAATACTGAATCAGTCCCTCCACAAATCCTCCCCCCTTCTGTACTATTTAAAATGACTATGTACAAGGGGGCATGTTTAGAAGTGACTATCAAAAAAGCAAATAAATAATTTAGGGATGTTGCAGTAGCCCTGGAGTTCTACTGCAATTACTCATAAATTTCAGCTATTTTAGTATCCTGCGGGCACCGTAGTAATTTTTTGCCCAGTAACCATCTGATAAGCTCTCTACACTAACTCCTTTGTTTGACGAGCCAATCGTGACTCCCCCACCCATGTAAATTCTTACGTCAGAAGGGCCGCGTGATATTGTTTGAAAAAATACCAAGTCCCCTGGGCGAAGTTGGTCACGGCTAATGGCAGTGCCAACTCGAAATTGTTCGAACGACGTACGGGGTAAGGAAATACCAAATTTCCCAAACACGTATTGAACGAAACCTGCACAATCAAATCCAGCAGGAGTTGTGCCGCCCCAGCGATAAGGCGTACCCCGGAAGCTTAAGGCATATCTGATAACGTTGTCAGCCGTAGAACCTCTCCCCGATCCAGACGACCGTGAGGCCACCACCGTTTGCCTATTTACGACTGTAGTTTTCTTGTTGGTCTTCGGCTCACTAACCTCAACCACTTTTTTGTTGTTGTCAAGCATGCCCTGTAAATTTACCGGTTTAACTACCGATTGCAGGTATGTTCCCTTTGCCAATTGTCCGGATGTGGTAGCAGGCGTTGTTACACTTACCCTAGTTAGACCGGGTGTAGGGTTAAAACTTAAAATACTTGTCAACAGTACACCGGACAAAACAATCCCGGTCTGCCAATACCTTTTTGATGTCATTACTTTCCACCTTTTTGGCTTACGAGGTTAGTTGACGGGTTCGGACGGTCAGGTGTAAGCCCTACACATAGTTTTCTATGTGATTCACCCCAAAAAGAAAAATCCCCCGCTCCGGATACTGGATCCGGACTCAGCCCTGTCTAGATTAAAAATTAAGCTTGTTCGCAATCTGACTAAGTCCCAGGAAGCAAAACCCTATCCCAAATCAATCAAATTCTATAAACCTCCTCCACGATATCATTCTCGTTTATCATAGACATATGTCTTCGCTCACCTTTTTTGATACTTACCAAAATATGCTTATACACCAGAAACTAAAGTTGACAGCAAGAAGGCTTGGGTGGCAGAGTTATTTGCCGTATTGCCGAGTTACTGTAAAGATACCACTCATCCACCCGCATACCATACGCCCCGTTTACTAAGCGGCAGGAGCCGAGCCTACTAATAGTGCAAACCCGTTAGGACGCGCTCACTGGGAATACGCATCTCAACAATATTCTACATCTTTCCCTGACTTCCTCTTAAAGTAATCCAAAAAACTAAACATTCTAGAGCATAGAGAGATAACACCCTGGTATTTATGTACACTAAATTATTTGACCAAGTCTCATTGTCCAAAGTCTCTGTACTGCCGACTGTTCCTCCGATTGTATTGAACTAATTGGCACTGCCCAGGAAGGCAGGGAATCTAAGCAAAGCCAAGCATCTGCCTTCCTGAACGCCTCTTAGACCCCGCTAGTGCCCTTCGTCACAGTGGGCAACAACCCGCAGCATCCATTGTTTCCTCAGCATTTTTACCCTCCTCTCTACGTAAATCCTATTGTATTTCAACTACCGGCAAGAGCCGGTAAAAATCAACTTTCGCCGTCAAACGGTAGTCTGTTACAATTTCCGTTTTAACGCCATAACCGGGTTAGTTATCCATTCAATAATGCCATACCTTACCTTTAGATATAGGGTACTACCCTATGCTATATTTTTCATCATGCCTCACGGAACTTTCTGTTCAGTTCTCCCATTGCATAGCATGGGGCTTAATATTTGAATCCAATGTTATAAAAAAATTAAATATTAAACTATAGTACTTGACTTAAAACTTACTGGCATTTATCATTGTTACTAGGATGATGATAATCATTATCATTATCATTTGAGGAGGGAAGAAAGTTGTTAGCATCATTTCTTATCATGGTTCGCGAAGGTCTGGAAGCAGCTTTAATCGTTGCCATCTTGGCCGCTTACCTCAAAAAAGTCGGGCGCCCCGGTCTGAGCAAATACCTCTTTACCGGGGCTGGTTTGGCAGCTTTGCTGAGTTTAATTACCGCCCTGTTATTCGGTGAAGTGTACAGTACCGTGGGAACGGCCTTTGAAGGGGTAGCTGCCCTTGTAGCAGTCATTGTTCTTACTTATATGGTCTTTTGGATGTCCGGGAATGCTAAAAATATGCATATTCTCTTAGAACAGAAGGCGGAAACGGCCATCTCCTCCGGAAAGCTCATTGGCCTAACTGGCCTCGCTTTTCTTTCTGTCTTCCGCGAAGGCATAGAAACTGTTTTGTTCCTGTTCGGGCTGCGGGCCATCACCACCTGGCAGTCCATTGTGTCAGGCGTCATCCTGGGACTCATTTTGGTTCTGGTCTTGAGTATCCTCATTTTTCGTCAGGTTTACCGGATTAACTTGAGAAAGTTTTTCACCTATACCAGCGCTATCCTGTTAGTTTTCGGAGCAGGAATCTTGGGCCAGGCAGTCGTCGCTTTGCAGTCAGCCGGCTGGTTACCTGGGACCATTACCGTCTGGGATACGGGTTGGCTGCTCAGTGACAGGGGCTTGATCGGTTCAATCTTGAGGGCTTTAATTGGCTACGCCAGTGCTCCGAGTTTATTGCAAATAACCATGTACCTGGGCTACCTGGCTATGTTTGGCTCCCTTGCCTGGTCTTCCTTAGACCTAGGCAAGAAGCGCAGCGAAGCTGCCACTACCAAGGCTCAGACTGCAGCCTGTGCGGCCTGCCAAACCGAGCAATACACCGATCCGTTTTCCTCTTTTGGCCGTGATTATGCCAACCCCTTGTACAAACTACTTCGCAGTAAGTGGTACCCCAACGTGGTGATTACAGCATTGGGAGTCATTTTCCTTATTATCCTGGTCATCGGCTTGTTTAAACTGAATGTTGGGCCGTTTAATAACGTTGGACCTCTCCGCTTGGGTCCCTTCGTAACGAAAGAAGACGAAAACAATTTGTTCAATTTTCTCCTCTGGATTATCTGGCTGCCCCTGGTTTCGATCGTAACCCTCCTGGCTGGTCGCCTCTGGTGTGGAAATTTGTGCCCCCTGCGTTTAGTCACAGATTGGTTCCGCAATCTGGCTGACAAGCTATTTGGCCGCCCGGCACACACCAAGCCCTATATGCGGGTAGGCTGGCTGCTCCCCGCTGCCTTTATCCTGATCACCTTTTTTGTAAAAAATTGGCCAATTCAACAGATTGCCCATTACGGTGCAATCATGTTCATCGTCCTTATTGCCGCGACCGCGGCTATCAGTTTTCTCTTCCAGCGCGGGACATGGTGCCGCTATGTTTGCCCCATCGGGGGCTGGTTAGCCAGACTGGCCCGTCTAAGCTTTATTGGCGTACGTTCTAACCAGGCGGCCTGCGATACCTGCCAAACCAAACCATGTATCAAAGGCACAGACCAGGCGCACCGTTGTCCCAGCTTCCTTAACCCGAGCAAGTTGGATTCCAACCGGTATTGCCTCGAATGTTGGAATTGTGTCAAAAACTGTCCGTCTGAAAAATCCGGTATGCGGGTGGGATTACGTTTTCCCGGGGCTGAACTGCAAAAGCCTTATTCTCCCGATATTTGGGAATCAGTCTTTGTCTTCGGTATCCTCGGCATGTACACAGCAGTTTCCCGTCAGGGTGTTATCCTCAGCCTAAGCATACCGTGGGTACTATCTTTCGTAGCCTTTATCACTGCGTCTTTGTTAGTATATGCAATGCTGAGCTGGCTGGTGGCCAAACTTGGCGGCATACCCTTCCGCGAGGCATTGACCAATATAGGTTATATCTTTTTGCCGTTTGAATTTGCCATTGCTTTGCTGACCTTCGGTGACGATGCCCTTTCCTTCTTTGGCATCTTTGTGCCTGGCGCGAGCCTTCTCCTTGGCCTGGGATTTGTCTGGAGTTCCTACCTGGCTACATCAATTATTAAAAATCATACCACTTCCGAACGCCGGACGATTATGGCCTTGATCCCTGTAGCGATTGTGCTGATGGTTCTCTTATTTATGTGGGCCGGCTGGTACACTTCCGGCACTATCATTGATTTGACCTAACCAACTCCAGAAGTTAACTCGTTTAGCCAAAGCAAAGCACCGGAGCTTCAGGTGCATTAGTTTACACTGTAGACTAACGCGAAGAACCCTTTACACATCCCTGCAGGATTGTTACATTTGACAAAATCGGCGAGAGTCCCCTTTCACTTGAGAGGAATGAATCGCCGATTTTGCTAAATTTGTCCAACTAAACAGTTCTAACTGTTCAGTGAAATGCGAATTAGATTATGACTTAAGAGCACCCTGTATGCTACTTAGAATTAAAATGGAGTTCATGACAAGTACGATTACTGCTGTGCCCCAACCGGTCCATTTTAGCGGTCGACTGTTAACGTAATCACCCATATATTTCTTGTTAGAAGTAATCAGAATTAAAGGAATGGAGGTTAAGGGAAGCAGCAATGCCAGTTCAACCTGGCTTCCAATTAAAATATACCAGGCATCTGCGTCAACAAAATACACCAGAAGCAAGGCAATTAGAATAACCGAAAAGGAGGCGAATCTAAACTCTTTGGCTTTCAGATCTCTTTTCCACTATGGCCAACATAAGTAATATCGCAGATTCAACCCAATTATATTTGCCTCCAAATCAGCAGACCCACGAAGCTAAGGGTGAGGGGTCGGTGTTCCAACGTACAAGCGGCCGACACGCTGGCAAATGGGTTGCCCAGGTAACTATAGGGATTAGACCCAACGGGCGCCCACGGTACAAAACCGTCTATTGCAAAACCCATCCGGACGATTATGGGGAGCTCTCCATAAAAGGCACACTTTTGCCACAAGACTGCTTGAACAGGGAGTGGATCTAAAGACGGTCTCCGAACTTTTGGGCCGTAAAGACATTGCAACGACCAGCAACATCTACGCCCATGTCATGCCTAACCTACGAACAGGCGCCGCCAACAAGATGAATGTGAACTATTGAAAATAAAGAAAGCACCTTCCAACAAAGGAAAGGTGCAAGTAATGGAACGCTAAATTTAAGTCGTAACTGGTCAAGAGGTTTTTCGCTCTATCCAAAAGGCTGAGAGCCTTGATATTACTGGTGGGCGATACCGGGATCGAACCGATGACCTCTTCCGTGTGAAGGAAGCGCTCTCCCGACTGAGCCAATCGCCCAAGATCGATGTCCGAGGTACGATGCCCGATGCCCGAAATAGCCGGACTCTATAGCACTCCCCCGAACGAATAATGACCCGAGAAGCAGTAGTCCATTCGGACCTCCGGCCTCGGGCCTCTGACTTCTGAAATGGTGGGCCCTCAGAGATTCGAACTCTGGACCAACCGGTTATGAGCCGGTTGCTCTGACCAACTGAGCTAAGGGCCCGAAATAAGCACAATAAAATGGCTCCCCGAGTAGGACTCGAACCTACAACCTACCGGTTAACAGCCGGTTGCTCCACCATTGAGCTATCGAGGAACGCCTTGTACATAAAGGATTATAGGCTAAAACACTCAAATGGTCAAGTGATTTTATTTAAAATTCTCACGAGTTACAATCTTTATTATCTCACGATTGTTAAAACATGTCAAGAACAAAATTTCTTTATTACTCTTCATCGAGCTTCCTGGGTCACAACAAGATGAGCTAGCGAAATATTCACTTCAGAGATGGAAAGCCCTGTGTGATATTCCACCACCCGCTTGACTTCTGCTTGAATCCCCCGGCATAGTCCCACCAGGTCAAACCCGTAAAACGCTGCAAACTCCACAAACATCACAGTATTCCCCTGTTCAGACAGGACCCGGACCTTACCTGCATGAGAGACCCCGTCAAAACTGCGCACCACCCACTGGGTAAGGCCGACAATGACGTTCTCGGCCACGGTAAACTTACCTAGAGAGGAATAGGTTGGATAAATAACAGACTGTTCTATTATGGTTTGTTTTTTGACGTTCTGCCTGTGCAAGATTACTTCAAAGGAATCTATCAGGGTATTCGGAAAGTTGCGTTTCACTTCAAAGGTAGGGGCTGGTATAACGTGCTTGCCAAACCGGCTCCTATTATATTGTGCCTTACGGATTTCCTCGTTTGAGGCCACTTCCTGGATGTTGATGAAGCGGGAGGGAGCCGGCAGGTCCAGGCGCGCGCTAATCCTTAAAACCATCTCCTCTGAGGTTCCCAAAATCAGTGCTACCTCCGGATCAATCCCGGATATGGTTTCCCGGGCCAAATCGCGGTGTTGCTGGTCTGTGAACAGCGCCGTTTTGATGGCCCCAACTTTAGTAGATTGTCTTTTGGCTGAAATACCGCCCAGGATTTGACTCCCCTGAATTATAAGGCCGTCATCAATAATCAGATCAGCGTTGATATTATGGGCAACTAGTACAGCGCGGTGACTTTTGCCGGTGCCACTGGGGCCGACCAGTCCGATTATTTGCATAAAGACCCTCCCGTTTACCCAAACAGAATTAAAACAAATTTGGCCAGCTTTAACCTTTATAAAAGCTGGCCGTTTTATTAATCAAGATAATCCTTTAACTTCTTGCTGCGGCTTGGGTGCCTTAGTTTACGCAGCGCCTTGGCCTCAATCTGCCGGATGCGTTCACGGGTTACCCCAAACTCCTGGCCCACTTCCTCTAGAGTGCGTGACCGCCCATCGTCTAGTCCGAAGCGCAGTCGAAGCACCTTTTCTTCTCTAGGAGTCAGGGTTTCCAGCACTTCCTCCAGCTGTTCCTTAAGCAAGATGAAGGAGGCAGCTTCCGCAGGGGCTGGAGCATCCTCATCCTCAATGAAGTCTCCCAGGTGACTGTCCTCTTCTTCCCCGATAGGGGTTTCCAGAGAAACTGGCTCCTGCGCTATCTTCATGATTTCGCGTACCCGTTCTTCCGGAATATCCATCTCCCGGCCGATCTCGTCCGGGGTTGGTTCCCGACCCAGTTCCTGCAGCAGCTGGCGTGAAACCCGGATCAACTTGTTGATGGTTTCAACCATATGCACAGGGATACGGATAGTTCTGGCCTGATCAGCTATCGCCCTGGTGATAGCCTGGCGAATCCACCATGTGGCGTAGGTGCTGAATTTATAACCCTTGCGGTAGTCAAACTTCTCAACCGCTTTGATTAAGCCCAGGTTGCCCTCTTGAATTAAATCCAGGAAAAGCATTCCCCGTCCAACATAGCGTTTGGCTATACTAACAACGAGCCGCAAGTTGGCTTCGGCCAGGCGCCTCTTTGCCAACTCATCCCCGTTCTCCATGCGTTTGGCCAGTTCAACTTCCTCTTCCGCGGTGAGCAAAGGGACCCGGCCTATCTCCTTTAGATACATACGCACCGGATCATCAATGCCGATACCTTCGGGAACAGAAAGGTCCACTTCAACTTCATCGTCCGAGTTAGAATCTACCTCGGGTTTATCCAAACTTTCCAAGGCCCCACCTTCAGGCACCACATCAATGCCCATACTGCCCAAGTGCTCATAGACTTCGTCAATTTGGTCGGGGGTAAGTTCTACGCCTTGCAGCGCATCCATAATTTCGTGGTAGGTTAACAGACCACGCTTTTTGCCGCGCTGGATCAATTCTTTCACTTCTGCTTTGATCTCTAAGTCCTTAATGATTCTCACCCCTTCCCTAGGGCCTTATCTATAGCTTAATGGTAGTAGCTTACTGTCGAATCAAACTATTTATCTCCTGCAGTAACTTTATTGCACCCTCTACATCTCCACAGTTCTGCATCAACCGGGCTTGTTCCTGCAAATCATCAATTTTCTCTTTCAATTGTTGGTCCTTTACGGCTTTGATGCAGTCTGCGGCGGCTTTAAGCGGGCTGCTTACCCCGGTTTCCTTCATGCTCAACCGGGCCAATTCACTTCCAAGCGCCTCATCTTCGGCCTCGGCTGCCAAGGCCCCCGGACTCCAATTCCCTTTAACCCACATATTTCTGATCAGGCCCAAAATCCTGATGTGCAGCGGATCTCTAAAGGCGTCCCAGCCAAGCTTCTCCTCAACGAGGGCCACCACCTTTGCTTCGTTCAGCATCAGTCCCAGAAGTAAATTTTCTGCCCGGTAAACCCGGTTATCGTTGACGGCAGGCGGTTGCCTGCCTACGGAACTTTCCCTTCCAGGATTACCAAATTCTGAGTGGGCATGCCCAACGTTAGTATGGCTACTAAACTGGGAATTATCCCAAAAAGAACCGCTTTTTCGCGATTTTAAGGAAATTCTCCTGATTTCCGCATAAATTACTTCCTCTGTTATACCCAGGGTTTTTGCCACCAGACGTATATACCCTTCCCGCTCGACCAAGCTTTCAGTTCTTACAATATCGTTCGACAGACTACTCACTATTTCAACCTTGGCCCCAATATTGGCAGCCGGTCTTTCCTTAATTAACCTGTCCAGTTTATATTCAATGTAACCCGGAGCGTTGTTAGCCAGCAGATCGAATTCCTCAGGCCGGTGACTGCGCAGGAATTCATCCGGGTCCTTTCCTGCAGGAACTGTAAGAACTCTAACCTTGCACCCCAACTCCCGCAAGATATCTGCCCCTTTCCAGGTGGCATTAATTCCTGCTGGGTCCGCATCGTAGGCCAACAGCACATTGTGGGTATAACGCTGAATAAGTTTGGCCTGATCTTTAGTGAGAGCTGTTCCGAGCGAGGCTACTGCATTAGAAAACCCGCTCTGGTGAGCAGTTATCACATCCATGTATCCCTCAACCACCAAAGCCTCGTTCTTTTCCCTGATCACTTTACTTGCCAAATTAATCCCATATAGGTTATGTCCTTTGCTGAAAAACGGAGTTTCAGGCGAATTGAGATACTTGGGCAGGCTATCCCCCAAAACGCGACCGCCAAAGCCGACAATCTGACTTCGAACATTCACAATAGGAAAGATAATCCGGTTGCGAAACCTATCATATACCCCATCGGACTCTTTAGACGTCGCCAGCCCGGCGGACAACAAATCAGCCTGTGAAAAGCCCCTTTGGAGCAAAAAATCTGTTAAAAAAGACCACCCGTCGGCGGCAAAACCCAAATGAAAAGCCTCTATTGCCTTTCGTTCAATACCGCGGCGGGCTAAATAGTCCCTTGCAGCCTGTGCCAAAGTACTGTGCAGTAAACTCTCATGGTAATAATCACTTGCCGCCTTGTTTACACGGGCAATCGATTCAAGCAGTTTCTGCTTTGCCTGTTCTTCCTGCGACATCTCTCCCTCAGGAAGACTAACTCCCGCCCGCTCTGCTAATAACTTCACTGCCTCTGCAAAGGTGATATTCTCCTTTTTCATAACAAAGGTAAACACACTTCCCCCGGTCTGGCAGCCGAAACAATAAAACATCTGTTTATCCGGGGTAACTGTAAAACTGGGGGTCTTCTCGTAATGAAACGGGCAGAGACCCAGGTAATTTTTGCCCTTTTTCTCCAGGACAACGTAGTCGGACACAACCCCCACAATGTCGGCCCGGGTACGAATCTCCTCAAGCAGATGATCCGGCCATGTCTTGCTCACTTTTTTCCACCCACGCTTGCGAAGTTCGATGTTCGAGGCAGACTGTGTGTTAAAGGACTTGTCTTTTTGGCCAAAGGTGCTGTAGTCAAACATGAAAGGTCTTCAAATTCGACTACACTCGGACCTCGGACATCGTGCCTCGGACCTCGACCAACGCCTCGATGTTATTGTTCGCCACAGATTACTGTAATCCTTCTTTTCATACCTCAGGAAAGTCTATACTCGGCAACATTAGCTGAGTATATCGAACACGGGTACTGAAATGCGCAGGCTATGGAGGAAAAACGAAGCGCACATTTCTTGAAGGTAAATCTCCAACGACTATAGTTTATTCGCGTAGCGTTTTTAATAATCCTTCTAGCCATTCGACAAATTTCATCATTTCCTAGCTTTAATTTAATGAATTCAACAGGAGTACCCAGGCACTTCCGCCTGGGTACAATTTAGTACATCTTTAATCTCCTTACAAGGGTCTCAGAATTCAAGCTTAGATTCCTTCGGGATTTGTCATCAGCATCTGGTTTCCTGCTGCGTGCTGATGGACAAGATGACCGGCGAAATGTCCCGGGGCCACTAGGTCATTATAGGCTCCAACTCCATGTTCACTGAGATCAAGACCTTCAATCTCGTCTGCCACGCTCGCTCTGATACCGACTGTCTTTTTAAGCACAGTGAATACAGCAAAGGAACCTGCGAAAGCCCAAATGGACACCGCTGCTAACCCCAGCAACTGCACCAGGAGCAGATGAACCCCACCGCCAAAGAACAGTCCACCCTTTTCGGCGAAAAGCCCAACCGCTATCGTACCAAAACTGCCGCATACTCCATGTACGGCGATGGCGCCAACCGGGTCGTCCGCTTTGACCTTGTCGAAAAACTCCACTCCGAATACCACCAACACTCCGGCAATCCCGCCAATAATCAGCGCGCTGCCCGGGCCAACGTAGGCGCTCCCTGCGGTAACAGCCACTAAACCCGCCAACACTCCATTAATAATCATACTGGGATCAGGCTTGCCATACCTCCACATTGTGAACAACGTTCCCACTGTTCCACCTGCAGCTGCCGCCAGATTGGTAGTGACCGCTATCCTGGCGATATTACTGTCAAGCCCGCTTAAAGCGCTGCCTGGATTAAAACCAAACCAGCCAACCCAGAGTATGAAAGCCCCCAGTGCAGCCAAAGGCAGGTTATGCCCTGGCATAACATTGGCAGAACCATCCTTGTTATATTTCCCTGTGCGCGGACCAAGTACTAAAACAGCAGCCAGAGCGGCCCACCCCCCTGCGGCATGCACCACTGCAGACCCGGCGAAATCGAGCATTCCAAGCTTGGCGAGCCAACCACCCTGTCCCCACACCCAATGTCCTGCCACTGGGTAAATCACAGCTGTGGCCAGAAAGCTGAAAAGTATATAAGGTCCAAACTTCATCCTTTCCGCCACTGCACCTGAAACAATGGTTGCGACAGCGACGGCAAACGCTGCCTGAAACAACCAGTAGGCAAAGGGAGCGACCCGGGTGCCTGCGAGCGCGAGCCCCGTCCCATTGAAAAGGAACCCGCTGTGTCCGAATAACCCGAAATAATCCGCTCCATACATTATAGCGAACCCTACCGCCCAATATCCGATGAGACCCACCGTACAGTCCATAAAGACTTTCATGATAATATTAGTGCTATTTTTGCTGCGAATAAAACCCGCTTCCAGAGCAGCAAACCCCGCTTCCATGAACCAGACCAATGCCGCAGCCAGCAAAACCCACACCGTATCCAAACCGGCAGCCAGGCTCTGAAGGGTAACCTCCATAAAATTTTCCTCCTTTAAATTTAAACAATAACTTAAAAACAAAAAACACCTACAAACCCCGAGCAAAATTGCTCAGGGTTGTAGGCGTCACTGCCCAAAGTTTAAAATTTAATTAGAGTATAGCAGACTAAGTGTTTGGCCGCAAGGACAATGTTTTCCTGTTAGAGTACCTTTTCGCCCTGTTCGCCGGTCCTGATCCGCACTACATTTTCCACCGGAATCACAAAAATCTTCCCATCTCCTACTTCACCGGTACGGCAGGTTTCAATAATCGCGGAAATAATACCCTCCACCCTGTGATCTTCGGCTGCAATCTCAACTTTAACCTTTGGCAGAAGGTTAATCTCATATTCCTGGCCGCGGTAGATCTCTTTCCTGCCCTTTTGCATTCCATGGCCCAGGACCTGGCTTACAGTCATCCCTTGTATTCCAAGTTTGTTCAAGGCATTTTTGAGCTCGTCAAGCTTTCCCGGCCGAATTATACACTCAATCTTTTTCATCATTTCCCCCCCAAGTCTCTGTCAAGTTATATCTTACTACACATCAGAAGCGGAAATCAATCTAAGGCTCTTTCTTAACCTGTTCTGTCAAGGAATAACGCTTTATTCACCTTCAAAAAAAAGAATGCGGAATCTTCACTTCGCTGAATATGTTTACACAGTAGTTGTCAGACATCCCGGCAATATAATCCGCCACTGCCCTTTCCAGACCCTCCTCTGCTGCGATCTCATGATAGAATTCCGGCAGTGTATCGGAGTTTTTGCAGAAATACTCAAACAACACCTCAACTATGTATTGTGCTTTTTCCGATTCTGCCCTGCAAAACTGCCCTTGGTATATGCGCCCAAACATAAAGCTTCTTAGTCCCGCTAAAGCGGAGTCCACTTCCGGGCTTAAACTCACCAGACTGGACTGTTTTCCTCCGGTTATGCGCACCTGGGTTGTGGTTATAGCGTCTCCCACCAGGGTAGCAATGCGCCGGCCGTGCGTCCGGCCCAACCTTTCCAAATACCGTCCGGGGATTTCCTCAAGCTTCAATAGCCCCGCCCTGATAGAATCATCGATGTCATGCTGGACATAGGCAATTTTGTCTGCAAGGCGGATTACCTGCCCTTCCAGAGTATAGGCAAGCGCCTCCGTTTTACCATACCCGCTGTGATGCAAGATCCCATCCAGTACCTCAGCGGTTAGATTTAAGCCTGAGCGCTTTTCTATCCGGGTAAGCACTCTCACGCTATTTTCATTATGTCTAAAGCCGCTTGGCAGGAGCCTGTTCAGCGCTCTTTCACCGGAATGAGAGAACGGGGTATGCCCCACATCGTGGCCCAGGGATATCGCCTCAATCAAGTCTTCATTAAGTCCTAACCCTCTGCCAATGGTGCGGGCGATTTGGCTTACCTCCAGGGTATGAGTCAAACGTGTGCGAAAATGGTCCCCTTTTGGAGCGAGGTAAACCTGGGTCTTATGCTTCAGTCGGCGAAAAGACTTGGAATGCAAAATCCGGTCCCTGTCCACCATAAAACAGGTGCGCAGAGGGTCACCCTCTTCCAGGCGCATTCTCCCTTTGGACTGCGTGGACCTGACTGCGTAAGGAGCCAAACAAAGTTCTTCCTGTTTTTCTAACCGAAGCCTGACATCCATCTTGACTTTACACCCCTAAACAAGCCTACTGTTTCTATAACATAGTTTATTTCGCTGCCATTTATTCAACTCCTTTAGAAATGGAAAAAGCTGAATGCCCTTGCCGCTCCGCCGTCACCGTCAGAAGTGAAGATCCCACAGCTTAAGGGTGAATTGACTTACCACGTAGCGGAGACATCGCGAGTGAGCCGCTAAGCATACTCCGCGAACAGCCGAACGGAGCAACGTGCTCGCGCCCAATTTAGGTCTACTTTTGCACTAAATTGGGGTCCCCGCGAAATCAGGTCCCTTTAAGACTGGCTTGACGATTTCGTGGGGTAATGTAGGCTTTGAGCGGTTAGTATGCTCGGCGAGGGAGCTGCGTAGTGAAGGGGTGGTCAATTATTATTGAGCTAAATGCTAAGGTGTAATTTGCATCCCTTGCTTCTAAGCTTTTTTGTCTCTTAATATCTATCCTATTTTAAATTGTTATATTCTTCATCCGTTGCGGGTCCCAACCACTCGGCGTCTCCCTTTTGGGCATTAGTAGTTATCGCGATATGTGTAAACCAGCTATCCGGTGTAGCACCATGCCAATGTTTCACATCCGGACGGATTTTTACTACATCCCCTTCATAAAGCACCTGTACCGGCTTACCTTCTTCCTGATAATATCCTTTGCCCCCGGTAACAAGCAGAAGCTGGCCACCTGGATGTTTATGCCAATTATTTCTTGCGCCTTGTTCAAAAGTTACATTACCTATCGGGCAATTAAAAGTGCTGTCATTCGGTATGAGGCATCGGAATATCAAGCTGTCGTCGCACCAAATCAGTCTAAACCAAGCACTGGATGCGGCACATACGGCTCTTCCAGGAACGCAATTTCTTCAGGTGTTAACGTAATCGAAAGAGCAGCTACCGCATCTTCGAGATGAGACATTTTCGTAGACCCAATGATAGGAGAAGTAATAGGCTCCTTTTGCAGCACCCAAGCAAGTGCGATTTGAGCCCTTGGTACACCTCGTTTTTTCGCCACTTCCGCAACTCGTTCAACAACTTTTCTGTCTGACTCGGATGTTGCGGGGTAAAACTTTTTCCCAACTGCCTCTTGTTCCCAACGAGCAGTTGATTCCTCCCAATCACGCGTCAATTTACCTTTTGCAAGCGGGCTCCAGGGAATCACGGCGATTTTTTCTTCCTTACAAAGCGTCAGCATCTCCCTCTCCTCCTCACGGTATAAGAGGTTGAAATGATTCTGCATCGATACAAACCGGGTCCATCCATGTTTCTCCGCTACATATAACGCCTTCAGAAACTGCCATGAGAGCATAGAGGAAGCACCAATGTATCTTGCCTTCCCAGCCTTCACAACATCATGCAATGCTTCCATCGTCTCTTCGATGGGTGTATGGTAATCCCAGCGGTGGATCTGATAGAGATCCACATAATCTGTTCCTAGCCGTTTAAGGCTTTTATCAATTTCACTCATAATTGCCTTTCGGGAAAGCCCGGCACCATTTGGACCTTCATGCATGCGGAAATAAACCTTCGTCGCGAGGACAATTTCATCCCGATTTGCATAGTCCTTGAGAGCCCGTCCAACAATTTCCTCACCCGTACCTTCTGAATAAAAATTTGCCGTATCAAAAAAATTGATACCTAACTCAAGGGCTTTCTTAATAATAGGACGACTGTGCTCCTCATCAAGTGTCCATAGAGGATACCCCCGGTCTGGTGCACCAAAGCTCATACAGCCAAGGCAAAGCCGCGATACATCCAAGCCGGTATTTCCAAGTTTCACATATTCCATTTGATTGTTCCTCACTTTCCAGTAGATGTAATATAGCTAACCATTGTCCATAATTTAAACTGAACAGGATGCTTGCAATTGTTAAATGAACACAATTTGTTATCAAAATTTTGCCCTAAATTACGGAAAACTAATTACAATTAAGCGAAAAGTTCCTTTTTAGATTACCGCTCTTGATGTGTAGGACGAATAATCATCTCATTAATTGCTACATCAGATGGTTGTTCAATTGCAAAAGCAATGGCACGAGCAACACTCTCAGCGTCGATCGCACCTTTATAAATTCATCAATTCCAGGTTTCAGATCCATATCTGTAATCGAATCTGTTAATTCAGTCTTAACTGCTCCTGGTGAGATAATGGTTGTACGAATATTGTTACCTAACTCTTCTTTACGCAGACCTTCAGAAATAGCACGTACAGCAAACTTAGTTCCAGCATAGACAGTACTGCCAGCACCGACAAAGTGTCCGGCTACTGAAGAAAGATTAATAATATGGCCTTCCTTTCTTTCTCTCATCGAAGGAAGCACAGCCGCAATTCCATAAAGAACTCCTTTAATGTTGACGTCAATCATCTTGTTCCAATCATCAATTTTTTTCTTATAAAGAAACGAATGCGGCATTACTCCGGCATTATTGATTAATACATCGATCTTTCCAAACTCTTTAAGAGCATACCCAGATAGCTCTTCCATTTGTTCATAAGAAGTCACATCCGTCACTTTATAAATAGCTTGTCCGCCATTTTTTTGAATCTCTTCTTGTAGTTTCTTTAATCAATCTTCACGACGAGCTGCCAGCACCAACTTCGCACCTTTAGATGCCAGTTTTTTTGCAGTAGCTTCTCCAATCCCACTAGAGGCACCCGTAATAATGACAACTTTATCTTGAATATTAGACATAAGAGGCACATCCTTTCTTCATAAAAAGTAACAAGAAAAATTCAATGGACAAATATTTCAAACTGTTTCTAGTTATTATACAGTAAAGAGTGTTTCCGTATTTTTATCCTTAATGCATTCAAAGCCCTCGGAAAAGGGAAACTTGCGTCTTTACCGGATAAAGTTGGTCAATATGGTTTCTTCACGCTCAGGGAACGGAACACCAGCTTTGATACCTTCCTCCTTGCACTTTAAGAACCATGCCATATTCCTACCTAATACACGCATTATTTGCAATCCCTCTAAATCTTTTTTTACTTCCTCTTGCGTGTGGCCGTGTACCATGTTCCAATACCTTGATGAGATAACAGGCATTTCTGATAGGGTGAAATATTTATTAAGCTGGTCAAATGTCGCTGTTGTCCCCGCCCTTCTAGCGGAAACAACAGCGGCTGCCGGTTTTAGGTAAAAAATTTGGTTTCCAGAGCATAAATCGGTATAGAAAGCACGGTCTAAAAATGAAGTAATGGCACCCCCTGCAGCCGCATAATGTACGGGCGAACCGAATACAAACCCGTCGGCGTCTTTTGCAATATCAAGAAACTCATTGACTCTGTCAGAAAATACAATGCCCCGTTTTCCGGCAGTTTCCACAGGCAATACATCCGGATAACGGCTTGGTTCCAATCTGAAAGATTTCGGTTTCAATCCCTTCTGCATTCAGTGTTTTAGCCACTTCTTCCAATGCCGTATAGGTACACCCCTTTTCATGGAGACTTCCATTTACTAATAATACTTTCATGCTTGCCTCCTGCTTGTATTTTGAACTTGTAATCAGGTTTCATCGTTACGCATCAAATACCTTTGACACTTCTTTCAGCTCTCCCACAATGGCTATATGCTATGGACAGTGCCGTTCACACTGCTTGCAGCCGATGCAGTCAGAGGCTTTTCCAAAGTCCCGGGTAACTATTCAGGTCGCCTACGAGATCAGTAATTTAAAGCTGGACTCTAGGCGGCTTTTCAATTAAAATGGAATCATGATGGAAGTAATGATTCAAGGACGACGACTAACTGAAAAAGATATTATATGGATTCGGGAGCTGATTGATAGCAACCCGGATTGGCATAGGACTCGATTGTCACAGGAAATTTGTGTAGTTTGGAACTGGGTAGCTGCCAATGATCAAATCAAAGATATGGCTTGCCGCACAATGCTGCTTAAACTAGAACGCCGTGGTTACCTACAACTGCCAGCACGCAGAACTGCAGGACGAAACAATTCATTTAAAGCTCACCTGCCCATCGAGCATTCTACAGCCGGCATTGAGGATGTACTACAGGATTTGACCCCGCTTACTTTTGAGGTAGTTCAGACTCCCCAAGCGTTGACCTTATTCAAACATTTGTTGGCGGAGTACCATTACCTTGGATTTGGTGCTACCGTAGGTGAGAACATGAAATATATGGTCTTCGATCGCTACCGTCGCCCACTGGCTTGTTTGCTCTTTGGTTCAGCGGCTTGGAAGGCAGCATGTCGGGATCACGGGATTGGTTGGGACACCCATACACGTCAGGCTCGCTTACACCTAATCACCAATAACACAAGATTTCTCATATTGCCCTGGGTCAAGGTTCCACATCTGGCAAGTCATGTACTCGGACACATTTCTCGACGTATTAGTGGCGATTGGCTGCAAAAATACGGTCATCCCCTAGTTATGCTTGAAACATTCGTGGAACGAGAACGGTTTCGCGGCACCTGCTACCAAGCCGCTAACTGGCAATGGGTCGGTGAAACCCAGGGGCGCAGCCGGAATGACCAACTTCACAAGCTTAGGGTTTCCGTGAAAGATGTATATCTTTATCCCCTAACGAAAAAAGCAAGGGAGAAACTGTGCAATGAAGCGTGAAGACATCCTTAAAGTGTATGAAGAGGGTCCAGAAGCGGTAGTCGAACTCGTGCAATCCTTATTTGCAATCATCGCACGACTGGAAGAACGGATCAACAAGCTGGAGGAGCAGGTCAATAAAAATAGTCGTAATTCCAGCAAACCACCTTCCTCTGACGGCTTCAAAAAACCACAACCCAAAAGCCTGCGTGAGAAAGGCAAGCGCCCGGTCGGTGGACAAAAGGGTCATCCCGGCCGTACGCTCTGTATGACTGAACAGCCAGATCACAGGGTCGTTCATCCTGTATCAGCCTGCTCTTGTGGCCATGATCTGGAACAAATTGCAGCAAAACGTTATGAGCGGCGGCAGGTATGGGATATTCCACCTCAAAAGATGAATGTTACGGAGCACCGGGCTGAGATCAAGGTGTGCCCATTGTGTGGCTGCCTCAATAAGGCCGAATTTCCTGCCGAGGTGAGTGCACCCGTCCAATACGGGACCAGCGTTAAATCCCTCATGACTTATCTCAATCAGTACCAACTACTGCCTTACGACCGAATCCGCGAGTTCTTCCGTGATTTATTTGGGCAAGATATTAGTCAAGCAACGTGTATTCAGGCGAACGAATCCCTCTATCAACAGTTGGAGGACTTCGAGGCAGACATTATGAAACGCATCAAAATTAGTGACGTCGCCCATTTTGATGAGACGGGTGTGCGTGTTGAAGGTAAATTGCATTGGCTCCATGTCGCAAGTACAGCTGAGTACACCCACTACTCAGTACAGGAGAAACGTGGACAAATGGGAATGGATGAGGCTGGTATTCTTCCCTCGTTCTCAGGGATTGCGGTGCACGATGCATGGAATTCCTATTGGGGATATTCTTGCCTCCATGCTCTGTGCAATGCCCATCTTTTGAGAGAACTCACCTTCATCTTTGAGCAAGACGGTCAAGCATGGGCCGACAAGATGAGCAAGTTGCTCTTAGAGATTAAAAAGAGGGTGGATACTCAAGGTTCCCTCGATACACTGGGACAGCAGGAAGTTGTTGCGCTTGTTCAGAGCTACAATCGGATACTTGAGGAGGGACTTGATGAGGATGCTCGCCTGAATCCTCATCAACCCGAGACCGTGAAGAAGCGGGGGCGAACCAAACAAAGTAAAGCTAAAAATTTGCTGGATCGCTTGCTTAAGCATCAGCAAGAAGTGCTAGCCTTTATGCACGATCCACGGATCCCTTTTGACAACAACCAAGCCGAAAGGGATATCCGCATGACGAAGGTCCAGCAAAAGATATCGGGCACGTTTCGAAGCAAACAAGGAGCTGTGACGTTCTGTCGCATAAGAGGTCTGATTTCCACCTTGAAAAAAGGCTCGTTTTCCGTCATCGAGGGAATTCGGGCAGCATTCGAAGGTAAATGTATTCTGCCTCAATTATGCTCATAGCTGAATCTCTTCTAAATTCGGGGTGTATTGCACCCCTTTTTTTGTGTTACACGTTTCGGGTACCTGAATAGTTACAGTCCCGGGTCAAATTCAGATAATAAAACGCATGGTTACCAAACAACCCGAACTGCTTTTGGTTATTATACAGCGAGAAATATGTCGGGATCGGTATCTTTTTCGGGCAGCCTTCCACACAATACTGGCATGCGGTGCAGGGGATGGCGATGCTGCTGTTGATGATGTCCGTTGCTTTTTTAAAGAAGCCGCGAAGCGGATCGTCCACGAGGCCGCGCTCATATCCGGATGATAAGCCTTGAACAGCTTCTTTGCCTCCTCGGGTACGTTTGCAAGCGCACCGCCTTTAACCGGCTCCATGACAATGACGGGCTTCTTGTGCCTCGTCGCCACCTCATAACATTTCCGGGATTCTATGCTTTCATCGTCCCAGTCTATATAATTGATCTGAAGTTGAACATACCCCATCTCAGGGTGTTCTGTCAAAATCCGCTCCAGCACTTCTGCCTTGTCATGAAAAGAGAAACCTATGTGTTTTACCTTTCCCTCTGCCTTCATTTTTTTCATAAATTCAAAACCACTATATTTCAAAGTGATGGCATCGTTCTTTACGCCGAGGGTATGCAAAAGATAATAATCAAAGTATTCCACACCACAGCGGTCCAGCTGCTCGTCAAAGATCCTCTGATAATCCGCATTGCAGGTTATCATATAAGTGGGCATTTTATCCGTGATGGTAAATGTGCCCCTGGGGTGGCGTTCCACGAGCGCCCTTCTCAATGCGACCTCGCCATCCCCTGATGATACCGATATGCCGTATCAAAATAGGTGAACCCCTTTTCCAGATAGTAATCCACCATTTTGTTCACAAGCTCCTGATCGATTCTTTAGGGATTGTTTTCTTCCGTTATCGGTAACCGCATAAAACCGAATCCTAGTTTTTTCACAATTTCTTTCCACTTTTTATGCGTTCTTTCCCTTTTCATATGCCTGCTGCATGGTTGCGCTGCCGTTGATCTCACCCTTGTCGATGCCGTAGACAACACCCTTTTCTTTTGCTCCGTTCAAACATAACGTAAATCCGCGAAAGCCGTCAAGCGTCCTTTCCATGGACTGCTTACTGCTGTCAGCAGCGGTAACGATAAAATAGAACTCCTTTCCAGTGATTTCTTCATATCTTGGAACAGTTCTATCAATCAGCGTTTTCATCTGAGCGTTCATAGTATAGAAGTAAATCGGCATCAATCATTTTCCCCAAAATTTCCGCCATATCATCCTTCTGAACACACTTATGGCTGATATAGCATGACTCGCACCCGGTGCAGTAGCCAATCCTTTTATCTCTCAAAAAGATCTTTTCCGTCTGATTGCCCGCCTCCTGTGCGCCGAGCAAAAACTGGTCGCACAGCAAATCGGAATTACCACCTTTACGCGGGCTGGCAGACAGCACCAATACTTTTTTATTCATTAAACTAATCCTCCGTTCTTTTTAGCTCTTTTTCCTTTTCAACCACCGACTGTTCATAGGTTTCGATTTTATATTCAGGAGTTCCAGCGTTTTCTGTATATCTTCCATTCTTGCAATTAACTGCTTACGCTGCTCGGTCAAAAGTTCTTTTCTTGCCTTAATGGTCGCATCACCCCGTTGAAACAGCCTAACATACTCAATCAATACCCTGAATCCGTGACCAGCGCTTAGAATGAGCTAATTTCAGTGGTTCTTTTCCGCGATGATTAGTGGCCCACAAATTTATGATGTCTTTTTCCCTACCAATAAGTCATTTCAAACATGGTGTTTTTGCATTTTGAGGATGCAAAGCAAGCCCTACAAAACAGGCTCTTTTGAAAATTAAAATATATAACCACTGGGAGTTTGCTTGTTGTCATGGATTTCCCAGTAACATCTATCAGGTAAAAACAGTATAAATTTGTTTAAATGTGTTAAACCATGGACTAACGCAGCCAATAAAGTTCTTCCCCACTCACCTTAGATACCAAATCAGGCATCACACAATTCACGTTGAATTTACAATAGATCCGGCCGGTACCTTTTCCTATTTTCCAGCAGTACCTATCTTGCTTCTTCCACCCACTCAGACTTTGTAAACCTGAGCCCTTTTTCGGTAATTGTCTTAAGCCTTCCATCCCAAGCACACTTTCGAGCCTAGTTGTAGGCTATGCCTAGTAACTCTGCAGCATCATGCAAGTCCAGCCATCCTCTACTTTTCATCTCAGAAATATGGCTTGGCATCCAGCTCATTCCTCTTCGGACTAGTCCACTATGTTTCCTCAATTCCTTCGGAACCAAATCACCCTGTTGGGATTGTTTTATGCCAAGCGGCATTGCATTTTCTTTAAACCATTGTGAACGCCGTTTACCGTGCTTTTGCATGGCTGCTCTGACATCACCGGCAATTAGGGAAACCCCCATGGGTATTCCAAACTCTAGTTTGAACTCTTTAATACCGGAATAGCCGTGTTTGTGTTGAAGATAGG
>Ga0255338_1001017_pt1 | contig 62524 bp, 55 predicted proteins | sample MeOH1_35cm_T4_19_FD_203715 | JGI IMG/M metagenome (GOLD analysis project Ga0255338, IMG submission 203715) | Sandy soil microbial communities from University of British Columbia, Vancouver, Canada - MeOH1_35cm_T4_195 | ecosystem: Engineered > Artificial ecosystem > Sand microcosm > Unclassified ... | reverse complement strand
GTTTCAGATTGCCGGCGTTGGCGAACTGACGGCCTTGATCAGCACTTTGTGTGTAGCTTTCCATGGTTTTAACTTCAGTTTCATTAAATTTTGCGGCCTTGAGTTCTTCTTCGCTTAAACCGCGTATGCCTGTGGTAGAAACCACTTGACCGGTACCTGCGCGGCCACTTGCAGCAGCCAGTACGCCAGCGGCTTGGTTGCCTGACGTTGCTGCGCCGCGCTTGACGGATAATGAGCGAACCCAGCCGCTACCTTTTTTGGTTTTAACTTGCAGCCATGCGCCTTGTTTTCTCAATATCTCCACACTTTCACCGCGCTGGAAACTGCCTGCCGCTTTTGCATCGGCATAAGGTTCTTTGCGTAAGGAATCATTTTTAAGAGCGGTGCCTGTTTCGGCGGCAATGCTTAGCTGCCCGTGCAGCATCGGCACCAGGCATGCTGCAATCAGCATTATTTTTAACTTTGGTATCATCATTATTCTCTTTCCAATATGTCCAGCTTGATAATTGCCTGTGCAAACAAGCCGCGCCACTGGCTTGCCATCGGTTTTTCTGTATTCAGTGTACCTACATGCTGTGTATAACGTATGGCTGTGCCATCCGGCATACCTGAACTTTGCAGTAAGGCGTTTAATTGCAGGCCTACTTGTGAAGCATCCTGCTGTGCGTTCGCAGCCTCGGCCTCATTGTTATTAGCATAAGCCCAGCTTACTACTATCATGTCAGTAAATAAACCCCAAATCCCGCTTTGCGTGCCCTTTAAAAACTCAACGGTTGCAGGTTGCTGTAGCTGGCGTTCAATTTTTTGCCGTAATTTTTTGAGCATATTATCGGTCAGTGATATTTTGCTCTCAATCGCTATTGGCATCAGCAGTATGGTTGCACCTCTTTTCCCGGATTCAACATCGCTTGCTAAAATTCGCTGCATGGCGCGATCATTAGCCAGTGCATATATTTTGGCCACACTAAAGTACATGACAGCCCAGGTAATTGGCCCAGTAAAATCCAAGTAAATGTTAGTTAAGTTAATGGCGGTATATGACAGGGCAAGTAGCGTGATCTGGCTGCTGCTGAAAACGGTTGTTAATTTATCCCGATCTGCATTGCGGAAAAAAGCCAGGGCTGTAAGCCAGATGAGTATTAAGCTCATCAGGATATAAGGTGTTTTACCGCGCCACACTTTGAGATAATCGTTGTGTTTCACGTTATCAATCGCCGTTGCCAGAATTTCCACCCCGGGATGGGCTTTAGCCATGGCTGTGGCTTTCAGGTCAAAAAGTGACGGTGCGGTTGATCCGATAATCACAATCTTGTTGGTGAACTCATCAGAAGGGCGTTTTTTTACCTTACTGGCCATGTCTGTGTAAACATCGCTAAAGGTCACATAATGATAAGTAAATGGTGCACCGCGCCAGTTGATCAGTATATTCTGTGGCTGCGGCAATGAGTTCATTTGCGCAAAATCACCTACGGCCAAAGGCAGGGCCGGCAAAAAGCATCCGTTTTCGTCATGCCAAAGTTTGTATTCACGCACAATACCGTCTTTGTCCGGGTAAATGTTATGTGTACCCAGACGCTTTGAGTTAAGCGCCGCTTCAAAATGTGGCAGAACTATTGCAATCGGTTTTTTTGCTGTTTCCGTGGCGTTTTTGTCACTTGGTGGGCAGTGAATGCCGGGAATCATGTCCGGAGTGATTTTGCTTAAATGGTCGCTCTCTGGTGCCAGCCGCAGCATGGGAAAGAACGTATTGTCAGTGCCTGCAATCACGTCATTAAAATAGGCATCGCTGTCCGGGTTGTACACATCAGGGTCACTAAACAGTATGTCAAACACCACGGCTTTAGGCTGCTGCGCTTCGATGTTTTCTAAAAACTCGCCCAGCACTTGTCTGGGCCATGGCCAGCGGCCATATTCACCCGCCATGGCACTTAGAGAAGCTTCGTTAATATCTACAATCACAATATCCGGATCTGGCTTGGGTGTGATGATGCGATTTTTCACCATCAGGTCAAACGCCTTGTCGCGCATGTTCTCCCCGACATGGAACAGGCTGGCATCAAGCAACACGAGTACCGTTAGCAGGGTGCTAAGGTATATGTAAAAGTTGTTTTGCAGCTTGCGGGTAATGTCAGCAAGCCATTGATTGATGAGTAATTGGGGTTTAATCACGGTGTGCCTAAACGATAATTTAACAGATTCAAGTTTGGCATAAACTTGAGAGTTTTAGAAATGGTCTTTTGCAAATTATGGTTAAGCGTTCTGTAGATTTACATACACTAAATAAATACCTTTTACCACTAGTATGCTTGCAAGTGCTAAACGTAGCGCATAAGGTATAATTCAACACTATGATACAAACACTTATTTTAATTGTCGCGGTTGTTATTCTTTTGCTGCTTGTTTGGCAAATGTGGCGAGAGAGCCAGGTTGACAGGAATATTGTCATTCTGCAGCAACTGGAAGAAAAACACCGCGCCATGCTGCTCGATTTTAACGATGGATTGAACAAGCTGGGTGACCGTTTGAGCGCTTCATCAGGGGAAATGAGCGAGCGTTTGCGCGTGAGTGTGGCAACTGAATTACAGGCAACACGCGATGCGATGCAGGCCCTGCAACTGGCACAGAATAACAGCTTGTCGCAGACGCGTGAAAGCGTGCTGGAAAAGCTACATACAACCTTGGCAGAGCAGGGCAAGGCGGAGCAGGAGTTGATCCAGTCTACTATGCGCAATGCAACCCTGCAGCTAACGGCAAGTATCGAGACTTTAACCAAATCGGTAGATGGCCGTCTTGAGCAGATAGGCGGTAAGGTTTCAGAACGGCTGGATGAAGGCTTTAAAAAAACCAACCAAACCTTTATCGATGTGATGGCGCGCTTGGCAACCATTGATGAAGCGCAAAAGAAAATCGATGGTCTAACTACCAATGTGGTGAGCTTGCAGGAATTGTTGGGTGATAAACGTTCCCGCGGCGCATTTGGCGAGGTGCAACTGGAAGCACTGGTGCGTAATGTACTGCCGGTTAACTCATTTGCCATGCAGTATACCTTTGAGAATGGCGCGCGTGCCGATTGCGCCCTGTTTTTACCAGAGCCGACCGGCACGGTGGCGGTGGATAGCAAGTTTCCGCTGGAAAATTATCACCGCATGCTGGATAACAAACTGAGCGATGCGGAAAAACTGTTAGCAGAAAAGCAGTTTAAGCTAGACGTTAAAAAGCACGTGGATGATATTGCCAACAAATATATTATTTCCAACGTCACCTCTGACGGTGCCGTGATGTTTATTCCGGCTGAAGCAGTATTTGCAGAGCTACATGCCTATCACGCAGATGTGATTGAGTATGCGATGAACAAACGGGTGTGGGTGGTTTCGCCTACGACGCTGATGGCTGTACTCAATACCGCACGTGCCGTGCTTAAAGACGTAGAGACGCGTAAGCAAGTGCATGTGATTAAAGAAGAGCTTGGTAAGTTAAGCAAAGATTTTGGCCGTTTTGATGTGCGCATGAAAAAGCTCGCTGATAATATCCGCCAGGCACATGAAAACGCCCAGGATGTACATATTTCCAGCCAAAAAATTTCGCAGCGTTTCGCACAAATCGAGCGGGTAGAGCTGACTAAAAACTCGGCAGATTTACTCGATATAATAGATGATAAAGAAGATTAGATATAGTTTGTAACACTATGAAAATTAAATTATTTTACTTCGCAAGACTCAAAGAAACGCTTAAGTATTCGACTGAAGATTTAGACCTGCCTGATGAATCTGTTACTGTGCTCAAATTAAAGGCCTATTTAGCCAAGCGTGGCGATGTGTGGGGGCAAATGTTAATGGGTAAGCTGAAGGTACGTGCAGCCATAAACCATGAGCTGGTTGATGATAATGCGATTATTGCCGATGGCGATGAAGTGGCGTTTTTCCCGCCGGTAACTGGCGGCTAGTGTCTTGGTTAGTTATGAGTATTTCTAAATATCTTTTATGGGATACAGTGCAAGGCGCACGGAACGCAGAAGCCGAAATAGTACGTGGTGTACAGTGAGGTTGCGAGTACCGCGCAACGAAGCAATGTGCCCATAAAAGATTTTTAGAGATGCTTATATGACAGTTCGCGTTCAAACTGAAGACTTCGATGCTGGATTTGAAATCAGCCAGCTACGCAAAGTGCGTAAGGATATCGGCGCGGTAGTCAGTTTCATCGGGTTGGTGCGGGACTTAAACGATGGTGATACAGTTTCACAACTCACACTAGAGCATTATCCCGGCATGACGGAAAAATCTTTAGCGTCAATTATCAATCAAGCTAAAGCTCGCTGGAATATTATGGATGCGCTGATTGTCCATCGTGTGGGCACATTACAGCCTGGCGACCAGATTGTATTGGTAGTTACAGGTGGCGCCCATCGTGGCGAAGTGTTTGCCGCGTGCGAATTTATAATGGATTATTTAAAAACAGAAGCGCCATTCTGGAAAAAAGAAGCAACCCGGCAAGGCGAGCACTGGGTAGAAGCCAAATCTAGCGATGACGCGGCGCGAGAACGCTGGAATATGAACAAATAACCCATTCATCTTTTTCGATGATGATGAAAACAATGAAAAGAATATGCAAAAAACATTAACACCTCAGCAATTAACGATAAATATTGATGCCGGCAAATTTAACTTTGCAGATACGTCAGAGTTGATTGGGGCGGACAGTGGTAATGCACAGTACCAGGCATGGGTAGCGCAGGCAGAAGCCAAAAAAGCAGCTGAATTCGGGCTGGGTATCCAGCATACAGGCTTTAACTTGCTGACATTGGGCGAACCTGGTTCCGGGCGAACCACGCTGATGCTGAGCATGATGCACGATGCCGCTGCCAAGCGGCCTGCCGGGAGTGACCTGGTCGCTTTGTATCAGTTTGATGCAAATGGGAAACCGTTATTTTTGAAGTTGCCTGCAGGCGCCGGAACGCAACTCAAGCAGGCATTGGATACGTTTGTACGCAGTTTTGCCAAAGATCTGTCTGCTCTTTTGGAAGCTAAAACCCAGCAAAACTCCATGGCGCCCTTGCAGATTTTTTTAGAGGGGCAATTGAGTGCTGTTAAAGCAAGTCTTTCGCTGATTGATCCGGATAAAATGCCTACGCATTACTTCAGCGCATTGCAGCAGGATATTCTGGATACGCTAGAGGCGTGGCAGCCTAACGTGAATGCTGAAGGTGAAAGTAACCTGGACACATTGTTAACGGAGAGTTTCTTTGGACGCTACCGCGCCAATGTGCTGGTAGAACATCACGCTGGGCAGCATGCACCGGTGCTTTATGATAACGATCCAAGCTTGCAGTCTTTGTTCGGCGGAATTGAAGGGGCGAGTGAAGCCAGCAACATACCTGACTTCATGCGCCTGCGCGCAGGTAATTTGCTAAGAGCCGATGGTGGTACCTTGCTGCTGCATCTGCGCGATATTCTGGCGGATGAGCAACACGGGTCGCACATCCTAGAGAAATTACATCGTTTTTTGCGTAACGGCACCTTGCAAATTGAGGATTTAAGCAGCAGCAGCAATCAAGGCAGCAGCCTGATCAGTGCGCATGCGGCAATACCTGTGTCCGTTAAAATAGTGCTGGTGGCAACACGTGAAGATTATTACGAATTGCTCGGTATCACGCCGGACTTTTTCGATTACTTTCCGATCAAAATAGAATTTGTTGACCAGGTTAAAGCCAACGCAGAGAACTATGCGGCATATGCTGCTTTTGTTGCCCATAAATGCCAGCAGCATCACTGTCCTCATTTCACGGCTGACGCCGTGGCTGGTTTACTGCAAGCCATGCACAGGCTGATTGAAGACCAAACCAGGCTTAGCACCCAATTTGCCGTGTTGGAGAAATTGCTGCTTGAAAGCGCTGCTGCTGCTACCTTGCGTGGGGCTACTTTAGTGGCAATTGAAGATGTGAAGTCTGCCATACAGCGCAAATATGCGCGCCACAGTTATATTGAATCGCATATGCGGGATTCGATTGTCGATAAAGAACTCATTATTAGCGTGTATGGTGAAAATATCGGGCAGATTAATGGCCTGACGCATATTGACCTGTCTGAGGCGAGCTTTGGCTCACCTGTGCGTATTTCGGCCAATTGTTACGCAGGCAGCCGCGGTGTGCTTACCATAGACCGTGAAGTCAGGATGAGCGGTCCTACGCATGATAAAGGCGTGATGATATTGCAAAGCTGGCTACATACCAATTTTGCCCAATTGAACCCGCTTAACCTCACGGCTTCACTTGTATTTGAACAGGAATATAACGGTGTAGATGGCGATTCGGCCTCGTGTGCCGAACTTTTTGCACTGCTGTCATCGTTAGCGCAACTGCCGATCAAGCAAGGCATTGCGGTTACAGGTGCGCTGAATCAACACGGCGAAGTATTGCCGGTTGGCGGCTTAAATGAAAAAATCGAAGGTTACTTCAGGGTATGCAAAGAGATCGGCCTCGATGGCAAGCAGGGCGTGCTGATACCTGAACGTAACATGCGCCACCTGATACTGAGTGACGAAGTGATCCAAGCTGTGACAAACGGCCAGTTTCATATAGTCACCATGAATAATATTGCTGACGGCATTGCGCATCTGACAGGCCGGAGTCTGCAAGAGTTGAACAGTTTAGCTGAAACTGTACTCAGCAGCTTTAAACTTACGCTGGAAAGCAATACTCCTAAAAAGACTTGCTAGTCTATTCGCTATGGCAAAAGTAACCGATAGCAAAAATAACATGGAACATTGCCGATTGGATAAATGGCTATGGGCTGCGCGCTTCTTTAAAACACGCAGCCTCGCTACGGCAGCAATAGAGACAGGCAAGGTGCACGTGGACAGCGACCGTGCAAAACCTTCAAAAGAAGTAAAAATCGGGCAAGTTATTCATATCCGTAACCGTGATTTTGAAATTGAAGTAAGCGTACAGTCGCTTTCAAATATTCGCAAAGGTGCGCCAGAAGCCGCATTACTATATACAGAAACACAAGCAAGTATTGCCAAGCGTGAAAATGCAAAACTGACGGGTGAAAATGAATTCGCCCAGCGCGACCGCGGGGCGGGCCGACCTACAAAACGGCAATTGAGAGATATTAAGAAATTTACTGGTGGAGCATATGGGTAGAGTTGGTTTGAAAGAGCATGTGAAGCTGACTTGCTTTAAAGCGTATGACATACGTGGAAAACTGGGTGATGAGCTCAATGAAGATATTGCCTATCGGATAGGGCGCGCATATGCAGTCTATCTGCAGCCGAAGTCAGTTGTGATCGGTGCGGATGTCCGCCATAGCAGTGAGAGCCTTAAAATGGCATTGGCTAACGGGCTGATGGATGAAGGCGTAAATGTCATTGATATTGGGCTGGCAGGCACTGAAGAGATTTATTTTGCTACGTTTCATCTTAAAGTAGATGGTGGCATTGAAGTTACGGCCAGCCATAATCCAATGGATTATAACGGTATGAAATTGGTAAGGGAGGATTCAAAACCAATCAGTGGAGATACCGGGCTGCATGAAATACAGAAAATCGCAGAAATTAACCAGTTTTCAGAAGTAAAGCAGCGAGGCTCTTACGTAAAGCAGGATGTACTGCCGGCTTTTGTTGAACATTTGCTGACTTACATTGATATAAATAAAATTCGCCCGCTTAAGCTTGTTGTTAATTCTGGCAATGGGGCCGCAGGTCATGTCATTGATGCTTTAGAAAATGCTTTTAAGCAAAAGCAAGTCCCTATCAGTTTTATAAAAGTACATCACGAGCCAGATGGAAGCTTCCCCAATGGGATTCCCAACCCTTTATTACCGGAAAATCGAGCTGCAACTTCCAATGCTGTAATTGCACATCAAGCAGACATGGGGATAGCCTGGGATGGAGATTTTGACCGCTGTTTTCTATTTGATGAGCGTGGTGAATTTATTGAGGGTTATTACATAGTTGGATTACTTGCTGCTGCGTTCTTGGCAAAACATCCAAATGAAAGAATTATTCATGATCCGCGCCTCACGTGGAACACGCAGGATGTTGTCACTAGGGCAGGCGGCCATGCCATTATGAGTAAAACTGGCCATGCTTTTATAAAAGAACGCATGCGTCTGGAAAATGCCATTTATGGCGGCGAAATGAGCGCACATCACTATTTTAGAGACTTTGCTTACTGCGATAGCGGTATGATTCCGTGGCTACTGGTTTGTGAGCTTTTAAGTCAAACCGGGCAAGTTCTATCGGAGTTGGTTGAAAAGCGAATTGGCCTATTCCCTTGTAGTGGTGAAATCAACTTTAAAGTTGCAAATGTTGGAGTTGCCCTACAAAAAATTCAGCAGCATTTTATGCCTGAATCAACTGGGATTGACCATACCGATGGCTTGAGTATGACTTTTGATGCGTGGCGGTTTAATCTGCGGGGTTCAAATACAGAGCCTTTGTTGCGGCTAAATGTTGAATCGCGTGCTAATAATGAACTGGTGCAGCAGAAGGTCAATGAAATTTCAAGGTTCATTCATAACTTTTAATGTCGTTTTGTTGGAAAGTTGTTGCATGTGCTTTGCTGTTTTTGTTAGACTTGCGTTCAACCCGTGAACATGTGCATACATTTGAAATGCTAACAGACGAATATAGGTACAAGATACTTAAGCTGGTAGAGGCCAAGCCCGATGTCAGCCAAAGGGAGCTCGCTAAGAGTTTGGGTATAAGCCTTGGCAAGACTAATTTTTGCCTTAATGCATTAATTGAAAAAGGTCTATTGAAAGTTACCAATTTTCGTAATAGCCAAAATAAACTGGCTTATATGTACTTGTTAACGCCAAGCGGTATAGAACAAAAGTCTATCGTTACCTTACGATTCCTAAAGTCTAAATTACGAGAGTATGAGTTACTTCAGGCGGAAATAGCCCAGTTGACGCAGGAAACCAAGGTCGAATCTAACTTGGATTTAAGCCACAATACAAAGTCAGTCGAGACACCTACAACATGAAAAATCGCTACGCTATCATTCTATGTGGCGGTTCTGGCACAAGGCTGTGGCCGTTATCTCGCACATTAAGACCAAAGCAGCTGCTGGCACTTAATGGCGAACAAACGTTACTGCAGCAAACAGCCAAACGTATATCAAAGCATATTGATCCAGCTAACTTGTTTACAGTTACGCATGAGGATCATAAGTTTGAAGTAAAAGGACAGTTAGCGGAACTATTTCCACAAGCTATAGCTAATGTAATGGCGGAACCATGTGCCAGAAATACTTTGCCAGCTATCGCCTGGGCCACTTATCAAATCTATCAGCAAGATAAAGCAGCAGTGATAGGTGTATTTGCTTCAGACCACGCAATTGATAACCAGCAAGCATTTTTACAGGCTTGGGAAGCCGCAGAGAAAGCCGCAGAGCAGGATTATTTGGTGTTGCTAGGTATTAAGCCGCACGAACCTGCCACAGGTTATGGTTACATAAAGCCAAGCAATCAGTTGCCATCAGAAGGCGCACTGCCGGTGTATCAAGTGGCAAAGTTTGTTGAAAAGCCAGACCTGGAAAATGCTAAACGCTTCGTAAGCGACGGCTATTTATGGAATAGCGGTATGTTTGTATTTAAAGCAAGCACGTTTATGCAGATGTTGCAGCAGTATCAGCCTGAAATTTATAACCAGATTCGTGTACTGAATGAAGGAAATCTGGCTGATAACTATGCAAAATTGCCTAATTTATCAATGGATTATGGCCTTGCGGAAAAGGCAGAAAAGGTAGCTGTTGTCCCTGTTGACATGGCTTGGAGCGATCTAGGTAGCTGGGATTCTATCTATCAACGTCACCAAAAAGATGCGGATAACAATGTGACGCACGGTGAAGTATTAAACTTAGATACAAAAAATAGCTTAATTTGGACAGAAACAGGGCTATTAGCCACATTAGGCCTAAATAATGTGGTTGTGATTCAAACTGCTGATGTCACCTTGGTTTGTGATAAAAGTCGTGCTGAAGACATTAAAACATTAGTAGCTGAAGTGAAAGCGCGCAAGCCAGCGCTTACCGAAATCCACCAGACTGTCCATCGGCCGTGGGGTAGCTATACGGTGCTGGAAGAGTGTGCTAATTTTAAAATCAAACGCATTGTCGTGAACCCTGGCGCAAAACTCTCAATGCAAATGCATAAACATCGCTCCGAGCATTGGGTTGTGGTCTCAGGCACCGCCACTATTACCAACAATGAAATTGAATACACATTACAAGAAAACCAATCGACATATATTCCCCAAACGCACCGACATCGCCTGGCAAACAATGGCTCTGTGCCTTTAAGCATTATTGAAGTGCAGTGTGGTGAATACGTGGGCGAAGATGATATCGTGCGGTTTGATGATAACTATGGAAGGTTAACTGCAAAGTGAATAAAGATCCGTTAATTAGCTTTGTTACGAGCCGGAGTAGGATTTATTCAGTCAAGATTTTGTTAGGTATTGGTTTGGGATTGGTTAGTTTTATTTCAGGCATATACTCAGCTGAAAGTAATAAAAATAAAGACCTTCTAATTTACAACTGAATATTATGGTCATCACAAAAAAACTTTGGCGTTTGTTAAGCCCGGATCAACGCCGTACGGCTACCATATTGCTAGGCTTGATGCTTATCGGTATGGTATTGGAAACTTTAGGTGTAGGTTTGGTTATTCCAGCCCTCGCCCTTATGACCAAAGCTAACTTGGCTGTTGACTATCCATCGCTAACGCCATGGCTACTTAGCTTTGGTAATCCTAGCCAGAAGCAATTGGTTATAGCTGGAATGCTGTCGTTGGTTGGGATTTATGCTATTAAAGCGTTGTTTCTTGCTTTTCTCGCTTGGCGGCAAGCACACTTCGTATACCGACTCCAAGAAAAACTTTCTCAGCGTCTTTTCGAAGGTTATCTGCGTCAGCCTTACAGCTTCCATCTGCAGCGTAATTCAGCACAATTAATCCGCAATACCATGGGGCAAGTGAGTGATATTTCAAATGTCATCCAGCAAGGTTTGATGTTGGCAACGGAATTATTAGTACTAATTGGAATTTCAGTATTACTTATTTTGGTAGAACCGCTTGGAGCTGTCCTAGTGGTAAGCATATTAGGTTTTGCGGGCTGGGGATTTCATCGTTTCACGCGCAGCCATATTTTGCGATGGGGTGAAGCGCGCCAACATCATGAAGGTTTACGTATCCAGCATTTACAACAGGGATTAGGTGGTGCTAAAGACGTGAAATTGTTAGGTAGAGAGAAAGAATTTTTTGCTCTATACCAATTGCATAACGCAGGTAGTGCCCGTGTTGGGCAGCGACAGGCCACACTACAGGCGTTGCCCAAACTTTGGCTAGAATTTCTTGCTGTTACTGGACTGGCCATGCTGGTGCTGACCATGATTAGTCAAGGCAAGCCGCTGGAATCGCTACTGCCCACGCTCGGGTTGTTTGCCGCTGCTGCTTTCCGAATTATGCCGTCAGTCAATCGAGTCCTTGGTGCGATTCAGAATGTGCGCTTTTCTTTGCCGGTGATTGATACTTTGTACGATGAGTTTCAATTGCTTGATACCGCAGCGGATAAGCAACCGGGCAAGCCGTTGCCATTGAAAAATACATTAACTTTGGATCAAGTCAATTTTAAGTATCAGACAGCAGAGTCATTGGCGTTACATAATGTTAGCTTATCCATATCTCGTGGCAGTTCAGTAGGTTTTATAGGTGGAAGTGGCGCGGGCAAAAGCACTCTAGTGGATATAATTCTTGGTTTGCTTACACCAGACAATGGCGTCGTAAAAGTTGATGGTGTGGACATTCAGACCAACTTGCGTGGTTGGCAGGATCAAATTGGGTATGTTCCCCAGAGTATCTTTCTTACCGATGACACTTTGCGCCGTAATGTTGCTTTTGGACTGTCGGACGAACAGATTGATGATTCCGCTGTGTGGCGAGCTATACATGCCGCCCAATTGGGAGAGTTCATTAACGAGCTACCGCAAGGTCTCGAAACGCTGGTTGGTGAACGTGGTGTCCGCCTTTCAGGTGGACAGCGTCAGCGTATAGGTATTGCGCGCGCTCTTTACCATGATCCCTCGATATTGGTGCTGGATGAAGCTACCAGTTCACTTGATACTGTTACTGAAAGCGAAGTTATGGACGCTGTGCGGACACTCAAGGGTGACAAAACACTAATTATTATCGCGCATCGACTGAGTACAGTTGAGCATTGTGATTGGCTATACCGGCTGGAACAAGGAAAAATAGTGGATGAGGGTGAGACTGCTACTATGCTAAAAAGCATCACCGGCAAAAAATAAGCTGATTTTCAGTTGGCTAGAGGCGCAGGCAGGTGCTACAAGGTTAACTGTTAGCATATTTAGGTTCTTTTAGACATTTGTAAAATGTGAGTATTTAGTACAGTAATGGATAGTGTAAATATTAAGTATTGTAGTAACTCAAAAGGCAGCACGACTGCCAATGAGTTTTTATTAATTTATCAGGCTGATGACGAACTATGATCCCATACGGAAAACACTATCTGGACGAAGATGATATTGCTGCGGTAGCCGAAGTGCTACGCAGTGGATGGATCACACAGGGTCCAAAAATACCAGAGCTCGAATCTGTTGTTGCAAGCTATGTTGGCTCGAAATATGCGGTGGCCGTATCCAGTGGTACCACTGCATTGCATCTCGCTTACCTTGCAGCCGGGCTTGGGCCGGAAAGTAAGGTTGTTACCTCAAATAATACATTTGTGGCTAGCGCAAATTGTATTCGTTATGGCGGGGGTACTCCTGTTTTTTGTGATATTGACCTTCACACGTTGAATCTTGATCCTGATTTATTTGAAGAAATAGTTAAAAAAGATCCTAGTATAAATGCTGTTATTCCTGTTCATTTTGCAGGGGTGCCATGTGATATGGAAGCCATTAGCAAGGTGGCGAGAAACAATGAAATGTCCGTCATTGAGGATGCGTCTCATGCGTTCGGTGCGGTTTATCGGGACGGTAGTAGAGTCGGTAATTGTAAGTATTCTGATATGACGGTTTTTTCGCTTCATCCGGTTAAAGGTATTACAGCTGGGGAGGGCGGTATTATTACTACCAACGATGAGGATGTGTATGATCATCTATTATCTCTCCGCAGTCATGGTATATGTAAAGGGAATTTCGATCTTCCGGGGGTAAGTTTGCCAGGTGATGATTTGATTTATCAACAAGAAGCATTAGAGGATGGAAAGCTTAACCCCTGGTACTATGAAATGCAGGAGCTTGGATATAATTATCGTATTACTGATATTCAATGTGCTCTGGTGCTGTCTCAGCTAAATAAATTAGATATGTTTATGGAAAGAAGGAGAGAGATTGCACATCTGTATGATCAGATGCTAAGTGGAATTAAGCATCTCACTCAGACGCAAATGGGATCAAGAGACTCCAGTTCTAACCATCTTTATGTGATTCGCATCGATTATCAGGCGATTGGTAAAAGCCGTGGTCAAATTATGAGATTGCTTGCGGAAAAGGGGATAGGCACCCAAGTGCACTATATTCCGGTAACCAGGCACCCTTATTACAATGAGCTTGGGTATGATCCAAGTCATTACCCGGAGTCAGAGAAATATTATAGACAGGCATTAACTATCCCGCTCTATTATGGTTTAACCAACCCTGAGGTGGAAGAAGTGGTTAAGTGCTTGAAAGATGCTTTAACGCGAATTTAGATTTAATGGTGCTGCACTCTAGTACTGCCCAATTAAGGATGGGTGTGTTGAATGACATTGGGAAGGTTTGTTGGACTTTTATGGTAATCATATCTTTGCTATATACATTGTTTATGAAACTAGGAGTATTGATTGAATAGGCTTGCACTAGGTACTGTTCAATTTGGTATACCCTATGGCATTGCCAATCAGACTGGCCAAGTTACTCGTGCGATGGCAAAAGCCATGTTGAAACTTGCTGCGGAAAATGGCATTGACACGCTTGATACGGCTATAGCATATGGCGAAAGTGAAGACTGTTTAGGAGAAATTGGCACCGAAGGCTTTAAGTTGGTGACTAAACTGCCATCAGTGCCAGATGGATGCAGTGATGTAAATGGCTGGGTTCAAGAACAGGTGGTCGCATCGTTGTCACGACTGGGTGTGGGCAAGTTGTATGGCCTATTGCTGCATCGGCCAGATCAACTGCTTGGCTTGAACGGGAAAAAACTTTATCAAAGTTTGCAACGTTTGAAAGATGATGGGCAGGTGCAAAAAATTGGTATTTCCATCTATGCACCAAGCGAACTGGATGCTATCACTAAACTGTTTCATCTTGATCTGGTGCAAGCCCCGTTCAATCTTGTCGATCGCCGCCTGCTCACCAGTGGTTGGCTGCAGCGGTTGAGGGAAGGCGGAGTTGAAATCCATACCCGTTCGTCGTTTTTACAAGGTCTGCTGTTGATGCCATATGAAGTTATACCGTCTAAGTTTACACCATGGGCAGAGCTGTGGAGTAAGTGGCAGGATTGGCTTGCTCACCATACCGTAACAGCACTCCAGGCGTGCTTGGCTTACCCATTGTCTTTTTCTGAGATTGATCGTGTGGTTGTCGGTGTGGACAGTGTGAGCCAATTGGCGCAGATAATTAATTTGGCACAGGCCAAAATATCTAACGACCTGCCTGATATCTGTTCAGAAGACGAAAATTTGATTAACCCAGCACATTGGTCCCGATTATGAAAATTGTTGCACTCGTACAAGCTCGAATGGGTTCTACCCGCCTACCTAACAAGGTAATGAAACCGATTGGCGGTATTCCCATGATCGAACTGTTGCTTTCGCGTTTATCCAAGGCACAAGAGTTGGATCAAATAGTTGTTGCAACTTCGGTGGATGAGCGCAATCGGCCATTGGTCGAACATGTGCAAAAATTAGGATATGCTTGCGAACAAGGCAGCGAGAATGATGTACTTGACCGTTTTGTGCAAGCTGCACGAAAGCATAAAGCAGATGTAATAGTACGCATCACTGGTGACTGCCCACTAGTGGATCCAGGGTTGGTAGATGAAGTAGTCAGACGTTTCAAAGTTGCGGATGTAGATTATTTTAGTAATGTTAATCCTCCCACCTATCCTGACGGATTAGATATTGAGGTTTGCTTCTTCAAGGCGCTAGAGCAAGCCAGCAAAGAAACCAGTGAGCCATTTGATCGCGAGCATGTCACGCCCTATCTTCGTGAATCAGGACGATTCAAAACTGCTGCCATGCAATACAGTCAGGATTTATCTGCTTTACGATGGACAGTAGATGAGCCAACCGATTTTGCTGTGATTGAGAAAATTTTTCAATACTTCCACCCACGTACCGATTTTACATGGAGTGAGGTGTTTAATTTGCAATTGCAACAACCTGAAATTTTTAATATTAACCAACATCTGATTCGAAACGAAGGAGCCACTATGGGTACAGGTCAAAAACTTTGGAAGCGTGCTAAGCAAATCATCCCAGGTGGCAATATGCTGCTTTCCAAACGTGCTGAGATGTTTCTTCCAGATCTGTGGCCTGCCTACTTTAGCAAAGCTAAAGGATGTAAGGTGTGGGACTTGGATGGTAATGAATATATTGATATGTCCATCATGGGTATTGGTACTAATATATTGGGTTATGGTCATCAGGAAGTAGATGATGCAGTACGCAAAACCATTGATGCAGGCAATATGTCTACCCTCAATTGCCCAGAAGAAGTTTACTTAGCGGAAAAGTTGATCGAGCTGCATCCTTGGGCGCATATGGCCCGGCTCGCAAGATCAGGGGGCGAAGCTAACGCAGTTGCAATACGTATTGCACGCGCGGCCACGGGCAAAGATAATGTAGCTATTTGCGGTTATCACGGATGGCATGACTGGTATTTATCTGCAAACCTTGGTGACGACAAGAATCTGGCAGGCCATTTGTTACCTGGTTTGGCACCTAATGGTGTACCGCAAAATCTACGCGGCACTGTGTTTCCGTTTAACTACAACAACTATGCTGAATTGGAAGCTTTGGTCAATGATCACGACATAGGTGTAATTAAAATGGAAGTAGTTCGTAACATGGGTCCCGAAGACAATTTCTTACATAAAGTACGCAAGCTTGCTACAGAACGTGGCATTGTACTGATCTTTGACGAATGCACTTCTGGTTTCCGTGAAACCTTTGGAGGCTTACATAAAAAATATGGGGTCGAACCTGACATGGCTATGTTTGGTAAGGCCTTGGGTAATGGCTATGGCATTACTGCTACCATAGGCAAGCGTGAAGTCATGGAGGCCGCGCAAACTACCTTCATCAGCAGCACGTTTTGGACTGAGAGAATCGGCCCGACGGCTGCGCTCAAAACATTGGAGGTCATGGAGCGGGTTAAGTCATGGGAAACTATCACTCGGGTTGGTCTGAATATACGTCAGGGCTGGCAGCAGCTTGCCGACAAGCACGGACTTAAGGTTGATCACTGGGGTTTACCGTCGCTTACAGGTTTTACTTTCCAAAGCCCTAATGCGTTGGCTTATAAGACGCTTATCACCCAAGAGATGTTGGCCAAAGGTTATTTGGCCGCAACAAGCGTTTATGTATGTACCGAGCATACGCCAGAAATCATTGCTAATTATTTCGAGGCATTGGAGCCGATATTTGCTTTGATCAAAGAATGCGAAGATGGGCGTGATGTGATGAGCTTGCTTAAAGGGCCTGTCTGTCATGGCGGATTTAAACGGTTAAACTGATGCATCAATCCATCCTTATATTAGCTGCCCACCCAGACGATGAAGTTCTCGGCTGCGGTGGCACCATCGCCAAATTGACCGATCAAGGTGCCATTGTGCATATCGCTTTTCTTGCTGACGGGGTTTTTTCCCGTGATGGTGATGCAGCAGCACAGCATCAAGAACTGCAAGTTCGTCGAGCTGCAGCCCAAAAGGCCTGCAATATCCTAGGGGCGAAGTCGGTGTCTTTTGGTGAGTTTCCCGATAATCGCATGGATACCGTTGCATTGCTCGATATTATCAAAGTGGTGGAAGAACTGATTGCTAGGCATAAACCTGAAGTGGTTTTCACTCACCATGCAGGTGATGTCAACATTGATCATCGCCGCATACATGAAGCTGTTGTCACAGCCTGTCGTCCGCAGCGAGGCCATCCGGTTAAGACCTTGTTGTGTTTCGAGGTACCATCTAGTACCGAATGGCAGCTTACCGGTAGTGCGCCGGCATTCGCACCCAATTGGTTTGTAAATATTTCGGATACGCTGGACCGTAAGCTTGCCGCACTGGATGCCTATGCTGCCGAGTTGCGTGCTTGGCCGCATCCACGCTCACGGCGGGGCGTTGAGCATCTAGCGCATTGGCGTGGAGCGACTGTGGGCGTGGATGCTGCCGAGGCGTTCATGTTAGGTCGGCAACTGGCATGAATGTCGTTTTTCGCGCCGATGCCTCCGCTCGGATGGGGATCGGTCACCTTATGCGTTGCCTGACTCTGGCAGAGGCCTTGCGTGAGCGCGATGTCCAGATACGCTTTGTTTGTCGCGAACACGCGGGCAATCTCATTGCATTGCTGCAGCAAAAAGCCATACCTGTCATGGTGTTGCCTGCCCCAGTTGCAAAAGATACTGCGTATAGTGAAGACTATGCTACATGGCTAGGCGTGACACAAGCAGAAGATGCCCAGCAGACCATCGAAGCGCTCAATGGTGACGAGCCGGATTGGCTGGTGGTGGATCATTATGGGCTTGATATCGAATGGGAACAACGGCTACGCCCGCATGCCAGCAAGTTGATGGTGATTGATGACCTAGCTAACCGCCATCATGACTGCGATATATTGGTGGACCAAAATTATTCTGCAGAGGGCGAGCAACGCTATGCAGGTTTTGTCCCTGATACCTGCGGCCTGCTGGTGGGGCCACGTTATGCGCTGCTTCGATCCGAATATGCCACTTATCGTAAAACTTTGCATACCCGTGATGGAAAGGTTAGAAGGGTGTTGGTGTTTTTCGGTGGTTCCGACCCGCAGAATATGACAGGAATGGCACTTGAAGCACTGTCTCACCCTAATCTGAAGTATCTGGAAGTGGATGTTGTTGTTGGTACCAATAATCCTCATCGACAATTCCTCGAGCAACTAGCGTTACACAGACCGTTCACTACTTTGTACGAACCTCGTCCGCATTTGGCAGATCTAATGGCGAAAGCTGATTTGGCATTGGGAGCGGGTGGTGCAACGACATGGGAGCGAATGTGTTTAGGTTTGCCAACAATTGTTACCTCGATTGCCGAAAATCAGTGTCCGGGGGCTGAAGCACTTGCTGCGGTGCAGCTGATCCACTATGTTGGCCATGCCTCAGAAGTGACTCCTGAAAGTCTTTCAAAAGCGGTTATTGAGTTGGTTTCAAATCCCGGACGGTTAACCGAGTTGAGTGCGCAAAATCAGCTTATGGTCGATGGACTTGGTACTGCAAGGCTTCTGGAAGCCATGTTGCCGACTGATACTGCTAAAATTCAACTCCGTGCAGCATGTCAAGAGGATGTAATTACCTATTTCAATTGGGCAAATGATTCAGAAGTACGAAAAAATGCAATTCAATCCGCTACAATTTCCTGGGTAACCCATAAAGAATGGTTTGCGAAAAAGTTGAATGACTCAAATAGTCACTTGTATGTATTAGTTGCTGAGGGGTTACCTGTCGGACAGATTCGATTTGACAAGGTTGGCAATGAAGCCCGAATTGATTATTCACTAGATAAGTTGGTTCGCGGAAGAGGATGGGGCGTAAAACTGGTTTCACTTGGTTCGGAGATATTGCAAAAAATTGAGCCTATAAGATTATTGGCTGAAGTAAAGATAAACAATCAAGCATCTATATCAGTTTTTTCGCGCTTGGGATTTACTATAACTGAAAGTAAAAGTGGCTATTTAATTTTTCATCGTAATCCAGAAAATTCCAGTTATGAAGAATGTAATGATGAACGACAATCAAGATAAAAGAAACTGTGTTCTAGTAACAAGCCGAGCTTGGAATCAAGATATGGTTGAGCGATTAGGTGCTCAAACTGGACGAAATTTCTTGTTGATCACGGCACGGGAAGATTTGACAGTAGAAAAACTGATTCCAATCAATCCTGAATTTATATTTTTCCCGCATTGGTCGCATCATATTGATTCAAGCATTTATGAGCGGTTTGACTGCGTGGTTTTTCATATGACGGATCTACCTTATGGTAGAGGTGGAAGTCCATTGCAAAATCTGATAGCTCGTGGCATCTACGAAACCAAAATTTCCGCGCTTCGCTGTGTGGAAGAAATGGATGCTGGCCCAATCTACCTGAAAAAGCCACTCAGCCTCTATGGTTCGGCAGAAGAGATTTTTCTGCGCGCATCCAATATCATTGAAAACATGATCACGGAAATACTACAAGAATCGCCTGATCCAATACCGCAAGAGGGTTTGCCGACAGTCTTCAAGCGGCGAAGGCCGGAAGATGGTGACTTAGTCACGGCTCAATCACTTGAACAGGCATTTGACCTGATTCGAATGTTGGATGCTGAGGGTTATCCCAGTGCTTTTTTGAAAATTGGGCCCTTCAAGTTTGAATTTACTAGGGCATCAATGAAGGCTGGTCAGGTGGTGGCTGATGTGCGCATTACGCTTGCCGACAATGCTAATGAAAGAGATAAGTAATGATTAAGATAGGAAATCGTGAAATTGGTCAGGGGCATGCTCCTTTTATTATTGCCGAGATGTCCGGCAACCATAACCAGTCGTTGGAACGCGCATTGGAAATCGTCGAGGCGGCTGCCAAGACAGGTGCACATGCATTGAAGATTCAGACCTATACGCCTGATACAATGACAATCAATCTGGATGAGCGTGAGTTTCATATAAGCGATCCGACGAGCCTGTGGGCGGGCACGTCGCTCTACAAGCTGTATGGCGAAGCCTACACTCCGTGGGAATGGCACAAGCCTATTTTTGACCGGGCACGTGAACTCGGGATTATTGCATTCAGTACGCCATTCGATGACACAGCGGTGGATTTTCTAGAGGAATTGGATGTGCCATGCTACAAGATAGCATCCTTTGAGAACACGGACCTGCCGCTGATCCGTCGTGTGGCAGCTACCGGCAAGCCGCTAATTATCTCTACTGGCATGGCCACCGTAGCCGAACTGGATGAAACCGTTCGCGCTGCACGAGGGGCTGGCTGTAAGGATTTGATCCTGCTCAAGTGCACCAGCACCTATCCAGCCACTGCAGCAAATACCAATATACTGACCATCCCGCATCTGCGTGAGTTGTTTGGTTGTGAAGTGGGCTTGTCAGATCACACGATGGGTATTGGTGTGTCGGTGGCCAGTGTTGCGTTAGGTGCCACGGTTATTGAAAAACACTTTACGCTCAATCGCGCCGATGGCGGAGTGGATAGCACATTTTCAATGGAGCCTGCTGAAATGACGCAATTGGTGGTGGAAGCCGAACGAGCCTGGCAGGCTTTGGGTCAAGTGAGCTATGGCCCTACAGCGGCTGAAAAGAAATCTATCCAATTCCGCCGTTCATTATATATAGTGCAAGACCTTAAGGTTGGGGATGTGTTGACGACCGAAAATGTCCGCGCAATTCGACCTGGTTTGGGTTTGCCGACAAAATATCTGGATCAGGTCATAGGCATGACCGTTAAGCAAGATGTGAAGCGTGGAACTGCATTAGGATGGGCATTATTGGCGTAAATTTATTAAATATGAGTGTGGAGTAGGGTAATGAAATCTGATGTACATGAAATTAATAGCTTGGTTTTAGCTATGTGCGAGGCATATGCATTAAGTTGCATTGTTGCGAGCTGAGCACGCAGTAAAAGCATCACAAGTATGATGTTAATTTTATTAGTGAATAAGGGAACGTCAATGGATTGGAAGTTGTTGGGATGATTAATAACGTTGTTTTAGCTTGCCTTGAAAAAGTTGGAATCATGGCTACCTTTCGTTTGGCCAATCCTGGATTATGGGACGAAACACTTTCACGGCTAGACTTTATACCAGTGGCATATAGCCAAGCAGAGCTAGATTACCAACTAGCCTATATTCAAGGGGGTGGTATTGAATGCCAGGATATCTCGCTGATTTTGTATCACGATAACCGTCCATGTGGAATTTGGCCGTTGTATTTTGCACTGCGCAATGGTCAAGGTGAGTTCGGTGGTGGTCAGTTTATGTTACCGCCACTTTTTGTCGGCGGGGTAGCCGACAAATCAAAAAAATCATTGACCAAAAAGTGCCTTGATTTGGTGGAGGCGATGTGTAAAGACCTTCACATTGGAAAATGGCAAAGCGCTGAATCGTATATTGGAGATGTGGGCCTCTCAGATTGGCATGAGCAGGCATTGCAGCGTGGTGCATCTGTCTCTCTGAGACATGAACTTTTCGTTGATCTGGCACCTGATATCGCTAATATTAAGGCAAAATTTCGCAAAAGATATAAATCACTTATTACCGAGGGCATGCGTGTTTGGAAGGTTGATGTTTTAAAAGATGCCAATCCTGAGTTATGGGAATCATTCCGTATGCTTCACCAAAAGGTTGCAGGTAGAGTTACTCGTTCCATTGAAACCTGGGATATGCAATATCAGGCTATTGTCAGCGGTCATGCGTTTCTGGTACATCTTCATAATGCCGAAGGTGAATTAGTTGGTGGCGGCTATTTTGCTGTCACGCGTGATCAAGGCGTATATAACGTTGGGGCCTATGACCGTACATTGTTTGCCCAGCCTTTGGGGCATGTTGTGCAGTATCGGGCAATAGAAGAAATGAAAGCGCGCGGCTTGCGCTGGTACAAGATAGGGTTGCGTAGCTATCCTCAAGATGATGGCGTGACTGAAAAAGATGTCACCATTAGTGAATTCAAGCAAGGTTTTGCTACCCACTTGTTCCCTCAATTCGTGCTTCAGCACAGTGTTGAAAGCGTAAGCTGTGGCTAACCATATTTTGCGGATTCTTTTTTGAACGCCTATCTTCTTAGTCATCACGATGATCTGCAATGGGTGCGCCATACCCATGGGGCAGATGTGCCAGTTATCGCGCATGAAGACTATATTTCATTGCTAGTGGATGAAGATGTTCCTTGCTTTTTTGGGCAAAGTGAAAATGCTGACACTGTTGATGTGGAGATTAATTTTCTAAGTTTTAACTGGCACAGAGATGGTGATGGCAGAGATCTTTGCACCGACGATGGGCTGTCGATCGCGGAAGCATTCTCGACTGGACTGTGGATCACCATTGCCGCCATGTGCCGCGAATACTTTGCGCTTAAGTATTGGTGTGATCGCTATGATTGTGTGTATGTTTCGTGCAATGAGTCTCCAAAGTTTCTTGAGGCGGCAAAAAAGTTCGGGCGCCGCGTTCAGATTTATGATCCTGGACATCGTCTGCATTCACCGCTATTTAGTCTTTCTGAGCGAGTGCTCCATGTGTTGCCTGTTAATTGGCGTGCAAATATCCTGCGTAACCTGCAGGCACCATTCCTAAAGTTGCTAAGTAATAGAACCTTAACGTTGAGTGACTGGACCTTGACACGTTTTGCCGCACAACAGAAAGGGTGGATCAGTGAAAATTCACGTTGGCCGTGGAAGGGAGCGTACTCACGTACGCTACCACGAAAATGTTTTTTGGAAGCTGACCGACGTGTGCCTCTGGACTTTCATGCCATGTTTGCACCGGCTCAACTAGCCGAGGTATTGCAGCGTATTAATGTGCGTTGGGACAGCGAGTTGCTCGCGCTGTTATCCGAAATCATGACGGATCGCTACAGATTTTATCGTGACTATTTCGTCTCGATGGTTGCCTTGTATCAGGATATGATAGATTCGTATTGTCCTGCCGAGCTGGTGGTAACTTCAGAGTTTTATGAGCCATATGTGATTGCTACCCAGCTTGCGAGTGCAAAGGGTAGCAAGATTTCCTGGCTGGTTGATGGTTATCCTGTTATTGCTACTTCAAAGCTTATTGGTAAAGCGTTTTCGGAGTCGGTGATGTTCGACCGTATTTATGCCATCGGTTGCCAGCACCAATGCCGCCTGTTGAAAGACAAGCCGGATGCGCAAGAGATTGTGACTGTTTTCCCGCCAATCCTGGATACGTATAGTTTGCACGGAAATGTTGAGAAGTACTTTGACGCGATCATCATGACCTGGATTCCGAATGACTTGGGTATCAATGGGCGCAATGGTTCTCGGCCCAATACATTACTGGATGCGTTGCGGATCGCGAAGGAAGCGGGTCTGGTAAAGCTGGCAATCAAGATCAAGCATCATACGGAAAAAGAATGGCTTTTACCTGTGTTAGAAAAGGCTGGCTATACAGATAAAGCGACCATTCTGGAGGGGCGGTTTTCCGATCACTTGGTACATGCACATAGGGTTATTGGGGGGATTAGCTCGGCAATAGGCGAAGCGGCTTACCATGATATTCCCTATTATGTCTATGAGCCGATTGCTAATGGCTATAGTGTCGAGCAGTTGGCCTCTGCCGTCGTCATCGTTGATGGTGGGGTGGCACGTACGCCAGTCGAGCTGCTTGAGTTGCTTAAGCGGCCGGAAGGTTCGGTAAAAGGTGACCGAGCATTGCTATTTGGCACTGAATGCCAGCACACCGAGTGGTCTTGGGAACAAACTCGTGAGCTATATACCAGTTGGGCGGCATCGTGGGCGGACCGCTCAGGTATCAAAGATGTTTTGCAATGGCGCGGTTTTTCGCTGTGGTGGGCGAGCAACTTGATCGCCAAGGATACCGCGGTTGATTATGCCTGGTATCAGGAATTGCATAACAGATTGCGAGGCCTTCCGTGCAAACGCTTCGAACCCCTCGCCGATGTTGGCGTTTATTTTGGGATGTTCAAGAACCTAGTCAAGGATGTGGGTAAATGGTTGTTGTTGCGACTTTTGCCTGATAGCGCAAAGCATGGTAATGGGCACGTTTGGTTTCATAGCCTTGAATACAATTTGATTAATGTCCGGGAATGTTTTTGCGACCGGATGTATGAGCAGGCACCGCTTGATGACAAGAAACATGGCTTTAACTCAGCTTATATTGTTCGGCTGAATTTTAAAAGGCAAGACTTTCTTCGTCCCTGGTTATGGCGGAAAAAAATCAATGGATTTGCAGGCAAGCTGCAGCGTGATGTTGAAATTCTCGATAGGTATTTGTTTCTCCGCGATATTTTTGAGATACACGTATCCTTGATCACGAATTATTTTAAATTCAAAAAATTTATCAAACCTTTGCTTCGTCAGGGTGTGCGTATTGGTCACGCAGAGTTTGCTGATATCTTGCTACTGGAAATGCAGAAAAGCTTCCTCGCTATCCTTCCGTGGAGTTTGAGCTATGCAGCCATGTTTGAACGCTGGCTGAGTAATGCTGGGGGTGATAAGACTTTGATAACTTATGGAGACACTCTGGCGGCTATGCGACCAGCCTATTTTTTATCGCACAAACATTCACCTGGGCATCGCTGGATATCAGTACAGCATGCAACTATGTATAAAAACAAGATGGCTCTCTACCATCGTTTTTCTGAATTCAATCATACGAGTCCTGATGATAAGCGCATTATTTCACCCATGCCGGATTACTACTTTGCCCACGGCTCGCAGTACGCGGATATTCTTTCAGAGTTCTATCCGGCAGAGCGAATTCGAATCATTGGCTGCCTTAAATATGACAGTCTGTACCGTTTTTATGGACCAAGTCGAACTATTCCTCGTCAGTACAGTGCAGATCGTATATTGTTGCTGGCACCGTCGGTAGGGGATGAGGAAATCATATTAAAAATGTTTTCTGGTCTGCGGGTTTTACCGGGATGGCGGGTCATGCTATCAAAACATCCAGCAGTTAGTCAGGAATGGGTTAACGAATTGATACGCAGGAATGAAATTTCTCTAACGATAGAGTTCGATCCATCGAAATCTACTATTCAGTTGATGGAGAATGCAAGTCTGGTAATTTGCAGCTACTCGGGTATAGCGCTAGAGTCCTTCTTTGTTGGAGTACCTTCGATACGAGTGCTGAACCCGGAGCAGCCCCCTGTGGTTGAGGATGAACCTGGGGTTGAATATGTGACAACCCAGCAAGAGTTACTTCGGGCAATATCTGCGTTGGATAATCGTGATCCGTTGGCTGGGCCTACACCTGAAATTGCTAACACACTTAATCGTTATTTCTATCAATTCGATGGCTTGGCTACGCAAAGGTTCTGGACAGAGCTCAGCCAGCTTCCCGATTTATCTTATAGGCGGATAAAAGAAGCATGACAAAAAAACTGGCATCGTACAGGGTGGTAAGGACAGCTTGGGCATTTGTTTCTTACATCGTCAGCGACTTCAAAAGCGGCAGGTTGCGTGGCGTATTGTTAATCGGCTTGGGTAATTTGTTGCCTGATCTTTTGAGTTGTGCTGTTATTAGACCAATGCTGTGGAGGTTGGCTGGAGTTAAACTCGCCGATTATTCAAGTACTATTATTCGTGCCGGTGTATTTACTGAATACCCTTCTAACCTAGTTGCAGGCAAAAATTTTCAGATTAATCGAAATTCTTATCTTGATACTAATGACAAAATTATGATCGGTGACTATGTCACAATTTCAGTGAATTGCAGTGTGTTAACTGTTTCTCATTCAGGATTACACCATGAAATAGATGTTTTTGCCCCAGTGGTAATCAAGGATCACTGTCTGATTTATGCAAATTGCACGATATTGCCAGGCGCAGTGTTGGAAGAGGGTGTGGTGGTGGCCGCAGGATCAGTGCTCAAGGGGAAGACTCAACCGTGGTCTATCTATGCCGGGGTGCCTGCTAAATTAGTTAAGGCAAGAGAGCAGATTGAATCCAAATGAAGCCTTGCCATCAGTGGCGGGTGATTTTTGTGGTGGGATTCAACACTGCTATGCTAAAATCGCCGGTAGTGATTCGATTCCAATGTGTAAGCAGCTAGCTACCAAGACGCAGAGCCGAACATTTCTAAAGATTGCTGTGAAGTGATGTTGGGTAAGGTGTGTTGCGTAATAAACCAATCGAACTGAAAGATATTTAACGGCAGAACTAAGTTGAAAGATTCATAATAAATGGCAAAAGCGCTTATTACCACCGTACCGTTTGTCGATAAAAACCGACTTCCATTAGAGTTGCTTGAAAACGCCGGGATTGAATATCTGATTAATCCGCTAAACAAGAAGCTGACCGAAGATCAGTTAGCGGATATGGTCGCCGATTTTGACGTCATTATTGCTGGTACCGAACCGATTACCGACAAAGTGATGGCGCGGGCATCCAAACTCAAATTTATTTCCCGTGTAGGCGTTGGTCTGGATAATGTAGACCTCATGGCAGCACAGCGTCGTGGTATCAAGGTTTCTTATACGCCTGAAGCGCCGGCGCCTGCAGTGGCAGAGCTAACGCTGGGAATGATGCTTATGTTATTGCGCTCGGTGCATGTATCTAATTCGCAGATGCACAGAGGTGAGTGGCAGCGTATATTTGGCAGGCGGTTGGCGGAAGTTACTATTGGTGTGATAGGTGTTGGGAGGATTGGTACGCGCGTGTTGCGCCGGACAAAAGGTTTTGGTACACCCCATATTCTGGTTAACGATATCATGCCAGATTACGAATTGAACCGAGAGTTTAAGCTTGAATGGGTTACTAAGGAGCAGATATACAAGGAAGCGGATATTATCAGTTTGCACCTGCCTCTGACTCAACTTACCAAGAACATGATTCGTCGTGAGCATCTCTTAAGCATGAAGCCCGATGCGATTATCATCAATACTTCGCGCGGCGGCATTATTAATGAGCAGGATCTTTATGATGTTATGAAAGCAGGCCATCTGAGCGCAGCGGCCATTGATGTGTTTGAGCAAGAGCCTTATGCGGGTAATCTCGCTGAAATCGAGCGGTGCCTGTTGACTGCTCATATGGGTTCCATGTCAGTAGATTGTCGTACCCGTATGGAAATAGAAGCAACCGAAGAAGCGGTACGGTTTTTGACTGGCAAGGCACTGGAAGGGGAAGTGCCCCAAGTGGAATATGATGTTCAAAGTCAGGGACTGTAATGACAGTAGTGAACATTGATCAAGTCGTGATTGCAACTGTTAACGGTAGTGGTTTTATAGGTTTTTGTGCGACGGAAAAAGTAGGTGGGGCCGGGCGCATGCATCTGGTCAATGAGGTGAGAATATTGCTCAAGTCCAGCTGCGTGGGCAAAATATGATGGTAAAAAAACTCAAGATGTTAGTCAGGCAACTGGCCAGAGCCACCACGGTTTTTGTGATTGATGCTGTTACTATGAGTCGTTTCGGTCGCTATGTGTTTGACCAGTTTCTCGACGTTGTTATGTCTCGCACACGTAAAGTAAAACATAATGGTGTTGAGCTCGTATTTGCTGTTCCCAATGGTGTCAGTTGGGCGCGTGCCGATAGCTTTTCTGTCAAGGAGCCTGAGACCTTGGAGTGGCTAGATAACATGGAGCCGGGTTCTGTAGTCTGGGATATTGGCGCTAACGTTGGCCTGTATTCCTGCTATGCAGCTAAACGGCACGGATGTAAGGTGTATGCTTTTGAACCCTCAGTGTTTAATCTGGAATTGCTGGCTAGAAATATTTTCCTGAACGAACTGACTGAAAAAGTCGTGATTGTTCCACTTCCGCTTTCCGACCATCTCACCACCAGTACGCTGAATATGTCGATGACTGATTGGGGTGGCGCAATGTCTACTTTCGGTGAGTCATATACGCACGATGGCAAGCCGCTTAATAAAGTGTTTGAATTCAGTACGGTGGGCCTTTCCATGGATGATGCTGTTTCGCGCTTGGATATCACGCAACCCGACTATATCAAAATGGATGTTGATGGCATTGAGCATTTGATTCTTCAGGGCGGTATATCGGTCTTGGCCAAAGTTCGAGGGGTGTTGATCGAAATCAATGATGAGTTTGATAAGCAATCCGCGGATACAATTCAGTATCTAAGTGAGGCCGGACTGGAGTTGCTGGAAAAGCGTCATGCCGAAATGTTTGAGGATACGTTTGTGTTTAATCAGGTCTGGCGACGTAAAACAGCATAAGCAAAATATGCTGTACTTCTGTCTATGCATTAACAGAGGCTGAGCTTAAGGCCTTAAGGCTTTAAATGAATTACATGCTTTTTTGTAGTGGTGTAAACCGCTTAATTAAACCTTGTGGGAGCGGAAAACCGTTCCTGCGTTGGAAATTTATTGTATGAATAGACTTGTTACCATTCAAAAAATTCGTGATCGATTACGTAGCGATGGTCACTCCATAGGCAGTTGGATACAGATTCCTCATGCTTCTGTAGCCGAAATTATGGGCCAGGCCGGTTATGACTGGGTAGCTGTAGATATGGAACATGGCGCTATAGGTGTCCATCAACTGCCGGACATTTTCCGTGCTTTGGAATTAGGTGGAACCTTACCTTTAGTGCGCTTGGCTCATGGGCATCCTAAAGATTGCAAGTTGGCGCTGGATGCCGGTGCTGGGGGGGTGATTGTTCCTATGGTAGAAACTGCGGCGCAGTTGACAGGTGTGCGCGATGCCTGCCGTTGGCCGCCAGCTGGTACTCGCGGCGTGGGGTTTTCTCGAGCCAATCTCTTTGGTAAACATTTTGACGCGTATCGAGAAGAGGCACAGGCTCCGCTGTTGGTGGCAATGATTGAGCATGTCCGTGCTGTAGAAGGGCTGGAAGAGATTCTCTCGGTCGAAGGATTGGATGCTATCTTAATCGGCCCATATGACCTGTCGGCCTCCATGGGAATGACAGCAAAATTTGATGCGCCTGAGTTTATCGCGGCGATGGAGCGTATTCGCACGCTTTGCAGCCAGCATCATATTCCTTGTGGCGTGCATGTGGTCATGCCAGATGTCGACGCATTGAAGCAGCGGATTAGTGAAGGTTATAGGTTTATTGCCTATTCAATTGATGCAGTGTTTTTGAATCAGGCCGTGGCTGCGCCAATGATGGGTGCCGTATGAAAGAAGAAGAGATTCGCCCTAAACAGATATTTGACGAATATCTTCGGCTTACCGAGCGTGATACTGAAACATACTTCAATGGGATTAAGCGCGACGATGTTGCTTGTCCTGCCTGTGGTTTAGAGGGTGTTCATTCGTTTGTTAAACAGGGGTTCTCGTATAGGGAGTGCCTTGCCTGCCAGACCCTTTTTGTTAGTCCGAGACCACCGGCAGAGGCTTTTTCACGCTACTATCAGGAGTCTGAATCCGCGAAATACTGGGCTTCGACTTTTTATAAAGAAACTGCTGAAGCACGGCGTGAAAAACTCTGGCGTCCCAAAGCGCTGATGATTAAGGGGCTTTTAGAACAATTTGCTACAGAACAGCATGGCTTAGTCGACATCGGTGGTGGGTATGGTATCTTTGCCGAGGAATACGAGAAGATTTCTGGCAGGAAAGTGACTGTGATTGAGCCAGGGCCTGCTCTGGCACAAGTATGCCGGGATAAAGGTCTTGAGGTTGTTCAGGGTTTTTTAGAGAACATTAAACCAGAACAGCTTGGTGCCGGCCCGAAGGCTTTTGTGAGTTTCGAGCTTTTTGAGCATTTGCATAATCCAGAAGAGTTCTTGCGCCATCTGTTTGATTTGATGCTCATTGGCGATCTGTTTATTTTTACCACTTTATCTGGTACTGGTGTCGATATTCAAGCGCTTTGGGAGAATTCAAAGTCTGTTTCTCCTCCCCATCACCTGAATTTTCTTAATCCTAAATCTGCACAAACTCTGCTTAAGCGTGTGGGCTTCGATGTATTGCAAACGAGCACTCCAGGAAAGCTGGATATTGATATTCTTTGTAATAATCAGCAACATATTAAAGACCGCTTCTGGCGTACTTTTGCTATTCAGGCAACGGAGGATGAAAAGCAAACCATGCAGTCATTTGTTGCCAATAATGGGTTGAGTTCTCATATGCTTGTTGTTTGTCAAAAATCATAAAGAAAAAAGGTTCTATGAAAATTCTTGCACTTATTCCCGCCCGCATGGGCAGTAGCCGATTTCCCGGTAAACCGATGGCCCCAATTCTTGGCAAGCCGATGATTGGGCATGTTTATGAACGCGTTGCAAAGTCACCGTTGTTGACAACAACAGCCGTGGCGACTTGTGACCAGGAAATTTACGACTACATCGAATCGATTGGCGGTGTTGCCGTGATGACTAGCGATACCTACGAGCGAGCATCCGACCGATGTGCTGAAGCGCTGCTGAAGCTGGAGCAAGCCAACAATACACGCTACGACATTGTGGTGATGGTGCAGGGGGATGAGCCCATGACACACCCGGACATGATTTCTGAGGCAGTCAAGCCGATGCTGGAAAATCCTGATCTTCAGATTGTTAATCTGTTGGGCAAGATTGATTCTATTACTGAGTTTGAAGACCGCAACTGCATTAAAGTGGTATGTGATCTCAAAGGCAATGCATTGTATTTTTCGCGGGAACCCATTCCTACACGGTCTAAGACACCGGTTGTGCCTATGGGTAAGCAGGTTTGTATTATTCCGTTCCGACGCGATTTTCTATTGCAATATACCAGTCTGGCACCAACCCCATTAGAGATTGCAGAGTCAGTGGACATGATGCGGGTTCTGGAGCATGGCTTAAAAGTGCATATGGTGCCGACCCAACACAGTTCATATGCCGTTGATACGCCGGAAGATTTGGTCAAGGTTGAGCGGCTCATGAAAACGCTGGCACCAGCCTGAAACAACATTAGTTTCCATCGAGCCCCGGCAGGATTTTGAGGGGTAAGGTGGGTAAACATGAGAAGCAATATAATAAGCAGGTAAACATGAAAAACAATATAAGTATCGAGTCTTTCACGAGGTATGCTGAAGAATATACTCCCTTCCCATGGGAGCTCAACGAAGAGTCCCATCAAAAGGATGTCCGGGGCAAGCACAGCGTTTTGGTTAGCCTGATTCGTTACTGGTATGTGCTTGGCTATCTCGATTCAATTTCAAGGAATGGTCAGCTTCGGTCAGTTATGGATATCGGCTCTTACCCGGGTGGCTTCATTAAGATACTCAGAAAGTTCTTTGGGAAAGATGTTGATTACGTTGGGATTGGGCTAGGTTTTTCTGATGAATACAAATTGGAAATGGAAAAGCTCAATGGGAAACTTTTCGAAACTGAACTAGATCCTGACTTTATTCAACCTAAGCAGGTCAAAGACTGGCCCTTTTCAAACATCGATTGTTGTATCTTTCTCGATGTTATTGAACATCTGGTCAACCCGATTGATTGTCTCGACAAGATAAACAATTCCTTGAGAATGGGCGGCAAGTTAATTATTACTACCGACAATATTACAGCACTGGGTTACATAGTCCCCATGCTACGAAGGGGCGAGAGTCCCAATATCTCTCCGGTTCGCTCCCATCTTTTTTACCGCGGTGACTGGCGTCCTCATTTCAAAGAGCTATCTCGCGGTGAGTTAGCATTTTTTCTTGAGTATTGTGGCTTTAAGTTGATTGAACATGAATATTTCGAGAGAGAGCAAGGCGATTATTATTTTGATGACAAGGGGCATGTTTATCGTCAGAGCCGCTATAAAGGGATTAAAGGCTTGATAAGAAAGTTGCTGTTTCGATACATACCGCATATCAGAGACCATCAAATATTGATTGCGGAAAAGGTTGTTGAATTTAGCGATCAGTCTTCAAAACGTCCGGCCCCGACACATGACATGCACGAATGGCTGAAGCTTCGTGAATCTTTCGGTCTTTGAGTCTGGAGCTTATTTTGTGAGATTCATTCTTGGAAATTTGATAAGTTTGGTTGCCGCATTGCGCGTAGGTGTGGGCGAGCGCAGCCAAAAAGTGGAGCGGCTCGGATACTCGCTTCGAGTCGCATTCACTACTCTTTGGACCTTGTTGCGTTATGGTCATTATTTCGAACGAGTAGATGAAGGTGTTCGTTTTGTAGGATCGCCAGAATTTGACCCTGATTATCGCAGTCCCCTCATAGTGAGCATAGGTCGAGCAGTGACCATTTATCCTAATGTCAGCATACGTGGCCGCGGTCGGTTGACCATCGGGGATTATTGCAGTATCAATGGCGGCGTGATTTTTGGATTAACCTGTGACCTCACTATGGGACATCATGTGATGGTCGCTGATAATGTTTCATTTCGTACCGCAGACCATGAATATACTGACCTTGCGGTGCCCATGCTGGAACAGGGCGAGCGTGCCTTGCCCATCATGATTGGCGATGATGTCTGGATTGGCGCAAATGCCACCATTTTGCGTGGCGTAACGATAGGGCAGGGTGCAATCATTGCTGCACATGCGGTAGTGGTGAAGGATGTGCAACCGTTTGAAATTGTCGGCGGTGTGCCAGCCAAGACGATAGGTAGCCGGTTGCCGTCTGCTAAGGTGGCAGAATGAGAATTGCTATATGGTGGGAGCAGGACTCATGGGGCGGAGTGGATACTCATCTGCTTACACTCTTGCGTAACTGGCCGGACAAGAGCGATCAGTTCGTGATTTTTTATAACAGCGATAATGAGGGAATGAAGCGTATTTTGCCTGCATTAGAGCAACTGGGGATGGTGAATGTAGTATCATTTTCTGCGCCATCAAATGTGTTGCCTTCATTGCCTGCAAGAGTGATGCGCCATTTTTCACTGCCGCTGCGATTTTTGTTAATGAAGCGACGGGCACAGCGCCTGCTTGCGAGTCATGGACATTTTGATGTGTTGCTTTCAGATAATGGCGGCTATCCTGGTGCGTGGGGGAGTCTTGCCGTGTTGTGGTCTGGTGCAGCATTGGGTTTGCGTACCAGAATGTTGCTAGTACATCATGCTGCCATTTCGCGCGCTGCATTGCGTTTTAGCGTTGAATCTCTGATTGATCTGGGCGTGCAGCGATGGGCTACTGATCTGGTGGCTGTGTCACGCGCCACCCGAGCCACATTGATTGAGCGGCGCGGTTTTCTTACGGAAAAGAACCCGATACGCGTGGTTCACAATGGTGTCGATGTTTTTTCAGAGATTGACGAATTTAAGGTGGATTTGCGTGCACGGCTCGACATCCCGGCCGACAGTTTCGTGGTTGGCATGGTTGGTCGCCTGGAACGTTACAAAGGTCAAGAAGACCTTATTTTAGCGTTGGGTGAATTACCGCTGGAGAGACTGGCTAAGGTGGTAGTCGTATTTGTTGGTGGCGGCGAGGTGGAAGAGATAGAACGCCTTAAAGCAATCGCGCTTAAGACAGGGGTCATATCTCAGGTGCGATTCGCTGGTTTTGTTGAAGGAAGCGCCAGTATGCTGATGCGGCAGTTTGATCTGCTTGCCATGCTCACTAAGGATTTTGAGGGTTTTGGACTGACCATTGCCGAAGCGATGTGGGTAGGTACCCCGGTTATGGCAACTACGGTGGGTGCAGTGCCGGAATTTGTATCGCAAGATGTTGCGGTCATGGTTCCACCAGAAGCGCCGGATGAGATCGCGGAGGCATTATTGCAGGTTATTGAACATGGTGAAGAATCGCAGCAAAGGGCCGGCAGGGCCCGGTTGCATATTGGTAAATTTAGCGGTAAGGCAATGGCACAAAGATTTCATCGCCTGTTATTGACTTCAGGAGTGTGAAAGTGAAAGTGAATCTGGGTGCTGGTGCCGATATTCTTGCAGGCTACGTCAACCATGATCTGGTTGCCCTGCCGGGGATTGACGTCGTCCATAACCTTAACCAATACCCGTGGCCTTGGGCTGACGGATCAGTTGATGAAATCAAGATGTATGATGTGCTTGAGCATCTGGATGATTTCATGAAGGCCATGGAGGAGCTTTTTAGGATTCTTGCCCCGGGCGGGCGTTGCCGTATCAGCGTACCCTACTGGAATAGCTGGTGCGCCTATGCTGATCCAACACACAAACGCGGTTTCCATGAGATTACCTTCCGTTTTTTTGACCCCGAATCTGTGTACTGTAAAGAGCGACCTTATTACACATCAGCGCGCTTCAAGGTGGTTGAAGAGAAATTTATTCTGGTTCCATTTAGTCCGTATTTTGGGTTGCCTGGTGTTGGTGAAATAACTGTTAGTCGAACGTTGAGCAAAAGAGTGGTGGGGTTGATTGGCAATTATTTTATATCCAACCTGATCCAGGACCTGCAACTCGTGCTTGAAAAACCGTAATATATTTTAATAGAAATCTATAAAAGCCTTATAAAATGAAAACAGTAATCTTATGCGGCGGTTTGGGTACACGCCTCGCTGAAGAAACCCAGATCAAGCCAAAACCCATGGTGGAAATTGGTGGTCGACCTATACTTTGGCATATTATGAAAACCTACGAGCGCCATGGTTTCAGTGACTTTACACTGGCCCTCGGATACAAGGGTGATGTGATCAAGGATTATTTCCTGAATTACCATGCGCGGCTCAGTGATCTGACGGTACATTTGAAAACCGGTAATGTTGATTACTCTAATCCAACAGCAGAGGACTGGCATGTTTCCTTGATTGATACAGGTGCAAACAGCATGACCGGTGGTCGCCTATTGCGACTAAAGCCGTATCTTCATTCATCAGGCACATTTATGTTGACTTACGGAGATGGCCTCTCGGATGTGGATATGAAGGCACTATTGGCTTTTCACCGTGCCCATGGAAAAATCGCAACAGTGACAGCCGTTCGACCTTCAGCCCGGTTTGGTGGTATGCATATTGGAAAAAGCCAGGTGCTGGACTTCAAGGAAAAGCCGCAGTCAGGTGAGGGTTGGATTAACGGTGGTTTTTTTGTGTTTGAGTCCAGTGTTTTTGATTATCTCGAAAATGATGCCACAGTGCTTGAGCAGTCAGCATTAGAAGGCCTGGTGCGTGACGGTCAATTGATGGCTTATGAGCATTCTGGCTACTGGCAGTGCATGGACACGATTCGCGATCGTGATGCATTGCAGTCACTTTGGGAAAGTGGCCAAGCGCCCTGGATGAAAGGCTAGCAGTGATGTTTGCAAATACATACAAGGGACGGCGTGTTCTGGTCACCGGACACACGGGTTTTAAAGGCAGTTGGCTCACTGCATGGTTGCTGAAGCTGGGCGCTGAGGTGATAGGCATTTCAAAGGATATTCCCACACAACCTGCGATGTTTGAAGAACTGGCACTTGCTGCACGGATTAAGCATATTCAGGCCGATATCCGAGATCTGGATGCAATGCGAGATATTGTTGTGGCGGAACAGCCGGATTTTGTTTTTCATCTTGCAGCTCAGGCTATTGTATCTACTTCATACGGCAACCCGGTTGAGACCATGACCACGAACGTGGTGGGTACCATGAATATTCTGGAAGCATTGCGGGCTCTGGAACATCCTTGCGTTGCTGTGATGATTACCAGCGACAAATGCTATGACAACGTGGAATGGGTGTGGGGCTACCGTGAAACAGATGGCTTGGGTGGTAAGGATATCTATAGTGGCTCCAAGGGGGCTGCCGAACTGGTTATCAAGTCCTATTTTCATTCATTTTTCCAGAATAATCACCCAGTCCGGCTTGCCGTTGGTCGTGCCGGCAATGTGATTGGCGGTGGCGACTGGGCAAAAGATCGTATCGTTGCCGATTGCATGCGCGCCTGGAATGATGGCCAGAGTGTTGAAATTCGGGCTCCTCAGGCCACAAGGCCATGGCAGCACGTGCTGGAGCCTTTGAGTGGGTATCTTGCACTTGGTCAGGCAACAGCCCAACAACCGCGTTTACATGGTGAAAGTTTCAACTTTGGACCTAGAGCGGAGCAGAGCCATACTGTCGTGGAGTTATTGGAGGCGCTGGGCAGTCACTGGGGATTTGAAAATTCTGACCAGGCATACCGAGTCACTGCCAATATTCCGTTCCATGAAGCAGGCTTGCTTAAACTTAATTGCGATAAGGCTTTGTACCACCTGAAATGGGAAGCTAATCTGGATTATGCCGAGACCATCCGCATGGTAGGTGAATGGTATGCAGCGTTTTATCGCAAGCAGACAGATATGTATGCATTGACGCTTGATCAGATCGAAGCCTATGAACGCATGGGGGCTGAACGAAACCGCGTATGGTCCCAAGCATGATAAGTAATGGTGTGAAGATTGAAGGTGTAACACTCACTGAGTTGCGTCAGATATGCGATGATCGTGGTGCCGTGCTGCATATGATGCGAAATGATGCAGAGGGGTTTACGCATTTCGGCGAGTGTTATTTTTCTGAAGTGTTGCCCGGTGCTACCAAAGCCTGGAAACGTCATCGTGTCCAGACCCAGAATCTGGCGGTACCAGTCGGACGTATCCGGATGGTGATATATGATGACCGCGAGGGTTCCGCCACGAAGGGCCAGTTGCAGGAATTGGAACTTGGCCGTCCGGATGCCTACTTGCGGCTGCGGATTCCTCCTGGCCTTTGGTATGGATTTACCTGCGTGGGAGATACGCCAGCACTATTGGCGAATTGCTCCGATTTTCCTCATGACCCCACTGAAAGCGATCTGCGGCCAATTGATGATGCTGGAATTCCCTATGGTTGGGGAAAATAAAGTTTATGAATTTAATCAAACCTAAAAAACTCATCCGCCTATCAAAATCTTGTCTCAGCGCTGCAGAAAAACAGGCTGTTATGGGCGTACTGGACCGTGAATTTCTTGGCATGGGAGCAGAGGTGCAGCAGTTTGAACAGGCACTGAGCGAATTTTTAGGCAGGCCAGCCGTATGCGTTACCAACGGCACCGCAGCCGTGCATTTAGCATTGCAAGCATGCGGTATTGGTCAGGGCGATGAGGTGTTAGTGCCGTCACTCACTTATGTGGCCTCGTTTCAGGCGATTTCTGCAACCGGAGCAAAACCGGTAGCATGTGACATTTTGCCTGCGACGTGCAATCTGGACTGGCGTGATGCCGAGCGTCGCCTTACTAAACGGACCAAGGCGATCATGCCTGTACATTACGCTGGTGGAGTAGGTGATTTGGATGGCATTTACGCTTTTGCAAACCGCCATGGCTTACGGGTGATCGAAGATGCTGCCCATGCTTTTGGCACAAAGCATATGGGCAAACGGGTAGGTGGCTTTGGAGATGTTGCCTGTTTTAGTTTTGATGGCATTAAAAATATTACGAGTGGCGAAGGCGGTTGCGTAGTCACGGATGACCCAGTCGTGTTGCGAAAGATTCAGGATGCACGTCTGCTTGGCGTAGAGAAAGACACGGAGAAGCGCTATACCGGACAGCGGAGCTGGGAGTTTGATGTGACCGCACAGGGCTGGCGTTATCACATGAGCAATATCATGGCCGCTATCGGTTTGGAGCAACTAAAACGCACTCCTGAAATGTTTGCTATTCGCCAACGTTTGGCGCGACGTTACGACGAATTATTGCGGGGTCACCCACGGATTCAACCGCTATCAATGGACTATGATGTAGTTGTGCCTCACATCTATGTAGTACGTATCAGTGGAATGTCGGATCGAAGCGCCTTGCAGCTTCAGCTAATGGAACAGGGCATTCAGAGTGGCATTCACTATCAGCCCAACCATGTACTTAGCCTTTACCGCGACTCACAAGCGCTGCCGCTGCCGGTTACAGATGCAGTTTTCCCTGAGCTTCTCACACTGCCACTCCATGCTGACCTGACTGAGCAGGATGTGGAAACTATTTGCATGCAATTGAAAGCGCAACTTACATGAGCGGTCAAGTTCAAGTGTCAGATAAAAACACTGACGAGCCATTGGTCAGCATTATCATGAATTGCTTTAATAGTGATAAGTATTTGCGTGAAGCAATCGATTCGGTATATGCGCAGACTTACACTAACTGGGAAATTATTTTCTGGGACAATGTCTCTATTGATGATAGTGCAGCCATTGCGCAGTCATATCAGGATGGTCGCTTACGTTATTTCAGGGGTGAAACTAACGTACCGCTTGGGCATGCCCGTAACTTTGCGATAGAAAAAAGTCGTGGAGAATTTATTGCATTTCTTGATTGTGATGATCTGTGGATGCCGAAGAAGCTTGAGAAGCAAGTGTCCTTGTTTCTGGCTGATAAGGATGTAGGGCTGGTTTATTCTGACACCTATTTTTTTAATGAAGATGGGTTTCAGAAGCAGCTCTATGCCAAAAAAACACCTTACAGAGGACATTGCTTTCCAGACTTGCTGAATAACTACCTGATTTCACTGGAAACCGCTGTTGTTAGAAAGTCGGCATTGGATTCTCTGGATCATTGGTTTGATGTGAATTTCAATATGATCGAAGAATACGATCTCTTTGTTCGGGTCGGTTTGAACTGGAAAGTTGATTTTTCTCCTGAAGTGCTAGCCAAGTGGCGAGTTCATGGTGAGAGCTTGTCATGGAAAGCACCAGACTCGTTCGTTCAGGAGACGAGGGAAATGTTGGAAAAATTGCAGGCAATGCCAAAAATCAAGCAGGACTATGCCCATGATATGGCGCTAGCATGGCATGGGCTGGCGCTTTCTGAGGCAAAAATGCTTTGGAAAAATGGAAATGGCTCGGCTGCTAGGCGCATCATTCTCAAGTCGCCATATCGCAATTTGAAAGCTTATTTGTTCTGGATGACAAGTTTTCTACCTTTTCCTTTCATAGAGTCAATATACAAGTTCGTGCTTGGGTCGGTGACTCCTTCAAAAGTGCCGTAAATAAAGCCTTATGAAGCCCATGGAATCCAGACTATTTGAATGCAAATTATCAATTTCATGGTTCATATCTTATAATGTAAAAAAGCAATAGAAACCAAATAGAAACTAAGATGGCTTCAGGATGGAAAGATGATCTCGCAATTACATAACCTACTTAAGCCGTATAGTGCTAATTCTGATGGAATTTACGGAGATTTATCTGGCATTCCTACAGACCAATCTACTGAAATTGAACTGCGGGAGCGGGTTGCTGCAGATCATTACGATAATTACCTTGATGCACTCAGCTGTAGCCATTCCATATCAGTTATGGATCACGAAGTTGATCTCTTTCTAGCCAAAATACCGCAAGGAGGCTTGATTCTTGATGTAGGAGGCTGCTGGGGTTGGCACTGGCGGCGTCTAGCTGAGACACGTCCTGATGTGGGTGTGCTTGTTATTGATTTTGTGCGCTTGAATCTACCACATGCACAGAAATTATTGGGTGATTTGGTTGGCCACCAAATTGCGCTTATGCAAGCAGACGCGACCGCACTGCCATTTACGGTTAATGAAGGTTTTTCTGGTTTTGATGGAGTTTGGACAGTACAAACATTTCAACACATTCCAGATTTTGAAAAGGCTGTGTCAGAGGCTTGGCGGGTACTAAAGAAAGGCGGGATATTCGCTAATTATTCGCTTAATATTCAGCCTCCTATTCGTTGGCTAAGACGCTTATTGGGCAGGGGTTACTTGACTGAAGGCTGGGTGGATGGAATGTTCTGGTTGTCCAGGGCATTCCAGAAGCAGAAGGCATGCATAGCGGGGGTGTTTGGTAATGTGGTTTTCGAACGCTGGTCCGAAATTCTATATAGCCCTGAACTACATTTTTCTATTCCAGGTAAAGTGGGAAGTGTGCTTGGAAAGTTAGATGCCTTATTATCAAACAATATGGGTTTTTTGGGATGGTTCGCTCGGCAGAGATCATTTCATTGTGAGAAACGCTAATTCAGCAAGTTAAGGAAATGAAAATCTAATGTCGCTCCATCACCAAATTTTGGCCACGAGCTATTATCCAATTAAACTGACAAAGACTATCAGCCGTTCATTTGGACTTTCTTCCCCGAATCAACTCAGAGTTTTGCTTTATCACGATATTGCACCTGTGGATCAGGCTAACTTTGCTGCGCAATTGCGTTGGTTGAAACGTTCGTGGAACTTTGTCTCTGCAGAGCAATTTGCAGCTATGGTTTTGGGGCAAGAGCCGGTACTAGGGCGCAACCTGTTACTTGCTTTCGATGATGGTTTTGCATCCAATCGCATTGTGGCAGAAGAAGTGCTTAATCCCATGAAGATACAAGCTATTTTTTTTGTTATGTCAGATTTTGTTGATCTGACCGATGTAAATGAAGCACGGCATTTTGCAGCCAAAAATATCTGTCCGGGTACCCATGCCGACGAATTACCGGCGCATTGGAGCAATATGGATTGGACAGATTTAGAGGCTTTGCTTCAACAAGGGCACTGCATCGGCGGACATACGCGGACGCATGCTCGGCTATCTAAACTCAAGAATGAGTCGGATCTAGAGCGAGAAATTATCTCAAGTGCAGATATACTGGAAAAACGTTTGGGTGTCCCCATCGAGCACTTTGCGTACACCTTCGGAGATTTGGCCAGTTTTAGCGAACAAGCACTGGCAGTGGCCCGTCGACGTTTTCGTTTTATTTATTCTGGATTGCGGGGGGACAATGCGGTGGGTGTAGAGCCGTATGCACTGAGACGTGATTCTGCAGCTTTTCAGGATGATTTTTCTAATTACAGCGTGTTTTCAAATCACCTCTTGGGTGCATTTCTGGAAGGCGTTGCAGACTTTAAGTATGCTGCTGATATTTCATTGCTCAGTAATTGGGGTCGCCAAGATTGAAGTCTTTGATTGATCCTTTGCTCTGGTATTTATTCTTTCAGTTTGCAGGTTTAATGGCTTTGTTGCTGTACACGACCCGCCGTAATCGTTTAGTTCCAGGCATGCTGGTGTTCTTAACGGCGCTTTTGGCTATTGCATCTACACCCTTGTCACGCACATGGTTAGAGGCATCGCTGGATACAGTACCTACTCCTGCTGGTGTTTCGGCTCCTGCATTCATATTTGTACTGGGCGGCGGCTATTACCCAAGTGTGATTTCTGATGAAGATTTGTTAGTTATTGAAAGCCAGCAACGCGTCCTACATGGTGTCAGCATTTGGCAACGCTATCCCAATGCTCGCATAGTATTTTCTGGTGCTGAATATGAATATAATGGAATGCGTGAGGCCGACCGTCTAACTAAACTGATGGCAGAGTTTGCTCGTAACAAGGGCGTTCCAGAATCGGTGATGTTGCAGGAGTCACACTCAAAAAATACGCGGGAACATCCAATTGAAGCACTGAAGCTGCCAGGTGTAACGCCTGAAACATCTATTGCTGTAGTGACGTCAGGTTGGCACATGCGGCGTGCCAAGCGAGAGTTCTCTCGTTATTTCTATAATGTACAATCCTACCCGGTACTACAAGAACCGCATGTTTTGCGTTGGAGTGACCTTATTCCTAATGTTGATGTTCTTGGTTTTAATACGACTCTGTTGCGTGAGTGGGTAGGAATACTTTGGTATGAGATTAGCTAAGAAAAATATTAAAATATGGAATGTTGGTTTTGAATGTTGACTCAAGCTCCTTTGCCTGACTGGCTTAATATTTGCCGTGCTTTGTTCCCCCGTACATCAGTTGATGAAGATTTGGCAGTGTGCTGGCGTCGTGAAGGTGAGGTGACAGGGTGGCTGTCGCGCTCCGCTTGGTCTTTTGCGCTAATTGCGTTGTGGCGCAAGTGCTTGGCACCTTCATTACCAGTTACGGTTTGGCTACCTGATTTTTTTTGCAACTCATCATTAACTGCTTTACGTAAAGCCGGGGTTAGACTCGTTTTTTATCCCCTGACTGACAAAATGACCCCGGACATTTCTGCTTGCAGGTCGCTTGTAGATTCCAATCCGCCAGATTTGTTTGTGTTAGTGCATTACTTTGGCCAGCCAGCACCCGCTGCAGCTACACGTGATTTCTGTTCTCACCATGGAGCATGGCTTATTGAAGATGCAACTCACGTATTACGCCCTGTTGAAGGGGTTGGCACTTGTGGCGACTTTGTCCTCTATAGTCCCCACAAACACTTAGCTATTCCAGACGGTGCGGTTTTAGTGGCAAGGCCTAACGGTCCTGCCAAGCTTGGGTTGGACAGGCTTGTCTCTTTTGGGCTCCCAAGTAGCTGGCCTTCCCAGCTTAAGGATTTGCAGCAACACATGGGGATTGCACATAGCCGAGGTCGAACTCGCGCACTAGTCTGGCTTGCTAAACGCTTATTGCAGAAGCTTGGAGTGCGCACATGGCATCAGTTGAAACCGCCATTTTTAGAACCGTGCGCTAATCATACCGTTTCTCTACAACTGACATCGCCTTGTATGAGCGAGTTTGCTAAACGCCTGTTAGTTGGTTGCCTTCCTGTAATTGGCAGTGTGGCTCGTCAGCGTCAGCGTCACCAGCTTCTGTGGGATGCCTTATTGCTAAATGATGAAGATTCGCGCTCGAATATTGTACTAGCCGCAGGGCGCCCTGTTAAACGGGAATGGACGCCGTATCTGGCTGCCTACCAAGTTAACCTCGCCGTGGCGGGGAAGGTTTACGATGACTGGCAACAGCAGGACCTGCCTGTCACTACTTGGCCAGACTTGCCGCCAGAAGTAATTATGAACCGAGCGCATCATGTCAATGCTTGGAACCTACGCCACGCTCATCTTTACTTACCTTTGCATCAGAGCATGTGTGCTGCAGAAATTATAGCGCGATGCCCCACATCCAAGACTATTCAGAAGTGTGAACCGCTCATTAGTTTAGATTGGGATGCTGCTACTGAAGCTCAGTGGCAGCAATGGATGGTGCAAGCAGGCTGCTCCAACCTACTGCAAAGTTGGAGCTATGGTAAGTCTAAGTCGGATTGTTCTAGTTGGAGAGTGAAGCGTGGTATTTTCTATTTCAATGGTGAACCTATTGCGATAGTACAGGTTTTGCAAAAATCTTTAGCTGGGATGTTAACAGTTTCACGCATTAACCGAGGGCCTTTATTTTTAAGGCCGTTACCGTTGAAAGACCAGCGCGCGATATGGAAAAAGTTGGCTCAACTTGGTTGTATTTGGCGAGGGAAAGTGCTTTCCGCAGCTCCTGAATTGGCTTTGTCTGGGGGAGCTCTGAGCTTAATGACAACTATGGGATTTAAGCAGTTCTCAATTAATGCTTGGGAGTCAATATGGTTGGATTTGGAATTAGAGCTGGATGTGTTGCGAAAACGGCTGGATGGCAAATGGCGCAATATGTTGACGTTTTCTGAAAAGGCTGGATTGAAGCTGGAGATTGGCAGTGACGATGAGTTATTTGATTGGATGGTGGCTCAATACCAGGAATTGATGAAGGATAAAAATTTTAGTGGTCCCCCCATTGAGCTTCTGCTTAATTTGCGCAAGCAACTTGGAGATGAGTCTCAGCTTGTAGTTCTACGTGCTATGCATGAAGAGGAACCAGTCGCAGGTATTTGTTTGGCTCGCCATGGCGTGGCTGCGACCTACTTACTTGGCTGGAATGGGCATATAGGCCGGAATCTGAAAGCTAATCAATATCTGTTGTGGCAGGCCATAGTGTACCTTAAGCAATCTGGATATAGCTGGTTTGACCTCGGTGGAATCAGTGAAGAGCATACCCCAGGTATCACAGCATTTAAATCGGGATTGAATGGTGATCCATATGAGTTGGTAGGCGAATACTGGAAATGGTGAGCCTTTTTAAAGTTTTTGCTACATTTGTTTTTGTGACTACATCAATTTAAGCGATAATTAGCATAATTAACGATTACCTAAAGAGGAACCATGACAAAAGTAGCACTTATTACTGGCATAACTGGACAAGATGGTGCCTACCTAGCCGAATTTCTCCTTAACAAAGGTTATGTTGTTCATGGTATTAAACGCCGTGCCTCGTCGTTTAATACTGCTCGAATTGATCACTTGTATCGTGATCCTCATTTAGAAGGCGTCCGTTTCTTTTTGCATCATGGGGATTTAACCGACTCATCCAATTTGATTCGCATCATCCAGCAAACTCAACCAGATGAAATCTACAATCTTGCAGCGCAGAGCCATGTGGCGGTTTCTTTTGAATCTCCAGAATACACGGCTGATGTTGATGGAATTGGAACATTGCGGCTGTTGGAAGCGATACGCATACTTGGCCTTGAAAAGAAAACTCGGTTTTATCAAGCATCAACTTCAGAATTGTATGGATTAGTACAAGAGATCCCACAAAAAGAAACTACTCCGTTCTATCCCCGATCACCTTATGCCGTGGCTAAGCTTTATGCTTACTGGATAACCGTAAATTATCGTGAAGCCTATGGCATTTATGCTTGTAATGGCATCCTGTTTAATCATGAGTCTCCTGTTCGCGGAGAAAACTTTGTTACAAGAAAGATTACCCGTGCACTTGCACGTATCAAACTTGGCTTGCAGGATAGGCTCTACCTTGGCAACCTTGATGCGAAGCGTGACTGGGGACATGCCAAAGATTATGTCGAAATGCAGTGGCTGATGTTGCAGCAAGATAAACCGGAAGATTTTGTTATTGCAACAGGTGTTCAGTATAGTGTGCGTGACTTTGTGAATTCTGCCGCAGAAGAGTTGGGCATAAAAATCGATTGGAAGGGTAATGGAGTAGATGAGGTCGGAGTGGTTAGTCCTCAATCAACAGTCCTCAGTCCCGGACAGGTTATCGTGTCGGTCGACCACCGTTATTTCCGCCCCACGGAAGTTGAAACATTGCTTGGAGATCCATCCAAGGCTAAAACGAAATTGGGCTGGGAACCGAAAATTTCTTTTGATGAAATGGTTAAGGAGATGGTGCGCGAGGACCTGAAATCTGCAGAGAAAGATGAACTTGTAAAACGCCATGGTTATTATGCCAGTGACTATCACGAGTAATTTATTATACATGCTTGTTAAGAAGTGCTCTGGCTATGTATTTGCTATGTACAGCTAGGGCTTCGATAGCTTTATTTTGAGTGAACTAATGTCTACTGTACTTATTACCGGAATTACAGGTCAGGATGGATCCTATTTGGCCGAATTGCTATTGACACAAGGATATAGGGTTGTTGGTGCCGTTCGAGATGTTCAGCAAGCCCAGGCATTGCTTTTGCCTTCATTAATCAACAAAGTTGAATTGGTTTGCTGGGATATGCTGGATCAGCAGGGAATGGTGGAAGTTTTATCGCACTATCGGCCTGCAGAGATTTACAACTTTGCGGCATATTCTTCAGGTGTCGGCATGTACGATGATCCTGTAGGAGTAGGTGAGGTGAACGGCTTGGCTGTGGCGCGTATTTTAGAGGCGATACGCGAGGTTGACATTAATATACGTTTTTGCCAAGCGTCGAGCAGAGAGGTTTTTGGTGAAGCTACCGAAAGCCCTCAGACGGAACGTACGCCTACAAACCCGCGTAGTCCATATGGGGTTGCGAAGGTTTATGCTGATTCCATGATTCGGATTTATCGACAGCGCTATGGTCTTTTTGTATGTTCGGCAATTTTATTTAATCATGAGAGCCCGCGCCGCGGACTGTGTTTTGTGACGAGAAAAATCACTCATGAGGCAGCGAAGATTAAACTTGGGCAAGCATCAGAGCTTTACTTAGGCAACTTGGATGCGAGACGGGATTGGGGTTTTGCTGGAGATTATGTTCGGGCCATGTGGTTGATGCTGCAGCAGCAGCACGCAGAAGACTACGTCGTGGCGACAGGGGAAATGCACTCGGTTCGTGAATTTTGTGAATGTGTATTCGATTACCTAGGGTTAGATTATCGTGATTATGTGCGTGAAGATGTTTCTGCTTTTAGGCCATTAGAGCCAGTTGAACTGGTCGGATGTGCTGATAGGGCGAAAAATGAGTTGGAGTGGTTGCCAGAAGTAACATTCAGAGAAATGGTACGAATGATGGTGGATGCGGATCTACATATATTAAAAGAAAAAAACTAGGGGAATGGGCAGGGAAAATGATTAAGTACAAAAAAGTTGAAAAATGCAGGATTTGCGGCAATCCACACTTGGAATGCGTGCTGGATTTAGGTGAGCAGATGTTGACGGGGGTATTTCCGCACAAAGTAGGCGAGAATGTTACTTCTGGGCCTTTGAGATTGGTCAAATGCATGGGCGGAGAAGACGTCTGCGGCTTGTTACAGATGGCACACTCTTATGACTTGGGCGAGATGTATGGTGAAAACTATGGCTATCGCTCTGGACTTAATGCCAGCATGGTGACGCACCTACATAATAAAGTGAAGAAAATCCTTGCGCAGGTTAATTTGCATGAGGGAGATTTGGTGGTGGATATTGGTAGCAATGACAGTACGACATTGCAGGCTTATCCATCGAATGGTACGGTGCTGGTAGGAATAGATCCTACCGGTATTAAATTTCACAAATATTACCCGCCTCATATCCAACTCATTCCTGATTTCTTTTCTTCAGCATTATTAAAAGAACGTTTTCCAGGTAAAAAGGCAAAGGTTGTAACTTCATTTTCCATGTTCTATGACTTGGAAGCGCCAATGGCCTTTATGCAAGAGGTGCATGATGTGCTTGCTGATGATGGGATTTGGGTTTTCGAGCAGAGTTATATGCCAACTATGCTTGAAACAAATTCGTATGATACGGTTTGTCACGAGCATCTGGAATTTTATGCGCTGCGTCAGATTAAATGGATGGCGGATCGTGTAGGGTTCACGATTCTTGATGTTGAATTTAATGATGTGAATGGCGGTAGCTTTTCGGTTACTGTTTCGAAATCATTGGAAAATAAGAACACCGTAACACCGTCAGTGCAGGCTATTCTTCTTGATGAACGTACAAAAGGACTTGATACCCTCACGCCATACTTAGCCTTTGCAGAGCGCGTCGCGCAGTCGAAACGTGATTTACTTGAATTCATTAAAACGGCGCAAGCAAATGGTAAAACAGTGGCTGCATTGGGTGCATCTACAAAGGGTAATGTGCTGCTTCAGTATTGCGGGCTGACTGAGAAGGAAATTTCTTTTGTTGGTGAAGTTAATCAGGAAAAATTTGGATGTTATACACCAGGAACCTGGATTCCCATCATTCCGGAAACGGAGTTGTTAGCAAAAAAACCTGATTATCTAATTGTGCTTCCTTGGCATTTTAGAAGGTTTTTTGAGGCTAATAATAAGCTGGCTGGCATGACTCTGGTTTTCCCATTGCCAATAGTTGAGACGGTGGTAGTTGGCGTTGCGTGAAGCTGGGAATGACGACGTAATGATGTATTGTGTTGGTTTGGTTGTCTTTTCAGGCAACCAAATAACATTATTAGCCCCATGCCATTTAATTATCTGACTCAAAAGATTTCTTATGATAAGCAATGTCATCATGAGGTAGGGTAAGTAATTCTTACTCGCATGAAAATTATTTGGAATGAAGTAAATCGGATGACTACCGTAAAGCACAATATTATTGCCAATTATCTCGGTCAAGTCTGGACCGGTTTTATGGCGTTAGCATTCCTCCCTTTATACATTGAGCACCTCGGGATGGAGGCTTACGGTCTAATCGGTCTGTTTGCTGTTTTGCAGGCGCTGCTCATGCTTCTGGACGTGGGCATGACTCCTACGCTGAATAGGGAGATGGCTCGTTTCTCTGCCGGTGCTTATAGCCCCCAATCCATTCGTGAGTTGCTACGTAGCCTGGAAATAATTTGTTACGCTCTTGCCGCAGTGATTGTGGTGGGAATATGGATTGCTTCCGATTATCTTGCGCTAGACTGGCTTAAAGCTGAACAGCTTCCGACAAGTGTGGTGGCGCATGCCTTGATCATTATGGCTTTTGTGGTCGGTATGCGCTTATGTGAAGGTATCTACCGGGGTTCACTTTATGGGCTGGAGCAACAGGTTTGGTACAACGCCATCTATTCTCTATTAACGACCTTGAGGTATGGTGGAGCACTAGTGATACTCAAATGGGTATCAGCCAGTATAGAAGCTTTTTTCATCTGGCAGGCGGTAGTTTCGTTCTTGACTGTAATTGTATTTACCTTACGCGTATATAGGACGCTACCGGAAGCTCCTGAACGAGTGGGGTTTTCTCGTGAGGCGCTGACCAGAGTCTGGAGATTTGCCGGTGGCATGATGAGCATTGCTCTTCTTACAATGTTATTGCTGCAGATGGACAAGGTACTGCTTTCGAGATTATTGTCGCTTGAAGAGTTTGGATACTATGCACTAGCTGCGACGGCTGCCAGCGTAATTTACATGATTATTGTTCCCGTTACGCAGGCTGTTTATCCCCGCATGGTAAGACTGTCGACCCATGAAGATCAGGCTGAACTGATAGCTGTCTACCACCAGATTACACAGCTAGTTATTGTTTTGATCGCCCCTGCCGCCATGCTCCTTAGCTTCTTCGCCGGAGGAGTCGTTTATATGTGGTCGGGAAATACCAGTCTCGTGCAAAATACAGCGCCGCTGCTCTCGGTTCTGGTGGTGGGTAGCTTTTTAAATAGCTTGAGTTACTTGCCTTATCAAATTCAAATTGCTCATGGATGGATCAGTTTGCTTATTAAGACCAATATATTAATCGTGCTTGTGCTTATTCCTTCAATTTTTTTGATTGTCCCGCATTATGGTGCCATAGGTGCTGCATGGATATGGGTGGCGCTGAATGCCGGATATGTATTGATTTCCACTCAGTTTATGCACCGCAGATTACTTTTAAATGAAAAGTGGGGTTGGTACTTTGGTGATGTGGTGTTACCTACTGGCGGAGCGATCATCGTTATGCTGACGGCACAACAGTTACAGCCCCAAAGCTACCAGAGTAGGCTGAGTTGGTTTCTATTCCTGATCTTCACGGGTTTGATTGCAATGGTAGTGTCTGCGATATTAGCCTCAACTATCAGGGCAAGGTTTAAATCATATTTTTCGAAAAATTATTTCCAAAGAATAATCAATGGGCATGAGCCAAAGTGACTATCAAGGCCGTTCGTAGCTAGGGTAAGTAATCAATGTTATAATTGTGGGTTAATGTTAGGCAGAACTTTAAAGTGTTAATGATGGGAATATTACTGATGAGTTTTTATGGCAAATAAAATAGGATTCAATATTGCAAAGTTGCGCTGGATGGTGCTTTTGCTGTTTGTTATCGGGTACGTCCTCACAAAGTCACGATTTGACATAGATATTTACCTAGCTAAAGACTACGTTGATTATAATTTATTGGCGTTTGCAACCTGTGCAGTATTGTTTACTCAGTTAGATTCTTTCGAGCACCGTTATGTGGCGGTGTGGCTAGGACTGATTATCATAACCACGGTTTACTTTCTCCGGTTTTACTGGATCGCTATAGACCCGCTGCCAGTGAAGGTTATGTTGCCTCTCAATCCATACTTGGAGATGATTGGGCAGAATAGACCGCTAATTAATGCGTTTAAGTTGTCCGCGGTGGCTTTTGCAGCGTTTGGCCTTTCCTCAGCAGCAATGCTTTATTTATTACGAAAGCAAAATATTCCAGCACGTCAGGATGTTTCCCATAATGATAAACGTACTCAGTGGTTTGTTACCAAGCTTTCGCTGATAGTATTAGTGCCACTTATGGTGCTGTTATCTTATGTTTCATACAAATATCACATTGGAGAAATGGGCGCATCTTCAGGTGAGGCGCTGCCATTTCGGTTAAAAGGCGTAGTTTTTTACGCAAGAATCGTCTTCATCCCACTGCTAATATTGTTATTGATATATGCTGCTGAGCGCAGTGGTCGTGCTGTGGTATCGAGGCTGGGAATTTTTCTACTTATGTCTCATGGTGTAGTCGACATGTTGCTACGCGGAAGTCGAAGTAGTTTGCTCTTAAGTATGCTTTTACTTGTTTTTTTGGTGGCAGCCGGAGGTATTAGGTTACGCCGTAATGAGAAAATGTTAATTGGTATTACCGTTATACTTGCTTTCATTATGGTACCTATTATGACAGCTTATCGTAATCAGCGGCTAGAAGGTTTGTTGCTGATGGATGCGCTGAACGGTGCAATATTTGTCGTTGGTGACAACTGGTGGGACACCTTTTCACAGGGCATAAAGTTTGTACTTTTTAGAATGCCAGGTGTGGAAAGTGTATGGTGTATGTTGGCTCAAGGTGCCAAGCCACTTGGTATGCAAAGCATTGAAGTTTTGCGTTCAATTAATGGTATGGCTGGTTACCTTACTTTCCATATCTATCCTCTTAAATTGGAAAACAATACTTTGTTAGCTCCAAGTTTTGTAGGGTGGTTTTATCTTGTAGCAGGATTACCTGCTGTAGTATTTGGTGGTTTGGTCGCAGCAGCTTTGTCTGTGTTTGGGTGGAAGTTTTTGAGCCAAAGATATCTTGAATGTGGACCGGTTGCTCAGGTGTTTTTGTTGTGGATGCTCTTTGTTGCGTTGACGGAAGGAACGTTGGACACAATGGTTTATATGGTACTTGTGGGAATAGTATGCATTATAGGAATTGAGTTCAGCTTGCGATTAATTAAAAAAAGGTTTGATTCTACAGGAATCGCGTAAGGGTGGTATTTGATATGCAGATGAGAAAATGTTTTGTTTGGTCTAATACTTCCAAGTTTGATGGATGAATATAATAAAAAATAGCTCGTATATCCAATATTACTGGAGTTGATTTTATGGCCTCTGATCAAGAGTCTATGCGGATACTGTTTCTTTTGCCTGATTTTCCATACCCACCTTCAACCGGAGGTCGGTTGAAGGTTTTCAATGAGTTAGCGTATTTGTCCGAGCGACACCAATGCGACATATTATGTTTCGGAAAACCGGATAATATACAAAAGAGCGGTTTGGCAGCAGCATTACCCAAAGTTCGCGTTGAGGGATTGATTCCCGCACCTTCAGGCATGTCCAAGTTGGTTGGTATGGTATGGAATCTTATTCGCGGATTGCCTCCTTCTCTAGCAGCGTTTTCTGCGCGGAATTATGCGTTAGCAGTCAAGGGTTGTCTGGCAAAAGGCCATTACGATGTCGTTCATTATGACATCGTCAATATGGCTCAGTATCTGCCACTTGGTTCCAAGCTACCTTCGGTGCATTCACCGAATGATGCTACGTCTCTGGTATATTTCCGGGTAGCTGGGCAGACGCCATGGTCACTTGCAAAGATACGTTTATTGATTTCCGCGATTTTCCTGCGGAGGTTTGAACAGCGGATGTATCCGTTATTCACTAAAGTGCATGTTGTATCTGGGGTAGATGCGGCATATTTAAAGCGTCTTGATCCCATGATCGATATTTCAACTATACCCATTACTATTGATGGGGATTTTTTAGTTAAGGTGCATGGATACGATAGAAAAAACGAGGTTCCAGAATTTGGGCCAAGAATCGTTTGTACGGGGAATCTGGGAAATCCAGCGATTGCGCAGGGTGTTGAAGAATTTTTGCAGGATGCTTTCCCATCTATTTTACAGAAGATGCCAAATACCCAGTTTGTAGTTCTTGGGCAGAATGTAAGCCCATCTCTTCAGCAAAAACTCAAGGATACTGCTAACGTGGAGTTTCATACATGGGTAGACGACTATAGAAGTTTTCTTGCTCAAGCAGATGTGGTGCTTGTTCCGGACTGCGCTGGGCCGCCAGGTGCTAAAACCAGAACCGTGCAGGCGATGGGGCTTGGGCTGCCAGTAGTCGGTACAGATGTTGCCTTCGAAGGCATTCCATTAACTAATGGTGAGCATGCTCTGGTATATAGAACAATGCCGGAATGCGCGGAATTAATACTTAAATTGCTAAATAATAGAGGAATGCGAGATATGCTAGGTGCAAATGCCCACCGATTAGCCGTGGAAGAATTTGCGCTGAGCTCTGTTGGGCCTAAGTATGAAAATTTATATAAAGATGCTGTCATCAAGCACAAATCACATCAACATAATGCCGGTCATGCTCAGATACTGGCATTGTAGTAATGGCTAAGACTCGTGGGTTATTGAATGAAATGAAAAACTTAAGTGGAATGCCTGTTATTGCTATCGTTGGTGCAAATGGATTTGTTGGAAAAAATCTGGTACAAGCGCTTATGGCACGCAATGATGTGTCGGTACGTACATTGGCCAGAAGTCCTCTTGAGGCAGGTAATCAACACCCTAATATTACTGCGATACAGGGTGACCTGACAAAACCGGAAACGCTTAAAAATTTCCTTGTACCTGGCTGCGTAGTGGTCAATCTCGCTTATGGTTTTAACATGACGAGTAGTGAAAATCTGCTGGCGGCAAAGAATCTCGCAGATATATGTAAAGATGGCAAAATCAAGCGATTGGTTCATTGCAGCACGGCATCGGTATTCGGGCGTAGCCAAGGGGATGTTGCAAATGAACAAAGCACTTGCAGCCCACACACTGAATATGGCTTAACAAAATTAAAAATTGAAGAGGTGCTGCATGAAGCGTCGAGTGGTCACTTTGAATTTGTAAATTTAAGGCCGACGTCTGTATTCGGGCCTGATGGACAGGCTCTGATTAAACTTATTTCCAATCTGACGCAGGGCAGTATGATATTGAATTACCTGAGGTCTTGCCTATTTAACACCAGGAAGCTGAATCTTGTTAGCGTGGAAACAGTAACGGCTGCTATTATTTTTATGGCCGAGACAGAGCAGAAGGTAGACGGTGAGACTTTTATTGTTTCTGAAGATAATGAACCAATTAATAATTTTCAACATGTGGAACGCTATTTACTTGATAAGCTAGCGGGAAGGTATTACACAATACATCCATTGAGCCTGCCGTTGTCGATCTTGTCGTTGATATTGAGGGTTCGTGGCCGGGATGCGTATAACCCACGTAGAATTTATGATTCAAGTAAATTACTAAAAACCGGATTTCGTCCAGCCAAGTCCCTGGAGCAGAGCCTGGGTGAGTTTGTAGAGTGGTATAAAACGCAGTCTGCCACAGAACAATGCGAGGGTGTGTGAAGATATTGAATGTCAATTCTGTTCTGGATCCAGTCACTGGAGGCGGTACTGCAGAACGCACTTTGCAGATTAGCCGTGCACTTTTGGAAGCAGGCATGGATTGCAGCATTATGACAACGGATGTTGGTTTAACCGGTGAAAGTTTACCTAGGCTTGATGGTGGTCGTGTTATTGCCTACCAATGTTTGCTTAAGCGATTTTATGTTCCGCGAGCTTCATATTCGGAGATTAGAAAAGAAGTTGAGAGTGCCGACGTGGTTCACTTGATGGGGCATTGGTCAATGTTGAATGCTCTGGTGTACTTGGCGGCACGCGCAGCACAAAAACCTTACGTTGTATGTCCTGCGGGGGCGCTACCAATCTTTGGCAGATCCAAGGTGCTCAAAACAGTCTACAATTGGATTATCGGTCGGCGGATTATTCGTAATGCAAACGCATGGATTGCAATTACTGATGACGAGCGTGCGCAGTTTGAGGATTATGGTATTAGACGAGATTCTGTAGTTGTAATACCCAATGGAATTAACCCTGCGGATTTTCCTGCAAATGGTGTGGATGAGTTCAAATCAAAGTATAAACTTGGTAATCAACCATTTATATTATTCCTTGGGAGACTTAATATTATCAAGGGGCCAGATATTTTGCTGGAGGCCTTCATCCGTAGTCAACATGAATGGCTGGAGTGGCAACTGGTATTTGCCGGCCCTGATGGGGGTATGCTCAATTCTCTCAAGAGAAATGCAGCTGCAAGTGCAGCTCAAGAACGCATACATTTCATTGGTTATGTAGGTGGAGCAGAGAAATCTGCTGCATATCATGCGGCAAAACTGCTTGTTATTCCATCACGTCAGGAGGCAATGTCAATCGTTGTGCTGGAGGCTGGTATATCAGGTACACCAGTATTACTCACTGATCAATGTGGATTTGATGAGGTGAGTGTGGTTGGGGGCGGTAAGGTAACACCGCCAACTGTAGAAGGAGTGCAGGCAGGTTTGGCTGACATGCTAACGGACAATAAAAGCTTGGCTGAAAAAGGTGGCAAGCTGAGGGATTTTGTGCAGCATAATTATACGTGGGCTGTTGTAATCAGAAAATATTTGGACCTATACGGTAAGTTGTTAAGTAAAGTTTAGAAGCAAAAAATGAGAATACTTATTGTCACCCAATATTTTTGGCCAGAAAGCTTTCGTATTAATGACTTGGTGAAATCCTTGGTTGAAAAGGGAGTCGATGTAGATGTATTGACGGGGCAGCCAAATTACCCGGAAGGCAAGACTTTTTCAGGGTACAGGGCATGGAGTTGCCAAAAACAAGAGCGGGATGGAGTAAGAATATTTCGATTGCCACTAATGCCTCGCGGCGAGCGGAGCGCTTGGCGCTTGATTGGAAACTATTTATCTTTCGTCGTTTCGGGTGTTGCTCTGGCGCCATGGCTGCTAAAAGGGCGCCGCTACGATGCGGTTTTTGTATATGGAACATCTCCAATTTTACAAGCCATTCCTGCCATTTTCATCAGTTGGCTGAAAAATTGTCCTGCTGTGTTGTGGGTACAGGATTTGTGGCCGGAAAGCCTGGAAGCAACGGGATATATCCAAAACAGATGGATTCTAAAAAGGGTGGAGAAAGTTGTACGTTTTATTTACCGTCATGTAGATATTCTTTTGGTGCAATCCCGGGCGTTTGAGGGGTTTGTGAGGGCACTGGCACCCGGCAAGCAGATTCGTTATTATCCTAACTCCGTCGAAGCCATGTTTTGCGATCCCCCTGAAGTAGTATTGCCAGAGATACGAGCATTGGATGCCGGGTTTTCGGTTGTATTTGCCGGTAATGTGGGTGCTGCACAGGCGGTAGAGGTGATCGTCGAAGCGGCAACTTTATTAAAGGATTATGCAGATATTCGTTTTGTAGTGTTTGGTAATGGAAGCCGTTGGCAGTGGATGTGTGATGAGTCTAAAGTACGAGGTTTAAACAATATATATTTTCCAGGTCGGTTTCCAATAGAAACCATGCCTGGCTTGATGGCTAAAGCCTCGGCTTTACTGGTTACCTTGACGGATAAGCCAATTTTTGCTGCAACAGTTCCCAACAAAATACAAGCTTATATGGCGGCAGGGCGACCTATACTGGCATGTTTGAATGGAGAGGGTGCAAGGTTGGTAACCGAGGCAAATGCGGGTCTTGCTGTTCCTGCAGAAGATGCCCGGGCACTGGCTAGCGCTGTTGTGAAATTGTATGAAATGAAACAGGAAGAGCGAGCACAGCTTGGAAAAAATGGACGAGAGTATTATAAAAACAATTTTGACCATGAGAGATTGGTCGATCAACTAATAGAACAATTAAAAGAAGTTTCACAATCTCGTGGGAGATGTCAATGAGGGTGCTAGTGCTTGGTGCAAGCGGGATGATTGGAAGTACAATCATCAGAGTGTTAAGTGAGAAAGTGGACTTGGAAGTCTTTGGTACAATTCGTACGTCTGGGGTAAAGCACTTTTTTTCTGAAAATATTTCAAATCGATTAATTTCCAGTATTGATATAATCAATGAGTCCGAATTATTAAAACTTTTTAATAATATCAAGCCAGACGTGGTGGTTAACTGCGCAGGTTTGACTAAGCATTTATCCGGTGCGAATGATCCAATCATATCAATTCCGATAAATGCGTTAGCTCCGCACAGGCTCGCTGCATATTGTGAAATGGTTGGAGCGCGTTTAATACACATTAGCTCGGATTGTGTATTTTCCGGAAGCAAGGGAAACTACCTTGAGTCTGACGTAACTGACGCTACTGATTTATATGGCAGAACGAAAGCAATGGGTGAAGTTGACTATCCGCATGCTATTACCTTGCGTACTTCAACGATAGGGCATGAATTACAAAGTGCATATGGTTTGCTGGACTGGTTTTTATCTCAAAAAGATAGCTGCAAGGGTTTTACTAAAGCGATTTTTTCCGGACTGCCGACAGTAGTTTTTGCTCAGATAATTCGTGATATCGTCATTCCTCGCCCAGATATGCATGGTCTTTATCATGTATCTGGTCAACCTATTGCAAAATATGACCTGTTGAGGTTAATAGCAAAAGTTTACAAAAAATCGATTGATATCATCGCTGATGATACGCTGGTTATTGATCGATCACTGAATTCTCAGCGATTTCAGTTGGCTACGGGTTATGTTGCTCCCGAGTGGCCCGAGTTAATTGATTTAATGCATACATATAAATAAGTTTGGATCAGATTATGTTCAAAGGTAAGGTATTGATGATTACTGGCGGTACGGGTTCTTTTGGGAACACTGTGCTCAAACGTTTTCTTTCGACAGATGTACGAGAGATTCGCATCTTTAGCCGTGACGAAAAGAAGCAGGAAGAGATGCGAATTGCACTTAACAACCCAAAACTCAAGTTTTATATTGGGGATGTTCGTGACTACAACAGCATCTACCAGGCGATGAAAGGGGTCGATTATGTGTTCCATGCAGCGGCACTGAAGCAGGTTCCATCGTGCGAGTTTTATCCACTGGAAGCGGTGCGTACGAATGTGCTTGGTTCGGAAAATGTGATGGAGGCTGCCATTGCACGTGGCGTGTCGCGCGTGGTGATGTTGAGTACAGATAAGGCAGTTTATCCTATCAATGCAATGGGCATATCCAAGGCGATGATGGAAAAGTTCATGGTGGCTAAAGCACGTATGCAGAACTCTGGTGAAACTGTTTTATGTGCGACCCGTTATGGTAATGTAATGGCATCTCGCGGCTCCGTTATCCCACTGTTCGTTTCTCAACTCAAAGAAAATAAGCCGCTCACCGTTACTGACCCAAATATGACGCGTTTTCTCATGTCACTTGAGGACTCTGTCGATTTGGTTTTATACGCTTTCCAACATGGTAAACAAGGCGACATTTTTGTACAAAAGGCACCAGCCTCAACAGTTGCAGATTTAGCGCAGGCATTGAAAGAGCTGTTTAAAAAAGACAGTGCCACTCGTGTCATCGGCACGCGTCACGGTGAGAAATTATACGAATCATTGATTTCACGCGAGGAAATGGCAAAAGCTCATGACATGGGCGGCTATTACCGTATCCCTGCAGATAATCGTGACCTCAATTATGCTCAGTTTTTCAGCGAAGGTGAGGAAAAAATATCTCATTTGGAAGATTACACATCTCACAACACAGAGCGTTTGGATGTTGAGCAGGTTAAAACATTGTTATTGAAACTGGATTTTATCAAGGAAGAATTAAATGCTTAAAGTCATGACTATCGTAGGTACCCGGCCTGAGCTCATTAAAATGAGCCGGGTGATTGCCGAATTCGACCAGCACACCCAACATATTTTGGTGCATACCGGACAAAACTACGATTACGAACTTAATCAATTGTTTTTTGAAGACCTGGGTATTCGCAAGCCTGATCATTTTCTGGAGGCAGTAGGTGAGAACGCCGCGCAGACCATTGCACGTGTGATTGAAAAATCTGATGAAGTCATGGAAAAAGAAAATCCAGACGCCGTTATGCTTTATGGCGATACTAATTCATGTCTGGCGGTTATAGCTGCCAAGCGACGCAAAATACCTGTATTCCACATGGAAGCGGGTAATCGCTGTTTTGACCAACGCGTACCGGAGGAGCTGAACCGTAAAGTGTTGGATCACTTAAGTGATATTAATTTGGTGCTCACAGAACATGCGCGCAGATATTTAATTGCGGAAGGCGTTCGTCCTGAAACAATTATTAAGACAGGTTCGCATATGCGGGAGGTATTGGACTATTACATGCCTAAGATTCAGAGCTCAGATGTATTGAAACGCATGGGTTTGACTGCTGACAAGTTTTTTATTGTTAGTGCGCATCGTGAAGAAAATGTTGATACTCCACAGAATCTGCTGGATATGGTGGAAACGTTGAATGCTTTGGCCGAGACTTACAACTACCCGGTTATTGTTTCTACGCATCCTCGCACCAGAAAACGTTTAGACGCTTTGGATCTAGGCAAACTTAACCCACATATTCAATTCCTCAAACCATTTGGTTTTTGCGATTACATCAAATTGCAAATGGAAGCGCTGTGCGTGGTTTCTGATAGTGGCACAATTACAGAGGAGGGGTCGTTACTCAATTTGCCGGCTATTACTATCCGTAACGCGCATGAGCGTCCAGAAGGTATGGATGAAGGCACATTGATTATGAGCGGGCTCAAGAAAGATAGGGTGCTTGATGCAGTGCGCGTAATTATCGCTCAACATGATAAGTCACGTCGTGTAATTCAGCCGGTTGAGGATTATGAAGCTGGGGCTGTATCAAAACAATTGCTACGCGTCGTAATGAGTTATGTGGACTATGTGAATCGCACTGTATGGTCCAAAACGGTCTAGATGTATTTTTAGCAGACTTGAATTAAAGTTGGATGGTGATGAAGCGTATATTTGACTTGTGTTTGGCTCTGGTTGCAGCTCTGATTTTGCTATTGCCATTTTTGGTTATTGCGTTGTTGGTACGTCTTACTTCTCCTGGTCCAGCTTTATATTGGTCTGATCGGGTGGGACGCTATAACCAAATATTCAAAATGCCTAAGTTTCGCACAATGCAAATAGAGACTCCCGCTGTGGCGACTCACCTTTTGACCAACCCGGAACAGTTTTTAACTCCGGTTGGTTCTTTTTTGCGCAAATCCAGCCTGGATGAATTGCCACAATTATGGAGTATTATTTGTGGGGATATGAGTTTTGTGGGGCCTAGACCTGCCTTGTTTAATCAAGAAGATTTAATTGCGTTGCGTACTCAATATGGAGTTGATAAGCTAGTACCCGGTCTAACCGGTTGGGCGCAGATTAATGGGCGTGATGAGTTGCCAATTCCTGACAAGGTGAAACTCGATGTGGAATACATGCGTCAGCAATCATTTTTGTTTGATGTAAAAGTCATCTTTTTAACTTTTGTAAAAGTGTTACTAAAAGATGGTATTCACCATTAATATGACTAACAAGCAAAGTTTGATTGCATTATAAAAGAGTAAAAATGAGAAAAAAACTAATTAACACCCGCACTTTTTTTGCCTTATTGCACGATATCATCGTTGCTGTTATCGCCTGGGTTGCTGCCTATTTACTGCGCTTTAACTTCTCGATTCCAACTGATCATATCCAGCAAATGACGCAATCTCTACTTTGGGTCGTTGTATTACAGGGTGCAGTATTTGTTTCATTTGGTTTATACCGGGGCGTATGGCGCTTTGCCAGCGTTCTAGATCTGAAGCGCATTTTATTTTCTGTTTGTTCGGCTGCAGTGCTTGTAGCTGCAGTGTTGTTTATGCTTCGGACTGTAACTGTTATCCCCCGATCTGTGCTGGTTTTAGATCCATTATTGCTAATTTTAATGATGGGTGGCAGCCGTTTTACTTACCGTGCCTGGAAAGAGCATCAGATTTATGGCATGACGCTGAAACAAGGCAACCCAGTGATTGTGTTAGGTGCTGGCGAGGCTGCAATTGCTTTGGTGAAGGATTTAGCGCGAAGCACACAATGGCGTGTTATAGGCTTGTTAGACGATGATAGCAGCATGATCGGACGTGAAATTTTCGGTGTAAAAATATTAGGGTCGATTAAGCGCCTGGCGGATATATATCAACGATTTGGCGTTGGTCATGTAATTGTAGCCATGCCATCTGCACATCATCAAAAGCGTCGACAAGCTATTGAGCTTGCGAACCAGCTTGGCCTGGAAGTATTAACCGTGCCTTCTGTTGACGACCTAATGAGTGGCAAAGTTAGTATTTCACAAATTCGTAAAGTAGACGTTGAGGATTTATTGGGCCGTGATGCAGTTAAGCTTGATAATTCAGGGTTACAGAAACTGATTGACGGTAATGCTGTGCTTGTAAGTGGTGCAGGTGGTTCTATTGGTTCGGAGTTATGCCGTCAAGTAGTTAAATTTAACCCAAGTGTATTGGTTTGTTTGGATATTTCAGAGTTTTCCCTTTATCAGTTGGAACAGGAGTTAAGCTTACTGAAGCTATCCACTAAACTTGTCTATATGACTTGCGATGTTAAAAACAAGGTGCGGATCGACAATTTGTTAGCACAATATTCACCATCAGTAGTATTTCATGCCGCGGCCTATAAACATGTGCCAATGATGGAAAATGGTAATGTATGGGAAGCATTATCAAATAATGTGATTGGTACGTACACGATAGCGCAGGCTTGTAAAGACGCTGGGGTAGCAAAGTTCGTTTTAATTTCAACTGATAAAGCCGTTAACCCCACCAATGTAATGGGGGCAAGTAAACGTTTGGCAGAAATGGTGTGTCAAGGTTTGCAGGAGAAGGACGGTACGAAGTTCGTGATAGTACGTTTTGGTAATGTGCTAGGCAGCAGTGGTAGCGTGATTCCGAAATTCCGCGAGCAGATCGCTAAAGGTGGCCCAGTGACCATTACGCATCCTGAAATTACTCGCTATTTTATGTCGATTCCTGAAGCTGCACAGTTGGTGATGCAGGCTGGCTTGATGGGTAATGGCGGGGAGATTTTTGTGCTTGATATGGGCGAGCCGGTTAAAATCGCTACCTTAGCAGCAGATATGATCAGGTTATCTGGTTTGCAAACAGATGAAATTAAAATTGAATATGTAGGTTTGCGACCCGGCGAAAAAATGTATGAAGAGTTATTGGCAGATGATGAACACACGATGCCTACGCCACATGAAAAACTACGTATCGCCCAAGCTAGAAAGGCAGATACCGCATGGGTGAAAAGGCTTTTGAAGTGGATTGGAAGTTCTCATAGTGTTAATGAAAATCATATAAAAACAGAGCTGGCAGGTTGGGTAGAGGAGTACAGTCCGCAAATTCAAACCACACAGGAAGTTCATGCTTCAATTTCTGGTGAACAAGTTACTGTGCACTAAATTTGACTGTATTTTACAGCGAAGTGCTTCCGGTAATAATTTTAAAGCATTTTATAGTTGAAACTAAAATTGAACACACCACAACCACTACAGTTACTTGAGCAGGCAGACCTTATTCATTCTTCAGATGTGGTGGAAGCTGCGATTGCTAGGTTAAGCCATGAAATTTCTCAAGTACTCGGAAACACTTCTCCTGTTATTATTTGCGTGATGGGTGGCGGCATTGTGTTTGCAGGACAGTTATTAACACAACTTAAGTTCCCGTTAGAATTGGACTATGTGCATGCTAGCCGCTATCAAACTGGAATAGTAGGTAAATCGCTGCATTGGCAATCTTTGCCTAAACTGGATCTGACCAATCGCACTGTGCTGCTGGTTGATGATATTTTGGATGAAGGTATCACCTTAAAAGCGATACAGGAAAAATGTTATGAATTGGGTGCAGCACACGTATTTTCTGCGGTTTTGGTTGAAAAAGCGCTTGATCACGTTAAGCCAGTTTCAGCTGACTTTGTCGGACTGGTGGTGCCCAACCGTTATGTGTTTGGCTATGGGATGGATGCTTATGGCTGGTGGCGTAATTTACCAGCAATTTATGCGATGAAATAGCCAATTTTTCCCGTTTTTCTTTCTGCCACACACATAGTTGTAAAATTGACACAACAGTCGACTTAATAACATTTAAATCAAATATCTCCCCCTAGTCTTACTTGTAAGTTATTGATAGTAATAGCATTTATTTCTTGGCATTCATTTTGCGTTAGCTGAGTTATGGGCAATGTTGCTCATAGATCGGTGCGCAATGATTATGGATACAGAAGTTAAAAATTATTACTGGGAAAACGTGTTTTCAGCTATTCAGCGTTCTTATAAAATAGATAAACATATCGATTTTTTTATTTGGCTGCAAAACTCCGTCTCAGAGTTTATTCCCCATGATATGCTCCTTGCTGTCTGGGGTAATTTTAATGACGATAGTACTGATTGTAAGCTTTATTATGATGTTGCTTCCAATGTAGATGGTATTAGTACTCGCGCCATGATGGGCGCATCTGCAGAAGTAAATCATTGTATGACATATTTATACGAGCTATGGTTAACCAATAATCGCCACTGGTACACGCTTAATCACTTTGATACAACTGAATTTGATTGTAAATTCAAGATGATATTCCCGGATTTACCTCATGAACTTAATTCTTTGTTAGTGTATGGCGTCAGTGATTTGCGCGGTGGCAATGAATGCTTATATGTGTTTTTTAGCAAGCAACAAGTGTTGGAAATCAAGAATTCAGTAATGGGTATACTTATGCCGCATATTGATCACGTGCTGAGAAGAATTCAGCATTTGAAACAATCAGAATCCTTGGATAAATCTGTCTGTGAGCCTAATATGCTATGTCTAAGCGAGCGCGAGTTGGAAGTCATTGAATGGATTAAGGTCGGCAAAACCAATCAGGAAATAGGCATGATCCTGAATATCAGTCAAAACACGGTAAAAAGCCATCTTAAGCGGATATTCCAGAAGCTGAACGTTGGTAAGCGTGCTCAAGCCGTTGCATTGCTGGCGAATCAATAATACTTGGCTATATGCAAATCTAATTTAAAGCATGGCAAAAGCTGGTCTCAATGTGTTTGCCAGCTGTAGCCCTCTCGTTTTCATAAGCATTTCTATAGTACAATGGGCCCGTCGTGCGGAATACCATTAACTTGCAGTGAAAGAGTGTTTAATAACTGCTTGAAATTATAGACAAATTTTAATTTTTGGTGCCCGGAAGAGGACTCGAACCTCCACATCTTTCGATACTAGTACCTGAAACTAGCGCGTCTACCAATTCCGCCATCTGGGCATTTTCTTTCG